>Ga0315274_10007499_pt1 | contig 15800 bp, 11 predicted proteins | sample YL17G02_20_MG_FD_203700 | JGI IMG/M metagenome (GOLD analysis project Ga0315274, IMG submission 203700) | Sediment microbial communities from Yellowstone Lake, YNP, Wyoming, USA - YL17G02_20 | ecosystem: Environmental > Aquatic > Freshwater > Lake > Sediment | place: USA: Wyoming | collected... | reverse complement strand
CTCATACCGGCAATGTACGCTGTCCCCAATCCCAGCTTGGCCGGCCGGTGCAAGGCGGAGACCAGCGGGTAGCGGGCGCCCAACTCATCGGCCAGGTGGCCGGTGCGGTCGGGCGAGTTGTCATCGACGACGATGACGCTCGCGGAAAGGGGTAACTCCAAGATCGTCTCGACAAGCGGCCGCAGGTTCTCGCGCTCGTTGAAGGTCGGGATGATGACGCTGACGCCCATGAGCTCCCTCTTGCCGAACCGGCTGATTCTAGGCAGCGGAAGGAGGCTTGGCAAAGCGCGAGGTTGGAACCATCATTGTGCCGCCGGCGTCTCACTGGTGTACGAGCGCCGTTCGTGGGGAACAGGGAGGATGTGATGCGCCCTACTACTCGTGCCGCCATCGTCAGCGTCTGTGTTCTCCTGCTCATCTCTCTGCTGATTGCCTGCGGCGCATCCGCGCCCGCCGTGATTCCGCAGGCTGTTGAGAAGGTGGTTGTGGGGCCGGCTGAAGACGGGCGCGGCCTAATGCCCGAGTTGCCGATGGCAACGGCGGCGCCGGCGGAAGCCGGAGGCGAGCAAGCTACCCAGCCGCCCCTTGATTCCGCGGCTACTGAGACGGCGGGTCAACGCATGGTCATCCAGACGGCCAACGTCGTGGCCCGCGTCAAGGACGTGCAAGTGGCGGTCGCGGAAACGCAGCGCCTGGCTGCCAGCTATGGAGGCTACATCGTCAGCCTCAACACCTGGACGCAAGACGACCTGCTCTACGCCACCCTCAGCGTCCGCGTGCCTGCCGAACGCTTCGAGCAGATGCTGCAGCAGGTTGATGCCTTGGCTCACAAGGTTGAGAGCAGCAGTATTACGGGTGAGGATGTAACCGAAGAGTACTATGACGTCGAGGCGCGACTGCGGGCACTGCGCGCTACTGAGGAGCAGTTGGTGCTCCTGCTCGCCGACGTGCGCGAGCGCATGAAGACGGCCGAGGACATTCTCGCCGTCTATCGCGAGCTGCAGAACATCCAATCCCAGATCGAGCAGCTCGAAGGGAGGAAGCGCTTCCTCGAGAATCAGGTGGCGCTCTCGACGATCAACCTGAACCTGCTGCCGGTGGAAGCTGAGCCGCCGGTAGTCGCCGCCGGTTGGCGGCCCCTGAGCACGGCCCGCGATGCCCTCAGGTCGCTGACACGCACCGGACAGGGGCTGATCGAGGTCCTGATCTGGGTCGTGCTCTATGTCTTGCCGGTGGTCCTCGTGCTGGCGGCGCCGTTTGTGGTGCTGGTGCTGATAGTGAGGGCCATCACCCGTCGCCGGCGCAACCGGGCGAAGCCACCCGCGGCGGCTTCCGAGTAGTAGGGCTGTCCGCCAGCGCCCCGCGTCGTGCGACGCGGGGCGCTCCGTTGTCGGTTCGCGGGAACGCGCTGCGGGCCGTAGCCCCGTCGTTTCGGCGCATGGTATACTGCCGCCGCCGCCGCCGTGCCTAGATGCGCGAGCGCCGGAGGGAGCGTGTACGAGCCGGTAATCGGGATGGAAGTCCACGTGCAACTCGTGACCGACTCCAAGATGTTCTGTGGCTGCAGTGCCGACTACGCCTCGGCACCACCCAACACTCACGTCTGTCCGGTCTGCCTCGGCCTACCCGGCGTTCTCCCGGTGATCAACCGTCGCGCCGTCGAGTTCAGCATCATGACGGGACTGGCGCTGCACTGCCATGTGCCCGAATACACCAAATGGGACCGCAAGAACTACCCCTATCCTGACCTGCCCAAGGGCTATCAGATTTCGCAGTACGACCTGCCGCTGACCTTGGACGGCTGGCTTGACATCCAGGGCGAACACGGGACGACCCGCATCGGCATCCGGCGCGCCCACCTCGAGGAGGACACAGCCAAGCTGATGCACGCCGGCGCTCATAGCCTGATCGACTTCAACCGCTCCGGCGTGCCGCTGCTCGAGATCGTGAGTGAACCCGACATGCACTCGGCTGAGGAGGCGCGCCTCTACCTGGTGAAGCTACGCGCCATCCTGCGCTATCTCGGTGTCAGCACGGGCAACATGGAAGAAGGCGCCTTGCGCTGCGAGGCTAACATCTCGCTGCGCCCAGCCGGCTCCTTCGAGCTGTCGCCAACTCACGTCGAGGTCAAGAACCTCAATAGTTTCCGCGCCGTCAAGGCTGCTCTCGAGTACGAGGTCGAGCGCCAATCGAAGGTTCTGGAGGGTGGTGGTCGTGTCGAGCAGGTAACCATGGGCTGGGACGATACGCGCGGCGTGACGGTGGTGCAGCGAAGCAAAGAGGAGGCGCACGACTACCGCTACTTCCCAGAGCCGGATCTGGCGCCGCTTGCCGTGAGCCGGCAATGGGTTGCTGCGCTCCGCGAGCGCCTGCCGGAACTGCCCGACGAGCGCCAAGCGCGCTTCCAGGCGCGGCACGGCCTCTCGGCGTATGACGCCAAGCTGCTCAGTGATGAGCGTCGCGTGGGCGACTATTTCGAGGCAACCGTGGCGGCCGGGGGCTGTATCCCGGCCAAGAGCATCGCCAACTGGATTACGGGGCCGCTGTTCCGAGAGATGAACGCCGCCGAGGTGGCGATCGAGGCGGTCACAGTCACGCCACCACAACTCGCCGAGCTCGTCGGTCTGGTGGAGAAGGGGGCGATCAACGTGGCGAGTGGGCGCGAGGTCTTGAGCGCCATGTTTGCCACCGGACGCGGTGCGGCGGAGATCGCGGCCGAGCGCAACTTGGAGCAGATCAGTGACGGCGAGATGCTGGAGCGGCTCGTGCGCCAGGCGCTAGCGGCCAACCAGAAAGCCGTGGAGGATTACCGAGGCGGTAAGCTCCAGGTGATCAAGTTCCTGGTCGGCCAGGTGATGCGTGCCACCAGGGGCCAGGCGAACGCGCAGGCCGTGGAGGAGCTGCTGCTGCGGCTCTTGGCCGAGACCTAGATTCCCGGTCATCTCGGTCCATTTGTGCCGGACCCCGAGTGTGCGGGGGTCACGCCAGTTGGCACTCCGCAGCCGACCGCTAGCTCTCGCGAACTCTCTCAACGGTCCCCTTCGGCGTGAGCCCGACCTTGCATCACGAGTGAGAGCTTTGACTTGGATAGGCAGTTGGCAAGAGCGGAGGTACCGACGTGACTGCTATGACCACCTACACGCAGGAACAGTTGGAGCACATGCTAGCCGACCTTGAGTCCGATCTGACCGAGCGAAAGGAGTCTCTCAGGGGCGATGCCCCGTCTGGCGTCAGAGAGGCCATCTGCGCCTTCACCAACGACTTGCCCAATCACCAGCGTGCAGGCGTCGTCTTCATTGGCGCTCACAACGACGGGTCACCTGCCAGCCTAGAGATCACCGACGAACTCCTTCGCCAGATCGCCGACATGAAGACTGACGGCAATATCTTGCCACCTCCGACCCTCACGGTTGCCAAACGGCGCCTGCTGGGCAGCGACATGGCTGTGGTCACGATCCAGCCGTCCGACTCGCCCCCAGTGCGATACAAAGGGCGCGTCTACATCCGCATCGGCCCCCGCCGTGGCATCGCCTCCGCCCAGGACGAGCGCATCCTCAACGAAAAGCGTCGCTACCTCGATCGCGCATTCGACAACCGGGCAGTGCCTGAAGCCGGTCTCGCCGATCTAGATCGGCGCTTCTTCGAGACCGTGTACCTGCCGTCAGCGTTCCCGTCCGACATCCTGCAGGCCAATGACCGCAGTTACCAGCAGAGGCTGGCCTCAACCAAGATGACCGTTGCCGCGGACGACCCTACGCCGACCGTGCTCGGCCTCTTGGTGCTTGGCATCTGCACGCGTGACTTCTTGCCGGGCGCCTACATTCAGTTCCTCCGCCTCGCTGGGCATGACCTCGCTGACCCCATCGCTGACGAAATGGAGATAGACGGGTCCGTCGCGGACGTGCTCCGGCGTGCCGACGAGAAGATGCAGGCACACAACCGAACCGCGGTGGATTTCACGAGCGCGCCCCTGGAGCAGCGCGCCCAGCCCTATCCGCTCGTCGCCCTGCAACAACTCGTGCGCAACGCCGTCATGCACCGCACCTACGAGGGCACGAACGCGCCCGTCCGCATCTCCTGGTACGATGACCGCATCGAGATCGCAAATCCGGGAGGCCCTTTCGGTGCCGTTAGCCCGGAGAACTTCGGCCAGCCTGATGTGGCCGACTACCGCAACCCCAACCTGTCTGAAGCCCTGCACGTGCTAGGTTTCGTGCAGGGCTACGGTTCCGGCATCCCCACTGCCCGGCGCGCGCTGGCCAGGAACGGCAATCCTCCCCCCGAGTTCGTCGTGCAGCCCACCTACATCGGCGCTATCGTGAGGGCAGCCGCATGAAGACCATCGCTCTCTTCAACAATAAAGGGGGAGTGGGCAAGACCTCCCTTGTCTATCATCTGACTTGGATGTACGCCGACCTGGGACTGTCTGTCGTGGCTGCTGACCTCGACCCTCAGGCCAACCTGTCGAGCATGTTCCTCGACGAAGATCGGATGGAGGCACTCTGGGACGACGAGAGCCGTAGCCACACCGTCTTCGGTGCGCTGCGCCCGCTGCTAGACGGCACCGGTGACATCGGGCGGCCCCACGTGGAGCCGGTTGGTGAGGGAATCGGTGTGTTGGTGGGCGATCTGGCCCTCTCCGGTTCCGAAGATGAGCTTGGCAGCCAGTGGCCAGACTGCCTCGACCGCAAGGCGCGCGCCTTCCGCGTCATCTCCGCCTTCTGGCGGCTGATCGAGGCAGCCGCCCAGGAACGCCAGGCTAGCCTCGTACTCATGGATGTCGGACCGAACCTGGGCGCCATCAATCGCGCTGCTCTGATCGCCGCCGAGTACGTGGTCGTCCCTCTGGCGCCCGACCTCTACTCGCTTCAAGGGCTCAAGAACCTGGGTCCAACCCTCAGGGGTTGGCGCCAGGACTGGGCAGAGCGGCGCGAGCGCAATCCGGTGCCGCGTCTCTCCCTGCCCGGGGGAGCCATGGAGCCGGCAGGCTACGTCGTTATGCAGCACGCCGTCCGCCTTGACCGCCCGGTCAAGGCCTACAACCGCTGGATGGCCCGCATCCCGGCGGCCTACCATCAGGCGGTGCTTGGCGATCTGGCTGCCGCCGCGCCAGAGACGACCGGCCAGGACTCGCACTGCCTCGCGATGCTCAAGCACTACCGCAGCCTGATGCCGCTGGCCCAGGAGGCACGCAAGCCCATGTTCTTCCTCAAGCCCGCCGACGGCGCTATCGGCGGCCACGCCCAGGCCGTGCAGGACTGCTACCGGGACTTCAATGCGCTGGCTCGAAACATCGCAGCAAGATGTGGAGTGGAACTGCCGTCACCGCCAGCAAGGATGTCATGGCAGTTGGTTCGCAGCCAGCAGGATCCGGGGTAAGGGGGGAGTAACGTAGGGCGGCGACAAGTAGGGAACTCGGCCATCCCCCACTCATGGGTACCATGTGCTCGTTTCACGTCACAGAGAGCAGGTCTCGTCGAAGCGCGGTGCGCCGTGGCAGAGCCGCGTGTCTGCCCTCCTCCTAGCCGAAGCGGCCCTCGATATAGTTCTCGGTGCGCTCGTCCTTGGGCTTGGTGAACATCTCCCCGCCCGGGCCCGATTCCACCAACTCGCCCATCAGCAGGAAAGCGGCCTTAGTCGCCACACGGGCGGCCTGTTGTACACTGTGGGGTACGACGATGATGGTGTAGTCCTGCTTGAGTGTTTGCAGCGACTCCTCGACTTTGGCCGTGCTGATCGGGTCGAGGCCGGAAGTCGGCTCGTCGAGGATGATCACCTCCGGTTCCAACGCCAGGGCGCGTGCCAGGCACAGGCGCTGCTGTTGGCCGCCGGAGAGTGAGAGTGCCGGGTCGCCAAGGCGGTCTTTCACCTCGTCCCAGAGCGCCGCGTCACGCAAGGCTTTCTCCGCGATCCCGGCTAACCGCTGCCGGCTGCGCAGACCGGTGAGCCGCGGGCCATAGGCTATGTTGTCCCAGACGCTCATGGGTAGGGGCAGAGGAAGCGCGAAAACCATCCCCACTCGGCGGCGCAGGTCCGTGACATCCACCCCCGGCGCGTAGATGTCGCGTCCATCGAGCCGGATGCTGCCCTCCATCCTCGTGCTGATGACCAGATCGTTGAGGCGGTTCATCAGGCGCAGGAGCGTCGTCTTGCCGCCGCCCGCCGGGCCGAAAAGCGCCGTGACGGAGTTGCGCGGGATGGTTAGGTTCACCCCCTTGAGGACGAGCGCCTGGCGGTAGGAGTATCGCAGGTCGCCGACCTCGATCTTGATGTCTTCGGCCACTAACGTACCGCCTGCCGGCGGACTAGCTTCCCGACCAGGCTGTTGATAATGACGTTGATGACCAGAACAGAGATGACGAGGACGGCGCCCGTGGCCCAGGCCATGGGATCCGAGATGCCCTCACGGGCCAGAATGTAGAAGTGCACGGCCATGCTGCGCGCCGGGGAGAAGATGCTCCTGGGTATGTGGAGCGCGGCCCCGGCCGTGAGGATGACCGCGGCCGTCTCGCCGACCGTCCGGCCCAGGCCGAGGATGACGCCGGTGATGATGCCGGGGAGGGCACCGGGGAGCACCACGGTGGTGACCATCTGCCAGCGCGTCGCTCCCAGGGAGAAGCTCACCTCGCGGAAGGGACGTGGCACCGTGAGGATTGCTTCCTCGGCGGTGCGCTCAATGGTGGGCAAGATCATGATCGCTAGCGTCAGGGACCCAGAAAGCACGGACCAGCCCAGTCCCAGGTAGACGACGAAGAAGACGAAACCAAAGAGGCCGAAGATGATGGAGGGCACGCCAGCCAAGGCCTCGGTGCCGAAGCGGATGATGCGCGTCAGCCATCCCTCACGCGTGTACTCGGTCAGGTAGATGGCTGTGGCCACGCCGATGGGCGTGGCAATCAGCACGGCTAGGAAAGAGAGCAGCGCCGTGCTCACGATCATCGGCCAAATGCCTCCCGCGCGGCCCATGCTCGTGGGCTCGCCGAAAAGGAAGGGCAGCGATAACTGGGGCAGGCCTTGCGCAAGAACGTAGACGAGGATGAACGCCAGCACGGCGAGGGTGGTGACGGCGGCAAGCCAGACCAGGCCGGCGGCCACGGCGCCGCTCTGCTTGGGGTCGATGCGCCTCCGCCTAGGCACGCGCCATCCTCCTGCGGAAGGCGGTCGCCGCCGAGTTGAGCACTATGATGAAGACGAAGAGCACTATGCCGGTGGCGAAGAGCGCCTGACGGTGCGCCCCGGAGGCGTAGCCCATCTCCAGTCCGATGTTGCTGGTGAGCGTGGTCGCGGGGTCGAGCGGGGATAGGGGCAGGCGCAGCGAGTTGCCGACAACCATGATCACGGCCATTGTCTCGCCGATGGCGCGTCCCATGCCAAGCACAATCGAGGCGACGATACCGGAGCGAGCCGCCGGGATGACTACCCGCCAAAGCGTCTGCCATTTGGTAGCGCCTAGCGCCAGCGCGCCATCCCGGTAAGAGCGCGGCACGGCGCGGATCGCGTCCTCTGAGATGGCGATCACGTTGGGCAGAATCATGATGCCCAGCACAAGGGCGCCTGCGAGGACGCTCAGGCCAGGGCTACCCAAGCTCACGCGGATGGCCGGCACGAGCACCTTGAGCCCGATGAAGCCGTAGATCACGGAAGGGATGCCGGCCAGAAGCTGGACCGCCGGGCGGAGGATATCGGAGAGGAGGCGCGGAGAGTAATCCGTCACGAAAACCGCGACGGCCAAGCCGAGCGGCACCCCGAGCAGAAGCGCGCCGAATGTCACCCACAGCGAGCCGAGAATCATGGGCAGGATGCCGAACTCGCCTCTGGTCGGCGCCCAGCTCCGGCCGGTCAGGAACGACCACAGCCCCTCGCTCACTAGGATGGGCACGCCCTCGCGGAAAATGAACACGGTAATCACGGCCAGGGAAGCCACGGCGCTGAAGGCGAGGGCGAGCAGCGCGTACTGGATCAGGCGTTCCTTCAGCACCCTTACTCGTCCCTCACCGGCATGAGCCCCTCTCGTGCCAGGATGGACTGCGCCTCAGGGGAGAGCACGTAGTCGATGAAACGGGCGGCCGCGGGGCGCGGCTGCCCGTTGAGCACGAATAGGAAGGGACGCACTAGCGGGTACTTGCCGGCGATGGCTGCCTCGACGGTCGGTCGCACGCCATCGAGGGCGACCGGCTTGGCCACGTCGCTCACGATGCCCAATGACATGTAGCCGATAGCGGCTCGGTCGCTGCTGACGATGACTCGAACAGCACCGTTAGAGTCCTGGCGCAGTGCGAGGGGACTGATGCGCTCCTTCTGCATCAGCATCTCCTCGAAGGCGCCACGTGTTCCCGATCCCTCCTCACGCGTGACGACGACGATCGGGCGGTCCTCACCGCCAACGTCCCTCCAATTCCGCAGGTGGCCGGAGAAGATGCCACGCACCTGCTCCGAGGACAGCGAATCCACCGGGTTCAAGGGATGGACGACTATGGCGATGGCATCGTAGGCAATTGGTTGAGCGGCTAGGCCAGCATCACTCTCCGCCTGTTTGAGATTGCGCGACGACATGCCGATATCAGCGGTGTGGCTGATGGCGGCCTCGATCCCCGCGGTGGACCCGCCTCCCTGGACGTTGATCACCGGGGCCCCGGGGTTCAGGCGGGCGTACTCCTCGGCCAAGAGCTCAGCGAAGGGCTCGACCGACGTTGAGCCGGCCAAGATGATGCCAGCGGACTGGCCGGACGCGGAGCGCACACAGCCCGTTAGGGCCATCAACAGGCCAAATAGGAGCACTAGCGCCAGCAGTTGCCGGTGTCGAGGCAGTGTCAAGTGCATGTCCAGGACTGATTGTGGCCGGCTGTACTCAGGGCCAACCAGGATTATAGCAGTTGGCGACATCGCCGCAACCGATTCCATGGCGGAGCACCGATCGCAAGGAGGAGCATAGGAGCGCTTTGACAGCGACCAAAGACGTGCACTAGATTGGTCGTGTTTACATATCCACCGGATAGCCTGTTGCGGAGTCTCGCAGTGTCCAGGGATCGCTTGTACGCTCAGGGCGCGGCAGTGGCCCTACTTCTGTTGCTGGCGGCGCTGGCGGTGGCTTTCTCGCTCCTCGAGGCGCAGTGGGGGCCGGGCCTGGGGATGCTGCCCTGGTTGGTCGCCGGTTCGGTGCTGCTGACCTTGCTTCTCGTGCGCTCGGCGGCACCGCCATGGCTCTTGCACCTGCTGTCGCTGGCTGTGGGCCTCGCGCTCACCATCTACTTGGCAGGCCGCTTCGCCCTGCCCGGGCTGGAGGCAGGAGACGCCACCCGACTGCTGTCGCATAGGCTGGCACTCTGGGCCAGCGCCATCCGGCAAGGGGTCCCGGCTGACGATCTTCTCCCCTTTTCGGTGCTGCTGGGGCTGTGTCTGTGGCTGACTTTCCACTACAGTGCCTGGCTCATCTACCGCTCGGGCCGCGTCTGGTGGGCGGTGGTGGGGCCGGCTATCGCCTTGCTGGTGAACACGTACTACGCGCCGCACATCAACACGGTGTACGTTGGCTTCTACGCGTTCTGCGCCCTCCTACTCGTCATGCGTGTCTCGCTCCAGGGGCTGACGCAAGACTGGCGGCTGGCGCGAATCCCACACGACCGAACGTTGGGGGAGGACTTTCTGGTCGACGCTGCCTGCATGGTGGCGGTCGTGCTCACCCTCTCTTGGGTGCTGCCGCCGCTGACGCTGGAGCAGGGGGCCGCTGAGATGTGGGTGCGCTTCGAGCGCCCCTGGCGTGGCTTCCAGAAGCACTGGACCGAGCTATTCCCGATGGTCGCCACGGCTCCCCAGGGGCCACAGATATCCGTGCACGGGGAATCCCTCGCACTCGGCGGGCCAGTCAATCTGGCGGATATCCCCCTCTTTCAGGTGCGGATGAGCGAACCTTCTCGCCTGCAGGGGATGGTCTATGACCTCTACGACGGTCGCCAGTGGTGGGCGAGTGCCTCGGCCATCGCCTTGCTCGAGCCGGCTGACTACCCAACAACCTCGGCCTACCGCGATCGGCATGTCGTCGAGCAGACGGTCACGGTGCTGCGGGAAGCGCGGGCCCTGGTCGCCGCGCCATCGCCGCTCTGGTTCAGCCTGCCGGTGAAGAGCGAGCACATCAAGTTCTCGGCAGAACGCGGTCTCTCGGCCCTCGACATATACGCTGCAACGTCGAGGAGGACGCTGGCGCCTGGCGAAACCTATCAAGCGCTTTCGCTCTCCAGCAACGCTAGCGAGGGAATGCTGCGCGGCTCCGGCAAGGGCTACCCGGACTGGTTGCCGCAGGTCTACTTCGCGGTGCCACCCAGCCTGCCCAAGCGGGTCGCCGATCTGGCACGGGAGATCGCTGGCGATGAGGCGACGCCCTACGCTATGGCAGCCGCGCTCGAGAGCTATCTGCGGGAGCTGCGCTACAATCCGAACGTGAAGGCACCACCTGGCGGCCGCGACGCGGTGGACTATTTCCTCTTCGACTCGCGCGAGGGCTACTGCAACTACTTCGCCTCATCGATGGCGCTGATGGCGCGCAGCTTTGGGATTCCGGCGCGTGTCGTCGCCGGCTACACCATCGGCCCATACGACGCTGGGACGGGGGCTTACGTTGTCAAGGGCACGAACGCACACTCTTGGCCGCAGCTCTACTTCCCCGGCTACGGCTGGCTGGACTTCGAGCCGACACCGTCTCAGCCGCGCATAATGCGCGCCCTGCCAGAGATGGAAGAGACGCAGTCGCGGCAGCCGGCGCCAACGCCTGAGCGTGACCCACTCGCGGACGAGCGCGATGACGATTCGCAGCTCAACCCCGGCGCCCGCGGCCCCTTGGACTTTCTGTCGCTCGCTGGGCTGAGGCTGCTCGGCTGGCTCCCGATCCTCGCGGTGCTGAGCCTTGCGGGTGGCACTTCGGTGCTCTTCGCGTGGGTGCTGCCGCGGCGCAAATGGGGATTGGCGGAAAGGACGTACGCTGACCTGGTGCTTCTGGCGCGCCTGTTGAGCGTGCGCCCACGCGCCTGCGACACGCCGTTGGAATATGGGCGACGAATCGGCGCGGCATTGCCGGAGGTTTCGGGCGAGGTGGATTCCATAGTCGCCGCCTTCAGCCAGGCGCGCTACCGCCGTTCGGAGGCCGATGAGGCGGGGTCCGAGGCGCTGCGGCAGTCCTGGGAGCGCGTGACACAGGCGGCGCGGCGGGCGGCGCCGCGCGTGCTGCTTAGCCGAGCCGGCCTGTAACGTAGTCTTCGGTTCGTTTGTTCTCGGGGTTGGTGAATACGCGCTCAGTCGGCCCGTACTCTACGAGGTCGCCGAGCCAGAGCAGTGCCGTCCAGTCGCTGACTCGGGCGGCCTGCTGCATGTTGTGGGTGACGATCACAATGGTATAGGCCTGCTTTAGCCGCAGCATTAGCTCTTCGACGCGCAACGTGGCGATGGGGTCGAGAGCGGAGCAGGGCTCGTCCATCAGGATGACCTCGGGCTGGGTGGCGAGCACGCGGGCGATGCATAGGCGCTGCTGCTGTCCAGGAGCCAGCTCGAGGGCCTGGCTGTGAAGGTGACCCTTCACCTCATCCCAGAGCACCGCATCTTCCAGGCTGCGTTGAACCAAGCGATCAAGCTCCCGGCCGCCCGCCAAGCCCAAGACGCGCGGCCCAAAGGCTACGTTGTCGTAGACCGACTGGGGGAAGGGGTTGGGGCGCTGGAAGACCATGCCTACCCGCTTGCGAAGCGCGACGACATCTACGCCAGGCGCGTTTATGTCCTGGCCGTCCAGCAGAATGCGGCCGCTCACATGTGTCCCTGGGATGGTGTCATTCATGCGGTTGAAGGTGCGGATAAGCGTGGACTTGCCGCAGCCGGAGGGGCCAATGAGGGCCGTGATCTGCCGCTCGCCGACGGCGAAGTCAATGTCGTGCAGCACCTGGGTACTGCCGTAGTAGAAGTCCAGGTGCTCGACGAGTATCTTAGTCTGTACCTGCATAGGGGCTCATTGTAGAACAGCGGGCAGCCGCGGGCCAACGCCTACAATCGCCTGTAGAGGGCGTTGGGAGAGGCTCTGATGCTCCCAAACCCGTCATTGTCATTGCTTATCGCTCTGCCATGGGCTATAATCGTGTCGGAACTCACTGAGCAAGAGAGGCAGAGCCGTATGCAGCAGGAAGAGCTAGGCGACCGCGATTCCCTTCAGGCGGCGGTCGCGGCCAATGTGGGCCCCATCGAAGACAGCAATGAGCCCGCCTCGGCGGAACCGCAGTCGGCGAGTGAGCAGACTGAAGGGAGCAACGACGAGCCTGCAGCCAATGAGGGCACCATGCAGGAGTTGCTCGAAGGGTCGCTTGAAGTTCCTCGTTCCCGGCGCGGCGATTTTGTTCGCGGCGTAGTCGTCAGCAAGAGCGACACCGAGATCCTCGTGGATATCGGCGGGAAGTCGGAAGGGGTCGTCGCCGGGCGTGAGTTCGAGCGAATGGGCCCAGTCGCGATCGCTTCCGTGAAGGTGGGCGAGGAAGTCTTGGCCTATGTTCTGCGGCCCGAGGACAGCGACGGGCGCGTGCTTCTCTCTCTCAGTAGAGCTCAGCTCGAGCGCGATTGGCGCAAGGTGGAACAACTCTTCAACAACGGCGAGGCGATAGAGCGGACGGTCGCAGGAGTGAACAAGGGCGGCGTCATCGTTCGTCTGGGCCGCGTGCGCGGTTTTGTGCCCGCCTCTCAACTCAGTCGAGAGCATCGGGGCAACCCGGAGATCCCTTCTCCGGCGCGCGAAGCGGCTCCGGAGGCCACGGAAACCGCGGAGCCCACGGAAGCTCCAGAGGGCGCCGAGGCTGTGGTGATGACGGAAGCTCCCCCTACCATGTCCGAGGGCGAGGGAGAGGGCGAGGGCGTGGGAGCGGTGGGAGCGGATGAGCAGGGAGCGGTCGAGAGTGAGGCGGGCGGCGAGCGCTGGCAGCACCTGATCGGCGAGAAGCTTCTGCTCAAGGTGGTCGAGATCGACCGCCGCCGCAATCGTCTGATCCTCTCAGAACGGGCGGCGGCGCGCGAGTGGCGAAAGCTGCGCAAGGAAGAGCTGATCGACCAGCTACAGCCTGGCCAAGTGCTCGACGGGCGCGTGAGCACGCTTTGCAGCTTCGGCGCTTTCATCGACCTCGGCGGCGCCGACGGGCTGGTACACCTCTCGGAGCTGGCCTGGCAGCATGTCCGGCACCCAAGCGAGGTGTTGCAGGTCAACCAGCAGGTGAAGGTGCAGGTCCTAAGCGTGGACCGCGACCGCAAGCGCATCGGCTTGAGCGTCAAGCGCCTGGTGCCGGAGCCCTGGGAGACTGTTGGCGATCGCTACAGTGTCGGCCAGTTGGTTGAAGGCTCCATCACCAAGATCACGGACTTTGGTGCCTTCGCCCAGCTTGAGGACGGCGTTGAGGGTCTGGTACACGTATCGGAGCTTTCGGACCGGCGGGTGAGGCACCCCAATGAGGTCGTCACTGAAGGGGACAAGGTCACGTTGCGGGTGATCCGGGTGGAGCCGGAGAAACGGCGCATCGGCCTGAGTCTGAAGCGGGTGACCGATCCCGGGTACGTGGATATGGATTGGCAGTTCGCTGAGGAGCTGGACGACTGGGACAACATCGACCTGGATGATGATTGAGACCAATCCTTAGCGGCTGACCGGAGAAGACGCGTGGCCGCAGCGCCGCGGGAGATTGGCCGGCCAAGCCAGATAGGCCGATCCCTGGCGCGGGCTGAGGTATCAACATCGCAATAGCATCGCATGGAACGCGGGGCCAGGGGCTAGGAAGCCGTCCGGCCCCGTGTCGCATTCCAGCGTCGTGGTGACACTGTTACGGTTCGTATTATCACCGAAGGTAGGCAGAGATGGCAGACAACCTCGAGCGTTACTTCACCCGGATTGCCCGCCGGGTCCTCGTGCTGGCGCAGGAAGAGGCCGAGCGGCTGAGCCACAGCTACATCGGCACCGAGCACGTTCTGGTCGGCCTGACGCGCGAGAAGGAGGGGCTGGCTCATACTGTTCTCGCTGAGCTAGGCGCTCGTCCCGAGCGGGTGCGGGAGGCGGTCGAGCGGCTGGTGGGCCGCGGCGAGACCCGGCCGACGATCAAGGTGACGCTGACGCCGCGCAGCAAGCGCGTGCTCGAGCTGGCCGTGGATGAAGCCCGGCGCATGGACCTCAAACAGGTGGACACTGAGCACCTGCTCCTTGGCCTGGTGCGCGAGGGGCAGGGCGTGGCGGTGGACATCCTGCGCTCTCTCGGCATCTCACCCTCTCGCGTGCGGGCGCGCGTCAACCAGGCGCTCGCGGCGCCGGTAGCCGAAGAGCGCGGCGAGACGCGCCAGAAGCGGGAGACGAAGACTCCCGTCATGGACCAACTGGGTATCGACCTCACGGCGCAGGCGGACTCGAACGCGCTCGATCCGGTCGTCGGCCGGCAGAAGGAGATCGAGCGCGTCATCCAGATTCTCTCTCGCCGTACGAAGAACAACCCGGCGCTGATCGGCGAACCCGGCGTAGGCAAGACGGCCATAGTCGAGGGCTTGGCACAGCGGCTGGTCGCCGGCGATGTGCCCGAGAACCTGGTTAGCCGCCGCGTTGTGATGCTCGACGTAGGCTCCCTCGTCGCTGGGACGATGTACCGCGGGCAGTTCGAAGAGCGGCTGAAGAAGGTCATCGAGGAAGTCAAGAAGACGTCGGCGATCCTTTTCGTCGACGAGATGCACATGCTCGTCGGGGCTGGCGCGGCCAACAGCAGCGTTGACGCCGCCAACATACTCAAGCCTGCGTTGGCCCGCGGCGAGCTGCAGTGCATTGGTGCCACGACGCTTGAGGAATACCGCAAACATATCGAGAGCGACGCGGCTCTTGAGCGGCGTTTCCAGCCGGTGATGGTAGATGAGCCGACGATCGAAGAGACGATCGAGATCCTGCGCGGCATCCGCGAGCGCTACGAAGAGCACCACAGGTTGATCATCAGGGACGACAGCCTGCAGGAAGCCGCCCGGCTAGCCGCGCGCTACATCCACGATCGCTTCCTGCCGGACAAGGCCATTGACGTGATCGACGAGGCCGGTTCACGTGTTCGCATGTACCGCGGGGCGCAGCAGAACGCCATGCAGGATGCGATGCGAAACCTGCGGGCCCTGCAGCAGGAGAAGGAGGAGGCCTTCAGCGCACAGCGCTTCGAGGAGGCTGCCCGCCTGCGCGCCCAGGAGCGCGACCTGCGCGATGAAATCGAGGAGATGCGCACCGTCGAGCCCAGCGAGCAGCGCCTTGAGGTAACGCCGGAAGACGTCGCCGAGGTCGTGGCGATGTGGACGGGTGTGCCGGTGTCGCGCATCGCCGGCGAGGAGAGCGAGCGGCTGCTGCAGATGGAGGAGTCGCTGCACGAGCGCATCGTCGGCCAGGAAGAGGCGATCACCGCCGTGTCCCGTGCCGTGCGCCGCGCTCGCGCCGGGTTGCAGGACCCCAAGCGGCCCATCGGCTCCTTCCTGTTCCTTGGCCCCACGGGCGTGGGCAAGACGGAGCTGGCTAAAGCGCTGGCCGAGTTCATGTTCGGCAGCGAGGAAGCCCTACTGCAACTAGACATGTCGGAGTTCACCGAGAGGCATTCGGTGGCTCGCTTGGTGGGCGCGCCGCCAGGCTATGTCGGCTACGAGGACGCCGGACAGTTGACGGAGACGATCCGTCGCCGGCCGTACACGGTCGTCTGCTTCGACGAGGTAGAGAAGGCGCATCCTGAGGCGCTCAACTTGCTGCTTCAGATCATGGAGGATGGCCACCTCTCGGACGCCAAGGGCCA
>Ga0315274_10007498_pt1 | contig 15801 bp, 8 predicted proteins | sample YL17G02_20_MG_FD_203700 | JGI IMG/M metagenome (GOLD analysis project Ga0315274, IMG submission 203700) | Sediment microbial communities from Yellowstone Lake, YNP, Wyoming, USA - YL17G02_20 | ecosystem: Environmental > Aquatic > Freshwater > Lake > Sediment | place: USA: Wyoming | collected... | reverse complement strand
TTTCTGCCGCATCCGAAAGACGGTCTTCGCGAACCGCCAGATCGCCCAACGCCTGAAGCGTATTGGCCTTCCCTTTCGAACCATCCGGCGCCTCCGACTCCGCGATGCGCACCATCTTCACGAGACCCGCGAGCGAATCGGCCCGTTGAATTGCCATCCACTGCCACGTGGCCGCCGCGAAGTCCATCCGGAGCGATTCCAGGCCGTCGCCTTCCTTGCGGTTGTCGAAAAGCTGCTCGCGCGCCTGGAGCAGGTTGTCCATTTCCCGGAGAAACGCCTCGTCCGCAGTGACGCGGTTCTTCGCCACGGCCCAGCCGGTCCAGAAGCGGCAGAAGGCAAGGCGGAAAACGGGCAGGGACGCCGCGGTGGCGGGCGCCACGCTGTCGGCGGGGCGATCCGGATCGCCGATCTCGCGGTCAACGGCGCGCGCCATGAGGCGATGGAGCAGATAGCGGCGCCCCTCTTCCGGCCCATTGGAGACGATGACGGAGCGCCGAACCAGCGCCAGGGCGGCGTCGTTCAGCGCCTCGGTTCGGTCGTCTTCCTCAGGCGCCGTATCGGCTTCTCTCTCGCCGGGGGAAGCCCCGTCCGCCGAGAGCGTCGCCAACCGGGCGACGGCGGCGAGCTGCGCCGGCGTCGCGCCGCAGTCGGGGCTGAAATGGGCGAGCGCTCCCAGCAGCGTCCAGGCGTCCCCGCGCTGGGGTTCGGCCTCATCCGAGAGCGCCCGCAAACCCATGCGAAGGACGACGCGGATCAGGTTCTTGCGATGGGCCTGCTCGGCGCTCAGACCGGACTCGAGCGGCGCGTTTGCCTGGAAGGCGTCCATATCCTCCTGGAAACGTCTCCGCCACGTTTTCACGCTGAAACCGGAGTTGGCGATTGCGCCCGCCGCCGCCGCCACCGCGATGGGAAGGTCGCCCAGCTCCTTGCACAAGGCGTCGATCTCCGAACGGTCCTTCGCGAACTTTGCCGCGTCCAGACGGCTCTCGAAGAGCGCCAGCGACTCCTCGCGTTTGAACGCTTCGACGCGAATTTGCTTGAACGCTTTCTCGACCGTGCCCAGGCAACTCGGACGCTGACAGGTGACCAGGACGCGCCAACCGGCGCCTCTCGGCGGGAGAAAGTCGCGTATTTCGCCCTTGTCGTCGGCGTTGTCCAGCAAGAGAAAGCCCGGCGGGACGAAGGGGTCGCGCCATGCGGCGTTGAGGGCGTCCTGGTTCGCCCGCGCGTCGTCCGAAACGTCGCGCCCGAGGCTTCGAAGCAGTCGGGCGACCAGCGCCTCCCGCGTCATCGCCTCCACGGGCACGTAGTGCATGGGCAATGCGCCCCTGTGAACGCGAAGGAGATAGTGATAGAGCCGCCAGGCAAGGAAACTCTTTCCGGAACCTCCGAGGCCAACTAGGGCCACGAAGGATGGTTTCTCTATCGCGTTCGCCAGGTCGGTCATCAGGGCAGGTCGGTCCGTCCACTCGCTGTCATCCACGTTGATGGGCGCTCCGCTTGTCGGCATGGTTTGCTCCAGTCTTTGGCCGGTGGCGTTGCGTGACTGCTACAACACCACGGCGACGGTGTTGAAGCGAGCCTCCCCCCGCCAGCTCGACAGGGCTTCGGCTTTCTTACGGTGGATCCAATAACCGCCTGCTAAGGACAACCTGACAGAAAGGAACGGAACCGGAACCAGCGGGAGGGCCGTTCCTCCCTGTCTTTCTCCTTGGCAAACTCAACCTATCGCCAAGGACCGCGCGGCGCAAGAGAACTCGTGCACCCGTCATGCGCTTTTTTCGAAGCGCGCCTCTTCGGGGACCCGACAGTTGAGAGACTCGTGAAGTTGCTCCCGGTTGTGGAACCCGAAGCAGCTTCCCAGGCTCCGGGCGGCGGACCGGCCATCTTCATGACCTTTCAGGCGCACCTCCTCGTATTTCCCTGTCCTCCAAAGGCGCTCGATGAAGATGTTGTCGAAGCGCCGGCCCCGGCCTGTGGGAGCGAGGACGGGGTCGCTTCCGGGCAGCGCCCCACTGTCGCTGGTTCGCGTCCCGGCGAGGAGTTTCCGGATTGCGAACACGGGCCAGGGGGCCGGCGGCGTTGCGCTTGCGGGGTGAGGCGGAGCGGGGGTGCGCCTACGGGGCGAGGCGGAGCGGGGGTGCGCCTGGGGGACGGGCGCCCGGCCCAATTCTCCTTCGGAGATCCTCTGGGCCGCGGGGATGCATCCGAAGACTGCCGTTCGCCGTTTGCGGGCCGCTTATCCGGTCGAGCGCGGAATGGCGTTACGCGAGCATATCGCCATCGGCGCCCGGTCGAGCTGAGGAGCGCGTTCCCGCCAAGACGCTTGCGAAAAGAAACGGCAGGACCCGCCCCAAGCGGGCGTTACCACCTTGCGGCCCCCCGGACTTCTCGACGTGCGCGACATGGATGTGGGTTTTCAAGAAAACCACAAAAACCTTGCCTCCAGCGGCTCTTTCGGCGAGAGTCGATCATGCAGGCTCTCTCCTTTGCGCCGCGGGGAGGGGGCGGGAAGGCGCCTCATGGGGCGCGTCCGGCTCGAGATCGTTCCCGAGAGCTTTCATCACCACTGCCGCGGAATCTCATGCAAAAGGCCCGAGGCCGGTGACTCAGCCGTGGTACGAAACAGCCTTCGGTCCCCATTACGCGGATCTTTACAGCCACCGCGACGAAGCGTGTGCGCGGCGAGCCGTCGATTTCCTGCTTCGCCATCACAACCCTGAGTCTTCTGGCGGGCGGGCGCTCGATCTCTGTTGCGGGGCCGGACGCCACGCCTTTGAGTGGATCCGCCGAACCCGCGCCGGCCTTCACCGGCGCCCCGCCGGCCTTCACCGGCGCCCCGCCGGCCTTCACCGGCGCCCCGCCGGCCTTCACCGGCGCTCCGCCGGCCTTCACCGGCGCTCCGCCGGCCTCGTCGGCGTCGATCTCTCGCCCTATCTCCTGGCCGACGCCTCCCGAGAAAGCCGCCGTTTGGACCTGCAGCTTCCCCTCGCGCGGGCCGACATGCGCCATCTGCCCTTCCGCGACCGGACGTTCCGCCTGGTGTTTAATCTCTTTACCAGCTTCGGCTATTTCATGGACGAGGGCGAAAACGAACGGGTCTTCGCGGAGGTGGCGCGCGTTCTGGAGAAGCCCGGCGGGCGCTTCGTTCTGGACCACATCAATCCCTCGTATCTGCGGGCGAACTTGGAGCCGGAGACCGCGCGGACCACCCGGCGCGGCGCCCGGGTCCGCGAGCGCCGCACGATCGATCCCGAAACGCGGCGCGTGGAAAAGCGGATCGAGATCGCCTGGGAGGACGGCCGGAGGAGCGAGGCGCTCGAAAGCGTTCGCCTTTACGAACCCGAGGAGATTGGAAGCATGGCCGCGCGACACGGCTTCGACGTCGAAGCCGCTTTTGGGGACTACGACGACTCTCCCCTGGATGAGCGATCGCCCCGGGGTATCTACATTCTGCGCGCCTAATGGTTTGTCCGTGACATCTCGAACCTACTGGAACCGGAACCTGGACACCGACAACCTCTCGCGCAGCGGGGCAGACCCCTTCGAGCGGCTGGACGAAGCGATCGCGTTTGCCTCCACGCCGGAGTTCGAGTGGCTGCGCCGTCAGGTGGGCGACGTGTCGGGGAGACGGCTGGTGGATCTTGGAGGCGGCATGGGCGTGCACGGGCTGATCTGGGCGCGGTCGGGGGCGCGCGTGGTCGTGGCGGACGCGGCGCTCGAGCGCATGCGGGTCATGCGACGCCTGGCCGAGCGGGCCGGGCTGGGGGAGCGGGTCGCTTGCGTGGCGGCGCGCGCCGAAGCAATGCCTTTCGCCGCGAACTGCGCGGACGTCATTTTCACGAAATCGGTTCTGATCCACACCGATCTTCCGCGAGCGGCCGGCGAGATCCACCGCGTCCTGAAACGGGGCGGCAGGGGGGCATTCATCGAGCCCCTCGATCGCAACCCGATCATCCGCCTGTACCGCCGGTTTTTCGCCCCGCGGGTGTGGAAGTCCATCACGCGATACTTCGACGCCGAAGCCATGGCCGAACTGCGCCGGCCCTTCGGCCGTCTGCGCTGGAAGCCTTTCTACTTGCTCAGCGCCGGCAGTTTCTTCTGGCAATACGGCTGGAGGAGCCTGCCGCGTTTTCGCCGGAGTCTCCGGCGTTGGCGCCGCGCCGAGGTTCCCGTGCTGCGTCGCTTGCCCGCCCTCGAGCGGTGGTCCTGGTTCGCGTCGATGGTCGTGACGAAAACGAGGGACGGGGGTTCGGCGACCGCGGCGGCTGGATTCCGCCATCCGTCCGGGCGGCATTTGGGTTGCAAGTGATTCGCAGTGTTTGGTACTCTATCTTCCTTCGCCGGCGCGCGGGCCGACGGTCGGCATGCCCTTGTTACGGCCCTCCCGGACAAGAGCATGACCGTGGCTTGCGGCGCCGGTGTGAATGGACTGAAGTAAGGATGGCGATTCCCATGCGGGGCCTTGCGGACAGGAAAAGGGGAGACCTCCGCTTCCCGTTGTGCGCTCTGCTGGCTGCGGCCGCGCTCCTGGCAACGCCGGTCGGCGCCCGGTCGCCGACGGACGGGAAGATCCGCCAAAGCCTCACCCGCCTGCACGAGCAGTTTGAGGGAGACCCCGACCAAATCGGCCTGCCGCCGAGAATCGACGACTCTCCCCTGACAGGGGATGCCGGCGAACGCTGTCGCCGTCTGCGCGACTTCTCCTTTCTGGCCTTTCTCGTTCAGAGCGGGAGATACGACGAGGGCGCGCGCGTTTTCGAGAAGCAGGGCGATCGACCGCAGTGGCCCCCGGCTTTTGCGATTCTCGAAGTGCAGATGCTGACTAGGCAGAAGGAGTTCGACCAAGCCCGGGAGCGCTGCCGGGAGATCATCAAGTCCCGGCCTGAGACCGTCGCCGCCTACCTCTTGCTGGCCGACATTCTCGAGCCCGCGGGCGAATCGGGCGAGGCCGCAAAGGTTGTCGAAGGGGATGGCGACAGCGTGGAGACGGTGGCGCGCAGCCGGCGCCTATCGGATGAGGCCGTGAGAGTCCTCGAGGCGGCTCGCAAAATCGCGCCCCGCAACCACAGCGTGCTCGGGCGTTTGGGTCGAATCTACGGGGCGAGAATCAACACGGACCTGTCGGGCCCCGAGAAGAAAGACCTCCTCGACCGTCTGCAAGGCGTCTACGAGGACCTGATCGCAGTGCGGCCGGGGCAGAGCACCGCCCCCTTCCTGGAAGTGTTGGCGTTCATCCACGAGGAGCGCGGCGATCCGCAGAAGGCCTTGCCCCACATGGAGAAGGCCGTCCTCCTCAATCCCAAAGCCATAAGAAGCTACGTCCACCTCTACGAGTTGCAGCGCCAGACCGGCCGGACGCAAGAGGCCTTGGCCACTCTGCGCGCCGCTATCGTCGCGAAGCCCGACGACCGCGACCTGCTGCCGGTGATCAACCAGGCTCTGGGCGGGCGGGAGAACCAGGAAGCGCTCTTGGATTTCTATGCTTCGGTGGCCAAGGAGTACCCGGGCCGCGATGACGTTCAACTGCAATATGCGGCCGTACTGAGCGCTTGCTCGAAGCCGGAGGAAGCCGTCAAGGTTCTCCGCTCCCTGCTCGAGCGCCATCCGCGCAACCAGGAGGCGTGGCTCCGCCTCGCCCAGCTGCAAGTCGGTCAGTCCAATCCGGCGGATGCGCGGTCGGCGATTGAGGGCTACCTGACCCACGCCCCCGCGGGCCGGGAGCCCCTGCTCTTTGCCACGCGGTTCTTCATGCAGGCGGGCTTGTGGGAGGACGCCGACGGTTGCCTTGCGCGTCTCCGGCGGATGGATCCCAGCAGCGCCGAGACGGAAGGCCTTACCTTCCGCATCTGGCTCGAGCTGGGACGCTATGACGAAGCGCTCGGGCTCGTCAATGGCGCGATCTCCAAAGACCCTTCCGACGTGGATCGCTACCGCGTCCTTGTGGATCTTCTGGAGCGGCAGGATCGCGTGGATCAGGCCATTGCGCCCCTGCAAAAGGGACTCCAGCACGTTGGCGAGAAGGGGGAGGTCGACGTTCTTGCCCTGCTGGTTTACGTGTGCAGGAAGACCAAGCGATATGAGGAAGGGCTGCGTTTCGCCGACCGCGCCCTTGACCGAGACCCGAACAACCTGGCGATTCAGCTCGCCAAGATCGAGATGTACAGCAGCGCCGGCCGGAGCGAGGACGCCCTGCGATTCGCCGAGCGAGTTCTCGAAGCGACGCCGGAGAGTCTGCCCATGCAGCTGGCGAAAATGGATCTCCACAAGGAAAGGAAGGAGTTTGACAAGGCCGTGGCTTTCGCCCAAGCGCTCTTGGGGAAAGACCCGGCCAACTGGCAGGTGCAGCTGGCGCTGGTGGACGTGTACCGGGCGGCGGGCATGCAAGACAGAATCGAGCCGCTGCTGGTGAAGGTGGCTTTGGATAACAAGCGGACGCCGGAAGTCCTTTACCACATCGGCCTCGTGAAGTGGGAGATGGAGCAGTTCGACGAGGCGGAATCCTGCCTGCAGGCGGCCGTCAACCTCAGACCGAGATTCGCCGACCCATCGGGGTACGCCGAGGCGTGCAACTCGCTAGGCTACCTGTATGCCGAACGCGGAAAGCGCCTCGACGAGGCGCTAGGCTTCGTCGAGAAAGCCCTTGAGGTCAAACCGGCGGCGGGCCACATTGTCGACAGCCTCGGCTGGGTCTACTACAAGAAGGGCGAGTACGAGAAAGCCATCCAGGCCCTCGAGAAAGCGGCTCGGATCGAGCGCGAGGACTCCGTCGTTCGCGAACACCTCGGCGACGCCTACTTCAAGGCCGGTCGCAAGGACGACGCTCTGGCCGAGTTCAAGAAAGCCCTCGGGCTGCTGTCGGATGAGAAGAAGTCCGAAGTTCTGAAGCGGAAAATCGAGCAAGTCGAACAGGGAGCGGATCTCCCGGACTGAGGCGCCGGAGGAAAGTCGGAAAAACGAACGACACGAACAAAAAGGCCTTTACGACGGGGGCAAGGGTATGCACAATAGCCCCCCCTGCGACCCGGAGGGGTGCCCGAGTGGTTAAAGGGGACGGGCTGTAAACCCGTTGGCGTTCGCCTACGTTGGTTCGAATCCAGCCCCCTCCACCAGACAGACCTGTCTCCGCCGGGGCGAGAAACGGCTCCGGCGGGGCTTTCTTTATCTCTTCCGCCCACAGTCTTGTGGGCGGCAGTTCTGACACGCCGCCCGTCTGCGAGGAGATCGTCCGGGCCATCCGCTTCGGCCCGCTGACGCCGGCCCGACCAGACGGCCGAGATCAAGGCCATTGTTCGGCCGTGAGGGGCGGGGGCGGGGCATGTTCCTCTCCGAGCGACTGTGAGACCGGGATCTTGTGGCACAGCCGCCCTCGGCTGTGGACTTTCGGCGCGAACCCGGTCCGGAACCACAGCCGGGGGCGGCTGTGCCACACGCGAATCCACAGACCAGGGCCTCGTCTCGGCGGCGCCCGGAGTTCCCGAAGAGGAGTGCGTTTATGAGGAGCAGCAAGAGAAGCATCATCAGAGCGCTGACCGCAACGGCAGTTGCGCTGTGCTTGGCGCGGCAGGTTCCCGGCGCGAGCGCGGCCGACTGGCCGCAGTTTCAGGGACCGAACCGAGACGGCGCGTCTCCCGAAACGGGTCTCGCGCGCGCATGGCCCGCGCAAGGTCCCAAAGTCCTCTGGATAATCGCCCTCGGCGAGGGATTCGGGGGACCCGCGATCAAGGACGGCAAGGTCTACGTGCTCGATCGCGTGGACGACCAGAAGGACGTTCTGCGCTGTCTCGACTTGGCGACGGGCAAGGAGGAATGGACGTTCTCCTACGACTCGCCCGGAACGTTGGACCGCAACGGCTCCCGGACCACTCCCACCGTGGACGATAAGCGCATCTTTGTCGTCGGGCCTTTCGGCGAACTCCATTGCATCGACCGAGAGACGCGCCGGCCCGTGTGGCAGAAGCATCTGGTCAGGGATTTCGGCGCGGAGAAACACCCGACCTGGGGAGTGGCGCAGTCGCCCTCGCTCTACAAGGACCTGGTGATCGTCGCGCCCCAGACGACCGAAGCGGGCGTCGCCGCCCTCGACCGCGACACCGGGCGCGTCGTGTGGAAATCGCCGCCTCTCAAAGGCGGGCAAGGCTACGTCTCGCCGGTCGTTGCAACTTTGGATGGAGTGGATCAGGTGGTGATGGTGAGCGCCTTGCGCGGCCAGAGGAGTCCCAACCCAATTCCCGGCGAAGTGGCCGGGTTCTCCGTCGCCGACGGCCGCAGGCTCTGGTCCTACGACGGTTGGCAGTGTCTCATCCCCATTCCCTACCCGACGCGGGTGGCCGAGGACGCGCTCCTAATAACGGGAGATTACGGAGCGGGCGCCACGACGATCCAAGTCAAGCGCGACGGCGGGGGATTCCAAGTGAAGGAACTGTTTCACGTCGACTTCTGCGACAGTCTCGCGCACCAGCCGATCGTCTATAAAGGCCACATATACGCCAACGGCACGGGCAAGGCGTCCCAAGACTGGAACGGACTCATCTGCATGACGCTGGACGGGAAACTGAAGTGGCGCACGAAGGATCTTGGAAAGGATGTCCCGCACTTCCGCTTCGGCGGCATCCTGCTGGCCGACGGCCTCTTGTTCGTCATGGACGGCGACAATGGGGACCTAAGGATGGTCGAAGCCAATCCCGAAGGCTACAAAGAGCTCGCCAAGGCCAGCCTCTTGCAGGGAGAAATGGTCTGGGCCCCCATGGCTCTCTCCGACGGCAAGCTCGTCATTCGCGACCAAACGCAGATGAAGTGCGTCGACGTGCGGAATCCGTAGCGAATGCCCCTCCCAGCGCCTCGATGATCGGAACCCCTCATCGGGGCCGTTTTTCTTTGATGCTTTCCGGGGTTCCGAGTTCGACGTCTGGGGTTCAGACTTCAGTTTGCGTCTTCCCGGGCCGGGCGGGGGAGGGGTCTGCCAATCCTCCGCGGAGGGAATCAGAACCCCCGCAAGGTGTTCATGCGGAAGTGGAAGTAGCGGGTGTCGTCGTGGCGTCCGGAGGCAAGAGGCGCGGCAAAGTCAATGCCGACCTGGACGCCTTGAAGGGCGAGGCGGAACCCGAGACCGGCGCTGGCGCGCGGCGTCGAGAGGCTGAAGGCATCGTCGTCCATCGATCCGGCGTCGACGAAGACGAGGCCGGTCAGGCTGTCGAGCAGCGGGTAGTGGAGCTCGTTGCGCGCGAGGAGTTTGGTGGCGCCGCCGAGAGGCACGTCGTTGTCCCCGCGGTCGTGGGGTCCGGCGCGGCGGTACTTGAAGCCGCGCAAGTCGTTGCCGCCGCCCATGTAGAAGCGTTCGGTGGGGCCGACGCGGTCGGCGTCCACGGGCATGAGACCGGCGCGCAGGTCGGTCGTGAAGACCAGCTTCTCTCCGATCTTGCGATACCACTCGTAGGAGCCGGTCAGCTTCGCCAAGGGCCCGTCGGCGTATCCTCCCTCCAAGCCGGCCGAGCCGACATGGCCGCCGGTGACCCAGTAGGTGTTCCCAAGGAGCTTCTCGCGAGTTCGCGTGTCGTGGACGAAGCGCAGGCCGAGAGTCGCGACCGGGTAATCGCGGTTGAAATCCTCTTCCGGATCATGCCCGTTCTCGTCAAGCTGGACATACTCGAGGCGCGTGCGGAAGAAGGCTTTCCACTCTTCCTCGAGGGGCACGCCGAGCTCAACCTGAAGCCCCGTGTTTTTCTCGTCGTACCCGGGGCGGCGGGCGGCGAGGTGGTGGATTTCTGAGTAGAGAGATCTGTCCGAGGAGCCCAGGTAGCGATCGAGGTAGGAGATGGAGGCGTTGACTTCACGCGTGCCCGCCATGACGTCTAGTCGCAGGTCTCCGGCCTGGCCGAGGAAGTTGCGCTCAGTGTAGCGCGAGAAGACGTAGGCGCCGAAGGATTCGGAATATCCGAGGCCGAGGAAGATGTTTCCGGTCACGCCTTCCTCGACCCGGACTACCATGTCGCGCACGCCGGGGTCGTCGGTCGAGCGGCTGGAGACCTCCACTTCCTCGAAGATGTCCAGGCGCCGCAGACGCTCGGCGGATTCTTCTTCCTTCCGCTTGTCGTACACCTCGCCCGGTTTGAGGGCGACCTCTCGGAGGATCACGTCGTTGGCGACGGGCGGCGCAACGCCGTTGTAAATGCGCCCGAACCAGGACTGGTCCTCGTCGGTCAGGAGATCGCGGCGCTGAACCTGTATGCGGCCGACTTTGGTCCGGGGCTTCTCGTCGACCTCGACCGTCACGTTGACCAGTCCCTTTTCGCGGTCGAAGTCCAGACGGTCGGTGATCTCGGTGGTCACAAAGCCCGTGTTGTTGTACAGGTCCTGGGTTTTTCGGAGAGCGGCGGCGTAGGCCTTCGCGTCGAAGTGTTCTCCCTGATAGCCGGCAAACGGCGCTTGAATCTCCTCGCGCGTGAAGAACGTGTTGCCGTGCGTCGTCACGTCCCCCAAACTGTAACGCAAGCCCTCGGTGATAACGATCGAGGGGGTGACGGACGGGCGTTTCTCATCGTACTGAGAAGGTCCGCGCGCGACCTCCACGTCAAAGAAGCCGGCGGACTGATAGAGCCGGCGGATCGTGTCGAGATCGTCCTGAAAGGCTTCTTCGTCGAAGTAGTTCTTGAGAAACGTCCACGATCCTTTGGTTTCGAGGGCCGTCTTGATGCGAAGAGTGGAAAAATGACGGTTGCCGTGGATGACCAGGTCCTCGATCTTCAACCTGCGCCCTTCGTTGATGGAAACCTGAAGGAACTCTTTCCCGTCGGCCGTACGGGCAAGGTCCGCGCGAACCTGAGTGCGGGGAAACCCTTGCACCCGGTACTCACGGAGGACGGCGTCGCGCGCCTTGCCGACCGCGTCGCGCGTCAGGACGTCGCCGGGTCGCAGCCGGGCGATCTTCTCGAGTCGCTCTGTTTTGATAGCCGAGTTGCCGACAAACTGAACTCCCCCGAGGGTCGGGTTTTCGCGGAGGATGAAGATGAGACGGGGTCCGTCCCCGGTCCTTTCGCGGCGGACCTCGGCGTCCCGGGCGAGCTTGGCGAGCCGCTTCAGGTCCTCGCGCACGCGGCGCGGGTCATAAGGCGTGCCCGGCCGGCTTTGGATCTGGCCCATCAGGTCCTCGGCTTTGAGCGTCTCGAGCCCTTCGAAGCGCACGTCGGCGATCGTGGGGCGCGGGGCAGAGTCCTCCGCCCGGGCGCCGACGCCCGCGAACACGGCCCCCAACGCAACGGCGGCGACCCCCAGCGCCGGGAAGAGGCTTCCAAGTCGAATCCCAAAGCCCCCAAAGGCGGCAGATCTCACGATTCTTCCCCTCCCCATGACTCGGCCCGGCTTCGACCAATTGCCCCCCGCATCTTGCCATTACGCCGCAATATCGGCCCGAACCGCACAAAAACGACACGGCAAGCGTAGGAAGGCCCTCCCGGAAATGCAAGGGAAATCTTGTCAGTCGCCCGAACCGTCCCGGAAGCGTCTCGTTCTCAGCTTCTGGACGACTTTCAGCGCCTCGAACCAGAGAATGGTGACGAAGCCGGCGACAAGACAGATGACGATGTCGGCGGAGTGTAGCGGGGCGAAGTGGAAGACGCCGCGCAGAAAGGGAACAACCAGGATGAGAGCCATGAACGCGGTCGCTCCGCCGAGAACCCACCACAGAGCGCCGTTGGGGACCCTGAACATCGAGAGAATCGTCCGCGACCACGACCGGTTGGTCAGGATGAGGCAGAGATTGGCGACGATCAGGGTCGTGAAGGTGAGCCCCCGCGCGCGGTTGCCCTCGGGATCGATGTCGCGGGCGGCGAGAAAGACTCCTGCAAAGACCGTCAACAGCACGACCAGCACGATGGCGCCCTGCAGAAGGCTCACCATGATGGATCGGATGCCGAACAGGCGGTCGGTGGGTTTGCGGGGCGGACGCGTCATCGTGTCGGGTTCGGCCCGCTCGGCCTCGAAGATGACGGAGCACGCCGGGTCGATGATCAGCTCCAGGAACACGACGTGCACGGGCATAAGAATCAAAGGCCAGTCCCTGAAGAAGACGGGGATCATCGACAGCCCGGCAATGGGCACGTGCACCGCGAAGATATAAGAGACGGCCTTGCGGATATTATCGAAGATGCGGCGGCCCATTCTCACCGCCGCGACAATGGATGAGAAGCTGTCGTCGAGAAGGACGAGGGCCGAAGCCTCGCGCGCGACGTCGGCGCCGCGCGCGCCCATCGCTACGCCGATGTGGGCGGACTTCAGGGCCGGAGCGTCATTCACGCCGTCGCCCGTCATGGCCACAATCTCCCGGTTCGCCTTCAGGGCGTCCACAAGGCGCAGTTTCTGTTCGGGGACCGCACGCGCGAAGAGGTTGACCGTCTTGATGCGGCGAGCCAGCTCCTCGTCCGTCATGCCGTCGAGTTCGGGGCCGGTGATCGTCTCCTCAGGGTTTCGCAATCCGATCTGGCGGGCGATGTTCTGGGCGGTGCCGGGGTAGTCGCCCGTAATCATGATCACGCGAATTCCCGCCGCATAGCATTCGCGAATCGACTCGGGCACGTCGGGACGCACGGGGTCCGCCAGTCCGATCAGCCCCACAAACTGGAACTCCAGGTCGTGCTGGGTGATCGGCAGTTGCGTCAGGCGGAACCGGGTTTTTGCCACACCGAGGACCCGCAGGCCGTCGTTGGCCATGGCCGTCACCTGCGACGAGATGGCGTTGGCGCTCCCCTCGTCGAGATGGCACAGGTCCATGATGGCCTCCGGCGCGCCCTTAGCGGCGACAATATAGTCCGCACCGTCGGGCGATCTCCAGACATGAGACAGCGCCAGCAGTTCGGGCGAGAGGGGGTACTCGTGGATCAGTGTCCAGTTCTCGTGAAGGTGTTCCGTGCGGCGCAGAAGGGACTCCCCGATTCCCCGAAGCGCTTTTTCCATCGGGTCGAAGGGATCTCGTTTGCTGGCCAGGATTCCGAACTCCACGAGTTCATGAAAGGTCTCGGGCAGGGAGTCTTGGGTCCCATGCGCCGCGTCGAAGAGTTCTCCCTGGGTCCAGAGTTGCCGCACAGACATGTGGTTGAGAGTCAGGGTGCCCGTCTTGTCCACGCAGAGCACCGTGGCGGCGCCCAGGGTCTCAACCGCCGGCATCCGCCGCGTAAGCACCCGGTGCTGGGAGATTCGCCAGGCGCCGAGGGCAAGGAAGACGGTGAGCACTACGGGGAACTCTTCGGGCAGGGTCGCCATGGCCATGGTGATGCCCGCCAGAACGCCCTCCTCCCACGCGCGCGGGCGGTGGTTGGCGCGGGTCAGACCGTAGACAACCACGACCAGGACGCAGAGAGAGAGCCCCAGCACGGCCAGGTTGCGGACAAGGCGCCCCGTCTCCCTCTGGAGGAGCGTCTGCTCGGGCTTGACGCTTTCCAGGGCCTTGCCGATCTTGCCGAGTTCAGTTCGAGCCCCCGTCGCGAGGACTTCCGCGATTCCTTGGCCGCGCGTCGCGAGCGTACCTGAGTAAACGAAGGGTAGGTCATCGCCGCCGGGACGCCCCATCTGGGCCGGGGTCTGGGAGGCGGAGGCCTTTCTTACGGGCGCCGATTCTCCGGTCAGAAGGGACTCATCGGCGGAGAGGTTGATGCTTTGCAGCAGCACCGCATCCGCCGGCACGCGGTCTCCCTCCGACACGATGATGAGGTCTCCCCGCGCCACTTCGCGCCCCGCGACCCGCCTTTGGCAGCCGTCTCGAATGACCAGAGCGCGCGGAGCGGAGAGATCCTTCAACGCTTCGAGCGCGCGCTCCGTGCGGCGTTCCTGGACGATGGTTATGCCCATGACGACGAACACGAAGCCAAGCAGCAGGGACGCGTCACCGATGTGCTCCTTGCCCATCAGGAGGTAAACCGCCCCGCATGCCACAAGCATGAGGAACATGGGCTCCTTCACGACCTCGAAGGCGATAACCGGCACACTGCGCCGCCCGGCCGTCGCAAGGGCGTTGTAACCCTCGTCCTTAAGCCGCCTACAGGCCTCGGCCTCGGAGAGTCCGGTGAGACTCCTCACAGCGGATTCCATGAACGAAGATCCTCCCACCTCCCGCAACGCCGGGGAAAGAAGGCCAAGCGGGTGGCCGACGGCTTATATCAGAACCGACAATCTCGGGAAAGCCACACTTCCCGCACGCCCTCTCAGATCTGTCCGCTCACCGCGACCGGAGGAACCCCTCCAGGAGGGCGGTTCGACCGCCTCCTCACGCTCGGGGAGACGGGTGGATCACTGCTTCCGCCAGGCGATCGTCACGTCGACGGATTCCCCGCCTCTCAGTACGATCAGGTTCTCGAGCTCGATTTGGAGCGTCTGGCCGTTCTGGGAAAACGCGATCGTGTGCGGGCGCCCCAGGGCTTCGACGCCGACCTGGGTCGCCTGCGTCTCGGCTGGAAGCTGAAACACGAGTTCCTTCACGTCCAGTTTGCCTTGCCGAACGTTGATGGCCTCGCGCTGGCGATTCTCCTCGCGCCGTTGCGAGAAGAGGCCCCATCCCTCCGCGCCGGTGAAGAAACTCGCGTGATCCTCTGGGCGCCACCCGGGCCGGAAACCGATCCGCGCCGCGGGACCGTCGTAGATGAACCCTTGCGCGGCCAGCAGGAGCGACCAGACGCTCATGGCGCGGGCGTAGAACTTGCCGCACTCATCGTCGCCGAACGGGTTGCCGCTGTAACCCCACGAGGACGTGCCTCCCCCGGTCAGGTCCGTGCGAAGACGCCCGTCGTAGCGGTCCGAGACCGCCTTCGCGACCAGGAAAGCCTCTTTGGTCAGACCGTACTGGAGCATGGCGGCCGCGGCGGCGTACTCGAAACCCGTCATCACTTCGTCCCCGTACAGGATCGTCGGTACGGGCCTCGGACTCCTGGGCCACTGGATCATCTGGAGCCCGGCGTCGTCGTCGTCGACGAACTTGCGCGGCGCCTGAGCAATGCCGTGGAAGTCGGCGCGGAAGTTGTACTTGACGAGGGACCGGAGGGCCGCGCGCACGCGATCCGCCGGATAGGCCGGATCGAGCCCAACCTGATTCGCCCACCACTCGCCGAGGACTTGGTCGATGGCGCACCCGTCGGCGTAGTCGTTGCGCGGCTCGGGGTCTTGGATCTGCTGGTAGTACTCGCCGTTCCAGAGCGTCTCGTTCTGCCTCTTCGCCCCCAATTCCCAGATGCGCAGGTAGCTTTGGGCGGTTTCCTCTTCGCCTTGCAGCCGCGCCATCCGGGCGCTGGCCTGGAGGGCGGCGAGATACAGCGTCCCGATCCACGAGGTGCTTCCGCCGAGAGAGCCGTCGAGAGTGTTGTGTTGCGCGCCGGCCAGCACGCCGTCCTCGTCGCGGTCCCACTGCGCGATGCCGAACTCCATCGCCTTCTTGATCTTGGGCCACCAAGCCCTAAGCCAGTCGTCGTCGATACTGTAGAGATGCTCGCGGTACGCGCCGAGGATGTCGCCGAAATGCCCGTCCGCCGCCGGGAAATAGGCCGGGTGACGGTGGGGGAGGGCGCCGTCCGGCTTCTGGAGGCTGAAGGTGGCTTCGCGCATGGCGCGGGCGAGGGAAGGGAAAAGGCGCGCGTGGGCCTGGGCGTAATGCCAGACGTGGGTGCAGCTGCCGTGGCAGCATCCTTGGCCGGGCGAGCAGCCTTCCCACGCGCCGAAGTGTCCGTTCTTGGCCCAGAAGCAGGTCTTGGAGTGCAGAACGGCCACCTGCGAGCTGATGCGGTCGAGGAGCCAGCGCGGGAGGTTTGTCTCATAGAATGTGTA
>Ga0315274_10007496_pt1 | contig 15802 bp, 14 predicted proteins | sample YL17G02_20_MG_FD_203700 | JGI IMG/M metagenome (GOLD analysis project Ga0315274, IMG submission 203700) | Sediment microbial communities from Yellowstone Lake, YNP, Wyoming, USA - YL17G02_20 | ecosystem: Environmental > Aquatic > Freshwater > Lake > Sediment | place: USA: Wyoming | collected... | reverse complement strand
CACCTGCGGGTTTATCCAGCCGGCTCGGGACGAGGCCTCGGCGGCCATCCGCGACGCCCTCCGTTTCAAGAGAACCCGCGGCCCCAAGACGGTTGTCGTCGCCGGCTGCTACGTGGAGAAAGACAGGCAGAGGCTGGCCGAGCTTTATCCCGAGGTCGATGTCTGGCTGGGCGTCAAGGACTTCGACCAGATCGGATCCCTCCTCCGCTCCGAGCCTTTCCTTCCCTCGAATACGACCTTCCTTTATTCCCATGACACGCCCCGCGTCCTCTCCACTCCCCTCGGCTGGGCCTACCTTAAAATCTCCGAAGGCTGCTCCCACGCCTGCTCGTTCTGCTCCATCCCCGCGATCAAAGGGCCCTACCGGTCGCGCCCGATCGAATCCATCGTCGAGGAGGCCCGGGCCCTGGCCGCGCAAGGCGTCAGGGAGCTGGACATCGTCTCCCAGGATACGACGTTTTACGGCCGCGATCTCGGGCTCAAGGACGGCCTCGTCCGGCTCCTCCGCGCGCTTCTCGAGGTGCGGGAAACCGAATGGATCCGCTTCCTCTACGGCTATCCGGACGAGGTCAGCGACGCGCTCCTCGAGATCATGGCCGAACCCAAGATCTGCCGCTACCTCGACATCCCCTTCCAACACGTCCACCCCGACGTCCTGCGCCGCATGGGGCGGGGCCTCCCCGGCGACCGCGCCCTTCGCCTCGTCGCGAAGATCCGGGCCAGGCTCCCGGGGGCGGCGATCCGGACATCGCTCATCGTCGGCTTCCCGGGCGAAGGCCGCGCGGAATTCCAAGCCTTGCTCCGCTTCGTTGAGGAGGCCCGCTTCGACCATCTCGGCGTCTTCAGCTATTCCTTCGAATCGGGCAGCCCGGCCGCCCCGTTCGGCGACCCCGTTAAAGACGGCGTCAAGCAGAGACGCAAGGATACGCTGATGGAACTCCAAGCCGGCAGTTCCCACGAAAGGAACCGGTCGCGCCTCGGCTCTCGCGTCCCCGTGTTGATCGAGGGGGCCCGGAGCGACGCCTCCCGCCTGCTCATCGGCCGCGGCCCGTTCCAAGCGCCCGAGGTCGACGGCGTCATCGAGGTCGACGCCCGGCGGGCCGGCGATCCGGCCGCGCTCACGGGCACGTTTCAACAGGTTGAAATCACGGCCGCGGATGTATATGATCTAAGGGGAAAGATTATCGGATGAAGTTCGCAGCCAAAACGATCGCCACTTTCTTCGGCGTCGGCTTCATCCCCCTCGCGCCCGGCACGGTGGCCAGCGCGGCCGCTCTCGCTCTTTACAAATGGTGGTTTCACCGTCTGCCCCTGCCTTTTTTTCTCGCCCTTATCGCGATTGTCTTCCTGGTCGGGACATGGGCCTCCTCCGCGGCCGCGCCCGCTTTCGGTCGGAAAGATCCCCGCACCATCGTCATCGACGAGGTCGCCGGCCAAATGACGGCGCTCATCCTCTGCCCCGTCGACTGGATCCCGCTTCTTATCGGGTTCGGCTTGTTTCGTTTCTTCGACATCCTCAAGCCCTTCCCGATCCGCCGCTTCGAGAAGCTTCCGGGCGGCTGGGGCATCATGGCCGACGATATGGCCGCGGGGGTCCTGAGCTTTGTTCTTCTGCGTCTCTATTTAATCCTTAAATAGATCCTTAGGAGTCGCCATGGCCAAGACGATCCGGATCGAAATCATCGCCGTCGGCAGCGAGCTCCTCTCCCCCTATTACCAGGACACGAACTCCCTTTATCTGACCCAACGCCTGAACGAGCTCGGCCTCGGCGTCGTCCGCAAGACCATCGTCGGCGACGACGAAGCGTCCCTCGTCCGCTGTTTTCGGGAGGCCCTCAAACGCTCTGGTTTCGTATTCACGATGGGAGGCCTGGGACCGACCGAGGACGACCGGACGCGCGAGGTTTGGGCCCGCGTCCTGGGCCGGACGCTCGTCTTCCAGCCGAAGATCTTCGACCATATCCGGAGACGGTTCAAGCGGCGCGGCCTGACCCCGCCCGCCTCTAACCGCAAGCAGGCGTTCATCCCCCAAGGCGCCCGGATCCTGCCCAACAAGAACGGGACGGCGCCCGGCCTGTGGATCGAGGATTCCGGACGAACCCTCGTCCTCCTCCCCGGCCCTCCCGCCGAGCTGAAGCCCATGTTCCAGGATATCGTCTGGCCCCGCCTTCAGAGGCTCCGCCGGGGCCACTCCATCCGCCGCGTCCTCAAGCTGACCGGCCTCGGCGAATCCGTCCTCGAGTCCGAGATCGCCGACCTCTACCCCAAGGACGATCCCCTCTCGGTCACGATCCTGTCCAGCCCGGGCCAGATCGAGATCCATATTTACGGACGGACGGACCGCAGCCGGTCCTCTCTCGTCCGCAAGGCCCGCCTGCTCGAGAAGGCTTTCTCGGACAGGCTCGGCGACTTCATATTCTCGAATAGCGGCGAGGACCTTGAAGAGGTCGTGGCCGGATTGCTCAAGGCCCGGCGCAAGACTCTGGCCGCCGCCGAATCCTGCACGGGCGGGCTCCTCTCTCACCGCCTGACCAACGTCCCGGGCAGCTCCGAATACTTTTTGGAGGGCGTCATCGCCTACGGCAACGAAGCCAAGACGTCGCGGCTCGGGGTCCCGGCCGCCCTCATCCAGCAGCACGGCGCGGTCAGCGCCCATGTCGCCCGGGCGATGGCCGAAGGCGTCCGGCGGCGTTCCCTGTCCCACTTCGGACTCGCCGTCACCGGAATCGCCGGCCCATCCGGCGGGACGCCCCAGAAGCCGGTCGGCCTCGTCTACACGGCCCTGGCTTGGGACACCGGCACCCAAATCGAAAAGAACCTATTCCTCGGCTCGCGGGAATATATCAAGTTCCAATCGACCCAGAAAGCCCTCGACATGCTGCGGCGGCATCTCCTCTTGACCGGAAAGAAACCGGCCGTCCGCATCCGCGGCCGCAAGGGAAGAAGGATAAAAGGAAAAGTAAAATGAGGACATTCATCGCCATCGACCTCGACCCCGCCCTCAAGGAACGGGTCGCCCTCCTCGTCCAAAAATTGAGCCGGGCCAATCCCAACGTCAAATGGATCGGCTCAGACTCGATGCACCTGACCCTCAAGTTTCTGGGGGAAATCAGCGAAGCCCAGGCCGAAGAGGTCAAGGCGGCGCTGCAGGCCGTCGCCGGCCGGCACCATCCTTTCGAGCTCGGGCTCAAGGGCACCGGAACCTTTCCGCCCGGAAGCCGCAACCCCCGCGTCCTCTGGGCGGGCTTCGAACCGCGCGAAGAGCTCACCGCTCTCCAAGCGGAGATCGAAGATGAGCTGGCCCGAAAGGGCTTTCCCAAGGAGGATCGGCCTTTCCATCCCCATCTGACGCTGGGACGGGTCAAGTCGAGCCTGGACATCCAGAAGACCCTCCTCGAGCTCGAGGGTTGGAAGGAATTCGAGTTCGGCTACATGGGCGCCAAGACGGTGACTTTCTTCGAGAGCACACTCACGCCCGAAGGCGCCCGCTATACGGTCCTGGGGGAATACCAGCTCGCTTGATGAAAATGAAGATCGCATTCGCCATCTTCTCCTATCTTCTGGGGGCCGTGCCCAGCGGCTACCTCCTGTTCCGCCTCCACGCCCGAAGGGACATCCGGCGGTTCGGAAGCGGCAACACCGGCGCCACCAACGTCCTCCGTCTCAAGGGGTGGAAAGCGGCCCTGCCGGTGGCCTTGGCCGATATTCTCAAGGGGGCCCTGCCTCCCTTTCTCGCCCTCCGTCTTTTCCAGGATCACCGGCTCGCCCTCATCGCCGCCTTGCTGGCCGTGGTCGGCCACTGTTTCCCCGTTTACATCAAGTTCCGGGGCGGCAAAGGCGTCGCGTCCACGGTCGGCGCCCTCCTCGTCCTCGGCTGGTGGCAGCCGGCCGCGATCGCGCTGGCCGTCTTCGTCGGGACAATCGGCGCGACCCGCTTCGTTTCGCTCGGATCGCTCTTGGCCGCCCTGTCGATACCGTTCACGGCGTTCTTCCAGAAACGCGACCCAGGGTTCGCCGTCTGGGGGCTCGCCGTTTTCGTCTTGATCGCGCTGCGCCATCACGCCAACATCGGCCGGCTCCTCGACGGCCAAGAACGAAAATTCGGCCGCCGCGAGGAGACGGGGTCCTCATGAAAGCCTGCGTCGTGGGCGGCGGGAGCTGGGGATCGGCTTTCGCCCTCCATCTGGGCCGGATCGGGATCCCGACCCGTCTCTGGATCCGGGAGGAGGAGATCCGTCTCGAGTTCGCCGAGCGAGGGACAAACAGTATGTTCCTGCCCGGGTTCGTCTTCCCTTCCCAGGTCGAATTCTTCAATGACATAGCCGCCGCTCTGGAAGGCTGCGAAACCGTGTTCGTGGCCGTGCCCTCCCAGTACTTCCGGAGCGTCTTCGCCCGGATGGCCCCCCATTTGGACAAGGCGCACGGGATCGTGAGCCTGACCAAGGGTATCGAGGAGGGAACCCGGAAGCGGATGTCGGAAATCGTGGAGGAAGTCCTGGCACCCTTGGGCCGGCGGCCGGTCGCCGCCCTATCGGGCCCGAGCTTCGCCCGCGAAGTCGCCCAGGGCCAGGCGACCGCCGTCGTGGTCGCATCCGAAGACAACGCCGTCGCCCGGCATGTCCAACACCTCGTCTCGAACCTCAACCTCCGCGTCTACACCTCTCCCGACATCCGGGGGGTCGAGCTGGCCGGAGCCGTCAAGAACGTCATCGCCATCGCGGCCGGATTGGCCGACGGACTCGAGGCGGGGCGCAACTCGCTGGCCGCCCTGATGACGCGGGGGATCCATGAAATGACCCGGCTCGGGCTTCGGCTGGGCGCCCGGGCCGAGACGTTCTCGGGATTGGCCGGCATCGGAGACCTCATCCTGACCTGCACGGGCGCCCTCAGCCGCAACCACTATGTCGGGTTCGAGCTGGGCCGCGGACGCAGCCTGGAAGCCATCAGGTCGGGGATGACCATGATCGCCGAGGGAATTATCACGACCCTTTCCGTCCACGAGCTGAGCGGACAGCTTGGGGTCGAGATGCCCATCTGCGACCAGGTCTATGAGGTCCTCTACCGCGGAAAGCCGCCCGCGCGGGTTCTCAGCGACCTGATGTCCCGATCCCTCAAGAGCGAGCACGGGGACCTCTTGGGACCGGACGCCGAAGAATAAGGAGTGAACGATGAAAAAACTGAAATCCAAAACCCTTGTCCTTCTCCTGGCCTGCCTGCCTCTCGCCCTGTGCGCCTCGGCCCAGAAGAGGCTGGATCGGGCCCGCGAGAAAGACCCCCAATACCAGTACAACCTGGGCTCTTTCTACCTCAACAACAACGAGATCGATCAGGCCATCCGCGCCTTCGACCGGGCGATCGAACTCAATCCGCGCCTCCACCTCGCCTACAACGGACTCGGGCTGGCCCACTCGATGAAGGGAAACCTGAGCGAGGCGGCCAAATCCTTCGAAAAATGCCTCGAGGTCAACCCCCAGTTTTCGGAGGCGCGCAACAACCTGGGGATGACCTATCAGGAGCAAGGCTACCTCGACAAGGCCGAAGACCAGTACAAGAAAGCCGCCGCCGATCTCGCCTATCAGACCCGGGAAATGCCCTACTTCAACCTGGCCCGCCTTTACTTCGCCAAGGGGCTGAACGAAACGGCCCTGGACACGGTCCAGAAAGCCCTCCTGGCCAACGGTAAAATGGTCCTGGCCTACAACCTCAAGGGAATGATCCTGGAGAAGATGGACCGGCTCCCGGAGGCCATCACCGCCTATGAGATCGCGGCCCGCAAGATCCCGGACGAAGCCACTTTCAGCTACAACCTGGCCGTCGCCTATTTTAAAAACAACGAGCGGGACAATGCGCGCGAAACGTTCGAGAGGATCCTGCCCAAAGTAACGGACGCCGTCATGCGGGACCGGATCCTCCAGTATCTCGAGCTTTTAAAATAAAATAGCCGCCGCCGATGAACACCCTGACCAGGTTTTTTCAGCTGGCCTGCAAGACCTCGCCCCGGATCAAGCCTTCCCTGTGGAAGCTCTTTTATCAATACCTGGTCAGGATGGACAGGGATAATGAGCTGCTCTTCATGAATTACGGGTTCGCCCACCTGGACGGAAACGGGAGCAAGCTCGTCCTGGAGGATGCGGATCAAAAACATTTTTTCTGCATTCAGCTCTATCATTACGTGACAAGCTCCGTGACCCTCTCGAATTCGGACGCGCTCGATATCGGCTGCGGCCGCGGAGGCGGGCCGTCTTTCCTAGTCCGATATCTCGGCCCCAGGAGTATGGTCGGGTTGGACTTTTCCAAAAAGGCGGTGGATTTCTGCGCCCGGCACTATTCCCACCCGGCGCTCTCCTTCTCGCACGGAAAGGCCGAAGCGCTCCCCTTCGAGGAGAGCTCGTTCGATTTTGTCCTGAACATCGAATCCTCGAGATGCTACAGTTCCATGTCCGGTTTTCTCGACGAGGTCCGAAGAGTTCTTCGTCCCGGCGGCCGCTTTCTCTTCGCCGACTTCAGGCATAAAAATGAAATTCCGGCCCTCCGGAAACAAGTCGCCGCTTCGGGACTGAAGCTGGTCAGGTGGGAACGGATAACGCCGAATGTTTTTCGGGCTCTTGAGCTGGATCACGACCGCAAATATGACCTTTTAAAGAAAAAGGTGCCGCCTCTGCTGACCCCGATGTTGGCCGATTTCATCGGCACCAAGGGCTCGTCCATCTACCGTCTGCTGCAGTCCGGGGACAACGAATATCTCCACTGCGTCCTGCAGAAGGAATGGCGGGCCTAAAGCTTACGCTCAGGTCCCTTCCTGCCACTCGGTCAGGTACTTCTTCTGATCGGCCGTCAGGACGTCGATCTTGGCGCCCATCGAGCCGAGCTTCATCCGGGCGATCTCCTCGTCAATCTTCTTGGGGACGGGGAAGACATCTTTGGCCAGCTTTTTCCCCTCCCGGCGCAGGAACAGCGCGCTCATGGCCTGGTTGGCGAAGCTCATGTCCATGACCATGGCCGGATGGCCCTCGGCCGCGGCCAGGTTGATGAGCCGTCCCTCGCCCAGCAGGCAAACCTTTTTTCCGCCCCGGAGCGTGAATTCGTCCACGAAATCCCGAACCCTGCGCTTGGACTTGGCCAAGGCTTTGAGGGCGGGGATGTCGATCTCGACGTTGAAGTGGCCGGAGTTGGCGACGATGGCCCCGTTCTTCATGGCCTTGAAGTGCTCGCGGCGGATGACGCCTTTGTTGCCGGTGACCGTGACGAAGACGTCGCCGATCGCGGCCGCCCGGCCCATCGGCATGACCTCGAAACCGTCCATGACGGCCTCGATCGCCTTGATCGGGTCGACCTCGGTCACGATGACCTTCGCCCCCATACCCCTGGCCCGCAGGGCGAGCCCGCGGCCGCACCAGCCGTAGCCGGCGATGACGAAGTTGAGACCGGCCAGCAGGACGTTGGTCGCCCGCAGGATCCCGTCGATCGTGCTCTGCCCGGTCCCGTAGCGGTTGTCGAAGAGGTGCTTGGTGTCGGCGTCGTTGACGGCGATGATCGGGTACTCCAGGACCTTGTTCCGGGCCATGCTTTTAAGGCGAATGACGCCCGTCGTCGTCTCCTCGGTCCCCCCGATGATGCCCTTGAGAAGGGCGCGGCGCTTGGAGTGAATGGTCGAGACGAGATCGGCCCCGTCGTCCATCGTGATCTGGGGCCGGACATCCAGGGCCTGGTTGATGTGGCGATAATAAGTCCGATTATCCTCGCCCTTGATGGCAAAGACCGCAATCCCGAAATTCTTGACGAGCGCCGCCGCGACGCTGTCCTGGGTGCTGAGCGGGTTCGAGGCCGTCAGCCGGACCTCGGCTCCGCCGGCCTTGAGGGTCTGCATCAGAATGCCCGTCTCGCTCGTGACGTGGAGGCAGGCCGCTATGCGAAGTCCCTTGAAAGGCTTGGCCTTGGCGAATTTATCCTGGATGGAGCGGAGGACGGGCATGGACTCGGCCGCCCACTCCATTTTCAGGGTCCCGGCCTTGGCCAGGCCCAGGTTCTTGACGTCATAGTTTTTCGGCATTGTTTGTCTTCTTTCCTTGTTTTCTCTTTTTCCGGGACGGCACGGAGCCTTAGAGGCCGGCCCCCTTGCGGAGAATCTTGGCCTTATCGGTTCTCTCCCAAGTGAACTCGGGCTCGTTCCGTCCGAAATGGCCGAAAGCGGCCGTTTTTTTATAGATGGGCCTGAGAAGGTCGAGGGATTTGATCATGCCCTTGGGGGTCAGCTGGAAGTTGGCCAGGACGAGCTCTTTGATCTTATTCTCGCTGATTTTGGCCGTTCCGAATGAATCGACCATGATCGAGACCGGCTGGGCGACTCCGATGGCGTAGGCGAGCTGGACTTCGATCTGATCGGCGATCCCGGCCGCGACGATGTTTTTGGCGATGTAGCGGGCCATGTAGGAACCGGAGCGGTCGACCTTGGACGGGTCTTTCCCCGAATAAGCCCCGCCGCCGTGTTTCCCGAATCCGCCGTAGGTGTCGACGATGATCTTGCGGCCGGTGAGGCCGGTATCGGCCAGGGGACCGCCTTGCTCGAAACGGCCCGTCCCGTTGATGATGATCTTGGTCTCCTTATCCAGGAGGGCGGCCGGGATGACTTTCTTGACGACCTCTTTTTTAAGGTCGTCCCGGAGGTCTTCGATCTTGACCTTGTCGTTGTGTTGAGCGGCCAGGACGACGGCCTCGATCCGGCGCGGCTTGCGGCCGTCGTACTCGACCGTGACCTGGGATTTACCGTCCGGCCTGAGATAGTCGAGGATCTTCTCGCGACGGATCGTGCTCAGCCGGTGGACGAGCTTGTGGGCAAGCATGATCGGAAGGGGCATGAGCTCTTCGGTCTCCCGGCAGGCGTAGCCGAACATGAGGCCTTGGTCGCCCGCTCCCTGTTCGTGGTCCCGGGACTCGTCGACGCCCATGGCGATGTCCGGGGATTGCTCATGGACGGCCGACAGGACGGCGCAGGTCTCGTAATCGAACCCGTAATGGGCCTTCGTGTAGCCGATCTCCTTCACGGTCCTTCGGACGACTTTCTGAAAATCGCAATAACCGTTTGTCGTGATCTCGCCCGCGATCAGGACGAGGCCCGTCGTGGCCAGGGTCTCGCAGGCAACCCGGCTCTTGGGATCCTGGCCGAGCAGGTCGTCCAGGACGGCATCCGAGATCTGGTCGCAGATCTTATCGGGATGACCTTCGGTCACCGATTCCGACGTAAAAAAATGCTTTCCGTCCTTGCTCATTCGTTCACCTCCATCTCTTACTCGCCGAAACGATTAATGACGATAGCACAAACGTACCATTTATTCAACAAGGGTTTTTTTAGGACAGGCGAAGCCGATGGGGTAGAGAAGGCCGTCGAGGGGTTGAGCGGGCATGGTCTGATTTGGGGACACATTATCGATTTAAGAAAATCAGCATTTGTCCCCAAATCGGGAGCGAGACCCTGAGTCGGAGCGGAATTGGCTCGCTGGGACAATTCCGCGTCCTTCGAGCCCCATCGGCTGAGGCTGCCCGGGTTGTCCCCCATCCGAGTTTTATGGTATGAATGAGGCGTTGAATATCGTGACTGAGAAGCGGACGGAGCGAAGGTTCAGGGGGATCCGGAGCCTGGCCTGCGGATTCGTCTTGATCGTCGGGGCCGCTTCCTTGCTGCGGCCTCAGGCCAAAATCGCCTTCCCGGTCACGACCTACAATCTCCGCAACGGCCTCCAGGTCATCCTGGCCGAGGATCACAGCCTGCCCGTCGTCTCGGTCGTCGTCGCCTACCGGGTCGGCTCGATCCGGGAGAAACCGGGGCTGACCGGCCTCGCCTATTTACTCCAGAAACTCATGTTCCAAGGCTCCCAAGACGTCGGCCCCCTCCAGCACATCTCCCATATCAACCGCGTCGGCGGCGACATCAACGCCACGACATCCGAGGAACTCACCCTCTTTTATCAGACGGTCCCCTCCAACCAGCTCCCCATCATCCTTTGGCTCGAATCCGACCGGATGCGCTATTTGGACATCCGGCCCGCGACCATCGAGCGGGTCCGGGCCAGCCTGATCGAGGAGATCGTCGAGCGTAGGGCGTCGGAGCCCTACTGGGACAGCAATCTTCTGTTCGACCAGGTTCTCTTCCCCAACTTCCTCTACGGTCATCCGGTCATAGGTTTCGAAGAGGACGTCCTAGCCCTAACCATGGAAGACATCTCCGATTTTTATCTCGATTACTACGCGCCCAATAACGCCGCCCTTTGCCTGAGTGGCGACATCCAGCTCCCCCGAACCCGCGAACTGGTCGCCCGCTATTTTGAAACGCTTCCCCGCGGCCGCGACATCCCCGATCTTCCGCCCGCGCCTCCCCGGGAGCGGCGGAGCGAGACTCAGAGCATCCGGAACTACCTAGCTCCTTCGCCGGCCTTCCACCTCGGATTCCCGATCGCCGCCCCCGGTACCAGGGATTTCTACATCCTGACCGTCCTCGACTACATCCTGATGCGGGGCGAAACGTCCCGGATCCCTAAAAGGATACTCCAGAAGGAGCGATTGGCGATCGAACTCAGCGGGGGGATCGAGAAGCGTCGGGACATGGCCGCCTACCGGTTTTTCGCTGTCAACAATAACGACCTCATGGTCGAGCGCTGCCGGGACGCCATCTTGTCCGAACTGGGAAAGGTCAAGACGGGCTTTGTCGGGCAAGACGAGCTGGCCAAGGCCAAGGCCATGCTCAGGATGGACATGGTCCGCCGGACGGCGATCTCGCTCGAGAAGGCGCTCTTCCTCTGCGAATCCGTCCTGACCCAGCCCGGGTTCAGCGACTTCGCCAGCGAGCTCGAAAAATACCTGAGCGTGACGCCCTCGGAGATCGTCGGCGTCGCGAACCGCTATTTCAAGGACACGAACGCCCTCGTCCTCAACATCCAGAAATGAACGATTCGGCCCGGACCCGGTCTCTCCTGCTCAACCTGGGGATCTGCGCGGCGGTCCTGGCCGCGGCCGCGGCTGGAGCGGGCCAGGAGAGGTTCCGGAGGACCCAGCCCAATCCGGACCCGCTGTCTCAACTCCGCCTTCCGGCCATCGAGACCCACCGGCTCAACAACGGCCTCCTCCTGGCCGTCTGCAAGAGGGACCACCTTCCTCTCATCAGCCTCCAGCTCATCATTCTGGCCGGGGAGGCCCAATCCCCCGACGACGTGCCGGGGACGGCGACGCTCGCCGCCCGGATGATCGAGCAGGGTACGGACATCATCTCCGCGGAGGAGGTCAAGGCCCGGATCGAGGCCATCGGCGGGGAATTCTCGACTTCGACCCAGCTCGATTATTCCCTGTTCACATTCAACTTCCTCGAGGATCATCTGGATAAGGCGCTCGAGATCCTGGCCCCCCTCATCCTCCAGCCGTCTTTCCCCAGACGCGAGCTGGACGTCGTCAAGCGGACGATGCGCTACGCCCTTCTCGAAAGGGACAAGGATCCCGAGTTCCTGGCCAAACGCCAGCTCCTCCGCCTCCTTTTTCCGAAACACCCCTACCGCAAGGGCATCTTCAGCGATGACGTCATCAAGGCCATCGGGCGGCCTCACGTCCAAGCCTTCTACGACGCCAACTACAGGCCCAACAACGCCATCATGGTCTTGAGCGGCAACCTGAGCCTGACGACGGCCACCGGCAAGGTCAGCCACTACCTGAACACCTGGCTGCCCAAGGACATCGTCCGGCCGCCGGTCGCGCCCCCCGAGCCGAATCTCAAGGAGCGGATCTGCCTGATCGACAATCCCCAGACCCGGGACGCGACGCTCTCGATCGGCACGGTCATCGGGCCGGCCTCGGACGCCGATACCCTCCCCCTCGAGGTCCTCAGCCAGGTCCTGGGCGGAACGCCGACGAGCCGGCTGTTCATGAACCTGCGCGAAACGAAGGGCTACGCCTTCTTCGCCTTCAGCGAGCTCGATCTGTTCAAGAACTGCAGCCTGTTTCTGATCCGGGCCCGGGTCCGACCCGAATTCTGCGGGATTTCTATCCGGGAGATTCTGGGGGAGATCGCCGGGATCGTCGAGGAACAAGTTCCCTCCTACGACATCGAGCAGGCCAAGAGCCGCCTGATCGGAAACTTCCCGCTCCGGATCGAAGCCTTCGACCAGCTCGCCCTCCGGGTCGCCCAGATCAAGGCCTTCAACCTGGGCGAGGAGAGCTGGAACCGTCACTACGAGGTCATCATGCTCGTCAACGCCGAAACCGTTTACAAGGCGGCTCAAAAATATCCGCTCCGAACCCCGGTCGTCGTCATCGCCGGCGACAAGGATACTCTCGTCGACTATCTCCACGATTTCGAAAATATCGAGGTCTACAACGCCAAGGGCGTCTTCCAGTACAACCTGACCCGAGGAGGGAAAGAATGAAACTCGTCGAGTGCGTCCCCAACTTCAGCGAGGGCCGCGACCGGGACAAGATCAACGCCATCACCCGGGAAATCGCGGCGACGCCCCAGGTCAAGCTCCTCGACGTCGATCCCGGCGAGACGACCAACCGGACCGTCGTGACTCTGATCGGAACGCCCAAGGCCGTCAAGGAGGCCGCTTTCAAGGCCATCCGCAAGGCCGCCGAAGTCATCGATATGCGGACCCATAAGGGAGCCCACAGCCGGATCGGCGCGACCGACGTTTGCCCCTTCGTGCCGGTCTGCGGGGTCACCATGGAGGACTGCGTCCAGCTCGCCAACGAACTCGGCGAGCGGGTCGGCCGAGAGCTGGGCATTCCGGTCTACCTCTACGAGGAGGCCGCCAAGAGCCCGGAACGCCGCAACCTGGCCAATATCCGGGTCGGCGAGTACGAGGGGCTGGCCGACAAGCTGGCCCGGCCCGAATGGGCGCCCGATTACGGGGCCCCCGTCTTCAACGCCAAGGCTGGGGCGACCGTCATCGGCGCCCGCGAGTTCCTGATCGCCTACAACATCAACCTCAACACCCGAGACCGCAAGCTCGCCCACGAGATCGCCGTCGATCTCCGCGAAATGGGCCGGCCCAAAAAGGACAGGGACGGCAAGGTCGTCAAGGACGCCTCCGGCACGACCGTCATGACGCCGGGCAAGTTCAAATCAATCAAGGCGGTCGGCTGGTACATCGAGGACTACGGGACGGCCCAGATCTCGATCAACTTCACGAATTACAAGATTTCGCCCGTCCACCTCGTCTTCGACGAGACCTGCCGGCTGGCCGAGAAGCTCGGCCTCCGCGTCACCGGCAGCGAGTTGGTCGGCTTGATTCCGATGGAGGCCCTGCTCATGGCCGGCCGCCACTACCTCGAAAAGCAGGGGAAGAGCGCGGGCTGGCCCGAGGAAGAGCTGATCCGGGTCGCGGTCCGCTCGCTCGGGCTCAACGACGTCGCCCCCTTCGACGCCCGGAAGAAAATCATCGAATATCAATTCGCGGACGCCTCCGGGCCGCTGGCCGAGCTCAACCTTCGAGCCTTCGCGAACGAGCTTTCGACGGATTCGCCGGCGCCGGGCGGCGGCAGCGTGGCCGCCCTGTGCGGGGCGCTTTCGGCGGCGCTGTCCTCGATGGTCGCCAACCTGACGGTCGGGAAGAAAGGCTACGAAAAGGCCCAGAAAGAGCTCAAGCTCCTGGCCGTCCGGGCTCAAAAGCTCAAGGACGAGCTGCTCCGGGCGGTTGACCTCGACTCGGCCGCCTTCAACAAGGTCATGGACGCCTTCAAGCTCCCCAAGGGGACCGAGGCGCAGAAAGCGGAGCGGGACAAGGCCGTCGAGGCCGCCACCAAGGAGGCGACTCTCGTCCCCTTCCAGGTTCTCGAAGCGAGCATCGCCCTGATGAAAATGGCCAAGAAGGCCGCGATCAAGGGAAACAAGAACTCGCTGAGCGATGCGGGTGTCGCCGGACTGGCCGCTCAAGCCGCCGGCGAGGGCGCCTACTTCAACGTCCGGATCAACCTCCCCCGCATCCAGGACGCGGAATTCAAGAGCCGGATCAAGAAACAGGCCGTTTCCCTCAAGAAGAAGCTCTGCAAGCTGGGCGACGAGGTCCGGGCCGTTGTCGAGAGGGAGCTCCGCAAGAACTGAACGGTTATCCTTTTTTCGATTCCCTCTCGAACATCTATTGGAGGAACTCGGACGCTTTATTTCCCATCGTCCGGTAATCGCGTGGAGCAGGATCCGCCTACTTGAGAACCGTCTTCCTTCTCAAAACCAGGAGCGCGGCGAATATTAAGAAAGAAAGGACAACGATGGCGCCCGAGGCCGGGAGGTCCAGGTAAAGGGCGGCCGCGAGACCGCCGGCGACCGAGACGGCCGCGACCGCGCATGAAATCAGAATGGCCCCCTTAAAATGAGAGGCGGCCCGCAGCCCCGCCGCGGCCGGTATGACCAGCAGGGCCGAGACGAGGAGGACGCCGACGACCTTCATTCCCAGGACAACGGTCACGGCCGTAAGCGCGGTGAGGCCCGCTTCGAGCCGCTCGACCCGGACGCCCGAGGCCTTGGCGATCTCGGGATGGAAGGCCATGGACATGAGAGGACGGTAGCGGGCGACGACAATGCCGATGACGAAGAGCGCCAGCCCGGCCGACAACGCGACCTCCGAGGGCGTAATAGCCAGGATCTCTCCGAATAGAAACCCGAACAGCGACGCGTTGTAGCTCTTGGCCAGCGAAGCCAGGATGATTCCGGTCGCCATCCCGACCGAGCTTACGATGCCGAGAGCCGTGTCGCTGTGGACGCCCGCCCTCTCCTTGAGCTTGACTAGTAGAAAGGCCGCGGCCAGGGACACGGCCAGGGCCAGGCCGAGCGGCAGGAGGCGAACCCAGAGGCCGAGCGCGACCCCCGCGAAGGCGACGTGGGACAAGCCGTGGCCGATCATGGCGTCCCGCTTCAGGATCAGGAAGACGCCCAACACCGCGCAGGCGATCCCGAGCAGGAGGCCGGCCGCGAGCGCCCTCTGGAGGAATCCCAAGGTCCACAGTTCGCCCATGTCTCTCCCTCAATGCTTGTGCGAGACGAGGTGGTGGCCCCCCGACAGGAGGTCCCGGAACGCCTGGGAGCGGCAGAACTCCTCATGGGAGCCGTGATAGATGAGGGTCCGGTTGAGACAGGCGACCTTGTTCACGTTGCGGTCGACGATCCCGATGTCGTGGGTGACGAGCGCGATCGTGATGTCCTCCTCCCGGTTGAGCCGGCCGAGCATGTCGTAGAAGTGTTCGACCGTCTCGGGATCGACTCCAGCCGTCGGCTCGTCGAGGAGCAGGAGCCGGGGCCGGTTGACGATGGCCCGGGCGATGAACACTCGCTGCTGCTGCCCGCCCGAAAGGCTCCCGATCCGGCGCCGGAGATGCTCCTCCATACCGACCTGGGCCAGGGCCCCCCGGACGGCCGCGTCTTCCTTCTTCTTTCCGGCCGCGTCCCAGGGTCTGACCGAAGACAGTCCGAGGCCCACGACTTCCCGGACCGAGGCCGGGAAAAAGGGATCGATATGGGTCGCTTTCTGGGGGACGTAGCCGATCGAAGCCCGGTCGGAGATCTCGTCGACGGGCCGGTTCATAAGCCGGATCCCGCCTTGATCCGGCCGGAGCAGGCCGAGGATGAGCTTGAGGAGGGTCGTTTTCCCGGAGCCGTTCGGGCCCAGTACGGCCAGGAACTCTCCTTCCCGGATTTCGAATGAAATGTCGCTTAAAACGGGATGACCGGAATAGGCGAAGGAGACCGCCTCGACCGAAACGAGCGTTTCGGCCGCCTTCCTTTTTTCAGCGGTCTTGACAGCCATCCAGCAAACTCTTCAGGTTGTCTTTCATG
>Ga0315274_10007494_pt1 | contig 15803 bp, 10 predicted proteins | sample YL17G02_20_MG_FD_203700 | JGI IMG/M metagenome (GOLD analysis project Ga0315274, IMG submission 203700) | Sediment microbial communities from Yellowstone Lake, YNP, Wyoming, USA - YL17G02_20 | ecosystem: Environmental > Aquatic > Freshwater > Lake > Sediment | place: USA: Wyoming | collected... | reverse complement strand
TACCCTCCACAGCAGCAACCTCAGACTACCGGCAACACTGGCCGTCAGCAAGGGGCAGGCCGAATGCCTCTACCATGCTATTGGCCCAGTGCGACAAATGCCGGGGGTTTGGGGGCAGAGCCCGCAATAGGCACCGAAGTACGCGAAAACCGGATGCGCCTTGCTTTTTTTTCGCAAATTCTTGTTGCAGTAGGGGCTTTTGTGCTACAATGGTCAGTAGCGAAGGTGGACCGACCGAGGCACTATTATACGCCGCTGTCTGCCATCATACGTCATCGTTCATATCATAGCGGCCTGCCCTTGCGAGAGTGTTCGTGTTGCATATTGGGAGAGCATCGGCTTTGAATCCATCGTGATTCCATTGGTCCAGGATCCGGAGGGAACGGACATGGCCTCATTCAACAGCCGCCCGGGGCACCAGGAGAGCGTGAGATCGGGGAAGGGAATCCCCGGCGGTTTCACTCTGATCGAGTTGTTGGTCGTGATCGCGGTCATTGCGGTGCTCCTGGCGATTTTCATGCCGGTGGCGCGTGCGGCCCGGGAACGGGCCCAACGGACGGTCTGTCTGAGCAATCTCCGGCAACTCACTATGGCGTGGATCCAGTATGCCGACGAAAACGACGGCAAGCTCGTCTGCGGAATTGCCTTCCGTAGAGAGATGAGAGGGGGCCAGGTACTGGAGGGCTGGGTGAGTCAGGGCTTTCAGTATCCGCCGAGCCGCTCCGACCTCCTGCTGCACCCCCACAAGGGCCTGTTGTGGCCGTACCTGCGGGACGTCGACGTCTACCGCTGCCCCCGGGGCCGGACCGGCCACGTCATCACCTATACGACCGTCGCCGCCGCAAACGGCAATCGCGTGGAGGGAACGTACGTACCCGACAGCGGCGAGCCCACGCTCGGCCAACGCGTCGGCAGTACCGTCCTGAAACTGACCAGGCTCAGCGACATCGTCAGTCCGGGTGCCGCCCAGCGCGCGGTCTTCATCGATATAGGCCAAACGCCAGCCAGCAACGAGTTCTACGTCCACTATCTTCAGCCGATGTGGATGGAGTGGTCCAGCCCCCCTCCGATACGACACGCCGACGGCGCGACACTCTCGATGGCGGACGGTCATGCAGAGTACTGGAAGTGGAAAGGCCGGGAGACCGTGGACATACCTCGCGAACTGATGCTCAGGCGCGGCGTGTTCACAGAAATGCTGGCAGGAGGGGGCCACGAGCCGCAGACCGAGGACGGTTTGTACGATTTGCAGAGGCTACAAAGGGCCACCTGGGGCAGGCTGGGATACCCGGTCGAAGGGAGTCCGTAACGGACAAGGTACGGTGGAGATTTGGCTGTGGAAAGGTAATGACATGACAACATCGAAGGGACATTCTGGAATGGCGCTGTTGTTGGCGTTCGTCGGGGCAACCGTCGCTTGCACGGCCGCGTGGGGCAGCGAGTTTGCCGGCGGGACCGGTGAGCCAAACGATCCCTACCAGATCGTCACGGCCGAACACCTGGCCGCGATCAACTCGGCCCCGGACCTGAGGCGGAAGCACTATGTGCTGACGGCCTCCATCGACATGTCCGGTATGACTCGGTCGCAGGCAGTGATCCTGTGGTTTTTCGGGACCTTCGATGGGAACCACCATACGATACGGAATCTGCGGATCGACGGTGGAGGCGGTCAAGCCCTGTTCGGCTACGTCGGTCGCGACGGTGAGATCAGAAACCTCGGCGTCGTCAACGTCGATATCACGAGCGACAGTCATCCCGCCGGGCTGGTCGGGGACAGCTTCGGCCGCGTGCTCAACTGCTACAGTACCGGCAGGGTCATCGGCAGAGCCCATGCGGCCGGTGGACTCGTAGGGTCCAACTGGGGCACGGTGGCCAACTGTTACAGCACAGCGATTGTCGAGGGACCGATCTTCATCGGCGGACTGGTGGGAGAGAATGCAGGCACGATATCCTTCTGCCACTCGACCGGCGACGTGATGGGACACAACGAGGTCGGCGGCCTGGTCGGATCCAACGTGGGCCAAATCATCTCGAGTTACTCGGTTGCAACGGTGACGGGCATAGGTTGGGGAATCGGCGGCCTGGTGGGAGACAACTCGGGCAAGATCAGTTCGAGCTATGCCGACGCCACGGTGACGGGCGAATACCAATTTGTGGGCGGACTGGCGGGAGTAAACGCGGGCATGGTGTCCTCGTGCTATTCGACCGGTCGTGTGACGGGGGAAGACAAGGTCGGCGGACTGGTGGGAGAGAATAAGGGCAAAATCGTCACGAGCTATTCCGCCGCAGCGGTGCTGGGTTACGGCTGGTATGACGGCGGGCTGGTGGGCCTGTCTACCGCTCGTGCTCCGAACGTGAACCCGATCAAAGACTGCTATTTTCTTGACCCGGCCGACGGCGGCGGAGTGGATAACAAGATCGGTACCCCCCTGTTGAGCATTGAGATGAAGCAACAGGCCAGTTTTGAGAACTGGGACTTCTGGGGGACGGACGCGGACGGCGTAAGCGACGTGTGGTTCATGCCGACAGACGCCTATCCTGTCCTGGCCTGGCAGGCGGAGATCACGGAATTGCACGTGGTCCCGAATCTGTCGGGCCTGTCCCTCGACGAGGCGCTGGCGGCATTGACCGCAGCCGGGTTTGTGGCAGGCGACACAAGCTATGACTTTCATCGGACCATCCCCAGCGGCCACGTCATCCGCACGGACCCCTATTCCGTCGCTCCTGCCGGGGCAACCATTGGCCTGGTCCTGAGCTCGGGCGGGGTATACGAGTGGACCGAGAACCCCGGCGATGGAACCGCAGACAATCCCTATCGGATAACGACTGCCGGCCAACTGGAGTCGTTGACCGGCCACCCGGAGCTCTGGGGCAAGTGCTTCGTGTTATCCGCTGATCTGGACATGATCGGCAGAACGTACCCGGCGACGCTGATCGCCCCGGACACGGACAACTGGCAGAGCGGCTTCCAGGGCACGCCGTTCAGCGGCACATTCCACGGCCAGGGTCACACTGTTCAGAACCTGACGATCAGCACCGACTCCCAACACAACTATGTGGGTCTGTTTGGCATGATCGCCCGGGCGGGCCGGATCGAGGGTCTCAATCTGCTGGACGCTGACATAAAGGGCGGGAGCGGATCGAACAGCTACGTCGGCGTCCTGGCCGGCTACAACGCCGGGACAATCGACGGTGTTTCCGCTTCAGGCATCGTCCATGGCGGGCGAGGCGACGGCTTGGTGGGTCTCAACAGCGGCAGCATAGTCAACTGCCAAGTGGACGTAGCGCGAATATAGCTCTGGCCCGGGGTGACCTGGATGCATGCGGGCCGGGAGCCCCTTTCGACGCCGCTTCACCCCACAGGATGATCCGGCCTCCGACCGCCCCGGCGGGCGTCTCCATATCCAATGTGAAGGGCGATGCCCCCGTACATCCAAGGAACACGCGGCAATGCCGATTCGCCTGTCGAAAAACCCTGGATCGGGGTGTATAATGCAGGTGTGGCATTGAAAAGCGTGCAGCAATCGAATCTTGCGTGTCACCCGGGAGATGCTCATGTGGAAGGCCATACGCGACTTCGTGCGGACTCGAGCCGGACCCGATGAATCGCTCATCGAGTTTGAAGACGGCCTGCTGCTCATCGTGGACGCCGAGCAGCTTACGAACAATCTGCGCAGCAAGCTGCGGCGGTCCATCGGGGCGGAGGACGCCATCGTCTACCTGGCCGATGTCAGCGAGGCGGCCAGAGGATTCACTCCGGTTGACGAGCAGAGGTCAGAATCGCCGATTCCCGGGCCGCTGCCGGATATCCCGGCGGGCAGCAAGATGGCTGACTGGTTCAGGGCGAATCGGGAGATCCTGCGGCTCGACGACAACAGTGCGGTGACGGAGTACCTTCGTGACGAGCTGGGCCCCTTTCAAAGTCACGGCATGGAGCTGGTCCTGCCGCTGATCTCCATGGAGCGTCTGATCGGCCTGGTCTTCCTGCGACTCGGGCAGACGGCCCTGAGCAAGGCGCAGCTCATGAATCTGCAACTGTTGAGCAAGCAGGCGGGGCTGGCGTTCGAGAATGCCCTGCTCTTAAAGGAGCGGCTGCGGCAGAACGAGCGGATGTATCGCGCGGAGCAGTTGGCCACCATGGGACAATTCGCGGCGGGCATTGCCCATGAATTACGCAATCCGCTGACCGCGATCCGCAGCACGATACAGTTCCTCGCCAGCGAGTTTGCCGACGGGTCGGAGCAGCAGAAGCTGTCACAAATCACGCTGGAGGAGGTGGATCGCGTCAATGGCATCGTGGGCAATCTGCTGTCCCTGGCACAGCCGGCGGAGAGCAAACCTGTGGCGATCGATCCGGCTAAGGAGGTCGAGAAGTGTATCGCGTTCGTCGAAGCGAGGGCCCGCAGCCAGGACGTGGAGCTCCAGGTCGTCTGCGAGGAGCGGCTGCCGAAGTTGGTCATCGACCCGCCGGAGCTGCGGCAGGTGCTCCTGAACATCCTCGTGAACGGCCTGCAGGCGATGCCCACGGGAGGATCGCTCGGGATTCGGGTGCATCGTCTGCCATCCCCCGTCCGGGGCCCGGAGTCTGGAGGCGCGTACAGAATTCCGGGGGACGGGGTGCTGATCGAGGTCACGGACCAGGGGCCGGGGATACCCCACGAGCTTCGAGACAGGGTCTTCGAGCCATTCTTCACCACGAAGGCCGGGGGGACCGGTCTGGGACTGGCCATCTGCAGGAGCATTGTAAGGCGATACGACGGCGAGATGTGGATCGAAGAAGGCGAAGGGGGCGGCACGAGTGTGAAAGTCGCCCTCCGGGCCGAATGAACTATTGCGAAGGGACATGCCACATGAGAAAGCCCAAAGTGCTCGTCGTCGATGATGAAGCGAGCATCCGATCCATTCTCTCGGCGCTGCTGACCAAGCACGGCTATGAGGTCCAGGTCTGCCCGTCCGGGGAATCGTGCCTGGCCATCTATCCGAAGTTCCTGCCGGAAGCGGTCCTGCTCGACCTCAGAATGCCCGGCATGGACGGGTTGAAGGTCATGGAGGAACTGGCCCGGCAATTCGGAGCGGACTGCAAAACCATCATCATGACCGCACACGGGGAGGTCCGGTCCGCCGTCGAGGCCATGAAACGCGGGGCATTCGACTACCTGGAAAAGCCGTTCGACAACGATGAGCTGACGGCCCTCATCGCGCGGGCCGTGGAGATGGTGACCTTGTCCCGGCGCGTCAGGCAGTTGGAGAACCAGCTCGAGGAAACCTACGGGTTCGACAGCATCATCGGCACGTCGGACCGGATGAAATCCACGTTTGCACTGATGAGGCGATTCGCCGCCACGGACGGGACGGTCCTCGTGTGTGGCGAAAGCGGGACCGGCAAGGAGCTGATCGTCCGCGCCATTCACCAGGCGAGCAGACGAAAATCGGGGCCGTTCATCGTGGTCAATTGCGGCGCTATTCCCTCCGGTTTGATCGAGAGCGAGTTCTTCGGCCACGAGGCGGGGTCCTTCACGGGCGCTACGAAGCTGCGGCGAGGCAAGTTCGAGGAGGCCGACGGCGGCACGCTGTTTCTCGACGAGGTGGGAGAATTGACGCTCGAAGCGCAGGTCAAGCTGTTGCGGGTGATCGAGGAAGGGACTTTCTGCCGAATCGGGGGCAACGACCCGATCCAAGTGGACGTTCGCGTGATGGCGGCAACGAACCGGGACCTGGCGGCGGCGGTCAAAGAAGGCCGATTCCGCGAAGACCTCTTCTGGCGTCTGCAGGTCCTCAGTCTCACGGTCTGTCCGCTGCGTGAGCGTTGCGAGGACATTCCGCTGCTGGTGGACCACTTTGTCGACAAATACGCCGGCTCGTTCGCCGTTCGGCCGCCTGCAGTGCCGGCACAAACGATGGGACTGCTGACCCGCTATGAGTGGCCCGGGAACGTTCGAGAGCTCCAGAACTGCATCTACAGCGCGATGACGGTGTCTGAGGGCCCCGGCATCGAGCCGGACGCCCTGCCGGAGCGCATCCGCAAAGGCGCAGCGGGAGCCGCCCCCGAGCCGGCCTCGTCCCGAAACTCGCCACTGGCGCAGGTGGTCACGCACGCCACCGAGAAGGCGGAGAAAGAGGCCCTTCAGGAGGCGATTGCGAAGACCAATGGCAACCGCGAAAAGGCGGCAGAGCTTCTCGGCATAGGCCGCACAACACTGTACCGCAAACTCAAGCAGTATGGCATGGAGTAGCACCTGATTGCTGTTTCACTCGTGGCACACTTGTGTCGGCTGTGGTATGGCAGGAAGGGTGTTCGAGACGACTCGTGTCGTGCCGTGTGTGCCATAACCCTTGTGCTGACATGGCCTTAGAAGATTCACATCCCGCAGGATCAAGCCTGGCACGGGCTTTGCACATCTGCGGCAAAGAGATACGGCGGTCCAGTTTTCGAGGGACGAATATGCTGAGAATCGTAGAGTCGCCCGTAGCATTCAGGAATATGGCACCCCTGACGAGAGCCACCCGGTTCGCGTCGCCGCGCCTTTCGTTTCTCTGGATCATACTCGCCTGCCAACCCGCATTGCTCCCGGCATCGGACAAACTCGGTCCGGTTCTGAACGAGGTGGAGCAGCGCCTCAACGAGGAAGCCCGGATGGATGCCTCGGAGCCGAACTCCCTGGCGTTTCAGCGGGCCACGGGCCAGATGCCGGCGAGGGAGGTCGCACCGCGAAAGCCGGCCGCCGAGCGCGTGCTGACGCTGGACGAGTGCCTTCGACTGGCGTTCACTCAGAACAACGAGATCAAGCAGGCCCGCGAGCAGATCCTTGGCGTTGGCGGCAGCAAGATCATCGCCAACTCACGGTTCCTGCCTGCCATCGAGCTGATCAACCAATACGAGCGCGCCACTGATCTCGAGGTGAAGGACGGGTCAGCGGAGAGTTACTCGTTCGGCGCCAGGATCACCCAGCGAATCCTCGAATACGGCAAGGACAACCCAATCGACGTGACATTGCGCGAGGAGCAGCGCCACTCGCTATTCACCTATGAGAATCAGGTGGCAAGGGTCTTCTCACAGGTTCGCAGGGCCTTCCTGCTGATCAAGCTGAAGGAGCAGCAGATCGCCACGCGGCAGGAACTGCTGGAGCAGTTTGAGAAGCAGTACGAGGTAAAGCAACAGCGGCTGGCGGCCGGCAATCTCAGCGTCAAGATCGAAGTCCTGACGGCCCGGCTGAATGTCCTCAACGAGCGGACCCGAATCAACACCCTCGGCCGGCAGAGGTTCAACCGCATCATGGAACTGTTGCGATTGGTCGGCTTGCCCGTAGGCGCCGACCAGGTCCAGCTTGTCGGTGAGATGGACAGCTTCGGCCTCGGCCCGTTCGACCCGGAGCCCATGGTCCGGCTTGCCCTGGCCCAGAGCAGCGACGTGGCGCTGGCGGAGGCCATCGTGGCGGAAGGAGAACGATCGCTCGACCAGATTCGCGTTGAGTACTGGCCCGATCTGCGATTCACCAGCGGCTACCAGGACCGCCATGGCAGCGCCGGCGCCACGATCTCCAATCAGAACGATACCTGGGGCCTCGACGTCACCGGCCAGCCCCGACTGCCGAATTCCCGTGACGACAGAGGGCGAGGGCTGGGTCTGTTTGGCGACGAGGTCACGCTGGGCGGCCCGGATCCGGGCTGGTTTGCCGGGCTCCAACTGCGAATCCCGGTGGCTGACGGAAGCGTCCGCAAAGGCCAGAAGATCGAGGCCCGGGCCTTTCTCAACGGCGTCAGGGCCGCCCTGGCCGATCAGAAAGACATCGTCGAGCTGAGAGTCCGCCAAAGCCACAAGTTCCTGGCCGAGCAGAATTTCCAGGTCGACCTGGCCCAGGAGAACGTCAAGATCGAGCGGGAGCGGTTCCAGATCGAGGAGGAGCTGAGGAACGTCGGGAAGATCACCGACGACCAGTTGGAGACGTTCCGCAGGACGTTCTTCGCGGCTCAGGACGATCTGTTTTTCGAGCAGGAGACCCTGGTCGAGCGGCAGGAAGACTTGCGTCTGACGATACGCTATTTCAAATGAGGTTTGAGGGGACATGAGCGAACACAGCAGACTTGGATGGATCATCATCGCACTGGTTCACGCATCATCGGTGCTCGCGGCCGATGCGCAGGACAGCGAACCCAATCGTCCGGCCGCCGCGGAAGAGGCGACCAAGACCCGCACCCAACTGCTCAACGAGCTGAACCTCAGAACGGCCCAGGTCGATCTCGAGCACGCCAAGGAGGCCTACGATCGCTATGAAGCGGAGCACAAGGATGCCCAGATCCTCTTCCAGAAGGGGATCATGTCCCGCAAGGAGCTGGACGAGGCCGTCTCCGCCTATGCGCGGGCGGCGCAGCAACTGAAGCAGGCGGAGATCCTGCTGGAGAAGACGCGACTGAGCTTCCTGGCCAACGCCACGCACATCACGATCGTGGAGGCCAAGAAGTACTACGACAACCAGGGCCGGCGCATGCTCGATCTGGTCCTGAAGAACACCTCCAATCTGACCCAGGCGGAATCGGCCCTCATCCATGACGACCCCAATCTGCCGTCGCAGCCGACCTGGCAGAATCCCGACCAGATCCGGGCCCTGCTCAACGTGGAGAACATCATCGTCTCGGTGGTCAAGGAGACCGCCAGCATCAGCAAGCCGTACGAGGAAATCATCCCCCTCCTGCCCTACGGCCAGCAGAGAAAGGTCACCTTCGAGCTGCTGACCGACGTCGAGCAGGCGGGCGTCAAGCTCCAGTATCTCGATCAGACCGTCACGAACAGCATCTACTTGGAGAAGGAGTCTCTCCAGGAGACTCCCACGGTGGTTGCGTCGCAGTTCTCACTGGAAGGCGAGCTCGGCACGGACGTGCGATACGACCTGGGCCTGGAGATGATCGTGACCTCGGACCGCAATTTCTCGCTGGCCGTGACAAACATGCCGCCACAGGTCAACTGCTATTTCATGGACACCAGCAGCGGCTCGCGCGTGACCAGCGTACGGTTCACGCAGGAGGTCAGCAAACAGAGCCTGAGCCTGCGTGCCTCCATTCCCCGCAAGCTCGACGTCAGCATGATTGACAAGAGAATCGACTTCCAGGTCTGGGTCGCCACCCTGACCCAGATCGACCTGATCAACAAGCTGAAGCGTCAGCACCCGGATACGGGGTTGAGCGGCGAGCAACTCGACCAGATCGGCGCCGGCCGCGTGGACCTGTCGCTCATCCCCAAAGGCGCCGGCCGGCTCCAAATCCTCATCAACAATCTCTACACGGAGATCAAGCCGCAGGAGCCCCTCGTCATCCAGGCCGACCTGCACAACGATGGGACGCTGACCCTGTTCAACGTTGTCCCCGAGATTTCGCCGCCGCTGCGGTGGGAGGCCGAGGTCGAGCCGAAGACCATCGAGCGGATGCAGCCGAACGAGCGGCAAAGCCTTCGCATCCGCCTGCAGCCGGGGGCCGACGTGGGCGTGGGCGAATACGAGGCCCAGATCGAGGCCCGGGGCCAGTCGGGCAGCGAGACCATCGAAGCCCTCGAAAAGCGAGTCAAAGTCCGCATCAATGCCCAGACCAACATCAAGGCCAACCTGCTGCTGGTAGGCGGCCTGGTGTTCCTGATCGTCGTCATCATGGTCTTCGGCGTCAAGCTCAGCCGAAGATGAAGAACTGGAGAAACGCGGTGTTCGGCACGCTGGTTGCCAAAGAGATTCTCGAGACGGTCCTCGACCTGCGGTTCGTCGTGGCCACGCTTCTGTGCGTGGTGCTGATCCCGTTGGGGATGTACGTGAGCCGGGAAGACTACGAGCAGCGATTAACCGCCTATCAGCGGGAGCACGAGACCTACCGCCAGCGCCACGGCGCACCCGAGTGGGCAGGCACCGACATAGAGGCGCAAGGCTTCAGGCCACCGTCTGTACTGAGTATCTTCGCCTCCGGCCTCGACCCCTTCCTGCCGGACAAGGTCATCACCTCGCATTCAGGAGTATTCCGCACGATCAAGGAGCCAAGTGCCGATAGTCCCCAGTCATTTCTCTTCGGGAAGATCGACTTCCTCTTCAACATCGTGTTCGTCGTGTCCTTAGCGGCGTTGATCTTCACCTTCACGTGCGTCTCGGGCGAACGAGAAAAGGGCACGCTGCGTTTGGTGGTGGCGAACTCCGTCCCGCGAAGCCGGATCCTCCTGGCCAAGATTGCGGGCAAGTACATCGCCCTCTTAGTCCCATTCACGCTGGCGGTGCTGATTGCCCTGCTCATCCTGGATGCCTCGCCCGATGTATCCGTCGCGTCCTCGCAGGTGTGGCCGCACGTCCTGACCATCCTGGGAGCGACGATGCTGTTTCTCCTGGGCATGGTGTGCCTGGGCGTCTGCATCTCGACGCTGACAAGACGATCCATGGGCTCCATCGTGCTGCTGTTTCTCGTGTGGGTGATCCTCGTGCTGGGTGTGCCGAGGATCAGTCCGATGATCGCGGAAAGCCTTTGCTCCACGGAGAGCCAGACCGCTGTCAGTACCAACAAGCAGAGCGTCGCGGATGACATCGAGAACGAGTACTACCAGACCAAGAGGCAGACGATCGATGTGAAATGGCAGGAGGAGGATAAGGAGATGTGGCGGACGGTCTCCGAGATGAGCAAGGACATCATGGCTCGCGTTCGCAGCTCCGGCCGGGAGCCCGTCAAGGAGGACTCCGCAGAGGTGAACAAGTTTCTGAAGGCCCGGAACCGGGAGTTGGAGGACAAATACCGGCCGCAAGTCGCCCGGCTCTGCGAGGAATATCGAAAACGCCTCGCCAAGGAGATCAAGAGAGTCGAGCACGATCATAGAGACCGAATGAGCGTTCAACACTCCATCGCGACGAACCTCTCCCGAATCTCTCCGATGTGCTGTTATGCATATATCGTAGCCGGGATCGCCTCCACAGGCGTTGCGGAGCCGGACAACTTCATCCGAAGCGCCCAGCGGTACCAGGACCTAATGGAGGAGATTCTGTACAGCAAATTCATCATGAGGGCAAAGGACTCATGGACACTCGTGGAAGGATTCGACCATGGCAAGCCTCCCGCTATTCCGGACATGACCTACGTCCAGCCCACGCTGGCGGGAGCGATGCGAGCCCACTGGCTCGATGTGCTCCTGCTGGGACTGTTTGACGTGTTGTTCTTCGCGCTGGCCTTTGTGAGGTTCAATAGATATGACGTACGATGAGCGGCGCCGCAGCGCCGCAGGTGAGAAGAGATGCTGGGGACGTTGATCAAAAAGGAAATCGCTGAGACGGTCCTCGATTTGCGGTTCGTGATCGTGACGCTTCTGTGCGTCGTGCTCATTCCGCTGGGGATGTACGTCAGCCGCAGGGACTACGAGCGACGGCTGGCCGCCTACCAGACGGAGCACCAAGCCTATCGACAACGTCATAGCGAGGCCAAACTCTGGAATGTCGAGGTACAGGGCCTCAGACCTCCATCTGTCCTGAGCATCTTTGCGTCCGGCGTCGATCCTCTGCTGCCAGACAAAGTCATCACATCCTACTCCGGGCTCTTTCTGGCAGTGAAGGAGGCCGGCACAGACAACCCTCATTCCTTGTTCTTCGGGAAGGCGGACTTCCTGTTCAGCATGGCATTCGTGATGTCGTTGGCGGCCCTGATTCTCACGTTCGACTCCATTACCGGCGAGAAAGCGAGCGGCACACTCGGTCTGATGGTCGCGAATTCCGTCCCGCGCACTCACATCCTCCTGAGCAAGATCGTCGGAAACTACGTCGTGCTGCTGATTCCTTTCGTCATTTCCATCCAGATCGCCCTGATTGTCCTGAGCGTTTCACCGGATGTGCCGGTCACGTCCTCCGGGGTCTGGCCCGTCTTCCTCATCATTCTCGCGGTGACGGGCCTGTTCATCTTCGCCATGGTGAGCCTGGGAGTCTGTATCTCGACACTCACAAAACACTCGATGAACTCCATCGTGCTGGCGTTCTTCGCCTGGGTGATGTTCGTGCTTGGCATCCCGAAGATCAGCCCGATGATCGCCCAGATCCTCCATCCCATTGAGGCGGCAACCGTCTTTCGACTTGCCAAAGAGACGATTGTGGAAGACACCGAGAAGGAATTCGATCAGCAAAGGGATCGGCTCCTCAAGAAGTGCTTCGAAGAACAGGCGGCTCCGGCCGACGACATGACTCAACTTCCACCCAGCACAGAGGAAGGCAAGAAGGCCAGGGCCGACTATGAGGAACAGGTGGTCCCGTCAGTACAAACAACGCATGGCTGAAGACATCAAGCGAGTCGAGCAGGACTACGGTGGCCGAAGGAACCTGCAATATTCGCTGGCCACGAACCTCTCCAGAATCTCCCCGATCAGTTGCTACAGCTACGTAGTCTCGGCGCTCTCGGATACCGGGATTCACGAGCCCGACAACTTCGCTCGAAATGCACAGAGATACCAGAGTCAGGTCGAAGAAGCCGTTTATGACAGATACAATGTACGTGTGGGCAACATAGGTATAGGGCATGGGCCGGACCAATTCAACATATACCATCTGCCTCCCGTTCCGGACATGGTGTACACGCGTAGCTCGCTGGCGGAGGTCCTGGGAGCAAGCTGGCCTGATGTTTTGCTGCTCGTTCTTTTCAACGTGCTGTTTTGCGCATTGGCCTTTCTGGGTCTGAACCGATATGACGTGCGGTAGTGTACAAAAGGAGATCGTTGCATGTTTCGCACCTTGATCGGCAAAGAGATCATCGAGACGGTGCTGGATCTCCGGTTCGTCGTGGCCACGCTTTTGTGCGTGGTGCTGATCCCGTTGGGGATGTACGTGAGCCGGGAGGATTACGAGCAGCGACTGGCCGCCTATCAGAGGCAGCACGATACCTACCGCCAGCGTCACGGTACGCCGGAAGGGCCGGTGACCGGTCAGGAAGAGGCACAGGGTTTCCGACCCCCCTCGGTGCTGAGCATCTTCGCCTCCGGCCTCGACCCCTTCTTGCCGGACAAGGTCGCCACTTCCCATCTGGGGCTCTTCCGCACGCTCAAGGAGGCCGGTGCCGGCAATTCGCAGTCTCTGCTCTTCGGAAAGGCTGACCTGCTCTTCAACGTGACGTTCATCGTGTCACTCGTGGCACTCGTCTTTACGTTCAACTGCATCTCGGGCGAGCGGGAGAGAGGGACCCTGCGCCTCATGGTCGCCAACGCCGTGCCGCGAAGCCGGATTCTGCTGAGCAAGATCGCGGGAAAGTATGCCGCCCTTCTGGTCCCATTCCTGATTTCGATCCTGATCGCCCTGCTTGTGCTGGGCGGCTCCTCCAGCGTCTCGTTAGGGTCGCCGCAGGTCTGGCCGGCTTTCCTCCTGATCCTGGCGGCGACCCTGTTGTTCCTGCTGGGCATGATCTGCCTCGGCGTCTGCATCTCCACGTTCACGCGTCACTCGATGGGCTCCATCGTGCTGCTGTTCCTCGTCTGGGCGATGTTCCTGTTCGGGGTGCCCAAGGTCAGTCCCATGCTGGCTGAAATCCTCTATCCGGCGGAATCCGGAAGCGTCATCGACCTTACGAAGCGGATGGCCAAAGACGAGATCGAGCGAGAGTATCAGAAGACCGAGAGAGAAACCATCGATGTCCGGTACAAGGCAGAGTTGGAGGCTGTTCTGAGCAAGCGCGAGGAAGGGCTAGCGAGGCAGATCATCGCGATCCAGAGCTCCGGTCGGGAGGTCACGGTGGACGACCCCGAGACGAATGACAGGCTCAGAGAGCTGGCCGCCAAGTATGTACCGGAGAAGGCACAGCTCGCCACGGAATGTCAGACGCGCATCGCCGCCGAACTCAAGAGGATAGAGGAAGACTACCAAAACAAGAGGTCGGTGCAGTTCATCGCGGCCATGAATCTCGCGAGGTTGTCGCCGGTCAGTTGCTATACCTACCTTGTCTCGGGTCTCTGCGCCACGGGCGTGACGGAGCCCGACAATTTTGTCGCCAATGCTCGCAGGTTCCAGGGACAGGTGGAGCAGGCCTTTTACCGGAAGACCATCTGGCGTCTTGGCCGACTCCAGGGATTTGCGAAGGAATTCGATCGCTACAAGCCGCCTGCGTTCCCGGATATGGTCTACCACTACCCCGGCCTGAGGAAAGCCATGCAGGTGCACTGGGCCGACATGCTCCTGCTCGGCGTGTTTGACGTACTGTTCTTTTCGCTGGCTTTCATGCGATTCAACCGGTACGACGTGCGATGAGAGGCCGCGAACAAAGGAATTCGATGCTCAGGATTCTCGTGAAAAAAGAGATTGCCGACGCGATCCTCGACCTGCGGTTCGTGATCACGACCCTGCTGTGCCTGGTGCTCATTCCGCTGGGGATGTACGTCAGCCGCAGGGACTACGAGCGGCGTCTGGACGCCTACCGGAGAGAGCACCAGCAGTATCGGCAGCGCTATGGAACCGGCGTGGAGATCTACACGGAGGCGCAGGGCCTCAGGCCACCTTCGGTTCTGAGCATCTTCAGCTCCGGCGTCGATCCGTTCCTGCCCGACAAGATGACGACGGCGCGATCGGGACTGTGGCGCACGATCAAGCAGCCCAGCACCGACAATCCCCATTCGCTGCTCTTCGGCAAAGCCGATCTGTTGTTCAATGTGGTCTTCGTCCTGTCGTTGGCCGCCCTGATCCTCACCTTCAACTCGATCTCGGGCGAAAGAGAATCAGGCACGCTGGCCCTGATGGTCGCCGGCACGGTCCCGCGCAGCCGCATTCTCTTCAGCAAGGTCGCGGGCAACTACGTCGCCCTGCTCATTCCATTCGCTGCCTCAATGCTGGTTTCTTTGATCGTGCTGGATATGTCCCCCGACGTGTCGATCCTGTCTCGGGAGGTTTGGCCTGCATTCCTTGTCATCCTGGCTGTGACCCTTGTGTTCCTATTAGGCATGGTGTGCCTGGGCATCTGCATTTCGGCACTCACGCACCACCCCATGAACTCGATTGTGCTGGCCTTCTTCGTGTGGGCCGTGCTGATTCTCGGCATCCCCAAGGTCAGCCCGATGCTCGCGGGGGTCCTCTACCCGGTGGAAAGTGCGAGCGTGTACGATCTCACCCGCAGGCTCGCCGCTGAAGACATCGACCGGGAGATGATCGAAGAAAGGGAGAGTCTCCGGGAGAAGTGCTTCAAGGAGTATGGAGCCCCGGAGGAAGACATGCGTACAACGGGTCCGACGACCGAGGCGGGCAGGCAGGCGAAGAAGACATTCGAGGAATTGTTTGCACTCGTGGAGCGCCGATATGAAAGGCGTCTTGCCGATGAACTCAGGAGAATGGACCAGGACTATGCGAGCAGAAGGCAGGTGCAGTTCTCCCTCGCGACGCACCTGTCCAGGATTTCCCCGATCTGCAGCTACACCTACGTTGTATGCGGGGTTTGCGGCACAGGAACGTCCGCATCCGATGACTTCACGGCCAACGCCCGGAGATATCAGGACCAGGTCAAGCAGGCCGTCTACGACAAAGTCATTGTCCGTCGCTGGAGGTCCATGGAGAGCTACCACTATGTGGACGGTTTTGACCCGTCGAAGGCGGTCCTGCCGGAAATGCGATACACGTATCCGACCGTGACGCAGGCGCTGCAGGCCGGCTGGCCGGATGTGTTCTTGCTTGCCCTTTTCGATGTGCTGTTTTGTGCCCTGGCCTTCCTGGGCCTGGAGGCTGTGAAACAATTTCAGATTGTGCTCTATTTTGACGTTTTGGCACTGGATGAATTTGGGGAGGGCGCTATAACGGAAGTCATGGATACGCAAGAGCCAATTCCGCCCTCGTCACCGCAGGAGA
>Ga0315274_10007493_pt1 | contig 15805 bp, 18 predicted proteins | sample YL17G02_20_MG_FD_203700 | JGI IMG/M metagenome (GOLD analysis project Ga0315274, IMG submission 203700) | Sediment microbial communities from Yellowstone Lake, YNP, Wyoming, USA - YL17G02_20 | ecosystem: Environmental > Aquatic > Freshwater > Lake > Sediment | place: USA: Wyoming | collected... | reverse complement strand
AAAGGCCTGGCGGGCGCTCATGGAGCATGGTGTGAGCGGCCAGCAGGCGGCGGATACGCTGCACCTGGCTCGCTCGACGGTCTATCGCTTGGAGAGGCGGCTGAAGGCGGAGGGGCTGCGGGGGTTGGAGGATCGGAGCCGGCGGCCGAGGCGGGTACGGCAGAGGCAGTGGGGAGCGGAGTTGGCCGTGCAGGTACGGAGGTAGCGGGAGAGCTGCCATGGCTGGGGGAAAGACAAGCTAGCGCCCCTGCTGTGGCAGGACGGGGAGAGCGTATCGATCTCCACGGTGGGGCGGATCTTGAAGCATCTGAAGCTGCGGCGGGTGCTGCGGGAGCCGCAACGCAGGTCGGTGCGGCTGGGGCGTAGGTGGCCCAAGCGGCCCTACGCCGTGCGCAAGCCGAAGGAGTACGGTGTGGCCGAGCCGGGGGACCTGGTCCAGGTGGATACGGTGGAGGTTCATCCCCTGCCAGGCGTGATGATCAAGCAGTTCACGGCGCGGGCTGTGGTTTCGAGGTGGGATGTGGTGGAAGCCCACAGCCGGGCCACGGCCGGCACGGCCAGGCAGTTCCTGGGACATTTGAGGGAGCGCATGCCGTTTCCGGTCAAGGCGATCCAAGCCGTCTCGCCCCGAACGGGGTGGATGGGGGGAGCGAATTTCAGGCCGAGTTCGAGCAGGCGTGTGCGGCGCAAGGGGGCCAGCTGTTCGTGTTGCCGCCGCACTCTCCCAAGCTGAATGGACACGTGGAACGGGCGCAGCGGACGCACAAGGAAGAGTTCTATGCCCATTACGACGGTGCTCTGGACCTGGGGAGCCTGAACAGGGCACTGCGCAGGTGGAAGAGGGTCTATAACACCATCCGGCCACACCACTCCCTTGGCAGAAGGACGCCCGTGCGGTATCTTCAGGAGCGCTTCCCCAGCATGGCCCCAGCGGCCTGACTGTCCCATTTGTATTGGACGAGTACATTGGTTTGACAAGTGAGGTACGCGAGGGTATAATCGTTTCGCGCTTGCAGGCAAGGATCGGGGACCGCTGCGAGAACTTGTATAGGTTGAAGGAGTGCACTAGGGCAGCTTCTCCGGGGAGAACGTATCGGCTTCTCTCGGTTCATGGGGTGGCCTGGTCGGCCTGTATCGCGCTGATCAGGCCTTTGTTATGCCGGGGGGTGATGGGGGATGGGCGAAGGGGCTGATCAACTTGCCTTTCTGCTCTCGCAGTCGGAGCCAGTCGCTCTTCCGAAGCGAGGGGATTTGCTGCGTGGTTTTGTTATTGCATTGAGCCATGAAGGATTGATCATCGATCTGGGTTTGAAACGCGACGGCGTGGTCCCCCGCTCGGATCTGGAGAAGGTGCCGGATGGCGGGGCGAGCCTCAAGGTGGGAACCGAGGTAGCCGTCATGGTGGTCGATCCGATCGACGGCGAAGGAAACCTGACCGTCTCTCTGGCCCAGGCACGCGAAAGCGGAGATTGGCTTCGAGCCCAGAAGCTGATGGAGACCGGCGATGTGGTGGAGGCTTCCCCGACCGGGTGCAATCGGGGGGGACTGATCGTCCCGTTCGGCCGCCTGCGCGGTTTTATCCCGGCCTCCCATCTGACCGATTTGCCCCGAGATCTCGATGAGGAAGCGCGGGTCGAATTCTTGAAGCGGCTGATCGGCAGATCGTTGCCGTGCCGGGTCATCGAAGTGGATCCGCGTCGACAGAGGCTGGTTCTCTCGGAACGAAAGGCCATCCGCACGTGGCGGGTGCAGCAGAAAGCCAGCGTCATCAACCGCCTCCAGGAGGGTGAGGTCCGGAAGGGGACGGTGACCAGCGTACGGGAGTTTGGGGTTTTCGTTGATATCGGCGGCGCGGACGGCCTGGTGCACATCTCGGAGCTGGCCTGGCATCGGGTGGAAAACCCCGGCGATCTCTACAAGAGCGGGGACGAAGTCGAGGTCATGGTGGTCCGGCTGGATCGGCAGGCCAACCGGATCGGGCTGAGTTGCAAGAGGCTGCTGCCCAATCCGTGGCAGGCTGCGGCCGACCAGATCAGGCCCCAACAAATCCTGCCAGGCTGCATCACACGGCTCGCCGACCGATGGGTCGGGGTGAGGCTGGCGTGCGGTCTGGAAGGTACGGCGGCGCTCCCGCCTTCCATCCCGGAAGTCAGGCAAGGAGACCGGGTAAGCGTCGAGGTGATGACCTTCGAGCCGGTGAACGAGCGGCTCGAGCTGAGGCTGCTTGACGAACACGATGTTCCACCCCCCGATCCTTTGGGGCGAGACTTGCAAGAGAAGGAGGTGACGACTGCATGACGACGGTTATCTTGCGACCGAATGAGAGCCAGGATATGTTGCTCAGGCGATTCCGAAAGAAGGTCACCAAGAGCGGCATCCTGAGCACATTCCGTCGAAAGCGATGGTTCGTGTCCAAGAGCGAGCTGCGCCGAATCGAACGCAAGAAGGCTATCCGCCGCCTCAAGAGACGGCAGCGGAAGGTGGCTGAGCGCAGGAGCGAAGCTTAGCCGGGGGACCATTCGCCGCAACCAAGGAACAACCCCGGAGGTGGGGATGGTTAAGCAAGACGACAAGATTGAGGTCGAGGGCAAGGTTATCGAGGCGCTTCCCTCAACGCAGTTTCGGGTGAAACTGGAATCCGGCCATTCGGTTCTGGCCTACCTCTCAGGGAAAATGCGAAAGCACTACATCCGCATTCTGCTGGGAGACCGGGTGCGTCTTGAGTTGTCGCCCTATGACTTGACGCGAGGCCGAATCACGTACCGCTTCAAGAAGCACGACACCGGCCCCGGAGAAGAGGGAGTGTAGTCCCCACCCGGTTGTTGCCCTTATCGTTGAGCACTGGCCCCCTTTGCGAGGGCCAGTTTTCTTTCAGCACAAGCGCCTGCCAGTCGTCTTCCTGCCGGATGTCCATCGCCTCCCATCCCCGGAGGCGGGCGGCCTCCAAGACGCCGGCGGACTGAGTGTCCAAGATCCCTGACAGGATCAAGAGCCCTTCGCGGCGCACCGATTGGGCGAGGCCCTTGGCCATCATCTCCGTCAGTACGCCGGCGAGGATGTTGGCGACGAGGAGGTGAGGCCGTAACTGCCCCACGGCCTCGAGTCCTCCTTCTTCCACTCGGACCGTCCCTGACATCCCGTTTCGTTCCACGTTCCCGCGCGCAACTCGTACGGCCTCGCGATCGATATCCAGGGCGAGGACCCGGCCGGCGCCAAGAACAGCCGCCCCGATGGAGAGGATCCCTGACCCGCATCCCAGGTCGATCACGATCTGGTCCGGGCGGAGATAGTCCTCGAGGGCCGCCAGACAGAGACGCGTAGTAGGGTGAGCGCCGGTGCCGAATGCGAGGCCGGGATCCAAGAGGATGGGCTTGCGGGATGTCGGCTCCAGCGGTATCCAGGAAGGTTGGACAATCAGGCTGCGGCCGACAGGGATCGGGTGATAATGCGCCTTCCAGGTCTCCGCCCAGTTCTGATCCTCAATCCACTGGTACGTGGGTTGCGGCATGGGCCGAATCTGGCTCAAGTGCCACAGACCGATCTCCACCTTCTTGCGACGCGTCTCCAGCTCCTCGTCGGCAGGGAAATAGGCCCGCACGCAGAGTCCCCGGGGAGGCGGAACGTTCTCGTCTTGCAGCCGCCCGTCGAAGAGAGGCTCGAGGGCGACGCCTCGAGGCGCATACTGGCTGAGGAGATCGGCCACGGCTTCGGCGACCTCCGCATCGACCGCGAGAGACAGCTCCAGCCATTTCACTCCGACAGGCCCCCGAGGAATTCCTTGAGGGAGTCCAGCAAGCTCCGTTCCTGGGGCTGCGCCTCGGTGCTCATGGTCTTGGCGAGCTTCTCCATCAACTCTCGCTGCTCCCCCGTGAGGTTGCGAGGAATCCCGACGCCGATGAACACAAGTTCGTCTCCTCGACCGTTGCGGCGCAGCCGAGGCACGCCCTTGCCCTTGAGGCGGAACACCTTGCCGGGCTGCGTCCCCGCAGGGATCGTCAGGCTCTCCTCCCCGTCAACCGTGGGGACAGTGAGCTTCGCCCCCAAGGTTGCTTGGGCGATGTTGATGGAGAGATCGAGAAGAATGTCGTCCTCCCGCCGGCGGAAGAAGCGATGCGGTTGGACGTGGATCACGACATACAGGTCCCCCGGCGGGCCGTTGCTCTCGCCGGGCTCGCCTTCTCCGGCCAGACGGATCTGGGTTCCCTCATCGACCCCGCTGGGGATCGGAATGGATCGCCGGAAGGTTTGCCTCTCCAGGCCCCGACCGGCGCAGGTCGGACAAGGGGTGCTGACCACCTCGCCGCGTCCGCCGCATGCCGGGCAGGTGCTGACGTTCACCAGCGAGCCGAGAAAAGTCTGTCGGACTTGACGCACTTCCCCGGATCCGTTGCAGGTCTTGCACCGGACAGGCGTCGTACCCGGTGCCGCGCCTGAGCCCTGGCAGTTCGAGCACGTAGCCTGCCGGGTGAACTCGACTTCCTTGTCGACCCCGAAGATGGCCTCCGCGAACTCGAGGGTGATGTCGTAGCGAAGATCGGCGCCCCGCCTCGGCGCATGGCGCTGCCTGCGCCCTCCCATCCCGAAGCCGAAAAACTCCTCGAACAGGTCGGCGAAGCCGAAGCCGAAATCCGTGGGGACGCCCCGCACGCCGGCATGACCATAGCGATCATAGGCCGCCCGGCGCTCCTCGTCCGAGAGAACGGCGTAGGCCTCGTTGATTTCCTTGAAGCGCTCCTCCGCTCCCGCTTCCTTGTTGACATCGGGGTGGAATTGCTTGGCGAGCCGGCGGTACGCGCGGCGAAGATCCTCGCCCGTGGTGCTGCGGTTGACCTCTAGAACGTCATAGTAGTCGCGCTTCTGGGCCATAGTGACTAGGCAGCCGGGAGGAATCGCTCAGGTGCTTTCCCCAAAGGAAGAAGGGTCAGCCTTCCCGGAATTCCCCCTCGACGACGTCCTCGCCCGAGCTCGACGGTTCAGGGCCGCCCGCGCCCGCGTGCGGCTTGGTCTCGGGTGGTCGCCGGGCGCTGTCGACAAGCTCCTGCAGGATCTTGAGAAGTTCGTTGCTTTCCCGACGGATGCTTTCGACCCCCTCGCTGCCCATGGCTTGCCGGAGCGATTGGACCTTGGCTTCGACGCGGGCTTTCACGGCGGGTTCGGCCTTCTCGCCGGTCTCGCGCAGGGTTCTTTCGGCAGCGTATGCGGCATTGTCGGCCTCGTTGCGTGCTTCCGCCAGCTCGCGCCGCCGGCGGTCTTCCGCCGCATGGCTCTCCGCCTCCTGGCGCATGTTGTCGACCTCGCCTCCGGTGAGTCCGGAGGAAGCCGTGATGGTAATGTGCTGGCTGCGCCCTGTGGCCCGATCCGTGGCACTCACCTTGAGGATGCCGTCGGCGTCGATATCGAAGGTCACCTCGATTTGGGGGACACCGCGCGGGGCAGGGGGGATGCCATCCAGGGTGAACTTGCCCAAGGATTTGTTGTCCGCCGCCATGGGCCGCTCCCCCTGAACGACGTGGATCTCCACCTCACGCTGATTGTCGGATGCGGTCGAGAAGACCTGGCTCTTGCGGGTGGGGATGGTCGTGTTGCGTTCGATTAGCGCCGTGGCGACGTTGCCCAGCGTCTCGATCGAGAGGGTCAGCGGGGTGACGTCCAGTAGCAGAATATCCTTCACCTCGCCGCCCAAGACCCCGGCCTGGATCGCCGCGCCAACGGCGACCACCTCGTCGGGATTGACGCCTTTGTGGGGCTCTCGGTCGAACACGCGGCGGACCTTCTCCTGGACCGCCGGCATGCGGGTCATCCCGCCGACGAGGATGACCTCGTCGATATCCGCGGGCTGCAGGCCGGCGTCCTGCAGGGCAAGTTTGACGGGACCCACCGAACGATCGACAAGATCCTCGGTCAGCTGTTCCAGCTTGGCCCGAGTCAAAGACACGTTCAAATGCTTGGGTCCGCCGGCGTCGGCAGTGACAAAGGGCAGGTTGATCTCTGTCTGCATGACGGAGGAAAGCTCGATTTTGGCCTTCTCCGCCGCCTCCCTGAGGCGCTGGAGAGCCTGTCGATCGTTACGCAGGTCGATGCCCTGTTCGCGCAAGTACTCGTCCGCCACCCAGCCGATCACCCGCTGGTCGAAATCATCTCCGCCCAGGTACGTATCCCCGTTGGTGGACTTGACCTCGAAGACTCCCTCGCCGACATCGAGGATCGAGATATCGAACGTCCCTCCTCCCAGGTCGTACACCGCGATCGTCTCGTCCTTCTTCTTATCGAGGCCGTAGGCCAGGGCCGAGGCGGTGGGCTCGTTGATGATGCGGAGCACCTCCAGCCCGGCGATTTTCCCGGCATCCTTCGTCGCGTTTCGCTGTGCATCATTGAAGTGGGCGGGCACGGTGATGACGGCCTGGGTCACGGCTTCCCCGAGATAGGCCTCGGCGTCGGTCTTGAGCTTGGCCAGAATCATCGCCGAGATCTCAGGTGGCGAGAACTCCCGATTATCGAGGAAGACCCTCACATCTCCATTAGGGGCAGCCCCGACTTTGTAGGGAACCAGATCCAGCGCCCGCTGCACCTCCGCATCGGAAAACTTGCGTCCCATGAACCGTTTGATGGAGAAAATTGTGTTCTCCGGATTGACGATAGCCTGGCGGCGAGCCACTTGGCCCACCATGCGTTCGCGCGTCTTCGGGCTGACTGCTACCACCGAAGGGACCAGCCGACCGCCTTCCGAGGAGGGAACAACGGTAGGTTCCCCCCCTTCCATCACCGCCACAACCGAGTTGGTCGTACCTAGATCAATCCCGATAATTTTGCCCATGTCCCCATCCTGTTCATTTGGCCACACGCACGCGGGCGGGTCGGAGAACCCGCTCGCCGAGGCGATACCCCTGCTGAAGCACCTCGATCACATAGCCCGACTGGTGATCACCGCTTTCCTCATAGGTCACGGCCTCATGCACGTTGGGATCGAAGGGCATGCCCTCGGCCGGGACCGGCTCGACGCCGTGCGCCTCAAGAATGAACAGCAGCTTCTGCTGGATGAGCTCAATGCCTGCCATCCAGGCCTCCGCCTCAGGGATGGAGGGCCTGCCTCTCAGAGCGCGCCGCAGGTCGTCGAGCACACCCAGATAGCTGGTGAGGATCTCGCCGGCAATCCGCTGGCGCGAGTCCTCCTGCTCACGCTCGACCCGCTTCTTGAAGTTGGCGAACTCGGCCCGCTCGCGCTGCCAGCCATCGAGGAACTCCTCGGCTTCCAAGCGCGCCTTGTCCAGGGCCTGGTGCAGTTCGGGTGCCTGCTCACCCGACAGGGCGGTCTCTGCTTCGGCGGCGCCGATCAGGATCTCGGCGGCCCCCTCAACGTTTTCGACCGGTTCTTGGTCGGGAGGGGCAGACGGTTGCTCCGCGTCGGCATGGTTCCCTTTGTGATCCGATCCCTTTTTCTTGCTCACGCGACCCTCGAAAGTGAAAGGTTGTTTTGGCACGGCTTGGTCAGCCGGCAAACGTCTCAATGATGAGGTTGCTCATGAGGTTTGCGACGTAGCGGACGGAGGAAATCGTCCGGTCATAGGCCATGCGAGTGGGCCCCAGGACGCCCAACGCCCCGGTGGCATACCCAGGGACCCCATAGCGGGACAGGACGATCGAGCAATCCCGGAGCTCTTCCCATGCCCCTTCGCCGCCAATCACCACCTGAACCCCGCCGACCCCCGGGCTCAGTGCCTTGGAAACCACGTCTTCAAGGAATGTTCGCTCCTCGAAGAGCCGCAGGGCTTGGAGGGCGTGCCCGCTATCTGCGAATTCCGGCTGGGTCAGGACATTGGTGAGACCGTCGTGATAGATCTCCATCGGAGTGAACGCCTCGGAGCGCGCCATCTCCGCTGCGACCAGGCGCACGACTTCCTGCGCAAACCCGGCTACTCGATTCGCCTGCTGGGCGACTGCCTCATGGGTCATGCCCGAGCACATGCGGCTGATTTCATCGGCAGCCTGGCTCAGACGTGGCTGTTCTATCGCATGATCCAGCGTTAGCATCCTCTGACGAGTGTCACCGCCCTGGCAAACCAGGAGAAGGAGAACCTGCCTTCCCTGGGTTGAGACCAGTTCGAGATGCTTGAAGATCGTTCGCTCGTGGAGGGGAGGCGTGACCAGGGACGCGCCGTGTGCGTGCTGGGCAAGGACCGAGGCGGCCAGCCTGATCCATTCATCGATGTCCGCCCGAGCCTGGTGAAACTGATGGCTGATAAGCCTCTGTTCCTGAGGGGGGAGCTCCGTCTCGTGCAACAATCTGCGAACGAAATACCGGTACCCCTCTTCTGTGGGGACTCTTCCTGCGGAAGTATGAGGCTGGCGGAGCAGGCCAGCCTCGGTGAGGGCGCCCATTTCATTGCGGACGGTTGCGGGGCTGACCTCAAGCGCGTATTTCGAGACCAATCCCTTGGAGCCCACGGGCTGGGCGGTCTCAATGTACTCGTGAATCACCAGAGCGAGGATCGACTCTTGCCTTTGAGTCAGCTCATCCATTCATGCTCGTCTCGGTTAGCACTCGCCTCGGGCGAGTGCTAACGCTGACCATCCATGATACCATCTCGCAATGGGGGCGTCAAGCAGGGGGCGCTGGTTTGGTCAATTATTGGTGCGAAGGCGTCAGGGCTCTCCGAGATTGAGATCATTGAGAACTGACCTGCGGATACTGGCTGCCGCCTCTGTAAGGCATGCTCAGATTCAGACCTGCGACATCATTCGAAGGGAAATCGTGGCTCTCCTCATGAGCGCTGGAACCCCGAGAGCGTTGCTCTCCCACGTACCCGGAATGCAAAACCATGGTTTTGCATGGAGCATGGACGTGGGATGGGGTTGTGAGACGCACCCTTCGAGGCCCGCTCCAGCGGAACCAATTCGGAGCTCATCGGCTCTTGGTGTACCCGGGGTCTCGGCCTGCAAGAACTTGACAGCACCAGTCGGCGCCGGTAGGATTGCCTCACCTCTGGGCGGTGAACGGAGCTTAAGACATGGCGTCGAATACCCTGGCCGTAACGGACGCGACGTTTGAGCAGGAGGTCCTGAAGGCTTCCACTCCGGTCTTGGTCGATTTTGGCGCGGAATGGTGTCACCCCTGCCGTCAACTGGATCCGATCGTCGAGGAGTTGGCCTCCGAGTGGGCGGGGAAGGTGAAGGTGGTCAAGATTGACGTGGACACGAGTGTCGACACGGCGATGAGGTACGGCGTGATGGGCGTCCCCACCTTGATCCTCTTCACACAGGGTGAGGCTAAGGAACGCATCACCGGATTTCAGAACAAGAAGCGCCTGCTGGAGATTTTCGGCAGCGCCATCGGGTTCTAGGGGCGCCGTCTGCAACGCAGGACATCGGCCCGATGCGAGCCGTGCCGCACCTGAATGACTGGGCCCGCACTATGGCGGAGCGCCATGGGCACCACCAGGTCCTGCTCATTGCCGCCCGGATCCAAGAGCGCCACCAGGATCTTCTTTCGGCCGGCCCCACCGGCCTGAACCGTACCTTGCAGCCCCAATGGGAGAACCTCCTCCTGCCGGGCCTGCCGCTCAACCAGACCCTGGCGGAATACTGCCTGAACCAGCAGGCCGCCTTGAGCGAGGTCGACGCCCTCTTCAAATCCGGTCTCTTCCTCCCCTCCACGAGATGCGTCGCTCTCCTAAACCTTCTTACGGATCCCTTGCCTGTCATCCGCCCTCTTCTGCGACGCCTGATGAAGAACACCTACCTTCCCGATGCGCAGCAGGTCGTCGAGGACAGCCCAACTGGTTTTGCCGTGAATGTCTACCGATGATTCGACATGGAAACGCTTGAGGCTCGCGGAGTTTCCGAGCTCACCTTGTCCTTTTGCCACACAGACGACTGGCTGGCGGAAGCGCTGCTCAGAGTGCGCCGGCTGCGAACCATGACCCTGGGACGAGGCGGAAGTCACTTCGATTTCCGCTGGTGCCGCTCTCCCCGGCAGATATTCTCTCCGCCATCGACGCCTTCTCGTGGCGCATGGCTGCCCTGGGCTTAGGGCCCCGGCCTCGCCGTGCCCGGCCAGGCAAGCGATGATTCCAGAGATGGCAGGATCTCGGCCCTTTCCCGGAAGAACGAGAAATCAGCGGGTGTATAATCGCCTCCCGACAGCACAACTCCTGTGAGGCGTCGTATGGGGCGAGAGAGACTGCGTGTTTTGATCGCCAAGCCTGGCCTCGATGGGCATGATCGAGGCGCCAAGGTTATCGCGCGCGCGCTGCGGGACGCAGGGTTGGAAGTCGTGTACACCGGCCTGCGTCAAACCCCGGAGATGATCGCCGAGGCCGCGCTGCAGGAAGATGTCGACGCCGTCGGCCTTTCCATCCTCTCCGGGGCGCATCTGACCCTTGTCCCCCGCGTCCTCGACCTCCTGCGTAAGCAGGGACAGGGGAGTGTTCCACTCCTGGTGGGTGGGATCATCCCCGACGAGGACGTGCCCCGCTTACGAGAGGCAGGGGTGTTCGCCGTCTTTGGTCCGGGGACGAGCACGAAAGATGTCATCGAGGCTTTTGGCACCGCCGCGAGTTCGCTGTCTCAGCATCCGTGAAAGCCGCTCTATGAGCTTCATTGAGCAAGCCAAAGCCGGGGACCGTTTGGCGTTGGCGCGTCTGCTGACCCAAATAGAGAACGATGAGGAGGCAGGCCGCCTCGCTCAGACCGCCCTCTTCCCCGCCAGCGGACGGGCACACCTGGTCGGTGTGACGGGAGCTCCTGGCACCGGCAAATCCACCCTGGTCAACCAAATGGCGTTGTCTTTGCGCCAAGGGACGGATGAGACGTCCGGCCGCACGGCGCCCGCGACGGTCGGCATCGTGGCGGTCGACCCCAGCAGCCCATTCACCGGAGGGGCGATCCTGGGGGATCGCATCCGCATGCGCGACCTTGCGGGCGATGACGGAGTCTTCATCCGCAGCATGGCCAGTCGGGGCGCCCTGGGGGGCCTGGCGCGGACGACCTCGGGAGTGGTCGAGGCCCTTGACGCGGCGGGCTACGAGGTCATCCTGATCGAGACCGTCGGAGCGGGGCAGGCCGAGGTGGATATCGCTCGCACCGCCCACACGACGATCGTGGTGATGGCGCCCGGTCTGGGCGACGAGATCCAGGCCATCAAGGCGGGGATCCTGGAGATCGCCGATATCGTGGTGGTCAACAAGTACGATCTCCCGGCGGCCGACCAAACGCTCTCCGCACTGAAAGCCGCCCTGGAGCTGGGCGCCGCTTCCCCGACTAGGCTCGACGACGGTCATCCGGAGGCAGGCTCCAACCTATTGGAGCCTGCCTCCGTGTTGTGGCGACCGCTCGTCCTCCCCGCCGTAGCGGCCAAAGGGGAGGGGATTGCCCAGATCGTGCGGGCCATGCGCGAGCATCGCTCATATCTTGTACAATCGGGCGAGCTCAGGAAGCGCGAGCGAGGGAGGCTGCGGGCCCAGATGGAGCAGATGCTACGTGATGAGCTGGCGGCGCGCTTCCTCAGGGCCCAACCCGATGGCCGCTTCGAGTCGGCCCTCGAACAAGTCCTGAACCGGAGAACGTCGGCGCGGGAAGCCGTGCGCAGCCTGCTGGAAGGGACCGGCACGTGATCCTGGGAGAGGGCATCCGGCTTCGCCCCGTTGAGCGCGAGGATCTGCCTCGATACGTTGCCCGGTTCAATGACCCGGAGGCTCGGGAAGGCCTCGAGCGCCTGCTGCCCATGTCCATCGTCGAGGAAGAGAGTTGGTTCCAGTCGCTCGGCTCCCGCTCACCCTTCGAAAGGCCGTTCGCTTTGGATGCGCTCGAGGGAGGAGCCTGGAGGCACATCGGGGGCTGCGGCATCCACCACCATGACCCTGTGCACCGCCATGCTGAGCTGGGAATCATGATAGGCGAAAAGGACTGCTGGCACCGCGGGCTCGGCAGGGCGGCGATGCGAGCTCTCATCCGCTACTCGTTTGACACGCTGAACCTCAACCGCGTGTACCTGCATGTCCTTTCCTTCAATGAACGGGCCATCCGGCTCTACGCAGGGCTGGGTTTTCGCGACGAAGGTCGGCTGCGACAGGACTACTTCCACCTTGCCGGTATCGCGACGCCTTGATTATGGGCCTCCTCCGTGAAGAGTGGGGGGAGGGACCGACAGGAGCCTGAGGGATCCCCTATGTACGGATATGGCGATATCAAGCTGTTCGCAGGGTCATGTTCTCAGGATCTTGCTCAGGAGATCAGCCGGTATCTGAGAGTCCCTTTGAGCGGATACGACCTGGTGGAGTTCCCTAACGAGAATCTGTTCATCCGACTGCACGGCAGCGTGCGTGGTCAGGATGTCTATCTGATCCAATCCATGTCGTCCCCGCTTCACCGCAACCTGATGGAACTCCTGATCATGGTCGATTGTCTGAAACGTGACTCGGCGGGGCGGATCACGGCGGTCATCCCTTACATGGCCTATGCGCGGTCCGACAAGAAAGACCAGCCGCGCGTCCCGATCACGGCACGCCTCGTGGCCGACATGATCGAGGTTGCCGGGGCGGACCGCTACATGACCATCGATCTGCACGCCGGCCAGATCCAGGGCTTCTTCTCCATCCCGGGGGATGTCCTGACGTCCTTCCATATGCTGAGCGACTACTTCGTGAAGAAGGAACTGGACACCGCCGTGGTGGCGACCGCCGACCTGGGATTTGCCAAGAAGGGGCGCAACTTCGCCGCCAAGCTGGGCGTCCCGCTGGCCTTCGTTGAGAAGCGGCGTTCAGGGAATGACTCGAAGGCGCGCGCAACGACGGTGATCGGCGACGTGACCAACAAGGATGTGATCCTGGTCGATGATGAGGTGCTCACCGCCGGATCGATTGCGGAGGCGGTGGAGATCGTCAAGGCCAACGGGGCTCACGATGTCTATCTGTCGTTTGTTCATGCCCTGCTCGTGCCCCCGGCCGCCGAGAGATTGGCCGCCTTGCCGATCAAGGAAATCGTTACCACGAATACCGTCCCTATCCCGGCGGAGAAACGCCTGCCCAACTTGACCGTTCTCTCCGTCGCGCCTCTGCTGAGCGAGGTCATCCTGCGGGCCCATGAGGGAAGATCGGTCGGCGAACTATTCAACGAATAGGCTCGATCCCATTCGAGGGTCTCGTCTGCGGCCGTGCCCACGGTCCGTCCCGGATCGAATGCCCGGGAAGCGAGACCTCGACGTCCAAACGGGACGCCTCTCCCTACGACCCGGGAGGGTCACTCGAAAGGGGGGACCCCGATCCCCCGTCCCTAGGAGTCCCGGGTCGGTCGAAAGTCACGCACGAAAGGCTCCCAGGCTGACACATCCACCCCCTGCCTGAGGCGTAGGTAGTACCCTCGTGCGATGTCACCTTGCTGTTCGCGATTGAAGTCGGCAAGGCGGCGGCCTTTCTGGAGGGCTTCCTTCAACCCCTCGTCGCCGCCGAAGTCGTAGGCGCGCCTTCCGAGCGCCAGCTGCGCGTGCAGGGCCTCGACGGCGTAACGAAGGCCGAAACGCTGGAACTGCCAGCAGTGCGTGAGCTCGTGGATGAGCCAGGCCATGTCCGCGAACCTGCGGGCCTGGAGATCGTGCGCCTCACTTCGCAGGGCGCGGGGAAAAAAGGCCCAGTTCCCGAGACCGACCCCGTTGTCCCCCTGCAAGGGAGGCTCCCCCTGGAGGAGTGCGCCCAAGCGGGCGAGGCTATTGGTCCACGAGGCGTCTTCCACGACGCGTATGCTGTCGTAGGCAAGGCTGCTACCGAAGATGGCAGACGCCTCGGCTACTTCAGGGGCGGTAAGGCTTCGACGCACGGCCGGTTCCGCCAAGGCGTAGGGTGGGTAGAGAATGGGAGGGGGGAGCTGCAGGCGTGAGGTTCATTCGGCGATGACAGGAGGAAAGGACGCTGCTCTTTTTGGACGCCCCGGGAAGCACAGCGCCCCGCGAGGGCGGGGCGCTATTCGATTCGATGAGGGTGGACTAGAGGACAAGCACGTTTGTGGCCTGGGGTCCCTTCTGTCCTTGTTCGATGTTGAACTCGACCTTCTGTCCTTCCTCCAGGGTCTTAAAGCCCTCGGACTGGATGGCGGTATAGTGGACGAAGACGTCGGGGCCGCCTTCACGCGCGATGAAGCCGTAGCCCTTCCCGCTGTTGAACCACTTGACCGTGCCAACGACCCGCTCTGACATGACGTATTGCCTCCTTGGGGCATGTAGATGCTAGGTGCAGCTTTCGTTCTTCGGGGGTCGGGTGACTTGGCGCCTAGGCCAAACGGGCCCGAGCTGCTTGCGCTCTGGCCCTGGGTCCTGCGACTTCCTACAGAACTTACGCGCAACCTACGCATGCCAATATAGCACCACTTTAAGCCTATGTCTAGTCCCCCTGTTTGCCGCCCTGGTTGGAGCCGCGACAGGCTGTTGGGGCAATTCGGCCCATGACGGAGAGGCACAACTCCCCCCCGGCCAGGGTGTTCGTCCGGTTCAGCGCCTTGGCCCCTTGGCGGAGGACGAAATCCGCCAGACCGATGGCTCCGTGGTTAGAGGACCGATGCAATCCCAAGGGAGAGCAGCCACTGAGAAAGATGGTAAGTGCTCATGTTGATGAGCCTGCCGGCGCGGAAGGCGCCGACGAACCGATTCCAGGCGAGGACGGCATCCGAAACGAAGAACAGCAGACCCCCCAGTGGAATGAGCCGACCTAGGAGGGCAAGGTCGGCGTAGCGCTGAGGGAAGGTCCAGGTGGACCACAGGGTCAGGCTGAGAACCGTGGCGTAGGCCACGATCGCTGGGAAGGGGATCGAAGAGCCAGATCTGGCCAGACCGCGCCTCACCTGCCAGAGAAAGGCGGCGCCAACCGCACCGATGATGAGAGCGGCAAGAAGGGAGTAGGTGTTGAGGATGGGTCCGCCAGGGTTGAATGCGACGATGTAGGCGAGCTGGGCCAGGAAGAAAGAGGCCAGGCCAGCGAGGAAACGGTCCCTTGGGAGCATGAGGAAGATGTCGCCGGCAAGCGAGAACACCAGGCCGACGAGAAAGACGAGCCGGGAGGGATTCGACAGGTCGGCCTTGCCCGCGAACCACATGATCAGGAAGAGGAGCGTGGCGGGTTTGGCGATGTACTCGAGGCTTCTCCGTTTTAAGCCGACCGCGATCCAGTCGATGATGCCGGAGACGAAGCTGGCTGGTAGAAAGAGGTCCATCATCGGTTCGCTCCTGTCTCTGCGTCTATGGCCGCCGCGGCCTCCGCCTCAGCCACGCCCCCGCCGACGGCGATGGCGCTGAACGCAAACCACTGGAGGGCATAACCCAGGTACGGCCCTTCGCTCAGGTCGAGGCTGGCATCGGGCCGGGGCTGCCCGGGCACCCCTGAAGGCGAGCTCTGTTCGACATAGAAGGGGAGGATCGGATAGGGGAGCTGCTGCTGGATCCGCTCGAGGTTCAGCACGCGCCAGGCATTGGGCCTTCCTTCCTGAGGATTCGGTGTGGGATCGGCGAGCCAGGCCACTCCCGGCTCCGGGACGGAGGGCAACGCCATCCCATCAATCTCGACGGGTCCGTCAAGGCGGAACTGGGTGGGCACACCGGGGGAACTGCTCTCGATGGGGATCCATCCCCGATCGACGAATACGGCAACGGATGCGCCTTCCAGCAGCAAGGGGGTCACCAGGTGAACGCCCGGCATCCCCTCCAAGGATCGGTTACGAAGGACGATCTCTTGATCTGGATCGAATTGCCCTTTCAGGCGTACGAGGCGGTACACGATCTCTCCCTCATGGAAAACGTCTTCGCTGATCTCAATCCGCGGCATGGCCA
>Ga0315274_10007492_pt1 | contig 15805 bp, 11 predicted proteins | sample YL17G02_20_MG_FD_203700 | JGI IMG/M metagenome (GOLD analysis project Ga0315274, IMG submission 203700) | Sediment microbial communities from Yellowstone Lake, YNP, Wyoming, USA - YL17G02_20 | ecosystem: Environmental > Aquatic > Freshwater > Lake > Sediment | place: USA: Wyoming | collected... | reverse complement strand
AGCTGCGCTACCTCGATGCGGAGAACCAGATCCGCGGCCAGTTGGCGTGTATGTACAACGAGTTCCTGGCCGAGAGCGGGACTGTCCTGCCTGTGGAACCACCAGAGGTCACACACGTGTACCATCTGTATGTGATTCGTCACCCCCACCGGGACGAGCTACAGAGCTACCTGAAGGACTGTGGAATCGGCACAGGCATTCACTACCCTGTGCCTGTGCACTTGCAGCCCGCCTATGCGGACCTCAGTCTGCGCAGCCCCGGTCTGCCAGTCACAGAGCAGGCGGCACGCCAGGTGCTATCCCTGCCACTCTACCCAGAGCTAAGCTCCACGGACATCTCGGCGGTCAGCGCAGCCATCACCCGGTTCAGCCACATGGGACTGCACCTGGATCCACGGTGAAGGCGAGTGCCCAGAGACGAATCCGCGCAAGCACTATTGGCCCAGACTGGCACTAGCACTAGACCCATGGACCAGCCTGTTCACCTAGGCCGCAGAGTTGGTGTGCCGCTACTGTAGAGCCTGTCGGTCACTGTGCTCCTCTGGGCCTTTTTCGGCCAACTGCTATTCGGGTCATTGCGCCTCTCACTGACTGTCGACGAACCCTCGCATGCTATCAACGGCTACACCATTCTGACCACTGGAACGTTCTGGACGGTACCTGAGCACGTCCATCCTCCGCTTGTCAATCTGTGGTCGGCTCTGCCTCTACTGCTGCAACCGGAGCGACCTGACCCACGGGTACTTGGTTCGTGGCAGCAGGACACTTTGCGCAGTTCCTGTACCACATGTGGCCTCTCCTGGGGCCAGTCGAACGGCAGGCCTTCGTTACCCGCGTCCCGATTATGCTCCTGGCAGCCGTTCTTATGGCATTCGTCTACCGCTGGGCATGTGACAGGTTCGGACACTGGGGCGGTGTTCTGGCCGTGGCAGTGATGGCGTGGGATCCCAACATGATCGCGCACTCACAACTGAACACCACCGACCTTGGTGTGACCCTGTTTGCGTTCGCCTGCATGTTCTGTGTCAGCCGCCTGATGAGGCGATTCTCATGGGCTCTTCTGTTCGCCGCAGGCGCTCTGGCAGGTGCAGCGATGGCCGCCAAGGCCTCTGGCGTGATGGTGCTCCCCGTGGTTGTCGCCCTGCTGGCATGGCCCCGTGTCCGTGCGTCCGGCACAGCCTGGTCCATGCGCAGGCGCGGCCTTCCTGCAGCTCACGCTGCGAGCCCCTCCCTGGACACAGGCGCCGCATGGGCGAGGAATGCCGTCGTCGTCGCCGCCGTCGCTCTGCTGACCCTGTGGGCTTCATACGGCTTCGAATGGAGCGTTCTTCCTGGCGTACCATACCCCGTACCGCTGGCCAGTCACATCCAGGCCCTGCTTAACTTGCAGAGCCAGAGCCGGTTCCTGACTTTCCTGTGCGGGGTCCGGAGGCAGGGAGGCTGGTGGTGGTACTTTCCTTTTGCTTTTGTGACCAAGACACCGGTACCACTCATGCTTGCCCTCGGAGCGGCGCTCGTGACCAGCATCCGCCAGCCGCGACAAGCAGAATGGGAGGGGCGAGTGCTGGGTCTGTTTCCACTGGTCTATGTAGTCGTGTCGTTAGCCAGTGGGATGAACATTGGCTACCGGCACCTGTTGCCGGCCTTTCCTTTCGTCTACGTGACCATAGGCAGGCTGGGCCTGAGGGTCTTCGGCGGTCTTGGGTCTTCATGGGGATGGGGGACCCGAGCTGGCTGCCTGGGGCTTGGTCTGTGGTACGTCGCCAGCACCATGGCTGTCTACCCGTTTGCCCTGGCCTACTTTAACGAGCTTCTGGGCGGGCCGGCCAACGGCTACCACTATCTCGCGGATTCGAATGTGGATTGGGGTCAGTCCTTCAAAGCGTTACGCGCTTATCTGAGCCAGGCCCGCGTGGGATGGGTCTGGTCAAGTCACTACACCTGGACAGATCCTGCAGCCTACGGCGTTGCCTATCGACCGCTTCCTCCTGTACCGCAGGCCGGCAGCGGCCTGTCACGACCCTACGATCCCCTTCCTGGGGTCTATGCTATCAGTGCCACCACGCTACAAGGTCTGGTGGTCACTGATCCCAACACGTTCAAGTGGTTCCGCCACCGCGAGCCGACTGCGCAGCCAGGCTATGGCCTGCTCGTGTACCATGTGCTGCCGCACAGCCCGCCAGCGGCATGGGTTGCGCAGTGTCCCATGGCTCAGGCGCCGCTGACGTCAGACGTGATCCGGCGAGGGTTCGGTCGCGATGATCTACGTCAGATCGGTTTCGATTGCACAACGAGCTGGGTGTACCCAAGGGGTGGTCGCCTCTCTGGATGGTACGGGCTCTCATGGGATACGTGGGAAAAAGGTGAGGTCTTTCTGCAGGCGCACCTGCCCCCGGCTCACCTGACGTACGAGCAGGCACACCCCGGCTCCGTGCCGGCCTTCGCGCTGTTCGAGTGGGACGGCACGGACGCTGTGCCGCGGGAAGAGACCCGCACGGAGGCCAGGATAGCCCCTCCTGATTGGGGGCCGGCTCGTGTGGAAGCGGAGCTTCTGCCGTACTCTGGTCCCATTGCTCTGGACGGCCCGCTGACATTTGTGGGGTACCAGTTCTTCGTCCCGGTCAGAGGCACCCTGGAACTGTGGACTGCATGGCAGGTCTCATCCACGCTGTCGCGTCCCTTGTCCCTCATGGCGCATGTGGTTGGGGCAGATAGCAAGCCGCTCGCCGTTGCGGATGGCTTGGGATTCCCAATCGAGCAGTGGCACGCAGGGGACATCATAGTCCAGCGCCACCGGCTGACCGTGCCGGGCACTACGCCACGTGGCCCCATGTGGCTACAGAGCAGCGCATACTGGCTGGACACGATGGAGCGGTGGCATGTGCTGGGCAACCAGGAGCCTACAGGGGACCGACTGCTGCTAGCTCGGATCGATCTGGGCGACTAAGGCAAAGTCCGAACAACTCCATGCCCGGCAGCGTGCAATGGGCACCAAGTCAGCCTGTCATCAGCACTGCAGTACCATCGATCTGGCTGCGCTTGAGCGCCAGGAGCGCCTCGTTCGCAGCCTTGAGCGGGAAAACGCGTACCGTGTGGTACGGATGGGGATTACGATTCCTATGACTTGGTGACCCGGGATGATAGGCAGCAGTGGCAGGGCCAGATCCCCTTCCACGGTGTGCAAATCAGTATGACACACTCCGCATGCCCTGACAGTAAGCCTCACTTCGCCGGGGCCAGGATCCGATACAGGTAGGTCAACCCATTCCAGAGGTCCGCTCTCCACCGGCACGGGCCGACTCAGGATCATCGCTTTCACCGCTCACTCATCTTCCTCGGGCACGGCTTCGCGTTGGTAGCGCCGTAAAGACTCCTCAAGCCAGCTAGCCAGAACGGGATCCCGCTGCATGAGCGTGTCCAATACCCCCGCCAGCGCCTGGGCCAGATCATCCGGCGTTTGCTGGAACTGCTCCCAGAGCAACACATGTCCCAGGTTGCCCTCGAGCTGGGCCATCACCACCGCCTCGATCTCACGTGCCACTTCGAGTGCCACGGGTCCGGCGCACCGCTCCAACCGCAGTCCCCCCTCAGGGACTAGGTCGGTCATCAGCCGTACGAGCTCCTGTGTTAGTGCCACCGCTCCTCCACTCCAAGGCCCTTCCTTACTGCCGTGGCCCAATGCGACGGGCATAGCCTGTGCCGCACCCCACCCGCCTGGGCTACTCGGCCGGGCAAAACGGAAGCTGCAGGTTCAGTATAGGCTAACTGGCGGCCGTTGTCAAAGGAGCCTGTGGCACAGACGGGCCGAGAACAGGGAAAGCGGTCGTGCAAGACTTCAATCCCGATGTGAGAATATTCAATATCCATATTGACAAAACTAAGGTTCCGTGGTATAATTCTCTCAGGTAGGAACAGGAATGCTGCTGAGCATCGGTAGATCTGGTGCCCGGAGTTTCATGCTAGGACCGCTGTCTCCACCGGGAGGACTCTATGTACCCAGTCGTCGGCAAGTGTCCAGTGTGTGGCGAGCCCATGATCGTGGCACGGCTCTATTGCCGGGCATGTAACTCGGCACTGGAAGGCAGCTTCACACTTGGGAGGTTCTACCAGCTTTCCGCAGAGCAACTGGGCTTTGTCGAGACCTTTATCCGCTGCGAGGGCAAGCTGACTCGTGTCCAACAGGAACTGAGCATGTCGTATCCCACAGCCCGGGCGCGCCTGACCGAGGTTGTACGTGCGCTGGGCTATGAAGTGGAGGAGCCCGCCAGCAGGCTGTCAACCGAGGAACGGACGACGATCCTAGAGCAACTGTCAAGAGGCGAGATCTCGTCCCAAGAGGCTTTGTCCTTGCTGCAGGGAGAGTAGGCGCTTCCGTCAAGCGTGGCCGCCATGGTCCGCAACGTTGTAGAGCGCGTGATATATCAACGTCGCCTAGCATGCACAGGCTGCCAACGGCGGCGACACCAGACAGGAGGAGTGTGATGAGTGAGGAACGTGCCCGAATCCTGCAGATGATCAGTCAGGGCAAGATCACTGCCGAAGAAGGCGTCAGGCTTCTGAACGCCCTGCGAGAGGCGAGCCCTGCCCCATCCTCTCCTGCTGCCGGAGCGGCGCGGTGGTTTCGAGTGCGTGTGACCGACATGGCAACTGGAAGGGTCAAAGTCAACGTGAACCTGCCGCTCAGCCTGGTGAAAGCTGGCATGAAGATGGGTGCACGCTTTTCCCCTGAGATGGACGAACTAAACTGGAAAGAGCTTGCAGCCGCGATCCAGGAGGGTGCTTCTGGCAAAATCGTCGACGTGGAAGATCAGGACGACGGCGAGAAGGTAGAGGTATACGTCGAGTAAGGAGTGGTATGCCGATGGAAAAGCTGCGATTCGAGACAGGTCAGAGATTGGAGCTCCAATTGCGACACGCCGGTCAGGACGCCGCGATCAAAGGCTGGGAAGAGACCGGGGTCGAGGTGATCCTGGATGGCACCCTCGACCAGTGCACGGCAGAGCAACACGACGACACACTGACCATCGAGAGCCACGTTCCTCTCTCCATCCGTGTTCCTGGAAAAGCTGTGATCCGTGTTGGTCGGGTCTCTGGGGATCTTCTTTTGCAGCACCTGGACGGGGAGGTGTCTGTCGAAGACACTAGCGGCGATGTCTCGTGGCAGTCGGGGAAGGCCGCCTTGTCCCTGCAGGAGGTGCATGGAGACCTCGCAGTCGAGGACCTGGATGGGCCGCTGTTGGTGGGCCAGGCGCATGCCGACGTTCTGCTAACCCGCGTTCTGTCTGCTAACATGAGCGTGGTTCACGGTGACGTGCACGCTCGGGGTATGGGCGAGCTCAAGGCAGGTTCAGTGAGCGGTGACGTGCAGGCTACCGGGATCAGCGGGGCAGTGGTCCTCGAGGAGGGGCGCGGGGACTTTCGCGGCAAAGACCTCGGAGGAGGGATGGATCTGCACAGCGTCAGAGGAGACTTGTCGCTCAACACGCCCTTGACGCCCGGAATGACCTACCGCGCTCAGGCAGATGGCTCCATTGTAGCCCGCTTCCCCGAGGACGTGAGCGCTCGCTTTACCCTGCAGGCCAAGGGCAGCATATCCGCTCAGTTGCCACACGTCGAGAAGCAGGAGGCAGGGGCGATCATCGGGCGGGCAGGGAACGGCGAAGCCGAGGTGGACCTGCGCGCCAACGGGGACCTCTCCGTCAAGCTGCGCAGCCAGGCCGAGGATGGCGAGGCTGACATGGCGGCCGCGTGGGGAACACTGGCGGCCGAGATCGAGGCCGAGATTGCCGAACACATGGGCAAGATGGACGTCGACGCATTCGCGCGACGCTCGATCGACAAGGCCGCCCGCAAAGCCGAGGAAGAGGTCAGGCGTGCACAGCACCGTTGGGAAAAAGAGGCTCACCACGTCGAGGAGCGTGCACGCCGAGCATCGGAACGGGCTGCGCGTGCGGCAGGCAGAGCTCAGGCCAGAGTCACGCGGCGGCCGCACCGGTGGGACTTTTCCTTCGGGAGCGGGGCCTCGTCGCCGGCAGGAGCTGGTGCCCGTGCCGCACACGTCTCGGAAGACGACCAACTCTCCGTGCTCAAGATGCTTCAGGAAGGCAAGATATCGGTCGAGCAGGCCGAGATGCTGCTAAAGGCACTAGAAAGCTGACGGCTAGTACAGACCGGAGGGTTGACCCTCCTACGCAATGAGCCGCAGCTCGTGCACCGCGCTTCGCACAAGGAGTATGGACTCATGGCAGAGACAGTAGAGCGAACCTTTTCCACGCCGGAGGGGTGTGATCTGACGGTCAAGAACGTCTCCGGGACAGTGTCCGTTGAGGGCTGGGAACGACCCGAGACCGAGGTCGTGGCCACAAAGCACGTGGACTGGGCCGAGGTGCAGATCCAACAGGAGGGACGCCAGGTGATCGTGCGCACGAAAGACGAGCGCGGCGCGAACGGGTTTCTTGACTGGCTGGTCCGACACCGCACGCCGAAGGTAGACTTGGCCGTCCATGTGCCCTATGTCAGCAACATCGAGGTCACGAATGTGAATGGGGTGATCGAGATCTCCCGCATCCAGGGCAGCGCTACGACACATAATGTGGATGGACCAACCAGGGTAGAGGATGTGAGCGGCTCAGTCAGAGCAGAAACAGTCAATGGCCCCATTGAGGCCGCTCAACTCGAGGGAGAGGCCCGACTCAAAGCAGTCAATGGCAGACTCGCCCTCCTGGGTAGCAGGGTGCACTCCCTGGCAGCAGAAGCTGTGAATGGGGAGATCGAGGTCCAGACGGCGATCGAGGGTGGTGGGTGCTATACCTTCAACACAGTCAATGGAAGCTGTCACCTGACCGTTGCTGCCGACACCAGTGCTCACCTCTTGGTCCACGGTGTTAACTTGGGCGTTGATTGCTCTCTCCCCACTCGTTCTCTAGAGCGCTCCTTTGGCAAATGGGAAGCGACCATCGGCGATGCGGTGGTGGGCAGAGCAGAGATCAGCTTTCACACCGTGAACGGGCGGCTCAGGCTCGACTCCGGTGAGCCAGGCCCAACTCAGGCCGTTCCCTTTGCCGCCAAAGCTCCGGAACAGCCGAGCGTACCGCCACAGCCACCAGAGCCCCCCAAGACAGGCTTTGTCGCCAAGGTCGCGGATGCCCCGTCCGGGACACCCGTGCCGGGCCAGGGCATATCCAAGAAGCAGGTGCTAGAGATGCTGGAAGCAGGACAGATTACTGTGGAAGAGGCACTCGGCCGCCTCAGGAACCTGTAGAATCGGCCAGCACGTCCAGACCCACAAGCGCCACATAGTACCAGCGTAGTCTGTGCGGCGCTTGTGTTTTCCGAGGTCGCTGGCAGGGTTAGCGCTTGTCCTCAGCGCGGTGCCACGCACTGCGTGTGCAGAGAGCAGAGACGCCCCGGCCTTGCTCGTCCCTGTCCTGCGAACAAGATAACACCTCTGTTCGGCAGCCAAACGCGCCCTCTCGAACCAGCCCATGCTTGACATCTCGTGCCCCGTGTGCTAATATTGGGGCTGACGCGCCGAATGGCCGGCGTAGCTGGCTGCGGCCCCATTTCCCCCGGTACCTCTGCCCGGCATCAGAGGCCCGGGACGACAAGGCATTCATGCGCGTCGGCAGGGGGAGGATAGCGGGATGAGGATCAGCTTCTGGGGAGTCAGGGGCTCGCTTCCGGCGCCCGTCACGTCAGACGAGATCGAGGAAAAGCTGACCTTGGCGCTGATGGGCGCCAAGGGTGTTAACCTTGATGATCGGCACGCGGTCCAGGCCTACGTAAACGGGTTGGAGCCGCTCGTACGGGGCACGGTCGGGGGTAACACACCTTGCGTGTCGATCGAGGTAGGTGACGAGTGGATCATCCTGGACGCTGGGTCCGGCCTGCGTTCGCTCGGCGAGGAGCTGATGACCAGCGAGTTCGGCCGAGGCCATGGGATTGCGCACATCCTCATTAGCCACACCCACTGGGACCACATTCAGGGATTTCCCTTTTTCAGGCCACTGTATACACCGGGGAATCGCATTACGGTGTACAGCCCCATCCCTAGTCTGGAGCAGCGCTTCCGCCAGCAGCAGGCCCCCGAGTTCTTCCCCAGGCCGATCGACTATCTTCGCGCAGATGTCAACTTTGTCCAGTTGGATGAAGGTCTGCCCATCACCATCGCGGGAGTGCAGGTGCGCAACACACTCCAGGCTCATCCCGGGCGCTCATACGGCTATCGCCTCGACGCTGAAGGCGCTAGCATCGTCTATGCCACCGATGCCGAGTACAAGAACCTAGGTGAGGCGCACACTCAGCGGTACGTCGAGTTCATGGCTGGTGCTGACTTGCTGATCTTTGACGCCCAGTACACCCTCAGCGAATCCCTGCAGCGAGTGGACTGGGGACATAGCTCTTCCGTGATTGGTGTAGACATGGCTGTTCGCGCCAATGTCAAGCGGTTGGTGCTGTTCCACTTTGAGCACACCTATACCGACAAACGTGTCCAGGAGATCCTGGACAGCACGCTCAAGTACATCGCTGTCGATCCGTCTCAGCCCAAGTGCCAGGTCTACCTGGCGACGGAGGGGCTCGAGTTCGAGCTGGGCAACCGCGAGCGAACGGTGATCAAGCACTACACAGTCGGAGACACGGTGATCCTGACAATCGGTGGGCGCTTTGACGCCAGTGCCGTCAACCAGGTGGACGAACGCCTGACTGCGCTGATCTCGGATGGGCTGCGCGCAGGGATCATCGTCGATCTCTCGCAAGTGACCCATCTGAGTGTTGCCGGGCTCAAGACCCTGCTGAACGCACAACAGGTAGGGCAGGGTACGCCACTAGTCCTGGCCGCAGCCCCGGTCAATGTGCGGGAGGTACTGTCTCAGGTTGGATTCGGCGAAGCCTTTGTCCAGTATGAGACAGTGGACGCAGCGGTGTCTGCCCTGGAAGCACAACAGTACCTCCAACTGCAGGGGCAGGTGCTCCATGGGCGCTACCAGGTAGAGAAGATGCTGGACATGGGGCACAAGGCGGCCGTGTTCAGAGCCTTTGATACCTGGTTCGAGCGCCCGGTGACCGTCAAGGTCCTCTCCAAGTCCCTGGGAGATGGGGTTGACCAGTTGCTGTTGAGCGAAGCGCGTGCTGTGGCCCGCCTGAACCACCCCAACATTGCCTCGGTATACGACTGCGTCGAGTACCGGGACCATCTCTACCTCGTCAGGGAGTTCGTTGACGGGGTCACGCTCGAGCACTGGCTGGATCAACTCGAACCGGGTGGGCTCTTGCCCCCGGTCAGGGCTTTGAGCATCGTCAAGGATATCCTCAAGGGATTGGCGTACGCGCACGAGCGCGGCGTGCTGCATCGGCACATCCAGCCCAAGAACGTGATCCTCTCGGACAACGAGGTCAAGATCATCAACTTCGGGCTGGCCGGCGATCCCGAGGGGGAATGGTCCTTTAGCGACGGAAGCTATGCAGCACCAGAACAGCTTGCCCACCGGGAGCCCACTGCATGCTCTGATCTGTACTCGGTGGGCATGCTCCTCTACGAGCTGGTGACCGGGCAACTCCCCTATAGCGCCGATACGGTGGAGGAGCTGGTGCGCTTGCGCTCGCAGTCCACGGTGATTCCTCCCCGTGGGCTCAACTCGGCCGTGCCACTCCCACTGGAACGGATTATTCTGAACCTGCTGTCGCAAGAGCCCGACCGACGCTATCCTTCAGCTCAGATGGTGCTGGGCGCAATGGAAGAGATAGAGCCCTGGTAGCCTCCAGTAGATCTATGGAGCTATGAGGTCCGGGTGAGCAGGGATTGGGCAAACTCGGACAAAGCTCGACGAGCAGGGGTTTCCTGCCCAACCTGCCTCAGGTACTCCATGGCCTGGGCGGAGTGCCCATTCGCAACTTCCTCTGTGAACTGACGGGCGCCTTGGCGCCCCAACACCGCGAGCACTTGGGCCACGTCCGTCTCCGTCAGGCTCTCGTGACTGTAGAGGGAGCGCAGCTCCGGATCCCCGAGGGCATAGACGATCGGCAACGTCTTCTTGCGCGTCCTGATGTCTGCCGACGTGGGTTTGCCCGTCTGGTACTCCTGTCCCCAGATACCAAGCAGATCGTCCACGACCTGGAAAGCGAGCCCTAGATGCTCCCCAAAGCGCGCGTAGGCAGCGACCGTGTCTGGGTCCGCACCTCCCAGCAGTGCCCCGAGATGGGTGGCACAGCCGACCAGGGCAGCCGTCTTCTTGTCGATCATGGACAGGTAGTCGTCCAGATTCACGTCCATCTGAGTCTCGAAGGCCATATCCAGGTGCTGGCCTTCAGTCAATGTCAAGCAGACTTCCGCCAGGATGCGAAGCGCGCTCACTGCCTGCTGCGCCGCCACGCCACGCTCCGGCAACCGGCTCAGTTTGACAAAGGCTGCGGAGAGCATGCCATCACCGCAGTTGATCCCGTGCGCCAGCCCCCACAGCTTCCACACGGTCGCTCGATGACGTCGCAGAGAACTGCCATCCTCAATGTCATCGTGGATGAGCGAAAAGTTGTGCACCAGTTCGATCGCGGCGGCGGCGGGTAACGCGTGCTCGAACCTGCCGCCCACGGCCTCGCACGCCAGGAGGCACAGCATCGGTCGCAGCCGCTTGCCCTGCGACGTCTCGACCGGTGCAAAGCCCGCATCTAGCCACCCCATGTGGTACTGCATCATGCCATAGTGCGCTGGCAAGGCCGTCATGCCAGCCAGTCCGTCCAGCAGCTCTGCCTCCAAGAGAGGCAGGTAGCGATCTACATAGGCCTGGTAGCTCATACTCTGGCCTCCTGGAGGCAGTCTGTCTCTTGCAGCGCGCCAATGCTGGGTGCGCCAATGCAGAACATGGCTACGCGTAGTGTCTGCACGATCGCCTGCAGTTCGTCCACCACCGCTTGGCTAGACAGCAGGGCAGGTCGAAGGAGGGGCCATGCCATGCCACCAATGTTCGCTCCAAGTGCGATACACTTGGCAACATCGATGCCAGACACGAGACCGCCACTGGCAATGAGCGGCAGGTCCGGCGCGGCCTCGCGCGCCATGCGAATGCTGTCTGCAGTGGGGATCCCCCAGTCTGCAAACTGGCTAGCAACCCGTACCGAGACAGGATCGCGCATCCGGTGGCGCTCCACCTCGCTCCACGATGTCCCGCCTGCCCCGGCGACATCGAGGCCACTGACCCCCGCTTCCACAAGCTGTCGAGTTGTCTGCCGTGACAGCCCATAGCCCACTTCCTTGACGACGATGGGCACAGGCAGGACTCGACAGACTTGCTCGATCTGACGCAACAAGCCGGCGAACTGGCTATTTCCCCCGGGTTGCAGCGCTTCCTGCAGCGGGTTAAGGTGCAGGACGAGGCCATCGGCCTGGATCATGTCCACTGCTCTCTGGCAGTGTTCCGCCGTATAGCCCGCGACGAGTTGCACAGCTCCGAGATTGGCCAGCAGCAGGATATCTGGCGCCACGTCCCGGACCGCAAAGCTGCCAGCCCACCTCGGTTCCTCGAGCGCCACCCGCTGCGATCCCACGCTCATCCCTATCCCCATGACGGCTGCTGCCTCAGCCAAATGTCGGTTGATGCTTTGGCCTGCATCCGTGCCTCCCGTCATAGCGGAAACCAGGATGGGGGAACGTAGGGTCTTTCCCAGGAAGCATGTGCGCAGGTCGATCTGGCTCATGTCTAGCTCAGGCAAAGCCTGGTGCACGAAGCGGTACCGATTCAGTCCCGTGCCGGGGCTCGGCGGGCGCACATCCTCCTGTAGACAGATGCGCAGATGATCGAGCTTGCGCGACGAGAGCATAGCCTATCCTCTCCTGCGGCCATAGCACGAGGCACACCCTACGCCTCGTGCCGCTGGCAGGCGCAGCGGTGGAACAGCAAGGGTTGTGGCTCCCGATATCGTGGTCCGGCCACCTACCGGGCAGAGACGGTAGCGATTATCCGTGCCACCAGCCTTCCCTCTGATGGTCAGGGCCTCCCAGCCTACAGACATGCAATTAGGAGTATTCTAGCCGGATTGCGTGCGGTCGTCAACTCTGGAACGCTGGGTTGACGAGAAGACACAACCCGGGTACAATAGGCGTGTGCCTGGGCATCGACAATTCTTCATCTGCGGAGGGGACAATGGACGTTGCACAGAAGGTCAGAGACATAGTCGCTGAACTGCTGGAGGTAGATCCGGCGCTCGTCACACCTGAAGCGAGCTTCAAAGAGACCCTGGAAGCCGACTCCCTGGACCTGGTCGAACTGCTGATGGCCTTTGAGGATGAGTTTGGGACACCTATCCCAGACGAGGACGTCAAGCAGATCGTTACCGTCGGGGACGCCATAGCATACATCACCAAACGGACCCAGGAGAATACCTGAACAGAGGCTCAGCAAGACCCGCAGCACAGGACCTGCAGGGCTCCACAAGGTGCGACGCGTCTCGGACGACGGGTCGCACCTTTGACTGCCAGGTCCACCTTACCGGAGTGCCGCCGAAGCAGGTTTGTCTGACGTGGACTCCTTGGTCGGCTGTTCCCCTTCGCTGGGCGGCGGCGTCAGCAGTTGGATGACTCGGTCGATGATCTCCAGGATGAAGCGCTGGCGAAAGCTGGCTATGCACGCCACCGCATAGGGGAGAGCCGACAGCACCACTTCCGAGGTTGTGGAAGCCTTGCTCATCACGGTGAGGAACCCCGCCCCGAACAACAGGTGAACGAGACCGCCCACCAGCAAGCCGATCACCGGCTGTACGATGTACCACATCATGTACTGCTTGTCAAAGTCCTTCTTTTTGGCAGCATGCCAATATAGGCTGTAGAAGGCCCCAATGACGCCACCGAGACCACCCCAAGCCATGGTATTCCACAAGACTGAGAGGGCCACCGGGTCCATGCTTGGGATCCCCTCTGATATGCCGACAATCCATTGGACCGCCACTGGAGAGAAAAAGACGGCCAGGATCAGGATTCCGGTCCATAGCACTTCGTAGGCAAAGGCAGCCCAGCCATAGGTGTTGGCCCACCGGCTGGTGTTCAGCCTACGGTTGACGATCCCACTCACCTGCCCCACCTTGTACTTGGCCACATCAAACTGCCTCGGCTTCTCGAGTAGGATGTCCTGGGCCTCTTGCAGCAGGCGCAGGGCGTTGGCCAGATTCTCATCTGTGCAAAGCAGGTTGGGCGCGATTTCGTACAACTCCATGATCTCGTTCCACAGGGCTTGGCGCTGCTCTGGCGCCACATAGTTGATCACTTCCTCCTCAGCACGGACGCGAGAAGGCTGCTCCTCTTCATGGGTCTCGACCTCATTCAATAGCAGTTCGGGCGTCTTTGGACCCTCCGGCTCAAGTTGCCCGTCCGCAGCTAGAGCGGCTGGGACCTCGCCCGACAGGCCGGTTGGCCCGGTGTCGGTGCCCGCGCTCGGCCCCTCTGGCACCGCGTCGGATGTCGGTATCTGAGCTGAGGAGCCCTGGCCATTAGTGTGTGCCTCAACGTACATAGGCGATGGCATCGTCTCTCTGGACAGATCGATTGTGGCGGGCGCCTCGAGACGCGGAACGACGGCTGGCGCCGCAACGGACCTGGTGTGCACCTGCGCCCGCCCCCCAGACTGCGTCAGGGTGGATGCCTGCCTGTGGCTTTCCTGACCTGCCATTGAGTCAATCCGCCTAGCAAAGTCCCTGACCACCACACCCGCCGATCGCTCCCTGTGCGCAGGTGGTATCGCTGGTGCAGGGGTACCAACGGGGCCCTCACTGACAGGCACGGCGACTGCCTGGTCTGCAAGCCCAGATCCCAGCGCCTCTGAGGTCGGCTCACCGTTCTGCCAGGATGCCCATTGCGCGGCCAGCGCCTCTTCGACATTGGTCTCCACTGCTGGCGAGGCTGCGGGTTGGGCACCCATGAGAGACGACGGCTTGGCCTGAGACAGCGGCAATGTTGGCTCGCCCTGTGCCTGCCCAAAGAGGATCTCCACACCTTTGCCTACCAAGCTTGTGTAACGTTTCATAGACGACCACCTCCCCCACGATAAAGCCGGGCGCCTCAACGCTTCTGGGTCAACGGACCAGTGCCCCTCCAGGTTCAGCTTGGCGCAGCAGCCAGGCGCGGGCGCCACCAACTCGCCTCTTGCCACAAACAGCAGCAGGCCAAAGCCGTCCCGGAACCTGGGCGGAAGCGGCCGCGCAACGGACAAGAGCCAGCCCGCTCTGCCTCCGCCGCCGGTGACAGCAATGGCCCGCGTCCCCCCCTTGGTCGATTCGTCTTGGTCTGACACGTCGCGAAATGCAGCAGACATCAGACCACTACTCTCATTGTAGCACTTTAGGGCCCTTTTGACAAGTCATCATTATGTCAGGTCAGGATTGCTGCCAGGTTCGAGTGCCGTGTGCTGGCACCTCTCAGGAACGCCCTGTTGGGGTTTCTGGGAACATGTGCTAGAATACCCCCGAGGCAGCCTGAGTCCGGCAAGGGGAACATCAGCGGTATGGCAGACGCACGTGAGCAGGGCGAATACTGGAAGGCCGTCGCGGCCGAGCGCTACCCATTGGTGCAGCGTGTCTTCGAGTGGGCTGACGCCAGGGGTGTCCCTGTGTTCCTGGTAGGCGGAACGGTCCGCGACCTGCTGATGGACGTCGAAACCCACGACCTCGACTTTGCCGTCGATGGCGATGGGCTGGAGATTGCCCGTTGCCTTGCCGATCATTTCCGCGGTGCATATGTCGCATTGGACGAGGAGCGGCGAACGGGCCGCGTGGTCCTGCCCCACTGGCGAGGGACAGGCTCCATGCGGACGTCTGGCAGCTTTCGCCTGGACATAGCATCGATGCGCGGCCCTGACCTGGTCAGCGATCTGAGAGATCGCGACTTTACGATCAACGCGATCGCTGTGGGACAGGGTGAGGGCGGTTGGCGCTTCTACGATCCCCTGGGCGGCCTGGGTGACATCCGGGACCGAGTGTTGCGCACGGCTTCCCCCTCCAGCTTTACTAGCGATCCGGTGCGCACACTCAGAGCCGTCAGGATGCACATCCAGTTCCGGTGCTCTCTGGATCCAGAGACCAGGCATCGCTTGTCGTCGGCCGCGCCATTGCTCGCCACGGTGTCAGCCGAGCGTATACGTGATGAATGGTTCAATATCCTCATGCGTCCTGCGTCCGCGATCGCCTTGGCCGAGTTGTCCGAGTTAGGCCTGCTGCAGACCATCGCCGCACCCATGGAGAGGCTGCGCGATGTGAGATGTCGGGACGCACAGAGCGACGCGCTCACCCACTCGATCTCGGTTGTGGCGGTCTTAGAGCAGTGGTGGTCCGCGCTCCTTGGCCAGCCATCAGGTTTCCCACTGTCCATGCCTGGCTCGTTCGCGGACGTCCTACCAGAGCTCCTGCAGCGATACGATTCCAGGATCTGCGACGAGCGAACCCTGCTTGGCCTGCTCAAGTGTGCAGGTTTCCTGCACAATATAGGCAAGTCACAGGCCACAGGCGGCGACCCGCAAGCCTGTTCTTCGGGCCACGAGCGCGTGGGAGCGCAGATAGCCGCGCAATTGGGCCGGCAGTGGAGGCTGAGCAATGCGGAGAAACTGCTGCTCTACGTCGTGGTTGGAGCTCACACGCAGCCCGCCCAACTGGCGCAGGAGCCAGTTCTCAGCCGACGCGCCGTATACCGTTACTTCCGTGAGGCCGGCGAGCGCGGGGTAGACGCCGCGCTGGTTTCTCTGGCACACTATGTCGCTACCTGGGAACCATCACCGAACGATGCGGACTGGAGGCGACAAGCAGATACCGTCATCGGGCTGCTGACAGCATT
>Ga0315274_10007490_pt1 | contig 15807 bp, 12 predicted proteins | sample YL17G02_20_MG_FD_203700 | JGI IMG/M metagenome (GOLD analysis project Ga0315274, IMG submission 203700) | Sediment microbial communities from Yellowstone Lake, YNP, Wyoming, USA - YL17G02_20 | ecosystem: Environmental > Aquatic > Freshwater > Lake > Sediment | place: USA: Wyoming | collected... | reverse complement strand
CTCCGTGATCTAAGCCTGACCCGATTCAAGTACTTTACGGTCTTCATCTCTGTGAGAGGCAGTTCCATAAGAACAAGGGATGAAAGATTCAAGTGCTTCAAGTACCCAGGTCGGTCTTCATCCTTAGCAAAGCCATGACGTCTCTTCTTGTGAGAACGCCTACTAATCTGTCGCCTGCCACGACGGGCAGCTTGCCCAAGCCACTCTTCACCATCTTGGCCAAAGCATCCACGGCCTCGTCATCGGGGCGAACTACAAGCTCTTCTGATATTGCGGTCATCACGTCCCTGGTCGCAGTCAGATGCCACTGTTCCCTCGGTACATGTTTCACCTCGTCTAGATCCACAACACCCACCAGGACCTCTCCATCCACCACGGGAAAACTGCTAAACCTGTAACGGAAGAAGAAGGATTCAACGAGCGCATCCAGTGTGAGAGAAGGACTCACGTATACTACGTCCGCGCTCATGGTTTCGCGGACCTTGACACCCCCCAATGCCTTCTTGATAAGAACCTGCTGATAGCTGCCTGCGGCGGCTTGCTGAAGAAACATGCCTATCAGCACTAACCACGCGCCTCCAAACTCGTTCATGACAAAAATCATCAGCAAGCCGACAACTATCAGGAGGATCGCAAAACCCTTGCCCATGTTGGACGCAATCCTCGTTGACCTCCCGACGTCACCCATTCTCTTCCAGAGAATTGCTCGAAGAAGCCTGCCACCATCCAGAGGAAAACCCGGAACAAGATTGAAAAGGAGAAGCGTTGCGTTGGCGTGGCCCAGATACTTGCAGAGGGCCATCAAAGGAGAGTCTTGCACCGACGAATGGGGAATTTGGAAGACCGCCGCCGGCGAGCGTTCCTGCAAGGCGTAAAGCAGCATCCACAGACAATAGAATAGGAGAGAGAGCACAAGGCTACACGCCGGCCCAGCCGCTGCCACCTTGATTTCGGTATTGGGATCGTCCGGTTCCTTGCCGAGTTGTGCGATTCCTCCGAAAATAAACAGAGTAATTCCCTTTATTCCTAAGCCCAGCCGATTGCCCACGAAAGAATGACTAAGTTCGTGAAGAAGAACGGAAGCAAAGAGTAATAGCGCAGAGGCCACACTGATTGCCCACACTGTAGCAGTGCTGAAGTTACCGTAAGTGTCTCTAAAAAGCCCTCGCATGTTCCATACCACTAAGCCCAGAACGATAAACCACGTATAGTTGATCGAAATGCGTATTCCCCTGACTGTAAAGAGATCGAATCCCCTTCTCATCTACCGACTCCCGTGCTTTTGACCTCAGACACCTCGCACTCACTCGGCATTGCGTGAATCTTCTGCGCTACCAGTGTTCCCTTACTCCGTGCTACCAGTGCTCCCTTACTCTGACCCTACCGTATCAGTTCGTCAAATTCCTTTTCTGACAGAATCCTTACGCCAAGCTCTTGTGCCTTCTGAAGCTTGCCTCCCGGCTCTTTGCCAGCCACAACGTAGTCGGTGTTTCTCCTGACCGAAGACACCGTTTTTCCACCGAGAGACTCAACGATCCTGCTCGCCTCTTCCCTCTCGTATTTTTCAAGCGTCCCGGTAAATACGAAACTCTTGCCTAGAAGCTTCACCCCCGGCAGTGCTCTCTCGCCGCCGGCCTTGACGCCGCCTGCGAATAGCCTGTTTATGACCTCAATGTTCATCTTCTGACCAAAAAAGCTCCTAATGCTCTTCGCTACTTGCGGGCCGACTTCAGTTATCTCTTGAAGCTCCTCAAGGCTCGCAGTACGCAGTCTGTCTATGCTTCCGAAGTGCTCGGCCAGTACATGAGAAATGTGTCCTCCAACGTGCCTTATACCCAGGGCGTATATCAATCGTGGGAGCGTCGTGTTCTTGCTTTTCTCGATTGAGGCAAGAATATTGCCGGCAAGCTTCTCTCCCATCCTATCGAGTTTCATCAGGTCAGCCAGACGCAAGAAATAGATGTCGGCGACGCTCTTCACCAAACCCTTATCAGTGAGTTGCTCAACGATCCTGTCTCCAAGGCCCTGAATATCCATGGCCCCCCTGGATGCGAAATGACTCACCGACTCACTGAGTTTGGCTGCACAGGCCATCCCGGTGCATCTCTTGACCGCTTCACCGGGGAAGCTCACTGCGTCGGAGCCGCAGACCGGGCACTTGTCAGGTATTCTGAACTTACTTTCCTTCCCGGTTCTCTTGCTAACTACTACGCTGACAACCTCTGGTATGACGTCACCTGCCCTCTGGAGCACAACCGTGTCGCCGATTCGTACATCCTTCCTGTCTATCTCGTCCTGGTTGTGCAGGGTTGCTCTCGAAACTGTCACGCCCCCGACATTGACTGGCTCCATAACTGCGACCGGCGTAAGAGCCCCGGTTCTTCCCACCTGAACCACTATGTCCAGTATTCTAGTCGTTTCCTGCCTGGCAGGGAATTTGACTGCCAGCGCCCACCTCGGGCTTCTGGATATCATTCCCAACTCTTCCTGCTGCGCAATATCGTTCACTTTAAGAACAACACCGTCTATCTCGTAAGCCAGAGTGTTTCTCTTCTGCATCATGTCCCTGTAATAGGTGATCGCATCCTCTATTGTCCTACAAACTCTGACGTGAGGATTCACCCTCAAGCCCATCTTGGGAAGAGTCTTCAGGAGATCTTCTTGAGTCTCGAACTTCACTCCTTCCACTCTTCCTATCGCATAGAAGAAAGCTTCGAGCGGCCGCGATGCCGTGATGCTGGAGTCAAGTTGCCTCAAGGAACCGGCTGCGGCGTTCCTGGGATTGGCAAAAAGCGGCTCACCCTCATCCTCCCGCTCCTTGTTGAGCTTCTTGAACTCCTCTATTCTCATCATGACCTCTCCACGTACTTCAAGCAGCTTCGGGATATTCCTTCCTTTTTCCCGCAGAAGCTTTAGTGGAATGGAGCGAACGGTCCTGAGGTTCTGGATCACGTCTTCTCCAGTTACCCCATCGCCCCTGGTAGAACCAACCGATAGAGTTCCGTTTTCGTAGACAAGTTCCACGGCAACGCCGTCTAACTTGGGTTCGGCCATGTATTGTAACTCCCCCTTAGTCTCCAGGAGCTTCCTTACTCTCGTGTCAAAATCGCGAATCTCTTCTTCACTGAAGGCATTCGAGAGGCTCAGCATGGGAACGGAGTGCTTCACTTCTCTGAATGCCTCGAGGGGACGCGCTCCGACTCTCTGCGTGGGCGAGTCAGACGTCACAAGCTCAGGGAATCGTCCTTCCAGCTCCTTGAGCTGCTTCAGCATCCTGTCGTATTCAGCGTCGGATATCTCGGGGCTGTCAAGAACGTAGTAGCGATAGTTGTGATAGTTGATTTCCTCGCGCAGGTTTCTTAAAAGAGCCGTCGCTTCTTTCTTGCTTAATGATTCTACGGCCTTGTGGTTGTTTCTGCTCATAACCCTATTCTTATCCGCGTTCTTGGCTCCGCTCTTCTCCCTGTCTCCAACAGTGTTCGCGTCCTTGTCTTTCTTCCTGCTTCTGTTCCTGTCCTTGTTTGCATCCCTGTCCTTATCTCGTCCCATGATTTGTTTCTTGTCTCTTAGGAAGGTCTAGACATCAAAAATGGCTTGAGCCATCCAACCCGAATCAACCCTGGTTATTGCCAGTTCGTGATACGTTATGGCCTTTATCTCTGAGAGAAGAACGTGTCTTCGCGGATCATAGCGTTCACCCCGGCATGTAACGGCCAGAAAGGTATCTTTGAGTTTTGTGATCTCAAACGCGCAGAAGAGCCTCTTCCGTCCATAGAAAAGGTAAAGCAACTCTCGTAACCATTGAACGAAAAGCGCCTCCAAATCCTCCGCTGCAAGGGAAAAGCTCAGCTCAGACTGAGGCTTCACAAGTGCGACGTCGGTGAGAAGATCAAGCAGGGCGAGACCGGCGTTCTCGAAGAGCTTCTCAAGGTTCTCGCCTGTCACTCTTATGCCCAGGTCCGCGGTGTGGTCAATGATCTCATAGTCCGGCTTGACGTACACGAAGTCATCCGGTAAGGCTTCGCTCTCACCCGTTCCTGGAAGACCCCTCTTGTAACCTTTGCCGCCCTTCTTGGTTCCAATGGGTCCTCCTGCCTTCTGGGGCAGAGGCAGCCTTCTACCCTTCTTGGGGCTTTCCCTTCTCACGGCTTTCCTCACAAGAATCTCAGAACGAACAGGAGAATCGAACGAGCGGCACAGTGTGCTCCGCTTGGTCAGACAGGCTATCCTTTCACTACTCCAATGGGGGCCGTCCTTGCAACTTTTCTGGATATACCTGCCCTGTGTACGATGTCGACCACGTTTGACACGTCCTTGTAAGCCTCAGGCATCTCCTCGGCAAGTGTCGCCCGACTAGCCGACATAACGATGATGCCTTTCTCCTCAAGGTCCTTAGCGATGGAACGTCCCCTTGCGTCTCGCACGGCCTGCTTGCGGCTCATGAGCCTTCCAGCACCGTGACAGGTGCTGCCGAAAGTCTCCTGTAGTGCCTTCTCAGTACCGATGAGCAAGTACGAGTGGGTTCCCATGTCTCCTGGGATAAGCACCGGCTGTCCCACGTCTCTGTATTTTTGCGGCACCCTCTCATCGCCGGCAGGAAATGCTCTTGCTGCGCCCTTCCTGTGGACACAAACTTCCATGTCTTTGCCGTTTACAACGTGTTTTTCTCTTCTCGCCACGTTGTGCCCAAGATCATAGACGAGACGCATGCCCAATTTCGCAGGCCCCACCTTGAACACTTGCTCGAAAGTCTCGCGGGTCCAGTGCGTCAAAACCTCTCTGTTTGTGTAGGCATAGTTAACCGCGCAAGCCATGGCACCGAGATAGTCTCGTCCCAGCGGGGAGTCTATGTATGCGCATGCGAGTTGTCTGTCCGGCAACTCAATGCCCAATTTTGTGTACTCACGCGTCATAACCTGGAGGAAGTCGTCGCAAACCTGATATCCGAAACCGCGCGACCCCGAATGAATGATCACCGTAGCTTGATTCAAGAAAAGTCCGAGCCTCTCGGCGATGTCTGGTTCGTATATCTCATCGATGTACCCGACCTCAAGAAAGTGGTTGCCCGAACCCAGCGTGCCCAGTTGATCTTTGCCTCGCTCGTACGCTCTCTGACTCACAACGTCGGGATTGGCTCCTGCCATGAACCCGCTCTCCTCGGTGGAATCCAAATCTTCCGGAAGGCCGTACCCATGTTCGGTGGCCCACCTTGCACCGATTTGAAGCATCTTCTTCTCCTCGGCCCTGGAGAGCCTCACGCTACTGGTTGAACCCACTCCGCTGGGTACGTTGCGGAACAGGGCGGCGACCAATTCCTTTATCTTCGGGCGCACTTCGTTCACTTCAAAATTCGTTGCAATCAGCCTGCAGCCGCAGTTGATATCGTAGCCCACGCCTCCGGGCGAAATGACTCCGCCGTCAACTTCTGTTGCAGCGACCCCACCGATCGGGAAACCATAGCCCCAATGAATATCAGGCATAGCCAGTGAGTATTTGACAATGCCAGGTAGATGCGCAACGTTGACCACCTGCTGAGGGCTCTTGTCAGATCTGATGTGCGCCATCATTTTCTCGTCGGCGTAGATCATACCCGGTACCCGCATTCGTCCAGTCTTTGGAATAGTCCACCTATAATCATCGAGTTTCTCAAATCTGATTCCGGTTTCGTCGTTCAACTCTCATCACCTCGTTCTGTTGCTGAGAGAATGCTCAAAAAGCAAGAGGACGATCTTGATCGACCCCTTACAAGTGCACGGGAAACAACCTATGTTCTGCCAAACAGGAAAAGGAAAGTCTACTCTTGTTTCTTCTGGGCCTCCCCTGTCATCGGAACAAATCTCACGGGTATTATGTCCTTCTTGGTGATTCCCTTCTCTTGCTTCGTGACCACGACAAGCTCTTGGTAAACATCGCCCACCGGAATGGACATTCTTCCCCCAACCTTAAGCTGGTCTATCAACGGCTGTGGGATGTGACCGGGAGCAGCGGTCACGATGATAGCATCAAAAGGGGCCTCCTGCGGCCATCCTCTGTAGCCATCCCCGCACTTGACCTTCGCGTTCTTGTAACCAAGCCTCTCGAGCGTCTCGCTCGCTCTCTTTGCAAGGGATTCCACGATCTCGATCGAATAGACTTCCTTGGCAATCTCGGCCAGCACGGCAGCCTGGTATCCTGATCCAGTCCCAATCTCCAGTACCTTAGAATCCTTATTGATGTTCAGAGTCTCAGTCATCAAGGCCACAATGTATGGCTGGGAAATGGTCTGCCCCTCGCCGATCGGCAACGGCTCGTCCGCGTAAGCGTAGTTCCTGTAGGGCTCCGGTACAAATTCGTGCCTTGGCACCTTTCGCATGGCAGCCAGCACAAGTGTGTCCACAACGCCTCGCCTGACTATCTGCTCGTCTACCATTCTTGAGCGTTCGAGGAAAAGGCCGTCCCGAGTTTCGCTACTGCCCTGCCCCTTCTTCTCATCATCCGGCTGGCAGGAAAGAAAGGCTATGAAAACGGCGGCAACAAGAAAAACAAAAGGCATAGTCACCCTCAACATAAGTGTAGCTCACCCGCCAGATTTCAGTTTCGTCTCGACCGAGCGAACCTTGCCGTCCATCGTAAGAGGCTTGTCCTTTCTATCATCGATCTTGAGACTCGTAAGAACCCGCTCAGCGCCTTTCCGAAAACACGCCTCGTGTATTTCCTTGGCTACTTCAAGAATCTTGTCCAGGTCACCCTCGATCGACGTACACATTGGCCCGAGCTGTGACTTCAAACCACTCTTCTTGATGATACGGTGAGCCTCAGCCACATACTCGCTGATACTAGAGCTACTGGTCCCAACTGGGATAACGCTAATCTCGCAAACCGGCATCCCCGACACCCCCTTAACGCAAAAGTCTCTTTCGGCATCAGAACCGCCCATCTTGCGCGGTCTTACTATGGAACAGCAACAACGCTCTTCACTTCAGGCACTTCTCTCTTGAGAGTCGCTTCCACGTTCAACCTGAGGGTCATTGTCGATGCTGGACACCCCGCGCAAGCACCCTTCAGTCTTACAGTGACGACTCCGTCTTTGACGTCAACCAGTTCTATGTCACCGCCGTCCATGAGAAGGCCCGGCCTGATCTTGTTCAAAGCCGCCTCGACTTTTTCCTTCAATCTCTCCACCTCCTTCTGGTTGGGTCCACATGCCCGAGACTGTTCGGTCTCTAGTGCATACTACACTGTGAGCTCGAATGCTTCAACAGAATCCAGAGCGCGTGGTCAACCTTATCAACGATGACTTTAGTGTTCCTGCACGGACCTTCGGGTCTACGGTTGGAAACTGCAATTACTGGCACTCTTCGAATCTCTTTCAGGGCTGCCACCAACTCTCTCTCGCACGCCACACCTATGACTGCCTCGGGACGGAGTTCGTCGACCATCTTCAGGGCCAAACCGCCCCCGCCTACTATGCGAGTCTCAAAAGCGTACTTGGGAAGAAGTTGTTTGAGTTCGCACACCGAACAGGAACCACATTCAGCACAATTACGAATATCGCCGCTCAGCATTCTTGAGCAAGCAGAGTTCTGCAGGCAGTGAGGCAGAAGCAAAAGGACTCGCGTTCGTGCCCTGTTACTTGTTTCAGCCTTGACAAGCGCGTTGTTCAACTCGAGGAACGAAGCTTTGACCCTGTCAGCCGAAATACGACATACGTTGCCCAACCGTTCAGACAGGGGGAGAAGTACACACACGACCCACAGTTGTCCAAGAGAACGAGGCAGAAAGCGCAGGCCAGTGGCAGCCGAAAAGAACTCTGAGGCAGTCAGGAGGATTGCAGTGGCGCCCACAAGCTTCAGGGTCAAAGACAAACCGACGAGAGCCCTCTCACCCAGAGCCGAAAAGCGAGGCTCCAGTAAGAAGAACAGGAGCCAAAGCAAAATCGCTATCATTACGAGGGACACCGAGGAAAGGGAAATAAAAAGTGTCTTGCCCTGGCCTACGGTATCAAGGCTCCTCTCATCCCGCTCCCCTTCTCGCCACAAAGGCCCCAATTGCGTTTGCATCTCGTACCAAAGGGTTACGTCGGCCTCAACTCAGGCCTTCTCTGGCTCGTCTTGACAGCCTTGAACAAGGCGAAGCTGGTTTCAGTCCGCCCAGGGGCTCCAAACTACTCCTCTCCCGCAGGGACGCATGCATCCACGGGGCAAACCTCCGCACAATTGCCACAGTCAGTGCACTTTTCCGGGTCAATCTCGTAGATGTTCTCTCCTTCACTGATTGCAGCTGCGGGGCATTCTGGTTCGCATGCGCCGCACGAAATGCATTCTTCTGTGATCTTGTAGGCCATCTTCAATTCCTTCCATTCGTTGGAGCTAGGACCCACCTGAAGTCCTCAGAACCAGGACTTTCTTGACTAGAGCACCGGTCGGCCACTCCAGTTTCAGAAAGTATACCCCAGAGACTACACGCTTTCCAGAGTAATCCTTCGTGTCCCACTCCAGGTTCACGGGCTCTGAGCCAGTAGTTCCCGAAACACCCGGCCCATCGTAAAGGCTCCTGACAAAACGGCCGGAAGTGTCGAACAGTCTAACCGAAATGCGATTGTCTGACAACCCAGCGGGAGGCCACGCTCGCAGCCTCAGAAAATCACTCACGGGGTTAGTCGATACCAGCTCCAACCTGGGAAGACTGGAGCCTCTGGCCGTGGTACGGATTGTAACCGGACCATACATGAGGGAAGAGTTTCCGTCTACGCCGACCCAGTATTTGTATTCGACTTCGGAACTGACATCACAATCGGTAAAGCTATAGTAACCAGTCGCAAACAGCGACTCACTGCCAAGCTTGCACATTGCATCCATGCCATCAGGACCCGGCGACCTCCAGACCGAAAACGGAAAACTCTGCAATTCGCTCGCGGCGTTCCACGAGAGCAGCACGCAACCGTCGGACTCGGAAGCACTAAGCGAACTGATCCAGATGGGCGTAAAGCTGGTTACCACGGCCAACGAGTCAATGTACCACCCGCGAGCGACAATAGAATCGTGACTACTGACAAATCGAAATCTGAGCTGTATTGCGGAATTGGAGTAAGACGAGAGACCAAAATCGACTTTCTCCCATTGCGCCTTGCTGCCGGAGAAAACACTTCTATCTGCCATAGGAAAATCCTCGATGGCTTTGAGTTGGAACGGGTATCCGCCGTCCGGAACGAGCCTTGTCCAGGGCGAGCCGTTAGAGGATATTTCTACGAATCCTCCGGCCAGGGCCCCCCCCGTGTCAGCGCGGGCATCAATCCAGTGATGGAACGAGAGCCTGGGCTCGTTACCCAATAGTATTACGGGCGTAACCAACGCAGCGTCGTCACGCGGAGAATACGCCTCAGAATCAGCTCTCGTGCAGGCCCAACTGGAGATTCCGTCGAAGGCCCTTCTTGTACTCAAATGCCACTCGTCATTCCAACCCACTCTAGCAGAATAGTGTTCCCACCCTTCAGGATGTTCCATGTCGTCTCCGAAGCCAAAAACGTTGCCCACTCCCACAAGTATGCTGTCCTGCGTGAAGAAACCAGAGGATGACCAAACGTTGACGTCGAACCAGGCTCCGAATGGATCCGCCGAGAGCGTATCTGAGACCATGAAGGTGTACGGCGGGTAGGACCAGCGCTCAGAATTGGGGTGTATCGTCCCGAAAGTGGCGAGGGAATTCCCCATCGTTATGCAAGACGAGCGCGGTACCAGAACACCGGTCACGTCCGTTGCGTCACTCCCAGAGTTTCTCAGGTAGAGCTTGAGCGACACAGTCTCTCCCGGGTCTGGATTACCGTCGTTGTTGCCGAGGCTATCCTTTACGGCAAAGCTACTCACACGTATCTCTGGCCCGAGTTCCACCCAGATGTCCGCGGTAAGCAAACTCTCGGCCTGGGCGATGTTGAAAACCCTGACCCGTGAATCCTGTCCTCTGTACCCGAGACTTCCAGGAACAGTCTCGTAGCCGAAGACGGACTTGAACAGACTACCGGGGTACGGATCGCCATCATCCCCGAGGTTGGCGTTGTTCTCGAGGTGCCATAGTCCGTCGGCCTGCTCGAGTGCCACCTTGTAGTGAAACGCATTGTCATTGCCACTCACGTCTTCGTCTACGTGGTAAATCAGGAGGCCGTGTCCGGGCAGATACTCGTCAAAGCCGATCTTCTCTCTTCGCTCGAGCAGGAAATACTCTCTGTCACCAGTTCCGCTGTTCCAGAGTTTGTAGGCGACAGGCTCCCGCTCGACGGGGGGAAATGACACCCCCGCGATGTTATTCAAGGGAACGACAGGAGTCATGAACCCGGCTCTTATCTTGCTCCATGCATCCAGATGCCCGGGCCTCATGCCGAGGCCGTTCCATCCTCCGAATGCCATCAACGACCAGCCACCCAATCCTCTCGAACTGTAGTCTCTATCGTACAAATCAGTCAGACCCAGAACGTGTCCAAACTCGTGACAGAACACTCCGGTTCGGCCGTCCTGTGCCTGCATCGCATAGGGCCACGCCTTCACCCCGTCCACATTCTGCTCGAAGAAAAGCACCCACTTGTGTGAGTGTATGTTCATGGTATCAAGGGTTGTTTCGTACCCAGGCCCTGCGTGTACAATAAAGAGGGCATCGATGTACCCGTCGTCATCTCCCGAGTCCGGTACACCGTCAGGCCCGTCATTGTCGAAATTCGAGAAGTTGACTTCCCAGTCTGCGGTAAGTACAGCGTCTTCGGCCAGCTTCTGGGCGTTCTGAGGATACGGGCCAAATCCTCTCTTTCCGGCCACGTAGTAGCTGTACAGACGCGGCATCCTCAGCCAGCTAGTGACGGTTCCAGTAACGTCCAGCCCGCCGTTTGAATTCTCGAGAAAGTACTCGCGCAGACTTCCGGTCGGGTGCTCACCGATACTAAAAAGCAGTCTCTCGTAATAGGAAGGAGGAAAATTCACAGTGTCGGCAGGGTTGTCTGCAAAATCAACGAGTACGACCACAGCCCTCAAGGCAAGTGTAGAAGTTCCATTGATAGGCAGCGTGCCCCGTTGGAACGGTGAACTCAGCGCGGGCACGTCTAGCCCCCGCTCACAGGCGTCGTCTTCGAGTGTTCGTTGCGCTTCGACAAAATCCTTAAGCCGTCCCTCCTGCTCGAGGCGATCCAGAAGGTCGGGTCTGATCGGCATACACACAGACAAGGAAGCGGAACACGTGAGTACTGCAAGAGTCACCAGTACCGCGACACACAATCTTGCACGTTCCTGCCGGCTATGTATCAAACATTCTCGACTCACGCGGAGACTCTCCTCCAACAAAGAAACTACTTCAGGAACACGATTTTCTTCTCAGAACGTCTACCGTTCATTTCAAGCGAGACAAAATAGACTCCAGGGCTCACCGACCGACCAGCGATACCGAAGGGGTTCCACTCGAAGCTCGTGCCCCCGATAGAAACCGAGCCCGAAGCTATCTCTCCTACTATTCTTCCGTCCACATCCACAAGGGTTAGTCTGAAGGGAACTCTGTCTCTTTCGGAAGCAAATGCAACTCTGAACGGTCCCGTTGATGGATTGGGCCACACAGCCAGGCCCGGCCTGGCCGGTGCCAGGGGAGGAAGATACGTGACACTCACCGGTCCGAAGAGAGCCTGCTCTTCGCCCATCCAGATACCAAGAAAATACTCATACGAAGCCCCAGAGTATACGCTGGTGTCCAGAAACTCCTTCGCGGCGAACAAGGACTCTTTGGTAATCCGTACGAGTGTGTTCCCACCGTCATCTTTTCGGTACACATCATAAAACGCCATCCCACCTTGGGAGCCCAGCTCCCACTTCACTGCTACGCCCTCGGGAGTACACTCGGCATAGAATGCAACAAGATCTATGCCCACCGGAACGGGCTTTATGTTTAACTTGTAGTAGACTTCGAAATTCAGATCTCGATTGTCAGCCCATACTACGTGCACGTTCCCCAAGCGGTCTGCTGCCACTGAAGGGTCCCATGAAGTGGCGGCATCGTTTGTCAATCTCGTCTCAATGGGGTCCCAGCCAGGACCCTCAGTGTTGCTCACTCTGCGATAATAGATCTCATCGTTCCCGTCTCTAAAGTCTTCCCACACGATATGCAGGTTTCCCTCCACGTCGACCGTCACTGAGGGATTCGACGAAACACCAGGGTTATAGCTGAGTCGTTTCTCGTTTCCCCAGCCGATCCCGTTCAGATAGCGTCGGAGATATATCTCAAAGTTGCCATCTCTCTTGTCCGACCAGACAACGTAAACGTTTCCATCTCTGTCTGCGCCGACGGAGGGGCTCCATCCGAGCAGGGCACTCCTGCTGACTTGAAAGATGCTGTCCCAACCTGAGGCCGGCGAGTACTTCCGGCAGTAGATCTCATAGCTGCCCAGTACATTGTCGGCCCACACAACATACACGTTCCCCAGGTCGTCCGTGGCCACTGAGGCGCTCACGCAAGTCCCAGGCTGAGAGCTAAGACTCAGCGGGTCGCCAACCCAGCCGTTGTCCCATTCTCTATAGAGGATTTCGGAAACTTGACCCGCGCTCTGGGTCCAGGCAACGTGTGCAGAGCCATCGCTGGCGACTGCTACGCAGGGATTCGCACAGGCCAGTGTTCCCATACTCACTAGCCCGGAGTCAAGTAGAGCAGCCGTATGCGGATAGAACCTTGCGAAACTGACAGAGGGAGACGGTCTCTCTGAGTCATCGATCCAGACAACGAAAACGCCGGTGTCCGGCATGACGGCAAGGGACGGGCTGCGCGAAGTTCCTGCGTTTGTCGTGAGCCTTCGTTGCTGAGGAGGCCACGCTGAAAGCGAGTCAAACACGGCGTACTGAATCTCATAGTTCCCGAACTTGTCGTCGTGCCAGACAACGTGGACATTGCCAAGAGTGTCAACTGCGACACAGTGCGCGTTGCCGGTCGAGAGGCCGGATCTACCTGTATCAAAAGTGAGCCGTTTGTCGGGTTGCCAGGAGGCGTTGGCGCCAAAGGCTAGCGAGACGAGCAGAAACAGACCCAGGGTCAGGGAAAGGAACTTATCCGACTGCATGTTGTACGTCTGCACCCCCCACCCAGAACCCCGGTAGGAATCAGCCAAGAAGCCCTTACAGACCCAGAACACTCGTTTTCCCAACCAGGCCCAGGCCTGCCAGAGACCACAGGCTCCACCAGTATCTTACAGTAGGACAGAGAAAAAAGTCAAGAGGCCAACGATCACACCAGCACCCTGAGGGCGAGTACTGTCATGTCATCGGAAACTGCGCCGGTACCGGTGAATTCAAGCACTGCTCTTTCAATTCGACCCACAACTTCCTTGGCACCGAGCGAAGACGGAACGTGATTCAGAAGCTCGACAAGGCGTTCCTCGCCAAACTCCTCTCCCCTGGCTCCAGAAGCTTCCGTGACTCCGTCGGTGTAGAGCACGAGTAGCTCACCCGGCGAAAGCGTTACGGTATGCTCGCTGTATGAGGCCTCTTTGAGCACGCCGAGCACGAGATCTCCCTCGCTCAGAAGCTTCGCTGTCCCGTTGCCTTGTGCCAGAATAGGATAGCAATGCCCGGCGTTACAGTACGTGAGGGTCATCTTACCGGTATCGATCTGTGCGAGGAACAGAGTCGCAAACTGCTCAGGCGCTGACATCTCCACAACCAGTGAATTGAGCGTAGTGACGACCTCCCTGACGGGCTTTGCCTCCATGATCTGGGTTCTGAGCGAAGCCTGCACCATCGACGTAAGAAGAGCAGCCGCCACTCCCTTGCCCGCTACATCGGCGATTGCTATCAAGTATTTGCCGGCGCCCGCTTCCACAACATCGAAATAGTCCCCCCCCACGAATCTACTCGGCACGTTCTTGCCAAAGAGATCGAACCTCTCAAGAACAGGAAATTCCCTCGGCAGAAACGCCGACTGAATCTTCCTGGCAAAAAGAAGCTCTTCTTCCATCAATCTCTTGCCGAGGGTCTCTTTGTAAAGGAGAGAGTTTTTGAGAGCGACCGAAAGCTGACTCCCAAGAGTTTCAAGAAGCTGCCTGTCTTCGGAATGAAACCGCGTTCTAAGAATCTTCTCGCCCAGGGTCAAAACACCCAGTATGTCTTCGTGATGAACAAGAGGAAGCACCCACGACGCTGATGCGGCAGCCAGGTACTGCTGCATCATTTCCCGCTCCTTCTCCCCCGTAAGCAGAGAAAGAGCCTCTTCTCTTGACAGCAGCGTTGTGTGTGAAGCCAGGTCGGCCAGGATCGTTGCCGGCGGCTCATGTTTCAAAGCCGTCTTCTCGATTCCGAAGGAGTCAACCACCCTGAGAGTCTGTTTCCGTTTATCCACAACGGCCAACATCCCGCAGTTTGCCATTAGCGCTTCTTTCAATGAACCGAGAAGTCTTATCGAAAGCTCGTCCGTGTCGAGAACGGTGACTATGTCCTTGCTCAACCGACGCAGCACGTTCCTGTAATCGCTCCGATGCCTCATCAGATACTCTTCCAGGTAAGTCTCCAGCCGCCCGATAAGAGGTTGGAACATGATGAGCGCCAAAACGAGAAAAACAGTCTCAAAGATGGCCGTTTCAGTACCCGTAAAGGCCCTCAGAGCCCTATCCAACTGCTGGACTACTGTGAGGTATGCTCCGATGAAGATTGCCGAGACGACGCCGTAGAGCACGCTCCGTCTGGCGATGAGTCTAACGTCAAGAAACTTGTACCTAACCACCGAATACGCTATGGCAGAACTTCCTATGGTGAGAGAAAGAACCATGAGCGTTGATCGCAGGGCCAGAGGAACGGGCTTCCCGAAAGTCTCCGGAATCAGGACGGCGATGCCGTAAAGCCCCAAACACACCGCGATACCGGAAAATACGACGACGACCTGCTGTCTCAGCGTGACGACCTTCGTTCGCACATAACCGCGCCACATCAACGATATGGAAGACGCAGCGAATGCCAGATTGACGAAAGAAAAAAGGCTTGTGTGCCAGCGATAAATGAGCCTCCAGAACAGGGCAATAAGCTCCAGAAAAGGACGAGAATAGGCGATTCTCTCGGCAACGGGGGCGAATTCTAGCTGACTTCCCGCTTGAGAGCTCACGAGCGCGAACAAGAAGTGAAACGCGTGGGGAACAAAAATGACAAGCACCATGCTTGGCATTCTCGAAAGGAGCCTGTTCTCGGTAGGGTAAAGCAGCGCAAAAAGAAGCAGGCAGGGAAAAAAGAACTCCCAGAGGTAGGCAAACGTGCGCACGAAATATGCGTACGCTCTGCTGTCAAGCGATTGTCTCCCCGCGAGAAGACCCGACGCGCCGAGAACTACTCCGAAACCCGCGAAGAAGAGCATCATCGACACAACAAGGTTGACCCGTTGACGCGGGGCCTCCCTGAATATCAGAATGCCGAGTAAGAAAATGAGGGCCCCAAGAAGGAAAAAAACCGTCGATAAAACCATACGTCCTGCCTTACTCTTGCCGCTTACGTCCTGTCGACCAGAACTACGATGACAGGCACGAGATTGTTGCGACGAAGGCTGAAGCCAGTTGCGTGCTAAGGCCTCCGCCCTTCGCTCGGGCTATCGTAGCATTAGCTCTCAGAGGCGTCAATGCTGCATCCCGCGTCGTCCGACGGTGCCTGCTCGCCCTGCCGGTGCTTAATCATTGCCCGAAGCGCCGGGTTAAGATCGTTCGTTCTCACGTGCCGGTGCTTAATCATTGCCCGAAGCGCCGGTTTTTGGTAATTTCTCGAGTGCTATGGATCTCCCTAGTCGTTCTGAGAGGACAGTCTTGATGAATGCCCTTCCGAGAGGAGAGTCTTGATGAAT
>Ga0315274_10007489_pt1 | contig 15807 bp, 14 predicted proteins | sample YL17G02_20_MG_FD_203700 | JGI IMG/M metagenome (GOLD analysis project Ga0315274, IMG submission 203700) | Sediment microbial communities from Yellowstone Lake, YNP, Wyoming, USA - YL17G02_20 | ecosystem: Environmental > Aquatic > Freshwater > Lake > Sediment | place: USA: Wyoming | collected... | reverse complement strand
TGGCGCTGCTGAATGATTCGATACGAGCCGAGGTTCAGACGCGTTTCAAAGAGCTCAAGAACCCCGTCAAGATCATCAACTTCACACAGGAGATCGAGTGCCAGTACTGTGCGGATACCCGGCGGCTCATGGAAGAAATCGCCGGTCTCTCCGACAAACTGAGCCTCGACGTGTACGACTTCGTCACGGACAAGGACAAAGCGCAGAAGTACAACATCGACAAGATTCCCGCGACGGTCATCGTGGGAGACAAGGACTACGGAGTTCGTTTCTTCGGAATACCGTCCGGGTACGAGTTCGTCAACGTGCTCGAATCCATCGTAATGGTGTCGAAAAGAGAGTCGGGGCTTTCCGCCGAGACGAAGAAAAAACTCGCCACTCTCGAAAAACCGCTTCATCTCCAGGTGTTCGTCACACCTACCTGACCCTACTGCCCGCAGGCTGTGCAGTTGGCACACCAGTTTGCGATCGAAAACGAAAAGATCACCGCGGACATGGTGGAAGCGATGGAGTTCCCCCACCTCGCCCAGCGCTACGGCGTGATGGGGGTCCCAAAAACAGTGGCAAACGGAAGGGGAGTGGCCGAAGGGGCGTTACCCGAGACGTACCTGCTCGGCAACATCCTCGCGCTCGTCGAGAAAGACCCGGAGTCCTGAGCGGGGGCCGGCCACGACCCTCCGCACCGCGAGGAGCATCTAGTCTTCCAGCGTGAATCCGACCTTGATGGTCACTTGCCAGTAAGCGATCTTGCCGTTCTCGATGTGACCCCTGGTTTCCGTGACCTCGAACCACCGGAGGTTGCGAAGCGTTTTTGACGCTTTGGCGATCGCGCTGTGTATCGCGTCTTCGATGCTTGTCTGCGACGAGCCGGTGAGTTCGATCCTCTTGTAAACGTGTTCGGGCATCGGTTTCTCCTTGTGTGAATCGTGGACAGTTCGTCGTTCCGGAACGCTAAGAGGACGGCGATCGGCCCTCCTGCTCTTTCGGTTGTTCGATCATGATAACCGCTACCACGGACATTCCCAACGCAAAAAGGGAGCCCGCAAAGTAGACGCCGGGAAACCCCCGGGCAGCGAACACACCGGACATGATAATGGGCCCCAGCGTTTGTCCCAAGCGGAGAACCATCCCGTTCAGGGACATGATCGCGCCCCGCTGATTCACCGGCGCGAAAGCGGCCATGAGCGACGAGATGTTGGGCATGGTGAACGCCATGGCCACACCCTGGATCACCGCCGGGACGAGGAGGACCCAAAGGCTCGGCACGAACGGCACGATGGCCATCGAAAGGGCGAACAATACGTAGCCGGCCGCCAGGAGCCGTTTCTCGGAACACCGCCTGGCAAACCAGCCGAGCTGTGTCGATGTGAGGGCGGTGGAGATCGACGCGCAGGACATGATGAGTCCGATCAACAGAGGTGTCCCGTGGAAAGACTGCGCGATGAGAAATGGCAGAAAGGTGAGGTACGAACCATAAAGGACGACGAAGGTAACGAGGGCGCCGAGGAAGAGCCCGATGATGGATCTTTTTCGGACGATGTGCCATACGTCGCCGAAGTAGGCGCGAAGACGCTGTTTGTTCCTGGGCTCGGGAGACTTGAGACCGAAGAAGACGAGGAACCCCACGGGAATCGCCGCTATGGAGACGAGAAAAGGATAGTACCAGCCGATCGTTGCAAGCGCCCCGCCGAGGAGAGGGTAGGCTGCGGTGCCGACGCTCAGTACGCTCGAATTGTATCCCATCGCCGCCGTCCGTTCTCTGCCCGAGTACAGGTCTCCGATGATCGTCACGTTGAGCGCGCCGAGCGCGGCGGCTCCAACACCCTGGAGAAACCTCAAACCCAACAGGAGATCGAAGTCGCGCACAAAACCACACGCGGTTCCCGCAAGGCCGAAGAGGAAAAGCGACGGTGCGAGGATTCTCTTGCGGCCGATCCGGTCCGCGAGGACCCCGAGGATCGGCGCCAGAAAAACACCCGGGACCGTGAAATATGTGATGAGATAAGCAATCTGTTTGGGCGTTACGCCGAGCTCCCTCGCGATGCGGGGGAAGGCCGGGGTAATGTTCGCTACACCCATGATCGCCATCAGAGTGACGGCGAAGACGACGCGGAGGTTGGGGTCGAGGTAGAGCTTCGTTCTGGTGTCGGGTGAGTTCATGTCTCAGTGGGTCCTCCGCCCTCCAGCCCGACGCCATTTTCGCCGACGCGAGAATCGGGCAATTGCTTATTTTCTCACAAGCTAGCGCATAATGGCCAGATGTTTGATCGCATCCCGTATCATTCGGCTATATAATTGAGGAGCGTTGCCGAAATCCCCCCCCCTTATCAGTGAAAGGAGTTTGCCCATGAATCGCAGAACCACAAGCGGGCTGATCGCCGCCTGCCTGATCGCCGTCTGTTCGGCGGCGATGTCGTACGCGCATTGCGAGATTCCCTGCGGGATCTACGACGACGAGCTTCGTATCGAACTCATCAAAGAGGACATCCAGACGATCGAGAAGTCGACGAATCAAATCGTCGAGCTCTCCAAAGCAACTCCCGTCAACTACAACCAGCTCGTTCGCTGGATCGACAACAAGGAAGAGCACGCGAACAAGATCCAGGACGTGGTCACACAGTACTTCCTGACGCAGCGTGTGAAACCCGCCGATCCGAAAGACGAGGCTGCCTATGCCAAGTACGTCAGACAGCTCGCGCTTCTCCACGAGATGCTCGTTCAGGCGATGAAGGCGAAGCAGACGACCGACATGGAGCCCGTCGAAAAACTCAAGACCCTCACGAGCGAGTTCTACGAGGCTTACTTCGGCCAGGCGGAGAGGGAGCATATCAAGGAGCAGCACAAATAGATGAAACCGCAGAACGAGTCCGCTCACGATTACGACGCGCAAAGCAGACAACACGAATGGCACGGACCCGAAGTTCTCTTTGGGCTCGCGTTCGAGTTCGTGAACACCGGGGAGACACTGCTCGACATGGGGATCGGCACGGGTCTCAGCGCGCTCCCTTTCTCGAAGGCGGGGCTTTCCATCGTCGGCATCGACGCCTCGACCGAGATGCTCGACGTGTGCCGGTTGAAGAACGCCGCCTGGGAGCTCAAGAAGCACGACATCCGGCAAACCCCGCTTCCGTGCCCGGACGGCGCGTTCGATCACGTTGTCGCGTGCGGCGTCTTTCATCTGATCGAGAAGCTCGACCCGCTCGTCGCGGAAGCCTCGCGGCTGCTGAGGGACAAAGGCACTTTCGTCTTTACCTTCGAAAAACACAGAGTGGGCGCGGACGACGGCATCCCGGTCCGCGCCGGAGAGGTGTCGAAGAGGATCGACGAGGAAACCGGCGGCGAGATTTTCCGCCACAGCGAGGGGTACATCAAACGCCTTCTCGCTCAGAACGGGTTTGGCGTTTTGAAGTCGCTCGAGTTCGTGGCGAGCGTCCACCCCGAGACGGGACGAAAGGTGCACTTCAAAGGCGTTGCGGCCCGCAAGGGGGGCACGAGCGGCGCGGGCGCGTAGGTCTTGCGGCGGCTCGCAACGGCCGGTTGACCGTTTGAATCCACGGGATCGGTTTTTGCTTGTTCGCGATTCGCGCGTTGCGGTACGGTGTTTTGGCACGAGCGGTGAGTGCGAAGTAGACGTTGGGCGACGAGGGTCCGCCGGTTGAACGAGGGTTGCCGAGAATGAACCGAAAAGACGCAAAGTTTCTCGTCACTCTCGTTCTTGCGTCTCTTGCTCTTCGAATCTTCAAGATCGGATCCCAAAGCCTCTGGGTGGACGAGATCATCACACTCGGGAAGAGCATCCCCAAACCCGGGCTCACGATCTGGGACTATCTGAAATACAACATCCAGGGTCCGCTTCATGCGCTCGTCGTCTATTGTATTCACTTTGTGAGCACGAGCGACGCGTGGCTTCGTCTGCCAAGCGCCGTCGCCGGTGCCGCCTCGGTCTACTATTTCTACCGCTGGACGGAGATCTGGTTGGGAAAACCGATAGCCCGTTTGGCGGCCGTCATGCTGGCGGTTCATCCGTTCCACATCCAGTACTCACAAGAGGTGAGGGCGTACAGTTTTCTCGTCTTCTTTGTGACGTTTTCGGGTTACTACTTTCACCGGATGCTCGTTCGAGAGACGCGGAAAGAGATCGCGCCCTACGTACTGGGGATGGGGTTCGCGGCGTTGTCGAACTTTTCGGCGGCGTTTATCTACGCGGTCCAAAGCATCATCTACGTTGTCCGGCGCGGGTTCTCCGCGCAAAGACTCCTGCGGTGGATCTTGGTGTCGCTCGCGATTCTGGTGGCCATCTCACCCTGGGTGTACCGCATCTATGTCGTTATCGACGTGCCAAAACTCGTGACGCCGGTGAAACCCGGGGAGCTCTCGGAGGAAGAGCGGTTGCGGGGCGGCACAACCATCACGCCCAGCGCCGTTCCGTACTTGCTGTACACGTACAGCGTCGGTACGACGCTGGGGCCGTCGACGCGGGAGCTGCACACCCAAACAACGGTCGTGTCGGTGCTGAAGGAACACGGGTTATGGGTGATTTGGGTGGCGGTCGTCTTCGGCTTTTTGTTCGTGACCGGTTTTTGGAGCCTCTGGCGCGGCGGGGGCGCCAGACCGGCGCAGGCGGCGCTGTACATCTTCGTGCCCCTTATCCTTCTGCTCGCCCTGTGCTGGCAAAACGCCAAGGCGTTCAACGCACGCTATCTACTCGTGTCCCTGCCGGTCTATGTCTGCGTCGTTTCCGCGGGGTTGCGATCGCTGCCGGGCATACTGAGGAAGCCTTTGACGGCGCTCGTATTTCTCACGCTGTTGATCTCGCTGGGCAACTACTATTTCAACCCGCGGTACGCCAAAGAGGACGTCCGCGGCGCAGCAAGATACGTGAGCGCCAACATAAGGGAAAGCGAATGCGTCCTCGCGCCGACGGTCGGGGAGGTGTTTCAATACTACTTCAAGAAACGAAACCCGGTTTATATCGTCAACGCGCCCGCGGGGACGCCGCCGGCCGTGCTCGATGAGAGACTCGCGCGCACGATGGGGAAGTGCGACGTCGTGTGGTATGTGCGGAGCCGCGAATGGGACAACGACCCTTCCGGCGAATTGTCACTCGCTCTGGGCAGGATTTACAAAGAGACCGAAAGGGTCTATGGGATGACCGGTGTTCAACTGATCAGGTACGAACGTTGACCGATTCGCAAGGCCCTCGTGTCTCGACCACGGTGAAAGAGAAATGATTGTGAAAAGCATCATCCGGCACTACGTCCCCCTTTCCGCTATCCGGATCGCACGACGGGTTTACTACTGGCCGGGAGATTTTCTGGACGGGGCGCTGAAAAGGCGGCCGGAGCTGACGCCGCCCCGGGCGGTGAGCCGGTACGTGGGTGAGGGGGACTTCAAATCTGTCGGGGAAACGTACGCGAAATGGATCATCGAGCTAGCCGGATTAACAAGGAAGGACAAAATCCTCGACGTGGGATGTGGCATCGGCCGTATGGCGGTCCCTTTGATCCCGTATCTCGATGCGGGGGGGGGTATATGAAGGGTTCGACGTTGTTTTTCTCGGTTCGGTGTTCACGCACATGCGGCCGGCGGATACCACCCGCTACGTCCGCGAGATCGGCCGTGTGCTCAAAACCGGCGGCAGGTGCTTTGCCACGTTTTTTCTTCTGAACACGGAGTCTGTCGCTTCGATCGAGAAGGGACGCTCCTCGCTCGACTTTCGGTACCCCCTGGACGGGTGCCTTACGATAGACAAACGCACACTGGAGAGAGCCGTTGGTTATCACGAAGGCGTCGTACGAGAGATGTTTGGAAAAGAGAAACTGACCGTTGTCGAGCCGGTGCGGTTCGGGTCGTGGAGCGGGAGGAGCGACTGCCTGGGCTACCAGGACATCGTCATCGCGAAAAAGGCGGGATGAGACACGCAGCCGAGCCCTCCGGCGGCAACCCGGAGGGTTCGTTTTTTTCGGCCGCACCGTCTTCAAAAAGACGCGGCCCTCTTGTCGCCCGTCCGGCCGGAGCCGGGCTAATGCAGGGCGCTTCCCAAAAGGTAAGGCCAGATAATCAAGCCAAGGGCTGCCTTCCCCACGGATAGTTTCAGGAAACCGATTGTAAACATCCAGCCGATAACCCATATGGGGCCAATGATCACGCCGGCATCCGATGTTTTACGGTTGTGTTTGCCGTTGTCCTCCAACATGATTTTCTCCTTACGTTAGGGCCGTCTAAACGGCTGGTTGCTCACGGTTGTTGTCCCTTTTGCATCAGGCACACACCCGACCACGGCCACGAGCCCTGGCGGTTGGTGGGCTCCGGGAGCATGGCCAGAGCGCGCATCCAAATCGAAACACGTTTGGCCCGCGCGCCTGTCTTCAGAAGCGAACGCACGTCGGAAGTGTGCCAGCCGTACCGCTCGAAAAACCCGGGGCCTTCTTCGGGGCCGAATATCAGACCCGCGCCCGTCCGGGCCAGCTCGGCGCCGAACTGCTTTTGCATCAAGCGCAGCAAACCGGGAGACACCACATCGAGGATCCAGCGTTGAAAACTTGGCGGTTGGGCGAGATCTCGCGCCAGGAGGCCAACGTCCTCAGCCGTCAGGTACGCGAGAAGACCTTCCGAGACGATCAAGGGCGCAGCCGCTTTCTTGCCGAGATGATCGAACAGTTCCCTCCGGGCAGTCACGTTCGACAGGTCGAGGGGCACGCGCTCGAGAGTGCAAACGGGTTTCTCTCCTTTGAGTACTGCCTCTTTGTAGGCGAAGAGGTCGGGCAAGTCGACCTCGACCCAATTGAGTGACGAGGGCAGTGCCATCCGATACGGTCTTGCATCGAGGCCCGCGGCAAGGTTGACCACCATGTCCGCACCCTGCGCCACCTGTTCGAGGATAAGCTGGTCGAAGAGCAAAGTGCGGGCCGTCATGGACCATTCGCTTTTGTTTTGAGATTCGATGGAAACCGATATGTCTCTGCCCCGGTCACCCGCCAGCCGGCGGGCGAACGGGTCCCGGAAAAGCGCGTCCGTCCGCTCGCTCTCACGCGCGCGGTACGCCGCGGTCCACCACGCAGTGTCGGCAATGTCGGTAATCGACGGTTTGGGTTCGCTCATAAGCCGGTTCGAATCGATGGCCCCGGCGGTCGGCGGCGTGTCAGGCCGCTTTACCTATCCGGCGGTCCTTGGCGTTTTTGTAAACCAGAACAACACCGGCAATCGGCGCCAAAAACAGTCCGAAGAAAAACCATACCCACGCATTGCGGTTCGTCATCTGCGCCCAGTACGCACAGAAAATCCCAAAAAGAAAGGTCACGAAACCGACACTCGCGTATTTCCCTTGCAATCTGTCCTCCAATCGTCGCAGTCCTCAAAGGCGGTCCAACGAATACAGCAGCTGCATTCAGCCGAGATTGTACTTCTTGTCCTCGACGACGAACCACGATTTATTTCATTGTTCTTTGACGTCGACCGGCAAATCTTCCTGTCGGGACCACTCTTCGAAGGACCCGTCGTACAAATGAACAGTGTATCCGAGCATCTTCGCCGCTACATAAACGGGACAGGCGGTTCTCCCCGAATTGCAGTAAGCGACGATATCGTCGCCGGGTTTAATCCCGGCCGATTCGAACTTGGTCTTGAGCGAATCCACTGGTAAGTATCGATTGGCGGCATCGAGTACTGCGGAAAATGGAAGATTGACTGCTTCAGGTATGTGGCCGGCGCGAAATACACCGACCGCGCTGCCGCCACCATCGAATCCTTGTGCGGATCGACCGTCCACCAACCGGACGCCGGCCTTTCCAGATCGCGCCTTCACGTAGTCCAAATCGACAAAGACTCCGTCTTTGATCATCGGCGTGAACTTGGCCGGGTTATAACCGGAGATCTCTTTAGTCACCGGTCTCCCCTCGGCCTTCCACGCCTCGAGCCCGCCGTCGAGGATGTACGCGCGATCGCCGAGACCAAGATACTCCAAAGTGATATACACTCTTGCCGCGGCCGCCGCGTCGCCCAAGACATGACAGACAACGATACGGCTGTCATTGGTGATGCCCAAACCTTCGACCAACGTGTCGAGTTGCGCAACAGGCGATACCTCGAAGCTCAAATCGGGGTTCGATTGGGCCATCCATCCCGGCCACAGGAACCTGGCACCGGGAATGTGTTCGCGCGTATAGTCCGCACGCACGTTGGCGACATGAAGAACGACGAGGGACGGATCCTGCAAGTGCTCGGCAAGCCAGCTCGGCGTTACACTCACTTGCGCCTGGGCATCGTACGAGAATCCGAAGCACGCAACAAATACGAGAACCAGCCAAATCCTATGCATGTTTGACCTCCTTGATCTCAGGGATTGTACCATCGACGCGTTTCAAATGTTCTCTATGTGTCGAATTGTCAACTAACAGCCAACGTTCTTGAAGACCAGAAGGGAACGATTCGCTCGAACAGAACTCTGTCCACAAGCGCCGCCAGAAGGACACCTGCGCCGAACATCACGAAGTCGAGAGGATCGTAAGTTCGTCCAAACAGCGGCGCCCCGAACGCCTGCATCACCTCTGCGGCAGACGCCACAATGAAAACCAGCAGGGCCGTTATGCACCAATGTCTTAGCAAGCGGAAGCTCGTATCTTTCACACAGAGAAGAAAGTACATGCCAAAGGGAACAATGATGTCCGAGAAGTAGCCGTAGTAGAGTTCGAAAAGGGAACCGCTCAGATAGGTTCCAACTCTGAACAAGTGAATCAGAGCGATGACCAACAGGATGCCGACTATGACCGCAGTCCTGCCTCTGGCCGTTGGCTTGCCTGCACGAGGGTGGTGAGGGGGTCCCGTTTCCAAGTCCACGCTCGACGAGTTCGGCCGTCGACGCCGCTCATCCGGTTTCCCGGGCCGCGGCCACCGTACCGGCACCGGTTTCAATCGCCGCCGCCTGTTCGGTTTGCTCCGCGACCACTTTTCTTTCCTTGGTAAAGCGCGCCAGCAGAGTATACAGCACCGGCACGAGCACCAGGGTCAAGAACGTGGAGAAAAACACGCCTCCGACCACGACGAGACCCAGCGGCATGCGCGACTCGCCGCCGGCCCCGACCCCCATGGCGATGGGGAGCACGCCGAAAATCGTCGAGAAGGACGTCATGAGGATCGGGCGCAGGCGGATGGTCGCCGCCGCGACAACGGCCTCCATGAGCCCCTGTCCGCGGGCGCGAAGCTGGTTCGAGAACTCCACGATCAGAATGGCGTTCTTGGTGACGAGCCCGATGAGCATGATCAGCCCGATCTGCGAGTAGATGTTGAGACTCTGTTTGAATATGAAGAGAGTCAACAGCGCCCCGAAAACGGCGAGAGGCACCGAGAGAAGGATCGTAAAGGGATGCACGAAGCTCTCGAATTGCGCGGCGAGCACGAGATATATGAAAATGATCGCCAGAATGAACATGAAATAGAGGCTCGAGCTCGAGGACTTGTACTCGAGCGATTGTCCCGCGTACTCTCTCTTGAGACCTGCGGGCAGTTTCTCCGCGGCGATCCGGTCCAAGTTGCGGAGCGCGTCCCCGAGACTCACGCCGGGAGCGAGGTTCGCCGTGATCGTCGCCGACCGGACACGGTTGTAGTGGTTCAGCTCCTTTGCCGCCAGCGTCTCCCGGACGCGGACCACGTTCGCCAGCTGGACCATCCCGCCGTTGCCCCGTATGTAGATCTCGGGGATCGCGTCGGGCGTCGAGCGGGCGGCGGATTTCATCTGCAGGATGACGTCGTACTGCTTCGTGCCGCGTTTGAAATTGGTGACCGCGCGCCCTCCGAACAACGTCTCGAGCGTCGTTCCGATGTCCGCAACCGACACCCCGAGATCCGATGCGCGCTCGCGGTCGATCGCGATGTCGAGCTGGGGCTTGTTGAGGCGCAAGTCGGTATCGAGGTTGATCATGTACCCCAGTTTCGACGCCTCGCCCATCATGATGCCGACGCCCTGACTCAATTCCTCATAGTTGTCCGCCTCGAGCACGTACTCGACAGGGCTCGAGCTGAATCTTCCCCCGATGCTCGGCGGGTTGATGACGAACGCGAGCACGCCGGGAATCGAAATGAGCTGCGGAAAGAGCTCCTGGACGATTTGCTGTTGTGTCTTTTTTCGATCGTGGTGGGGCGTTAGAGCGAGGAACAAGAAACCGTTCGTCACATTCCCCGGTCCCCCAAACCCGAGACCGATCGCCGTGAAAAGACCGCGCCGTTCGGGTAGCGCCATCAAACGCCTCTCGACCTCCCGCATATACTTGTCGGTGTAGTCGAGGGTGGACCCTTCCGGGGCGATCACGATCCCGAAGCCGATTCCGCGGTCCTCCGTGGGGACCAATTCGCTCGGAAGGACCCGGAAGAGCAGCACGATCAGCCCCACGGCCGCGGCCGCGCCGGCGAGCATCAAAAAGCGGTGGCGAAGCGCCAAGCGCAGCGTCCAATCGTACGCACGGTTGAGGAAGTTGAAGAACGCATCGAACGACCGCGACGCCCATCCGGTTCCCCCTCCGTGGAGAGGCCGGAGGATCTTCGAGCAGAGCATCGGCGTCAACGAGAGCGCGACGAACCCGGAGATCAACACGGCGACGGCGAGCGTCATACCGAACTCATTGAACAGCCGCCCGACGGAACCCGTGAGAAACGCAAGCGGGACGAACACCGCGACGAGCGTAATCGTCGTGGCGATGACGACAAACCCGATCTCCTTGCTCCCGTCGAGCGCCGCCTGCCACCGGCTCTTCCCCATCTCCATGTGGCGGTAGATGTTCTCGAGCACAACGATCGCGTCGTCCACGACGAGGCCGATCGCCAGAACGAGCGCGAGAAGCGTGAGAATATTGATCGTGAATCCCGCAAACAACGCGAACGAGAGAGCCCCAATGATCGAAATCGGGATCGCGGCGGAAGGTACCATCGTCGCCCGAAAACTCTTGAGAAACGCGAACACCACGAGGATCACGAGGCATATGGCGACGATGAGCGTCTGCGATACTTCGTGTATCGATTCTTCGATGAACGTGGAGGAGTCGTACGCGACGTCGAGCCTCATCCCCTGGGGAAGGAGCCCCGTCAGGTCCTTCAGCGCGTCGCGGACCGCGGCGGCGACATCCACGGTGCTCGCCTTCGATTGCTTGACGATGCCGAGCCCGACGGCCGGTTGGCCGTTGTAACGGGCGATGGTCCTTTCGTCCTCGGCTCCGACGTTGACCTCCGCCACGTCGCGCAGCCGAACGATCCCGTCCTTGGTTTGCGCCACGATGATCGCGCCGAACTCTTCGGGCGCGGCAAGCTCCCCGCGCGTGCGGACGGAGAACTCGCGTTCCAGGCCTTCGACTCGTCCCGCTGGGATCTCGGCATTCTCTCTCCGGACAGCAGCCTCGATATCCTGCGCCGAGAGTCCGTGAGCGGCCATCCGCATGGGATCGAGCCACACACGCATGGCATAGCGCCGCTCGCCGGCGATGATCACCGAACCCACACCCGGAAGCCGCTGGATTCGTTCCTTCAACACGCGGTCCGCGACGTCGGTGAGCTCGAGCCCCGTGTGGCGATCGCTAGAGAGCCCAAGCCACACGATCGCCTGGGCGTTCGCGTCCACCTTGGAGACGACTGGGTCATCGATTTCGCGCGGGAGGGCGCCGCGAACACGCGAGACGCGGTCGCGGACGTCGTTTGCCGCCTCATCGACATTGCGTCCCAGTTCGAACTCGATCGTGATGACGGAACCCTGCTCGCGGCTCGACGAACTCATCGTCTTTACGCCTTCGAGGGTGGCGAATTGTTCCTCGAGCACGTTGGTGATCTCGGTTTCCACCACGCTGGGGCTTGCGCCGCGATAGAGGGTGACGACCGAAACGATCGGCGGATCGATGTCCGGATATTCCCGGACGGGCAAACGCGTAAAGGCGATGATCCCGAAGAGCAGGATCGCAAAACTCATCACAGCGGCAAACACCGGCCGTTGTATCGATGTGGTGCTGAGTTTCATGGGGTCTATCCTTCGCTCCCGTCTGTCTCGCCGCCGGTTTTTTCGTGCTCGTCCCCTTCGCTTCCAGCTGCTTCACGTCCGGCCCCTTGGCCCCCGGCGCTCGCGGGACCCGTGCTTGCGCCGCTCATCATCGGCATCACCTTGCCGCCGTCGAAGAGCTTCTGGTGTCCGGCGCGAACAACGGTCATCCCCGGCTCGAGACCCTTGAGGACTTCCACCACGTCGGGGAACCGCGTCCCAAGTATGAGCGGCACGCGCGCGACGGTGCTATCCGATTTCACGACGAACACAAACGTCTGGTCGCCGCTTCCGAACACCGCTTCGTTGGGAATCGTGATCGCGTTCAGCCGCTCGCTCAACACGACGGTGACGTTCGCCGACATTCCCGGACGGAGCTTCCTCTCCGGGTTTTGCACGCGAGCAACCACGCGGGCGCTCCGCGTCCCTTCGTCGACGACCGGCTCGATTACGATGATCTCCCCCGTCGCTTCGAGACCGGAAAACGCCGGTGTCGAGACGGCGACCGCCGCGCCCTGACTCAGGAGCGATAGAAAACGTTCCGGCGTGGAGAACGTCACACGGATCTCGTCGATATCGACGAGGTCAGCGATCGGCTGACCCGGCCGGAGGAACGTACCGACGCTCACGAGACGCGCCCCGATCTCCCCGTCGAACGGGGCGACGATCCGCGTCTTGGCAAAGCGCGCCTTCGCGACCGCCGCGTTCGCCTCGGCGACTTTGAGCGCCGCCGCGGCATCATCGAGGTCCTGAGGCGCTCCGGCGTTCTGTTCGACGACGGTCTTCACGCGGTCGTAGGTCGCCTGGGTCTGAGCGCGGAGCGCGTCGGCCCGCGCGACCTCGGCGGCGAGCTGGGCGTCGTCGAGCTGCGCGATGAGCTCGCCCTTCCTCACGTGACCCCCCTCTGTGAAGGGGAGGGCCGTCACCGCCGCGTCGATCTCGGAGACAACCGTAATCGCTTCAACCGCCTCGATCGTCCCGACCGCTTCGAACTTGTCCTCGACCTTCTGGACGACGACGGGGCTGACCTCAACCGGCATCGGGGGCATCGAAAACCCGCCCCCGCCGGCCTTCTTCGTTCCGCATCCGAACAACAAGAGAATGGACGATCCGAGGACCGTGGGGAAAAACCATCCGCGGATCACTGTTTTCGTCCTGGTCATGAGATTGTCCCTTTCTGGTTTCACCATCCGCCGGGTGAAACGCGTTCAATACGACGACGCGCCCGGATACGCGCCGGAGGTCAACTGTTTCAATTCGGCGGCCGCTTTGGCGCTCCGCACCAGTGCTTGCGTGTAACGCTGCTCGGCGACGGCGACATCGGCCGCCAAACGCACGAGCTCAAACGCCGTCGTGCGGCCGTTCTGAAATTCGATGAGGCCGATGCGGACTTGCTCGCGGGCGGCCTGCACTCCTTCTGTCGCGGCGCCAAGACGGCGTTGCCCGTGAGAAAGCTCCCGGTGAGTCGTCCTCACCCGGTCTTCCAATGCCCTTGTCTGTTGAATGTGCCGCTGTTCCGCGATCGCCACCTCCGCGTCCAACCGATCCCTTTCGCCGCGCCCCGTCCGGAAAAAAAGCGGGATGCTCACCTCCACGCCGACGCTCCACGAGGGATACTCCCCCTCGGTGGCCTGGCTTGCCGCATCGCCGAACCCGCCCCCGACAGTGGTGCGAAGCGTGTCGCTCCCGAAGACCACGTTCTGGGCGGTCCCCGCGAGACCGTTCCCTCCGAGCGACGCCACAAGATCGACGCTCGGCAACGCCTCCCAGACCGCCGCGCGCGACAACGCGCGTCTTGCCGCGACCTCCGCCTCGGCCGCCCGAAGATCGAGGCTCTTATCGATGGCGAGCCGCACCAGGTCGTCGGCGTCTTCCACGGGAAACGTGTCGGGAGGATCGCTCGCGGTGACAAAACGCCGGTCACCCGACTCGGGCCTCTTTCCCATCAAAGAAGCAAATTCATCCGACAACCGGTCCATTTGCTCTTCACGGTCGAGGAAGAGGATCTCCTGCTCCGCGAGAAAGGTCCGTGCGTTCGCCACCTGATTCGGACCGATGAGCCCCGTTTTCGCTCGAACCTCGGTATCCTTGAGAAACGCTTCCGCGCGGTCGCGTATGATCATCTGCACCGCGTAATCGCGCTCGGCCGCGTACAGGTCCCAGTAGGCTTGTTCCACGCGGACGCCCACGGCGAGCACTTCCTGGTCGTAACGGGCCTTGGCGGCGTCCATCTCCTGCTCTGCCCGCGCGAGCTCCTTGCGCGCTGAAACATGGAATCCGCCGAGAAGCGGTTGGCGAAGACTCAGACTCCCGAAGGCATCGTACTGGGGGTTTAGAAAAGCAAAGGCGGAATTCGTCTCAGACCTGACCGTGTTGAGAGAAGCCTCGAGCATCGTACCGATCGGAAGCTCCATGCGGAGACCGGCGCTTCCGACGGTTTGCGCTGTATTGAGGACGGAAGCGCCCGCAAAAAATGAGGCGGCGGGCAGTTCATCATCGTAATGGTTGAGGGAAAAGAACAACTCGGGGTCGAACGTGCCCTTTTCGCGCCTCACCGATCCCTTGGCCGCAAGGAACGCCGCCTCCGCGGTGCGAACCGACGTTGCGTTGGTGAGCGCGTACCCCACGGCGTCCTTCAAAAAGAGACGGGTCCCCTCTAACCGGTCGAGGGTGTTCTGAAGAATGCTGTCCGGGTCGGCCGGTCGGGTTTGGGCTTTGGCCCCGTCGATGGGACCTGCTGCCAACATGAACATCAATGACAATGCCGCGATTCTAAGCATAGCCAAGTCACGCCTTCCGCTAAAAAGGGGGAACAACCCACGAGGTAATTCGTCCACAGAATACATCGACGCGCGAGCGCCGCGAGGGAGCCCGGCGCGTTCTCCCTATCGTGATTTGTGTGTCTTGAGTTCGATGTCGCTTCTTGCGAATCAGGTTCTTAGGACGGCTGCGCAGAAGTCCCGCCGTACTGGTTGTCCGTTAATATATTCCGTGGGGGGTTGGGGCGAAAGACATAAGTTCGGCGAACCTTTTTTTCGACGAAGACCGTTTGCGGTCTACCCCGGCAGTCGCGTTCTTGTTTTCACAAACGGGTGTCCGAAAAAACCACTGCGAGGGAGGGGACGCATTCCCGGCGGGACCTTTCGTCAGGCCGTCGTGTCACAGCAGCAGAGCAGCGAGGCTAAAATAGAACAGCAACGTGAACAGGTCCGTAAACGCCAGCGTCACGGGTCCCGCAGAAACCTTCGGATCGAGCCGCAGCGCGTGCAAAACCGCCGGGATGCTCAGTCCCCAAAAGCACGCCGCGCACAACGCGAGCAAGATGCTCGCTCCAATGACCAACGCTTCCAGACCCGCCCCGCGCCAGAGCCAGACAATCAGCCCGACCACCGTTCCGCAAGCCGCACCCAACAGCAGCGCGGTGACGACCTCGCGCCGGAACGCGCGGGTATACCAGCGCAGCGTCGGCCGCATGGTGCGGAATGCCTGGATCGTGACCATCATCGACTGCATGCTCACGCTCTCGCTCAGCCCCAGAATGAGTGTCAAGAAGAACGCCAGCACCAGGCTCTTGGCGAGAGTAACCTCATAGGCGCTGGCCAGCAGCGCGCAAATCGTCCCGCTGCCGATGGTGGCCAGCAGCCACGGAAACCGAAAGCGGAATGCCCGCACGGGCGATGCATCGCGCACCTGCGACGCGCGAAAACCGATGGCCTCGAAGACCTCGTCCATCCGCTCCCGTTCCGCAATGTCGAACACCTCTTCAGTGAACAGACCTACGTCGACCACCCCCACGA
>Ga0315274_10007488_pt1 | contig 15808 bp, 5 predicted proteins | sample YL17G02_20_MG_FD_203700 | JGI IMG/M metagenome (GOLD analysis project Ga0315274, IMG submission 203700) | Sediment microbial communities from Yellowstone Lake, YNP, Wyoming, USA - YL17G02_20 | ecosystem: Environmental > Aquatic > Freshwater > Lake > Sediment | place: USA: Wyoming | collected... | reverse complement strand
CTCCTTCTGGGGTATCGATATGGACATGAAAGCGACCGTGTTCTTCGTCTCGTAGAGCGGTATGAACGGGAATCCCATCATCTGCGTCTTCCTCCCGTTGATGAAGTCCAGGAACAGCAGGTAATTGTCAAGGTGCATGTAGAGCGACGGCGTGCTGTCGTAGATGCGCTTCACCGTCTCCTTCAGGTATCTCTCCACCGCGCGCCTGTCCGAATGATCGACCGCGTCGTTGACATCGAGGATGGATGTGTCCTCTCCCTTCGCGATCGAATTGAACAGCGTGACGTTGTCGAAGCCGAACTTCCTTTTTATGAAATCCGCGTGCGACTGGGCCATCACGATGACGATGTCGTTCTCGAGCAGGTCCTTCTTGGTGAGCTTCCTGATGACGTGACCGGAAGGGTCGATGCCGAGCGATATCAGAGACCTGTAGAGCGCTGGATCGATCATTGCCTTCTTCGCGATCGTGCCCGCGGAGCTGACTATCGTGTCGTGGATGCCTTTGCGCTTCAGGTAGTCGATGAGGCAGTATTTCGCGGCCAGGCTGCGGAATATGTTCCCTGTGCAGACGAACAGTATCCTCCTTGGATTGACCGTTTTGCCCATGACATCATTAGGGCTTGGACGCTTAAAACCGTTCCTATGCTGTCCCATGAAAACAGGAACGGATCGACCCGAAGGACGGTCCGGCACTCCGAAAGCAGGTTTTTAACCTCATATTATAATCATCTTATTATGAACCAGCAGCCACGGAAGGGACGGTCTATGAAGACCAAAGGGCAGACCTCCCTCGACTTCTTGATGACCTATGGCTGGGCAGTGCTGCTTGTCGTGGTCGTGGTCGCCTCGCTCTTCGCATTAGGCATATTCAATGCCGGCTCATTCATGGGTCCGAGGGCCACAGGATTCAGCCAGATCGGCGTGATAGCCTGGAACGTCAACGCCGCGGGCGTCCTCGCCCTAAGGATGCAGAACTACGCTGGGATGGATGTCAGCATCATCAGTGTGGAAGCCACCCATGGCCCCAGCGTCTATCTTTATGACATCACCAACGTCAGCATACCGAACGGCAAGACATCGGAGACGTTCACTGTCGGCGCGATAACAAGCCTGGTCTCAGGGCAGTACTACACCCTTCCGCTGAAGATCATGTACACGGACTTCAACGGCTTCAACTACACCGAGACAGGCACCATATCAGGGACAGTCGGCGCAGGGGTGGTCCCGCCGCTGCTCATGATCAATTCGCCATCAAGCAACTCAGTCATCACCAACAGGACCATCAACATCAGCGTGACGGTCTGGGGCGCCAACCTCAGCTACACCGACATCATGGTCATCGATTCGTCCGGGGCTCCAGTCAACGTCACGACTAACTCCCAGTTGGGCACATACTCGGTCCTGCTCGATGTCCAAACGGATGGGGTCTACAACATCACGGCGATGGCGCACTACAGCGACGGCGGCAGCGTCTCTGCGACGGCAAGGAACATCACCGTGAACACCACCGCCCAATTGGGGGCATGCGGCACTGGCTCGGCCGCAGGGATGGTCAGCTACTGGAAATTCGATGAAAGCAGCGGGACAACAGCATCGGACCGGATGGATGCCAACCCCGGCACGCTCGTAAACGGTCCAGCATGGGCGGCTGGAAAGGTCGGTGGCGCCCTCCAATTTTATGCGAATCAGAGTTACATCACCATCCCGGACAGCCAGACCCTGGATGGGAACGGCAATTTCGCAATAGAGATGTGGGTGAATCCTCAATCCACCGGAGATTGGCAGGGACTGTTCTTCAAGGGCGCCTCTAGCCCATATCACTATGCGTTTGCTCTGGACTCTTCAGGTACTCCTTCATTCTACAGCGATGTCAACTATTGGATGTATGCTAATACGACACTGTCTTATGGCACGTGGTCTCATCTCGCTGTTGTCTTTGACGGTGCGGACATCAACTTCCTCGTGAACGGCGCTCCGGCCGGATCCAGTCCGATCACAGTGGGTGTTTCAAACATGCCACTTGTAATGGGCATGTGGGATTCCAACTATGGCCAGTTAAATGGCCTCATCGACGAAGTCGCGGTCTACAATCGCTCCCTCACCACTGATGAGATTCATCAGCACTACGAAGCAGGGCTCAGCGGCCAGGGATACTGCGCCGCTGCGCCTTCCTCACCGGCCCTCAGCTTTGTCCCACCGACTCCGGAGAATGGAGCAACAATAAATGCAGGTTATATCAAGGTGAATACGATCACTAATGAAAGCGACACCAATTTTAGGAACTACACTTATTACCTTTACAATTCGACCGACTTAGTAAACACAAACAAAGTCTACAAAGAAGATTTCAGTGTAGCCGGAGGGGTGGCGTTTACCTGCTTCTTAAAACAGAACGGAAACGTAGAATGCCAAGGCGCAAATGATCATGGACAATCAGATAACTACGCAGGCAATGATGCGATACAAGTAGCGCCAGGATATTGGCATACTTGCTTCCTCAAACAAGATGGGAGCGTGGAATGCCAAGGAGATAATTCATTTGGTCAATCAAACCCATATGCTGGGAACGATGCCATTGCCATTGCGGTGGGAAGTTGGCATACTTGCTTCCTCAAGCAGGATGGAAGCGTCCAATGCCAAGGCGATAACAGCAATGGGGAATCCAACAACTATGATGGCCACGATGTTGTTTCAATTTCCGCAGGCTATAGAAAAACATGCTTCCTAAAGCAGGATGGAAGCGTGGAATGCCAAGGATACAACGCATTCAGTGGGTATGGGGGCAACGATGCAATCGGCATTTCAGTTGGGGACGACCATGCATGCTTCCTAAAGCAGGATGGAAGCGTGGAATGCCAAGGGGATAATACATACGGTGAATCAAACCCATATGCTGGCAATGACGTTATCCAAGTATCCGTCGGAGCATACTTCTATACTTGCTTCCTCAAGCAGAACGGAAGCGTCCAGTGCCAAGGGTATAGTTCTGCTGATTACGAGTATGCTGGAACCGATGTAATCGCGATTTCCGCGGGATATAACCACGTCTGTTTCCTAAAACAAGACGGTTCTGTCCAATGCCAAGGAACTAATGATCAAGGGCAAGCAAATAATTATACTGGGAATGACATAAAGAAGACTGCTTTCTATGCATTCCAATTTTTGGATGATGGGATTTATTATCTGAATGCAACTGCATGTGATACTTCTGGAAACTGCGGTTCGACTGAGACAAGGACGCTGACGGTCAATTCAACGGCTTCGTTGGAGGCATGCGGCACAGGCTCCACCGCCGGCATAGTCAGCTACTGGAAGGCTGAAGGCGATACCTCGGATGCGGTGAACGGAAACGACGGGACGCCGGATGGGGGCGTGTCTTATGCCGCGGGCCCGGTGGGCCAGGCATTCGGCTTCTCCAACGGATACGTGCTGGCGGACGTGCCCCAGATCAGCACCTCTCCAGGAGACAACACCACCGTGGAATTCTGGGTGTACTGGGACGGATCGGAATCCAGCGGGCCTATGCCGATAGCGTTCTATGGTGCGGGCTACGACCTGCACCTCTACTGGGGATGGTTCGGATTCAATACATGGAATGGCGATATCTATGGCGTCAGCAGCGCCGGCTTGGCCAACCGGTGGGTGCACGTCGCGGCCGTATTCAACAACGGCGACGTCCTGCTGGACAGGCTCTTCATAGACGGAGTGGAGCAGTCCCTCTCGGAAGTGCCTGGCGGCAACCCGAGCCACTGGTCGAACAGCGTGGCGAACACGCTCTCGATCGGAGGGCACGGGGCGAGCCAGTACTTCGGCGGCATGATCGATGAGGTCGCGATCTTCAACCGCTCCCTCACCGCCGATGAGGTCCGGCAGCAATACCAGCTTAGCTTCAACGGCCAGGGATACTGCGCCCCCGTGGCGCATCTCGCGACTCCCCTCTCCGACTGCGGCAACATCTCGTACTCCGTCAACTACGTCCTCACCGGCGATGTCGGCAACAGCGGCACCTGCTTCACGATCGAGGCGGACAACGTGACGCTGGACTGCGACGGCCACACAATCACAGGCAGCGGCCCAGGTAACGGGATCTACAACGACGGCCATTCCTACGTCACGGTGAAGAACTGTGTCGTCACCGGATTCGACGGTGGGATCAGTTTCGGGAACGGCGCCAGTCACGGCACCATAACAAACAACACGGCAAGAGCTAACACCTACAACATCGGCGTTTCCGGCTCCGACCACAACACCATCATTAACAACACGGCCGGCCCGGGCGGTTACATCGGCATAATCCTTTCCGGCGGCTCATCCTATAACCTCATCGCCGACAACCACGCCAGCGGGAACGGCATGGGCATCCACTTCAACTCCTGCTCCGACAACATGATCTCCGACAACACCGTCGACTCGAACGGCTACGGCATCTATCTCTATGTCAGCCCTTCCAATATAGTCGCCAACAACACAGTCAGCCTGAACAGCGACTTCGGCCTCGCCCCCGGCGCCTCTAATGCGATATACAACAACATCCTCAACAACACCGTCAACGCAGTCATGGGCGCTGGCAACGCCTGGAACACCACCCTCGACTGCGGTACGCCGAATATAGTCGGCGGCAACTGCACCGGAGGCAACTACTGGGCAAACCCTTCGGGGACAGGATTCTCTCAGACCTGCGCTGATGCCGACTCGGATGGCATCTGCGACTCGTCTTTCAACTACGATTGCTCCAACATCGACTCCCTGCCTCTTTCCACAGTCGGGGGCGCACAGAACGCCACACCCGGCCTCAGTTGCAGCGCCGCGATAACCGAGAACATCACGCTCGACTCTAACCTGACATGCACATCCACCGCCATCAACATCTGCACTGACGATGTCACCGTCGACTGCAACGGATACACGATTGCCGGCGGCGGTTACGGCTTCGGCATTTTCGCCGGCGGCGATAACGTCACAGTCAAGAACTGCAATATCACCGGATTCCAGACTGGCATCAATTTCGAAGGAGGGAGCTATGGGGCGATCGAGAACAACACTATCAGTTCGGGCAGCGACAATGGCGTCCGCCTCAGTTCCGGATCCAGCAGCATCATCGCCAACAACACGCTCAGCTCTAACGGCAACAGCATCGGCATCTGGAGCTCCAACAACAACACCATCGCCAACAACACGGCCGTAGACAGCGGCGCCGGTATAGCTGTCTTCAGCAGCATGTACAACCTCATCACCAACAACGACTTCAGCCGAGACGGCTTCTCCGGCATCCACTTCAATGGCTGCTCCAACAACACGATTGCCAACAACACCATCGACTCGAACAACTACGGCGCCTACCTTTATGCCAGCGCCTACAGCACTGTCGCCAACAATACTTTCAGCAACAACAGCGGTTTCGGCCTCGCGCCCAGCAGTTCAGCCATTATGTACAACAACATCTTCAACAACACCGTCAATGTGGCCCCCGGCACCTCCAACGTCTGGAACACCACGTTGGACTGCAGCGTTCCCGGCGCCAACATCATCAGAGGCGACTGCATCGGAGGCAACTTCTGGGCTAATCCTTCAGGCGCTGGATTCTCCCAGACCTGCGCAGATTCCAACACGACGGACGGCATCTGCGATTCGTCTTTCAACTACGATTGCTCCAATATCGACTCCCTGCCCCTCGCCGCGGCAGGAGCGGAGCAGAACCCCGTGCCCCTTCTCGGTTGCGGCGCCGCGATAACGGAGAACACCACGCTTGACGCCAATCTGACTTGCGCATCCACCGCCATAAATATCTGCACGGGCAACGTCACCCTGGATTGTGACGGGCATACGATCGCCGGCAGTAATTCCGGCTCCGGCGTTTTCGCTGGCAGTGATCATGTCACAGTCAGGAACTGCAACATCACCGGATTCCAGACTGGCATCTCTTTCGAGGGGGCGGGCAATGGGACGATCGAGAACAACACAGTCACCTCAAACAGCGCCAGCGGCATCAATCTCGTCGGATCCGACTGCGTCATCGCCAATAACACAGTCAGCTTGGACGGCAGCTCCGGAATCGGCGTTTCCGGCGGCTCCAACAACACTATCATCGGCAATACGGCCGGCCCGGGCAGTTACATCGGCATAATCCTTTTCGCCGGATCGCACGATAACCTCATCACCGGCAACAACGCCAGCGGGAACGGCATGGGCATCCACTTCAACTCCTGCTTCGACAACCTCGTCTCCAACAACACCGTCGACTCGAACGGCTACGGCATCTATCTCTACGCCAGCACCAGCAATACGGTCGCCAACAACATGGTCAGATGGAACAGCGATTTCGGCCTCGCGCCCAGCGAGTCAGGCACGGTATACAACAACTTCCTCAACAACAGCCTCAACGCGATCCCAGGCTCTTCCGGCATCTGGAACACCACGCTCGATTGCGGGACGATGAATATCATCGGCGGACAGTGCATCGGAGGGAACTTCTGGGCGCAACCTGACGGAAACGGCTGGTCTGAGAACGCGACGGAATGCAACGCGAACTCCAGCGGGATCTGCACCTCACCTTACGTCATAGACGGCAGCAATGTCGATGAACTGCCGCTCACGAACCTGATCCCACTCTCCTGCGTCCAGCCGCCCTCCGGCCTCGTCGCATGGTGGCCGGGAGACAACAACGCGAGCGACATCATCGGGGGGAACGATGGCACGCTGAACGGCGGCGCAACGTACGCCCCCGGAATGGTCGGCCAGGCGCTCAGCTTCGATGGTTTGGATGGCTACGTGGAATCTCCATCGAATGGAGTCCCGATAGGAAGCTCCGCCCGTAGCGTTGCGTTCTGGTTCAAGCTCAATTCGTTTACAGACACAGGCGGATACGGAAACAACATCCTTTTCCAGTACGGCGCAACATACGGGAATATCTATTCTTGGCTGCTGCCGAACGGTACTGGCAATAAACTGTATTTCATGAATGGTGGTGGAGATTGGTCGACCTCCTGGGGGGCCCCGACCCTCGGCCAGTGGTACTTCTTCACTTCAACATACGATGGATCGCAATTGACATTCTATATCGACGGAGTATTCCAAGATAGCTATTTATACGCTCTGACCACCGATCCTTCAGACGTCTATATCGGCGCAGGGCCGAATATACCGTGGCCAGGATACGTCAACGGCACCATCGACGAGGTCCAGATCTACGACCGTGCCCTCAATGATTCCGAGATCCAGGCGATCTACGACGCGGGCAGCTACGGCATGTGCAGGCCGTAGTATGCGGTCGATAACTACCTATGGGCGACCGATTCGGATGACACGACGGGCTAAGAGTACGACATACTCTTCCGCTAGAGCGTTCTCCCGTGAGATACCACTCTCTATCTCTTCTTGATCCTTGACAGCGTCCTGAGGGCGTCATCCATAGTCCGGACGGAGATGGCGTCTATTCCTATGCTCTCAGGAGTTACGTTCAGGTTGGTCCTGATCTCTTTGACTGCGATTATAGGTATGCCGCGCTCCGCGCATTCGAAAACAGGTATCCCTCCGCATGAGGAGTACGGAATGACCAGAGCGGAGATGTCATCCACGCTTATGGCGCCTTTCTCAGAATTCCGGCAGAGCAGCGGAGCCTTCGATAGGCCAAGGAGGACGCAACCTAGATAAGCTGGCGATATCGCCTCTGCACCTGCGCGCCAGAACACTTTAGTGTCCCTGAGGTTCATTGGCCAGTCTTTCTTCCTGACGAGTGGAGCGTGCGCCGCAGGTATTCCGTATTTGTCGACGACATAGTGGGAGATGACTGCTTCTATCGCACCGACAGGATTCGGCCCCTTGCCTGTGAAGTATGTCTCCCACATCTTCTTTTCCGCATGTATCTCCGCGCTCAGGGCGATAGTCTGCGCGCCCTTTTTGATTAGCTTCCTGATAGTCGCATCCGGAGGCGAGAGGTCCTTGATGTCGCCGTGCGCGACACCGTCCTTGATGTAGGCGTGCGCGCCGATGCTCCCGTCTGTCTGTTCCGCGCCGACGACCTCGACTCCTCCGACCGCCCTCATGGCGTTGATCGTGTTGTGTATCAGAGCGAGAGCGCCGCGGTCGTCAGTCTTCTCTATGACGACACCAATCCTGTTCATCCCGTTGTGGGGCTTGAGTGAGGTCTCGCCCCTGAAGAGCATGTCCATCACTGTGCCCTCAGTGTAGAGAATGTTATCGGACATGAGATTGAGCACCCCGCCGTTCACCACATTGGGGTTGGTGATTGTGTAGTCCGAGAGTGCCGCGATCCTGTTCGCGAATGGAGTCGCGTCGCCCAGGTAGCCGCCGACCGATGCTTGTATACCAGTAGGAACTATGAAAGCGGTCACGAACATTAGGTCTTACCTCCTCTCGCGCATACGGCTGCCGCTCCTTTCTTCCCGATTCTCGCGCCTTTTGTGCACATGATCACCACTCCCTTCGCCTGCACCTTGACCACTCCTGTCCTCAGGCAGCGCTCGCAGTCCATGGCCTTGTAGATGTCCTTCCATCTCCTCGAGGGTATGGTGATGAATTCCGTCTTCGCGCCGTTCGCCATGCGTCCCATTCAGGACGGCCGTTTAAAAAGATGACTAAACGCACCGATGAAAGCAAAGGTTATAACCCGCCGTTCCGAGAACATTATAAGAAATAGCTATAACACAAACGTGATTACATGCCGACGTGCACCAGATGCGGAAAGCAGGTGGAGTCCGAGTCAGAAGGATACTATTCGGACGAGCGGGGCTTCCTCTGCAACTCCTGCGTAAACCAGCTCGACATGCTGCCGTGCACGTCGTGCGGCAGGCACTTCCCTTTCAGCGATATGGTGGAATGGGACGGCGACATGTTCTGCAAGGCGGATTACACCAGGATGAAGGCGGAATCGGATGAAGAGGATAAGGAGGACGCGAAGAAAGCGGCCGAGGAGAAGAAGAGGGACGAAGAGGAAGGCATGATCGGAGGGAAGCCGTCCGAAAGCGCCGAGGAGCCGGAGAAGAGCGAGGCCAAAGAGGAATCCATATTCCAGAAGATTAGCAGATTCCTGAAGGGACGCAAGAAATGAGCGATGGAAAGATGATACTATGCCTATAGAACTACTCGCACCAGCCGGAAGCCCCACCGCACTCAAGGCGGCTGTAGAGGCAGGAGCGGACGCAGTGTACATGGGATCGAACGTCTGGAACGCCAGGCTCCGGGCGAAGAATTTCACGAACGAGGAGCTTGCGAAGGCGATTGCGTACTGCCACAAGAGCAACGTCAAGGCGTATGTCACGATCAATACGATACTATCGGAACCGGAACTGCCAGGAATGGCGGAATACGTCAAGTTCGTCTATGAGAAGGGGGCGGATGCCGTCATAGTGCAGGACCTCGCGGTAGCGAGGATGGCGAGGGAGACCGGCAAGGACATGGGGCTTCACGCCAGCACACAGATGTCGGTGCATAACTCCAAGACAGCCGGAATGCTCAAGAAGCTCGGATTCGGCAGGCTGGTGCTCGCGAGAGAGCTGTCGCTGGAGCAGGTCAAGAGGATAAAGGACAACGCCGGCATCCCTGTCGAGGTATTCTGCCACGGCGCGTTATGCTATTCGTATTCAGGGAAATGCCTTTGGAGCTACTACCAGACTGGAAGGAGCGGAAACCGCGGGGCGTGCGCCCAGCTGTGCAGGTTCCCCTGGAAGGTGCTGTGCAACGGCAAGCTGTTCCAGAAGGGATACCTGACGAGCACCAAGGACCTGAACATACTGGACAGGATGCAGGAGGTCGCGATATCGGGCGTAGATTGCATCAAGATAGAAGGCAGGCTGAAGGACGCCAAGTACGTGAGGGAAGTGGTGGCCGGCTACCGCGCTGCGATAGACGGCAAGGAGCCGAAGCCGATCAGGCCGACGCTGAGAGGATACACATCGGGATACCTGTTCGGGGAGGCGAGAAGGGAGAAGCTCACGAACCCCAAGTCACAGCAATACGCCGGAGAGAAGATCGGCGAAGTGACCAAGGTCTGGCGCGACGGCGCCGTGGTGAAGCTGTCCGGCAGGCTGAAAGTCGGCGACCTGATACGATCCACGGGCTCCGGCAAGCATCTTGAGGTGTTCAGGATGTTCGACCTCAGCAACAAGGAGATCAAGGAATCGAAGACGGAGTGCATGCTCAAGATCAAGACCCTGAAGAGGGGCGAAGTGATATTCAAGGTGGAGAAGGCGGAAGTGGACGAGGAATTCCTCAAATCCGTCAAGCCCGAGAAGGCGAGGGAGGGGAAGCTGTTCGCTTATTCGGCGCAGAAGCTGAGCTTCGGGAGAGCGCCCAACCTGTTCTTCCCCAACAACAGGGACGACATCGGGAGGGTGCCTGCCGGCGCCGCATGCGTGGTGGACTGGGGGGACGCGAACGAGAGGACATTCGGAGCCATCAAGAAAGCGGGCGGGAACATCGTGGTCGACACCCCGAGGGTGGTATTCGACGAGGAGATGCCTGCTGTGGAGAAGAAGATGCAGGAGGTGAAGGACAGCGCGGAGGCGTTCATGGTCTCCGAGATGTCGCTCGTCTCCGGCCATCCTACCGTCATATCGCATTACGCCAATGTCTCCAACACATTATCGGCCAAGACATGGATGGGATTCGGCAACGTCACCGGGGTCCTGTCATCCATAGAGGTGCCACAGGACAAGGCGAAGGAGATCGGGCTGATGCCGTTCACGGGCAAGAGCGTCGAGATGGTGGTGTCCGAGAACGACCTGTTCAGGGAGCTCGGGATAAGCCCGAAAGACGCGGGCAACTGCATGCTCGTCGACCCCAGAGGCAACCATTTCCCGGTGAGGCTGAAGGGCGGAAGGACTGTCATCATGAACCCTGTCGGGAAAAGCAAGAGCAAATAAGCGGGATCGACCGGGTTGAAACGCCGCATCCCTCATTTTCATGGTTTCATCGCGCTGAAACCTTACGTCGTAGAGACTGTTTCCGGAAAATCCTTTTAAATGAGGACGCCAAATACCGTACATAAGATCTGCATGGAGCAATCCATGCGCGGTCGTAAGGGGGGCGTACTGTGGCGCACGCCCCTCTTATTCTCATCCTGATCGATGCGTGCGCTTAAGACGAAAAAAAACGGATACAGCGCTCAGTGAGAGAACATGTCATACGCGTAGCCTGTCGTCACGGGCACGAGGATGTCAATGTCAGCGTGTCATCGGCTGTCACATCGAAATCCTGCATGGCGTTGGTGCCGATGTCCTTTATGCAGGTGTGCGTGGGAGCCGGCCCGACACAGCCTCCCCATGTCTGGGATCCCGGACCGCAGCCGCCTTGCTGGTCATTGAAATCTCCCGGCTGCGCCTGCGAGCACGGCGTATTGTATGTGAAAGCAATCGCGTTGCCGCCGAACCCGAACCAACAATCACCGCCGTTTGAACCCCACATCCCATCCCAGCACCCATCACTGTAGTAGCATACGTACGAATTCGGCGAGAAGAAGCCGTGCTGGTTCAGGTCGGTGCAGCCGGTGGGGGCGCGCCAGAACTGCTGGATACGCTGGATCACGATACCCGAAGGAGTGCATACCGTAGCATTGATGCCGCTGACCATCGAAGAGACGTTGTGGCCCAGGGTATCATACGCGGTAGCGGTTATGTTGTAGCCGTCACCCTCTGGAACGCCCAGTTGGACGCCGATCGGGCCGCCGGAATAGTTCGATGTGGAATTGACCAAATCACCGGTCGAATTGTAGATGGATATGTTGGTGTATTGCAGGTAGCCGCCCATCGCAGTGAAGTTGACCGCTATCGGGGTTGTGACAAGAGTATTGCTGAGCGGAACAGTGATGTTGACGGACAGCGGCGCAGGCGGCAGGTCGGTGATCGGGAGGTAATCGACATCACTGCTACTAGGGATTGCGTAAGGCACGGCACAGATTCCGCTCGAGTTCGCGTCGCAAGTCAGCTGGACCTGCGACCAGCCGTTGCCAGACAGGTTGGCCCAGAAGTTGCCTCCGATGCACGGCCCGCCTATGATATTGGTGGTGTCGCATGATAGCGTGGTGTTCCAGAGGTTAGGCGAGCCGTCGGTTTGGATGTTATTGGAATTGTTCAGGAAATTGTTGTATAGCAGGTTGCCTGAGCTGGAGTCGAGGCGGATGCCGTAGTTCCCGTTCGACTTGATGGTGCCGTTCGCGATTATGTTGCCTGAACTGGAGCTGAAGTAGATGCCGTAATTCCCATTGGAACTGATGTTGTCGTTCGCGATAGTGTTGGTATTGGAGCTAGAGCCCAGATAGACGCCATAGTTCCCATTCGAGTAGATGGTGTCGTTCTCGATCGTCCCGTAGTTCGCGCTGTTCTCGAAGTCGATTCCGTTGGAGAACCTGGTTATCACGCAGTTCCTCACAGTCACTCTGTCGTATCCGGCCGAATTGTTGACTCCGTAGCCGGAGCCGTCGCCGGTGATGCTGTAGCCGTTGCAGTCGATGGTTATGTTATCCGCTCCGATCGTGAAGCATGTCCCCCTGGAAGCCATGCCGAACGACAGGGTGTAGACTGTATCAGGCGCATTGAATGGGCCGAGAGAGCCGCAATCCACTTTAGCGAGCGTGTATGGGTCGGTGTCGCCGCTGCCGCCCGGGATGGTGTACGCGCCCTGACAGAGCGTGCTGTTATGGTAAGTCGGGCTCGGGTTGCAGGACGAAGACGCGTTGTAGGAGAATCCAGAATAGAAGTTGCCCCCGATGCAGGGCCCGTCGATGATGTTCTGCGACCCTGAGCAGGAGAGCGTGGTGTTCCAATCATTGCCACCAGTGTTTGAGTAAGCTGGCGTCTCGTCGTCAAGGAGGACATTGTAGATCAGGTTGTCCGAACTGCTTACGAGATAGACCCCGAAACCGTGGCCGGAGGTGCCGCCGGAATTGGTGCCTCCGATATTGTTTTCCACCACGGAGCCGGATATCATATTGCTGCCGCTGGAATTGAGGAAGATGCCGTAGCTGTTGCCGCCGTGGCAGCCGGAACCGTAGCCAGGGCCGCCGTTGTTGTAGGTCACGGTTACGTCCGATATGGTATTGCTGCCGCTGGAATTGAGGAAGATGCCGTAGCCGTAACCGGCGTAGCCGCCGGAGCCTGCGGAGGACCAGCTGGGGCCTCCGGTGTTGCGTTCTACAGTGGCATCCGATATCGTGTTACTGTCGCCTGAGAGGTAGATGCCGTAGCTGTTGCCGGAGATGGAGTTCGCGCCGCTGTTGCCGCCACCGCCGTTGTATCCCACGGTGACGCCTGATATGGTGTTGCTGCCTCCGGAGAGGTAGATGCCGTAGCCGTTGCCGCCGTGGCAGCTGTTGCCGCAGCCGTTGCCGCCGTAGTTGTTTTTCACGGTGACGCCCGATATGATGTTGCTGCCGCCGGAGAGGTAGATGCCGTAGCCAGAGCTGGCGGATACCCCGTTGATGTTGACGCCATTGTTGTATTCAGCAGTGACGCCCGATACGGTGTTGCTATCGCCGGAGAGGTAGATGCCGTAGTTGAATCTCGTGATGTTGCAGTTCTCCAGCGTCACGTTGTTCTGGCCGCTGCCGTAGACCCCGTATCCGGAGCCGTTGTTCAGGCCGGTGAGCGTGCTTCCGTTGCAGTCGAGCGTGACATCGCCGGCCTGAATGTCGAAGCAGTCGTCGCCGTAAAGGCCGCCGTATCCGTAGCCGTACTGGCCGCCGGAGAGGACATAGCCGCCGGAGTATGAGATATTACTGCAGCCGGAGAGCTCGATCGCTTGTTCCGGTTGAGCGGGAGTGTTCACGGTGATGTTGCTGGCCTCAGATGAGTTGCTGTTGCCGAGCGTGTCGTAAACAGTCGCTGTTATGTCATACGCCCCATCGGACGGGACGTCAAGCGCAGCGGAGTAGTCTCCGGGCGATGCCGTAGACACGGTCGTGGAGTTGATCATCGAGAAGAACCTGTCATACTGGTAGCCCGTGCAATCGCCGACCATGACTGGGACTGATCCGACCGCTGTCGGATCGATGGCTCGCGTCGCCTTGTTGATCCTCAAGACGGTGTTGGCGTTACGGTCTGGGACCCAGACGTAGTCATTGTCGATCGAGATCCCGTATATGCCGTCTGGGATCGAGCCGACGCCTATCGTGTCCACTAAAGCGCCGGATGTCTTGTTGGCCTGTAGGATCGAATTGCTGACCCAGCCATCGATCCATGCGTAGTCCTCGTCTATCATGATATCCCTCGGACGGACGCCGAAGTCCATGGTACCCGCTATCGAGCCGGACTCCTTACTGATCTTGGTTATCGTGGTCCCATCCCAGTGGTCGATCCATATGTAATTCTCATCGATGGCTATGCCGGTAGAGGCGGGTGAAGACGAAAGGAACTCGACAGCGTAGTCTGTCTTGTTGATCTTGTACGCGCCGCTGTCAGGGGACACGAACCAGACGTAATCGCGATCCACGGCGATCGCGAACGGGCGGACACTGAGATCGATCGTGTGGACCACCGCGTCCGTCTGCTTGTCGATCTGCGTGATCGATTGGGAGACCATGTTGGCGACCCAGACATCCCTGTCATCGACCGCTATGCCCATAGGATCCGTGCCGACGGCAATGGGGCTGCCGATTACGGTGTTGGTCGCCTTGTCGATCTTCGAGACGGTGTTACCCGCGGCATTGGCGACCCAGACGTAGTTATCGTCCATTGCAACTGCGGCTAGATCCGAACTGACGGTTATGTTCGCCGCCACGACGTTCGTCGCCTTGTCGATCTTGGAAACAGTGCCATCGGAATAGTTGGGGACCCAGACGTAGTCGTCTACCGCACTGCGCAGTATCGAGACGTTGGTGTGGTTCAGTCCTGTGCCACTGACGGTGAAGTTGACCTCGACAGTACTGCTGTCGAGGACGCTGTCGTTCAGCGGGGCGGTGATGTTGACCAAGAGATACGGTTGCGGTCGGCACACTCCAGCGTTACCAGCGTCGTAAATCGCTTGGATCTCTGATGCGTTGAGGGCGCGGCCGTAGACCTGGACTTCATCCACGAGACCGCTGTAATAGGCCGGGCCGAAATACAAGCTGGTAGGGCTACTACCGATGTACACATCATACGATGTTTGAGGCGTGAATGTCCCAATATTCTGGTCCGCGACAACGCTCCCATTGGCATATATCCTGGCCACGCCGGATGACTTGTCGTAGGTCAGCGCGATATGGGAGAATGCATTCAGGGACAGAACGCTCGGACTGGATACCATGTGGTCTATGCCGCCCCCAGTAGGATAGTATGGTCTGGTGTTATCCACGATGTTGGCGTATATATCTCCAGGCGAGAATTGCGATATCCAGACATGAACGCCCCATCCGTCATCAATATCGTACCACTCGAATATCGGGCTGAGTGTGAAATCATTTGGACTCACCCAGGCATCTATCGTAAAGCCGGAACCGGTTCCGACATCCAAATTCGGAGATGCAGGGATTGAGAATAGACTCATGCCATCGAAACTGAATGATTGGTTTACCATTCCCGATGTGTAATTCTCAGTGCCGTTCCAAACGCCACCGTTCCCGCCAATGATGTCTGTCGCGTTGCCGTCGCCGGGCCACCATGCCACGAGGCCGGATGGCGGCTGGATGCATTGGATACTGCAATAGGATAATGCTTCGATTTCAGCTATCCCTGGATTGCTGCCGCCGGATGAGCTGTCTATGAACACCTTGATCCAGGTTACATTTCTTGGGGAGAACGTCAAGATCAAAGGAGTCTGCTCATATGCCCCCAGGCTCCCAAACAATACCAATGAACCGTCGCTGAACTCCACATGG
>Ga0315274_10007485_pt1 | contig 15810 bp, 8 predicted proteins | sample YL17G02_20_MG_FD_203700 | JGI IMG/M metagenome (GOLD analysis project Ga0315274, IMG submission 203700) | Sediment microbial communities from Yellowstone Lake, YNP, Wyoming, USA - YL17G02_20 | ecosystem: Environmental > Aquatic > Freshwater > Lake > Sediment | place: USA: Wyoming | collected... | reverse complement strand
GTCTCCGGGTCTTTGACGGTGCCGCTGAAGGCGACCAGGACGCGGATGTCGGCATATCCGTTTTCCTTGATGTAGCGCTCAAACGCCAGTTTGTAGCGCACCGCGTGCAGGCGCGACGATGTGACCAGCATCGCCTTGGCCCGGCCCCCGACGCGATTCCGGACGTGCAGGCGGAAATGCTCCATCATCACCTCAGTCTTCTGCTCAATGTTGTGCGGATGGAGGCTCATGAACTTGGCCAGGGCGCGGGCGGCCTTCTTCTTGGGCAGGTTGGGATCGTCCTCCACTTCCTTCACGAGCCGGAAATAGGTGGCGTAGGACGTGTAGTTCCGCAGGACGTCGAGGATGAAGCCTTCCTCGATCGCCTGTCTCATGCTGTAGGTGTGAATGGCCTCCGGTGTACCGCTCGCGCCCTTACGGCCAAAGAATTCCAGTGTTTTTCCTTTGGGCGTGGCGGTGAACGCGAAGAAACTCAGGTTCGGCCGCCGTCCACGCGACTCCATGACTTGGTTGAGCCGGTCCTCCCAATCGGTTTCCTCCTCGCCGTTTTCCGCTTTCGCCGCCGTCCCCAGGATGGCCTTCAATTCGCGGGCGGCATCGCCCGTCTGGCTCGAATGCGCCTCGTCCACGATGACGGCATATTTGCGCCTGGCGATTTCCGCCTCCCATGCTTTGGCCTGCTGTTTTTCCTCCTCGGTGGCTCTCTCGGCGGTCTCTGCCCCGGCGGCGTGAAGCAACCCGCGCAGCACGAATGGGAATTTCTGCAATGTGGTCACGACGATCTTTGTGCCGTCAACTAGCGCGGCGGCCAGTTGCTTGGAATCCTCATCAATCGCCTTCACTACCCCCTGCGCGTGTTCGATCTGGTAGATGGCATCCTGCAACTGCTGATCCAAGACGCGTCGGTCGGTGATGACAATGACGCAGTCGAAGACTTTCTCGTCTTTTTCGGTGTGCAGGCTGGCGAGCCGGTGTGACAGCCAGGAGATGCTATTGGTCTTGCCGCTGCCGGCAGAGTGCTGAATCAAGTAGTTGTGGCCCGGCCCCTCGTGCCGCGCGGTGGCCACAAGTTTTCTCACGGAATCAAGTTGGTGGAAGCGCGGGAAGACCAGTGTCTCTTTCGTGATGCGCTGCTGTCCTCCCTTGCCATCATCCACCTTCTCCTCCTTGCGCTCGATGAACATGAAATGGCCGATGATGTCGAGGAAACTGTCGAATTGGAGCACGTCCTCCCAAAAGTAGCCGGTCCGGTAGCCGGACGGATGCTGCGGGTTGCCTGCGCCGCACTTGATCTCGCCCGGGTGGCTGCCCCGGTTAAACGGCAGGAAATGGGTTTTCTCCCGCGCGAGTCGGGTGGCCATGTGGACCTCGTCTGGGTCGGCGGCGAAATGGACGAGGGCGCGTTTCGTGAACTGGAAGATGGGCGCTCGTGGATCGCGGTCCTCGCGATACTGTTTCACCGCCTGGCGCCAGCTTTGCCCGGTGCCCGGATTCTTCAGTTCGCACGTCGTGACTGGCACGCCGTTCAGCGCCAAGACCACGTCGAGGGTCGAGTTGTCGCTCGGATGACAGGGCACCTGGCGAGTCAATGTGAGCTGGTTCTTGGAATACAGCTCCAGGACGTCGTAATTCAGTCCATGCGCCGGCTTGAAATAGGCGAGCCGGAAGGTCTTTCCATAGAACTTGAAGCCGTGACGCAGAACATGCAGCGTGCCCTTGAGGTCGAGCTCCTTGGTCAGAGCCGTGAGGAGCATCGGCTCCAGGCCCGCGCCGTGCAAATCTCGCATCTCCTTCCACAGCTTGCCTTGCGTGTCCTGGAGCAATGCGAAGATGCGCGCTGGGAACAACGCCCGCCCCTTGTCCCACTCCGCGTTGATGCCAGACTTCCAGCCGCCCTTGGTCAGGAGGATTTCCTCAACGTAGGTCTCGAAGGCGCGTTCGTTGGTCTGGCTCATGATCGAGGTCCGAGGATGAATCGCGCGCGCTCATGACGCAGCATCTCAAAAGGGCTCATGCACTTGACGCCGACGCCAATGCACGCGTTCGGAATCTTGATTTTCTTGGTCGAAGCGGCGGCGATTTCGTGCGTCACGACGACATGACCGTGAGCCAGCGCGTGAGCCACAAGGTAGAAATCAGCCACTTGCAGGAATGTGCTCACCGCTGCCGGTTCGTAATTCTGCCCGGCGGCCCAACTACTGACCGTGGCCAGGGCCGGCAGGATGGCTGCGTCGGGTTTGAGAAAGAAACCGTCGCCACGGGTGGCGGCCCAGCCCGCGAGATCATCAGCGCCCGCCTCAATTTCATCGCCAACCTTCTCCGTGCTAACAACCAGACCTTTCGCGTTCGAGGCAATCAACCAGTCCCAGAAGGCAGGGCAGAAGTCCATGCCGTAGTGCAGGTTCTTGGCCTGGATGAAAACATCGGAATCAAGCAGGTAACTCATGCGACCCCCACCCCGAGGCTGCGCCCCAATTCCTTGAACGTCGAATGCTTTGCGAACCCGAGCATCCGGAACGCATCGTTGTAGCGGGTTTGGCCCTGCAATGTGCTTGTGACCAGCGCCGCCGCGAAGCGTTTGCTCACCCGCGCGGCCTGAGTCAGATAGAAGTTGCCTCCGCTCCCGCGCGGAATCGCCCGCAACCTTGCCACTTCCGCGTGATACGCATCCCAAAACTCCTGCCGGGTCAATCCACCCACGTCAAGGATGCGGCGCAAGATGACCAGCGTGCTGACTTTGAAGCGCCGGGCCAACCGGCCTGCTTCCTCCGCCAACTCGCCATCGGAATGGTATGCCTGGCGCATCGTGTCGAGGGGCACGAGCAGTTCGGCGGCAACTTGGTTGCACCAGCGCTCCACCTGCTGATCCGGAACGGCGGTCGGTTGAGAATCCGACACCGCGGATTGCCCCAACCAGATGTGCGCCAGCTCATGCGCCAGCGTGAACATCTGCGCCGCCTTGGTATCCGCACCATTGATGAACACCAGCGGCGCAAGATCATCCGCCATGGCAAACCCGCGAAACTCTTGGGGATCTAAATGCCGGTAGTTGTTGTTGTGCACCACCCCGTTGCACATCACCAGGATGCCCAGCCCGTCCGCCTGCTCGATGAAATGGCGCAGCGCATCCGTCCAGGTCGGCATTTGGCGACGCGCGTCCAAATCAAAGCCCAGATCCTCTCTGATTCTGGCGGCGCTGCGGACCACGTCGTCACCCGCCCGCGCCGAGCCCACAAAGGTCAGCGGCGATTCTCCCATCGAGCGCGCGTAATTCCGAAACCACTCCTGCCGTTGCTGGCAGACATAAATCGTGTCCAGCAAGTCGGGGGACGGGTGGCCGATGCACTCGTTGTCCATCGCCCGGAAGTCTGGAATCGGGATTTTCTCCACCGGCGGCTCTTGAAGAAAAAGAAAACCGACCGGCGTGTAAGTCGCTTTGGCAAACGCCTCCACCTGTTTCAGCGTCGGCTGGGCTGCTTCGCTTTCCCACTCAGCCAGGTGGGGAAACTTGTGCTCCAAATCAGCGCGATCAAACCCCGCGCGCTCACACGCCCAGCGCAGCAACTCCGGTCTAATGGCAACTCGATTCATATCCAAAGACTACCGTTTTACCGCCCGCACATCAATCTTGCCGGTGACGGCGGCGGTGTTGAGGGCGGCGCGTCAGGAGGATTTCCTCACTGTAGGTTTCGAAGGCGCGTTCGGTGGTTTGGTCCGGTATGGTGCAGAACCAAGGCGTCAACGCATTCGCTCCACCAGAGCCCGCCAGTTGCGGCAGGACCACTCCAGTGAAAGGGGAATGTTAGGGATTGGAGCACCTTTCAAGCAAAGGTCGGCAAGATTCTTGGCGGCCTTGACCGCTTCGGGATCCTTCACTCGCGGTCCCTCCTTCGACTCATCGGTGGCACCCGAGTTGAGGAACTCCACCCAGTTCTCCAGGCGGTCCTTGGCAAAGGCAAATACCACTCCACCGAATTGATCCGCCGCGATCCCCGCGGTTTGGGCCGCTGCCCAAAATAACGCCCTCAGCTCTTCAGGGCTTTCCAAGTTGTCGTCCACATCCGCCCAGACCATGAGCGTCGTGGTGCCGCCAGCCTCATCAGCGGCCTTCAGTTCCTTCGCCACGGTCCCAATCAACGTGGAGCGACCGCCACAATCGACCGTGCGGATCACATTGTTGCCGGGCCAGGGACGAATCCACGCGGGATCGAGTTTTTTAATGAGTGCTCGGATGAAGAGCGGGTCAATGCTCCGCCCCCTTTTGCCCTCGTGCAGGCAGACGATTTGCGTTCGATTAGCCACGCACCCACCCCCTTGCTATGGCTTCGCCGGGGGCCATTCCTTCCGGGATGTTCAGTGAACCGATACGCGTCGGAGACGTATGGTTGTCCCGCCACAGGTAACGACCATGTTCCTGGCCGGCGCTGCTCAGGATTTCGGGATGGTGCGTGATCAGGATGGCCTGGTGCTCATCATCGAGCAACTCCCTCAAGGACAGCACCCACGGTTGCAGCTCCGGCAGGCCGACGTAGTTGTCTGGCTCGTCAATCAAGACCGTCTGCGCCGCCCCCGTGGCCAGCGCCGCCCGCACCATGTAGAGTCCGATCAGCGCCTTCTCGCCGTCGGAAAGCTGCTCGAAAAACAGCTCGCCGCCCCCGCCCCCGTTCGACCCGTCAAAGCGCAGTTGCAACGCCTTGGTGTTCAGCCCCACATCCACCAACTTGAGCGATTTGAAGTCGGGCCAAACCTCGTGCAGCAGGTCGCGCAAGGCGACGGTCCAATCCAAGTCTTGAGACAACGAGCGATACCACGAGGTCAGGCCGGTCAAATACAGGTCCGGGCGTTTCGACTCCGCCTTGCTCTCCCGCTCCATGCCCCGCGGATTGGGCCGGAGGATCAACAGCTTGGCCATCGCTTCCTGAAGAACGGCGAGTTCGCCGATACTGCCTTTCGGCTGGATCGACGCCAGCGCGGCTTGGCGCCAGTCCAAGGGGAAGCCGGTCTGGGTTCCATCTGACTTCTTGAATCGTACTCCTTCCAGATCCCGCTCAAACAAGCTCTTGCCGTCGCACACCGCCCGCTCCTTGATGAATCGCGGCTTCTCAAAATCCGCCTTTTGCTCGATGTGAATGGTGTATTCAAAGGCGTGTCCCCCGGCAGTCACACCCAGCTCAAATTCCTGAACTGTGCTTTTCTGCCAGTTTGTGAACTCCAAGCGCGGCACATCCCGATCACCCTCGCCTCCGAGGACGCCATCACCGGTGGCCAGGTTGCGGACCAGCCGGAGCGCATCGAAAACCGAACTCTTGCCCGATCCGTTGGGTCCGCACAGCACACCGAAGGAGTCAAATTCTGCCTTGAAGGCCACCAGGCATCGAAAGTTGTTGGCGTAGAGTCGGGTTATCATGTGGTCATGGTATTGAGGTTGGGCTGCACGTCAATCTTGCCGGTGACGGCGGCGGTGATGAGGCCGGTGCGGTATTCCTGCAACCGCTCCACCGCCTCCTCCACCTTCCCCACCAGCGCGTCCAGCTTCGCCGTCTCCGCGTCCAGATACGCGGCGATGGCGGCTTCGTTGTCGAAAATCCTGCTGACGACGCGCTGGCGCTGGATGGGCTGGTGGGTGATCGGGTCTTCCTCGGTGAAGGTGCGCGTCTGGCCATCGCGAAAGTTGCCGAAGATTTTGGTGAGTTCGCCGATGTGGTCGGGATCTCTCTCCTTGTCGGAGGGATCGCCGATGCGGCGGCGTTTGTTACCGAGGCTTTTCTCCATCTGCACCCAGAACTGGCGGGCATCGATGAGCTGCACCTTGCCTTTGCGGGGCTTTTCCTTCCGGTTGGTGAGCACCCAGACGTAAGTGGAGATGCCGGTATTGTAGAAGAGTTGTTCGGGCAGGGCGACGATGGCCTCCAGCCAGTCGTTTTCGATGATCCAGCGGCGGATTTCGCTCTCGCCGCCGCCGGCGTCACCGGTGAAGAGGGGCGAGCCGTTGAAGACGATGGCGAGACGGCTGCCACCGTCTTTGGGCGCGCGCATTTTGGAGAGCATGTGCTGGAGGAACAGCAGAGCGCCGTCATTGACGCGGGGGGTGCCCGCACCGAAGCGGCCCTGGTAGCCCAGCGAATCACACTCCTGCTCGATGTAGCGCTGCTGCTGCTTCCATTCCACGCCGAAGGGAGGATTCGCCAGCATGTAATCGAACTTCTCCTTTTTGAAGCCATCCTGCGTGAACGTGTCGGCCAGGATGATGTTGTCGGCATCCTCGCCCTTGATGAGCATGTCTGACTTGCAGACCGCCCAGGCCTTGTCGTTCCAGTCCTGGCCGAACAAATGAGGATTGGCCTCGGTGTTCAGTCGGCGGATGTATTGCTCCGACACGGAGAGCATGCCGCCCGTGCCGCAAGCCGGATCGTAGATGGTCTTGACGACATGGCTGCGGCGGAGGTCTTTCTCGGGCGACAGGAGCAGGTTGACCATGAGCTTGATAACCTCGCGCGGGGTGAAGTGTTCCCCAGCCTCTTCGTTCGATTGTTCCGCGCCGATCCGGATGAGTTCCTCGAACACGTAGCCCATTTGGATGTTGTCAACACCGGGGTCTCCGGCCTTGAGCGGAGGTGATAGGTCCACCCGGCAAAACGCTTTGATGACTTCATAAAGGAGGTTTTTCTCGGCCATGCGGGTAATCTGCTGATCGAAGGCGAAACGCTCCATGATAGACCGGACGTTGGGCGAGAACGCGTTGATGTAGCTGTTGAGATTGGGCGCGAGCTGGTTGGGGTCATTCAGGAGCTTGGGCAGATCGAGCCTGGACAAGTTGTAGAACGGGCGGCCGGTGGCCTGCTGGAGCTTGTGGCGAATGATGTTCTCCGGCTTGGCTTTGACGGCCTTAAACTCCTCCAGGGCTTGCGCCTTGGTCGGGGTGAGCAGGCAGTCGAACCGCCGGAGCACGGTCATGGGCAGGATGACCTTGCGGTATTCGTTCCGTTTGTAGGGACCCCGGAGCAGGTTGCAGATGCTCCAGATGAAACTGGCGAGTTGTGAGTGGGTTTCGGCTGTCATGAAGTCAGTGCGTCAATCGCAGGGGTTCAGATTGTGGCGATAGCGGCTACACGACTCGCGCTTCGCCGCGACCTTTCACCACTTCGCCGATCACCCAGGCTTTTTGGCGCTGACCGCGGACGAACCTGAGGACCGGCTCAGCTTGGTCGGCAGCCACGATGGCGGTCATGCCGATGCCCATGTTGAAAACCTGGTAGAGTTCGGATTCGGGCACTCCACCCATGGCTTGGATAATCCGGAAGATCGGCAGGACTTCCCAGGTGTCCTTGTGGATGAGCACGTCGCAGTTCTTCGGTAACACGCGCGGGATGTTGTCCACAAAGCCGCCGCCGGTGATGTGGGCGAGCGCTTTGATCACAGGGCAGCCGTTCCGCCTGCCCGACCTCGCCACGGAAGGCAGGCTGGAAGCCTGCCCCACTTTGTTGAACCTTCTCAACAGCGCCTGCACCAGAGGTCCGTAGCTGACGTGCACCTTCAGCAGTTCGTCACCGATCGTGTTTCCCAGCTCCGCCACCCGGCTCGTCGGCTTGAGCTTCATCTGTTCAAAGAAGATCTTACGGGCCAGCGAGTAGCCATTGGTGTGGAGGCCGCTGGAGGCGAGGCCGATGACCGCGTCGCCGGGCTTGATGGTTTTGCCGTCAAGAATGCGAGCCTTCTCCACCACGCCCACGATGGTACCGCTGACGTCGTATTCACCGGGCTGGTAGAACCCGGGCATCTGGGCCGTCTCACCGCCGATGAGGGCGCAATGGTTCTCGGCACACGCCTTGGCGAAGCCCTGGATAATCCGGGTGAAGACGCGCGGCTCCAGTTTGCCCGTGCCGATGTAGTCGAGGAAGAAGAGCGGCTCAGCGCCGAGAACCGCGATGTCATTGACGCAGTGGTTGACGAGGTCCTGGCCGATGGTGTCGTGACGGTCGAGCGCGAAGGCGAGCTTGAGCTTAGTGCCCACGCCGTCCGCACTGGAGACGAGCACCGGTTGCCGATACTTCTTGAGGTCGAGGGCAAACAAGCCGCCGAATCCGCCCACCTTGCCGAGCACTTCACGGCGGTGTGTGGACGCCAGCAGTTGCGGCAGGGTGGCTTTGACCTTATTGCCCAAGGCGATGTCAACACCCGCGCGGGCGTAGGCTTTCTGTTTCATGACTCAAAATACAACGGCGGGCCGAAGTATTGGTATGGAGGCTTGCGGCTGTCCAGACCGGATTCGCTTGGCTTCGGTGGAGGGAACTGCGGGAGGAAGATGTCTTTTCCTCAAGCCTGACTTTTCAGCCTCTGGACCTCCTTGCGCAACAGACGGGAGACGCGGTGCTTCGCCATGTAGATCGACGCGGCGCTGACCTGGAGAGTTCGCGCCGCGTCCGCCACCGACAAATGCTGCAGAACGTGGAGGTCGAACATCTGGTATTGCTTTGCGCTGACCTGGCGTTTCACCCTTCCCAGAGCGGCGCGCATCTGGTTCCGCTGCCACTCCTCGTCCCACACCTGTTCGAGGTTTAGCCCGGCCGGATCAGGAATGCGGTCCACCGTCGCTGTCCCTGATGACTCGTCCCAAGGCAGAGCCGGAGCGGGGCGTGGGTGTGTCGGAGCGAAAGGAGGGGCGGCCTTCTCCCGCTTCCGAAACTGGTCGGCGACGCGCCACCGGGTCATCTGCAGCAGCCACGCCTTGAACGAGCCGTGGCGGGCGTCGGTCTTGAACTCACCGATGTGCCGTGCCACGCCGATGATGGTTTCCTGCACGACCTCCTCCGCCTCGACGTTCGTCAGCCCGGCCTTGGCGGCGACGTTGTAGATCAACGGCCAGTAAGTGTCGAAGAAGTCCTGCCAGCTCTTCTGATCCCCCCAGTCCTTGAGGCGGCTCAGCAGACTGTGTCGCGTGGGAATGGATTCCGACGAGTTCTGGTTCATGCGCAGCCGTGCCGATGGCTAGGTTACTATCACAAGCTTACCACGCAATCCACCCGGCGTTTTTAACGAAAGGATTGGCCGCGGAGTCCGACTTGGACTCTCCATATCGGGGCAAAACCAACCGGTCGCCAAAGCGTGTGGCCAGTGCCCTTGCCCTTGGCGGGTCGTGAAGGAAACCGCAGGTTTCTGTTAAATCGGCTCGCCGGCTGGCGTGGTCAGCTCGGCGGACCATGAACGGAACACACGCGCAATCGGCCACAGACGCCAAGACAGCTCGGCGGCGGTCTCCCCCTTTGGCGGTCACCGGCCTGGCTGCGCCTGAGGCGGAACCCGCCGGAAGAGGGATCAGATTATGAGCAGGAAATGGATCATCAACCTCGCGGCTGCCTTGGCTCTGCTGAGCCAGGCAGAGCCTGTTTTCGCGCTGGACACGGCCTTTCTCTACCAGGGTCGGCTGGAGGAAGCCGGCAAACCGGCCACTGGCCGCTACGACTTCCGCTTCCGGCTTGCGGCCGTGGAGGGCGGCAGCGCCAGCTTCGTCGGCACGACTGTCGAGCTTGACGGCGTCGAGGTCACGGACGGGAACTTCGCCGTCGATCTGGATTTCGGTCCGGGCGTGTTTGACGGCAGCGCTCGCGAGCTGGAAATCGCTGTTCGTGCCAGCGGAAGCGGCTCCGGTGACGTGCTCGTGTTAAGCCCGCGCCAGCGCATCAAGCGGGTGCCGGAGGCCAGTCACGCGGACACGGCGAGCACTGTGCTGGGGTTGTTGTCCACGGCGAACCTGCCGCCGACCGTGGCCCGGCTCGACACGGACCAGGAGTTCAAGGGCCGGATCAAGTTCACCCCGCCCAGCGGCGTGCCGTTTGAAGTGGGCCTTACCGACACAGTCCAGAAACTTAGCGCGGACCTGCTCGACGGGCTGGATTCGACCGCGTTCTGGCGGCGGGCAACCAATGGCGGTGTCAGCAGCCTCGTTGAACCGGAGGCCCGGCCACTCGAAGTCCGTGTTCAGAATACCCCGGTGCTGCGGCTGCAGCCTGGGGATTCCAACCTGGGTTGGAGCATGGTCGGCGGCTCCGCGGACAACACCGTCGCGACCGGGGTTCCCGGCGCGGTCATTGGTGGCGGGCGAGGCAACCTGGTCGAGACGGGCGCCTACTATTCGTCCGTGCTCGGCGGCGACGGCAACACGATTGGTCCGAACGCCTCCGTTTCCGTCATTGGCGGCGGCGCCCGGCAGCTCATCGGACCCAACTCCATCTATGCCGGTGTTTTTGCCGGTTACGCCAATGAGGTTTCGACCAACTCACGGTTTGCCGGCGTGTTGCTGGGCAACTACTGCAAAGTGCGGGAGGACTGCGACTTCTCCGCGGTCTTCTCGGGTGACCACAACACCATCGGACCGGCGGCTGGCGCCGCGGCCATTGCCTCCGGCAGCGCGTGCCGCATCGAGTCGGGCGGGAGCCTGGCGTTCATCGGAGGCGGGCAAGCGAACGTGATCCGATCGAATTCCCCGTCCTCCGCCATCCTCTCCGGCGCGTATAACAGCGTCGGACCGGGGGCGCAGGGGTCGGTCCTGGCTGGCGGCTCTCAGAACCAGATCGGCCCTTCTTCCGACAGCGCGTTCCTGGGCGGCGGCCATGGCAACAAGATCGAGTTCTACGCGCGTTACAGTGCCATCCTCGGTGGCCAAGCTAATCTCGTCCGCTCGAACGCCAGTTGGGCGACGGTGCTGGGCGGCGTCGGCAGCGTGGCGGGCGCGCCGTTCGCCATCGCTGGTGGCCACGGCGCCAAGGCGGAACACAGCGGGAGCATCGTGCTCGCGGACGGGCAATACGCCGACTTCGCCTCGAGCAATGCCAACGAGTTTGCCGTGCGGGCCGGCGGTGGAGTGCGATTCGAGACCGGTGGGAAGGGGTTGACGGTGGATGGCTACACCGTGATAGCAAATGGCCACCCTGCCTGGAGCGACGCGGTCACTGCTGACCTGCGGGCGACAACAACGAGCGCGGCACCGACCGAACTCTTGCTCGCCGGAGCAGGGGGCCGGTTGAAGCTCCCGCCGAACGCCCTTTGGACATTTGACATCCTGGTGGCGGCAAAGACGGCGGACGGCAATCTCGCTGCGGGCTACCAGGCGCGCGGTGTGATCCAGCGTGACGCCAGCAACAAGACCGCCTTTGTCGGCAAACCGACGGTGGCGCCGCTGGGCGAAATCGAGCCTGGCTGGGACGTGCAGCTCGAGGCGAACGATGCTGAGGACGCGCTGGTGATCCATGTGACCGGCTCGACTGGTGCGACCGTCCGTTGGGTGGCCACGATGCGGGCCGCGGAAAGCAGTTTCTTCTGAACCAGGGCGTTGACATGACTGGCCTGGACCTGGAGGCGCTATGAGGCCGATGAAATGCTTGGTTCGATCCGCGGATGGCCTTCCCGCGCGGGGACTGCATCCCAGTACAGTGACACGGGACAACGCCCAGTGTTCCCGTCTCAGCCCGCGAGATCCAAAGCGGCGTAGCCGGCCCGTACTCCAGGGCGCGGCGGCGTCACAGTCGCTCGGCAAGGCTCTCGCCTTCGCCGCCTTCGCTTTCCTCGGTTTGGTGTTAGCGGCTTCTGTGGCGCGGGCACGGGAGTTCGCTGTTCCCACACCGGAATGCCCCACCCTCCAGGCCGCCGTGGATGCTGCGGCGGCGCCGGAGGCCGGCGAAGAACCGCAGTTCATCAACGTCGGTGTGTCACGGCTCGACACCTTCAGCGGCATCGCCGTGGGCGCCGGCTTCGGCGTGGACAAGCCGCTGGTCATCCGACCCGATCCCACCAAGCCCGAGTTGCGACGCGTGACGGTCGCCGCGCACTTTGGCCACGAGCCGATCCTCGCGATGACCAATGCAAGCCAGGTCACGGTGCAGGACCTCGATCTGATCCGGCACGCCACGAACAACGACGACCTGATGCGCCTGGTGACCTGCACCAACGTGATCGTCCAGCGCTGTCGCATCGGTTCCGACTGGCTCTCGGTCGGGTCGCGCAACCGGCGGAACCTGCTGATCGACGGGCCGGTCGCGGTCGTCGTGCGCAACTGCATCTTCTTCTCCCATCTGGCGAACAACTTTGAAAAGGCCGTTGAAGCGAGCCTCGGCAGCGCGCAGAACCGTTCGTTGCTCCTTTACCACAACCTGGCCTCGGACTATCGCACCTACGGCTTCGACATCGGAGCCCACGGCGACGCGGTGGTCGTGTTCCGCAACAACGTGGCGGTAAACCGAGAGACAACTGCGCCTGAGCCGGTGGCCTGTCACAGCGGAGTGGATCCCTTGGTCATCTTGCGGACCAGCCACAACACGGCGTTTGCCTCGGTTGCGAATGTCGAAGAAGCCCCGCTGGGCACGGTGAGCATCTTCGGCGCGGACGCGCCCCTGCGGATTGACCGCGAGGTCGCGGGCAACGCCTTCCGTGAGTTCGTCTGGCTCATCAACCCGGCTTGGGATCCGAATCCCGATTTCTTCCGGTTGGTGCGGGGCGGGCTGCTCAACCATGACGCCACCGACACCGGCGTCCGGGTCGCCGACCAGCACCCGGATGCACGCGACCTCGCCGTTGTGGACGACATCGAAAAAGACGCGCGTCCCGTCACCGACGAGCGTCGTACCGACCGGGGTCCTGACCAAGCCGTCCTCAGGGCTGAGGATCTCGAACTCACCCTGCCGCGCATCCCGGTGTTTGAGGGCAGCAGCAGCGGCGGTGTCTTTGTCGTGCGACCGCGGCCAGGTCCGGTCTTCGTCGGCCCGCAAGACGACCTGCCGGGTGAGATGATGAGCGGCGGCGGCTTCGCGGTCCGTGGACGGTTTGTGAGCATAGCCACCGGGCTGCCGTCCCCGGTGCCGCCGCCCGTGACGCTGGCTCGCAGCACACACTACGACGGCACCCCCGACGCCTGCGTCGAGTTTCCGTCTCGGCCGGAATACGACGCGAGCGTGGCGATGACGGTTGAAGCCTGGGTCTTCCGCGAAGAGGTCGCGCGCACCGAGACGATCCTTTCGCATGGCCTGGAGCGGTCGTTCTGGTTCGGCTTCGCCGGTCCCCTGCTGCGGTTCTATCGCAGTGATGGCCACCACGCCGATTCCGAGAAGGACGTGCAGGCGCGTCGCTGGACGCACGTCGCCGCGGCTTACGACGGCAAGACCGTGCGCTTTTACATTGATGGCCAGGCGGCCGGCGGCGCGTTGCTCGATCACGGGAGTGTGGGCGTCGATGCCCCACTGCGCCTCGGTGCCGACGTCACGGGGCTGCCTTTCAAAGGCGGGCTTGACGAAGTGCGTCTGTGGTCAGTCATCCGCACCGAGCAGGAGATTCGGCAGGCGATGCTTGAGGAAGCCACCCCGCGGCTCGGTCTTGCGGCTCTCGTGCCTGCCGGCGGCAATTGGGAAGCGGTCGCCGATGTGCCGGGCCAAGCGGGACCCGGAGCCTTTGGCCAACAGTTCGGCATCCTACCGATGGAGCTACACATTCCCAGGGCGGCGGATATCGTTCCAATGCAGGTTGACGGTGAGGTGCATCCGGACACCGAATATCGGGGGGCCGAGCAGGTGGTCATCCGATACGACGACGGCCCCGACGCCATTGCGTATCTCGTTCACCGCGACGAGGTCGGTGACCGGAATCTCTACGTGGGGATTGCGGGTCTGCGGGATGTCCCAGCCGGAAGAGAACGGTCGAACTCCTGGGTTGTCGTTGCGATGGACCCGCGTTGGTCCCGGAGCGATTTGGCCACCCCATTCCAGTTGCAGTTTCGCGCGTTCCTCAGCGGCGATCGGGGGCAGATGTTCAACGGTGACCGTCAAGGCGGGTTCAACTACTTCGACTGGCCTGCGTCCTCCAACGGAGTGTGGCACGTCGAGTATGGGTGGACGCCGGATCTCTCCGCGCCCACCATCGAGTTCCGCATCCCGAAGTCCGAGGATTGGTTATGGACGCCAACGAACGGTTTGATGATTGGCCAGTTCCACGTCGCGGCCGAAGGCGACAACTTCCTGGCCCCGGCCGGCGTGGTTTGGAACTCGCCCGCCACCTGGGTCAAAGCGACCTACGTCGAAAGCGAGGTTGTCGTGCCTCGCGTCCGCATGTCGGGATACGTTTACAACTCCGACACGAGCCACCCGGTGGCCGAGCACCGCGTCTTTCTCCGAGATGACCAGACCGCCGAGATTCTGGCGACAGAAGTCACCGTCCCCTCGGGTTCGTTCAGCTTCTACAACATCCCGGTGCCACCGGACCACGTGCTCGCGCTGGTCTTGGATGGATGTGAGCAATGCCGCTACCTCCCGCCTCAAATCGCGACCAACAACATTCAACCCACCCGAACCCTCCCGCAGACGGTCTTCTTTCCGCCCGCCGCGCCCGGCACCAACCGCTACGCGCGGGTGGACTTCTTCCTGCGCCGCCCCATTGGTCCCATCGCGTTGACGCGGTTTACGCCGGTCTCCGCGGCCCCGGAACTCATTCTCCGTGACGAACCACTGAAGAAACTGCCCGGAGAGGTCGTTCGCATCGAAGGAACAAACTTCCACAGTGAAATCCAGGTGTTCCTTTACGACTGTCCGGATTTACCGCCGCAGGATCGATCCGACTGCCGGCTGGGTTACGAAATCATCGAGGTCGAGCCCACCAACGTCGTCGTGAGTACCGATGGAACTTGGGTTGACGTCATAGTGCCGCATGTGCCGCAGGAGAGCTTCGAGCGGAGATGGGGCTGGGCGGTCAAAGATAACTGGACGCGTTTGGGGCAGGTCGTGTGGAACGCGATCGGGGGCCGCTTTGGAGGCGATGCATTCCGCTTGAAGCTGCCGGCGTATCCGCTGGTCCACGGTTTCGAGTTTGATAACGAGGGGGACAGCGGAACGCTGCAGGATTTCGACGGTGTCTTCGGCAATAATGCTTACATTTGTCTGGGCGCTTTCGGCGAGTGTCTCTGCCGTGTGCGCGATCCGCTCTACCTGCTCTATTATCCCATCTACGACCTGTGGGTCACGGGTTCAGGCGGAAGCTGCAACGGCATGGCTTCAACCAGCCTGCTGTTCGCCCACCAGTCCTGGGTGCCGTCGTCGTTCGAGGAGGGCGTGCATTTCGCGGCGGGGTTCACGGGGCGCGCGCCTCACGACCCAGGAGATCCGCCGCTCCCGCCCAAACCGGCTTCCTATCAGGGTGCCAAGGCCTGCGTGCCGTGGCAACCGAGGAATCTGTGGGCGCACATCCGTGTCAACCACGGCGTCCAGACCAGCGCCGAGTTCATCCAAGTGTGCCTGGACCAGATCGAGGGCGGCATCTTCTCCGTCGGCGGCAATCCCCGGGATGCTCTCAATCGCGTGAGCCGGGATCCTTGGCTCACGGTTCTGTCCCTGGTTCCAGAGGTGGGGCGGGGCCACGTGGTGACGCCCTACGAGGTGATCGACGGAGTGGAGGCCGACGGCACGCCCAATCCGGACTACTCGCTCATCCGCATCTACGACAACAACAAGCCGGAGAAGACCAATCGCGTCGTTGAGATTCTCCCCGCGAACCGGGAACACCCGAACGGTCAATATTCCTTTGAGCACGGCGCCGACGATACCTGGCGCGGCGAGGGCATTTATGTGGTTCCGCTCAGCCTTTGGTACGGCGAGCGCACCGCCCCGGGATTGCTGACAGCGCTCGAAGCCGTTGTGGTCCTGGTCTTCGGTGACGCAGACGCTCTCTACACCGGCGCAGACGGTGGCCAGTGGGGCTGGCTTCCTGACGGGACGTTGATCGACAACTTAAATGGGGCGAAGTCGATCTCACCACTGGGAGGCGGAGACACGTCCACGC
>Ga0315274_10007483_pt1 | contig 15813 bp, 10 predicted proteins | sample YL17G02_20_MG_FD_203700 | JGI IMG/M metagenome (GOLD analysis project Ga0315274, IMG submission 203700) | Sediment microbial communities from Yellowstone Lake, YNP, Wyoming, USA - YL17G02_20 | ecosystem: Environmental > Aquatic > Freshwater > Lake > Sediment | place: USA: Wyoming | collected... | reverse complement strand
GTTTCTCTCAGAGATTGTCGAGCGGACTGTCCTAAGCCCATCCAGGCCGATCTAAGTTGGCTACGCGATTACCAGCTTGAAGCTGTTCAGACTGCACTTCGGATTGGGAGAGGGATTCTGCACGAGGCCACCGGTAGCGGGAAATCACATATGGCGGCCGGGATCATCATGTCAATCCCAGTTCCTTGGGTATTTATTGTGCATCGAAGTGGGTTGATGTATCAGGCAAAGCAACGATTCGAGGAGTGCGGAATTCGAGGAATCGGTCTCGTAGGTGATGGCAACCTTGAGATTGGATCGACCGTCACGGTTGCTACGTTTCAGACGCTCGCAACGAAGCTCAACGATCCACAGATTCGCGCGTTGAGAAATAATGCTCGGGGTATGATTATCGATGAGCTTCACGTTGCAGCTTCCGATACGTGGAGTCAGACCTCCATGGCGTTTACGGAAGCGCACTACAGGTTCGGCCTGAGCGGGACGCCCCTTGACCGTTCCGACAAGCGGAGCCTCATCGCGGTTGGGACGACGGGGCCTGTCATCCACCACACGGCGACGGAGACGCTTGTCCAGTCTGGGGTGCTCGCCAAGCCCATCGTGTTCATGGTGAAGGTCGAGCAGGAGCTGACCAAGCCGACCTACGCTGGGCTCTACGGTGAGGCGGTCATCAGGTCGAGCAAGCGCAATGCGGCCCTCGTTGAAATGACGAGGCTGGCGGAGAAGCCGACGCTGGTGTTCATCACGAACTTGAAGCACGGGAACGCGTTGGTGGCAGCGTTGCAGAAAGCCGGACTTAGCGTTGCGTTTGTACAGGGATCGATGGAGGAGTCTCAACGAGGAAATCTAAAAAATCAGCTACTTAGGAAGGAAATCGACGTCATCGTCAGCTCGGTCGTATGGCAGGAGGGCGTCGACCTCCCCGAGCTGGCCTCTGTCATAGTCGCCGGCGCAGGTCGTAGTGTGATCGCATCGCTGCAGCGTGTTGGCCGAGGCATGAGACGGGCTGCCGGGAAAGAAACGTTTGAGGTCTGGGACGTCGCCGATGTTGGTACCCGGATTTTCGAGAACCACACGAAGGCGCGCATCGCGGCCTATCGACGTGAGGAGTTCGAGGTAAGGTTCGTCGATCTGCAGAGTCGCGTTTGATGGCGACGTCGCAAAATCTCATTCCACTCCCCATGCTGCGTTCCGCGCTCGGAGACTTCATGTTCGATGTCTGGGCCTTCCTGCTTGAAACGCGCGGGAGTCATGAACTGCCAGCTAAAGCAGGCAGCTTGCGAGTAGGACGATGAGGAGAAGCCGCACCACCTCCCGCGATAGGCTGCATGACAGCAGCCCTGGCCGCAATGTTCACGGCGCCGACATGATCAGCGTGGTCCGCGAACCCGCAGCCGGTGCAGACGAATTCGGCTTGAGACCGCCGGTTTGCCTTGTCGATACGCCCGCACGTTGGGCACATCCTGCTGGTGTTGCGCGGGTCGACGGCACGGACCTCTACGCCAGCAAGAGCGGCCTTGTACGAAATGAACGTGCGGAGTTGGAAGAACGACCAGCCGTGCAGGTGCGATCGTTGGGCCTTGCGAACTGTTACCCGACCGCGAATGCCTCCGAGATCTTCGAGGGCGACCCCGCGTCCGGTGTCTTTGGCCTTGCGAACGAGTCTCTTGCTGATCGTGTGGTTCGTGTCGGCGTGGAATCGGTGTTCTCGCCCAGAGAGCTTCTTCAGATGGCGCTTGGCGCTCTTCGTCCCGACGGACTGAAGTGTGGACTTCAGCTTAACATACTGGCTGCGAACGGACAGCGTCTTCTCCCCAGAGAACTTCTCCCCGTCGGAGTCGACGGCCAGGTTGCGAATGCCAAGGTCCACGCCGAGCCAACTCTTCGGCTTGATGAGCATGCCATCTGGAACCTCGACGGTCACGTAGAGGTAGAGCTGCCCGTTGCGATAGATGAGGTCGGCCTGCCCGCGGACGCCTGCGAGGCGCGCCCTATGGTAGTCCCCGATGATGCACGGCATGACGACGCGTCCGTCGAGGGTCAGCAGGCTCACGCGGTCGACACCCTGCTTGAAGCTCATGAGTCGCTGGTCGAAGGCGACTGCGCCGTGCGGCGCGAACGTCGGCCGGACAGACTTGTCGTGCTTGTAGACCTCGCAGACCTTCGAGATGGTCCGGATTGCGTGCTGCGAAGGCAGCTCGAAGCGGGAGCGCAGCTCGTGGTAGAAGCCGTGCTGGAGCTTAATTTTGTTGGCGGTCTTCAGCTCGAAAGCGTGGCCAGCGAGCCAGTTGCACGCTTCGTTGATTCGCTCCATGAGAGCAGTCAGCTTGTCCCGGTCGTCTTTGGTGGCGTGCAGTTTGACTTGGGCGATCAGCTTCACGCACATAGTATGCTGCGTCCTATGCTGGCGGTCAAGCACGGGCCAGCACTTCCTCTGTCGCCTAAAGGCGACAGCCTCCGTGCTGGGAGAGTGTTGTGACGGGTATGTGTCGGTCCAGTACACCAACCTACCTTACACCACCAGGCTTTCGGAAGTGACGGACAATCAGATCCGGTATGCGGTTGCTCGGTTACAGGAGGTTGGGTTGGTCGGGCCAGGTTTCCGAGGGGCAGGAAATAATTCTCGAGAGATATTCGGTACGGTACTCACTGCAGGACACGGTCAGCACGTAATTGTTCCAGCCAGGACACTGGCGTTCGTGCAACATTCCGTTATCTGCTCTAAGAATAGCAAAGGAAAACGTGCTTCTAATGGAATACACGAATTTTCGGAATGTCCCTATCTCCATTTGAAGTAGGGATGTGGCGCCACTAGATTTTCAGGAGGAGGATTCTGTTTGCCGTATGCTTTACTCACGCACAGGGGCGCGTGTGCGTGAAGAGATAAACAGTCAGTACGTATCATAGAGACTACAGAGTAAGTACGTCTTACTGTTTGAGCATACAAGTTAGATACTACATATGTGTTTAAAATTCTTATTTTTACTCCTCCCGTCCGGTCGGATTAAAAATTAAGAATTTTAGCAGAGACTCACAATTTCATGATGTTGGCAAGTCACAGAGTCCTTTGTTTTGCTGGGTGTTGTGAGGCTAAAGTTGTAACTGTTGATTATTATTAGTCCCTATTTTGTAAAGTTCGGGGTGTTACGGCTAAGAGGTTGAAATTGTTGTTAGACCATAATTCGAGGTTGACTTTGAGTAAATACAGGCCAGTTTACAGAGAGGAGTTTGAGATGGCAGCCGGGGACAAGAGTTCTAAATTGAAGAATCCAGAAATAAATATTGTCGAAGGAGATTCCAAGATAAATAATTGCGCTGGATATTATCCGAAATTGGTGAATAAATTTCAACAAGGACAAGACGAGGATGAATCTCCTTCGATAGGACAGAGTCAATGTTCGCGGCATGACAAAGACATGTTATGTCTAGGACTAGGACGACGCGAAGTAATAAAACATCAGATACACACGTTAAAATACAAAGAATTAGTGCAGCACACCTTTTCGGAAGATGCCGCGCAAACTTTCACGACGAAACTAATTTCTTTTAATAATAATACTAATTTAGTTACTTACCCAAACCTACATGTAACGTTTCGTAGTATCAACGAATTGCGGAGTTTACCATTTGTGCCACAGGTAGGGTTACACATTGACGGCAAGCCCTTGCAATTTTGGGTACAATCCCCACGAGGGATACAGGCGCACGTAGACTGGACGGAGCAAAAGATACTTGACCATGTTGCCAACCTTACGAATTCCCTCATGCAAAAACTCTATAAGAAACCATATTTTCAAGCCATTTTGGCAGCAAAGAGGGCTGGGAATCCTTTTCGAGCTGAAATTTTGAAATGGTGGGCTGCGTGTAACGATCACGGGATACGACCTGCGGATTGGGTTTACTGGATGACGATGAACTGGAAGGTTAGGGGGGAGAGAAAAAAGGGAATGCCGCTGGCGAAAGTAGTTTTGTCTGCCGAGAAAGTAGAGGCGGATAATGTACGCATTGCATTCACATTGAACTACACCCAGCTTGGAGGAGCGTGTTACAGCTCTCCGATTGCGACTTTATACGTGAATACGGCTTCTGCGTTATACTACGCAATCGGGACGCTACATGCTTACCGTGCCGGTCGAGTCTCGGACGATGACGTACGGGAACTAGTTCGAGAGTTTTTCCCAAAAGGCTATGATAATGCTATGAAAATCATGCGACGCGTGCACACCGAATGCACGTCGGAGACGCTTCAGTTGCTATCTCGTGCACTTACTGGGGAGTTCGTCTGGGATCCAAAAAACCCTTCGCGGATTTGAGCTAGAGGGCGCAATAACAGACACATGCCAGCAACACCGACCGCTTCCACAGTGCCATATCGTTTTGCCCCGTCCTTCGAGAAGGAGGTCTTGCGACACCTGATATTCTGCGAGAAGTTTTGGATCGCTGCGGGTCCTCATTTGGATTCGGCTGCGTTGTCTGAGGGCATGCCACAGCTTGTAGGGCGTGCGATCATGACGTTGGGGGCAGAGTTCGGGCATGCTCCAGGGTCTGGGACTCTAGTTGTCGAACGCATTGCACGCTGGCGTGAGGTTGGCCACGTCACGTTCGAGCAGATTTTCGAGGCTGAAGATTTTGTGGGGGCGTTGGAATCGCTACCAATGACGGATGCCGAGTCAGTGTTGTCACAGCTCATTCCGACGATAAAGCTGAGGCAGCAGCGGGAAAACCTCAAGTTCATGATGGATCGTGTTGGGGCGCGCGCTGACGATCTCGACGATGTCATCGAGCGTATTCAGGGTACGAATACGCTTGGAAAATTCGACGTACCGACTGGGATTTCCGTAACACCTGAGGCGTTAGCACTGTTTGCAAAGAAGGCAGAGCTTCCCAAGCTTCCCCTTGGCATCGGCCCTCTTGACGCATATTTAGGGGGAGGTCAGCGGTCGAAGACGTTGAGTGTGTTCATGGGGAGCACAGGAGACGGCAAGTCGATGGCGCTCTGTCACGTTGCTGGAACGTGCTTGCTCAACCACGTTCACGTTTTTGTGGCCACGCTCGAGCTGAGCGAGGATGAGTGGTTTGCCAGATTGGTAGCAAACATAACAGGGATTCCGATTGAATCTCTCAACGATGGCTCTTTGTTGGAGGATGCCCAGGCGAGGCTGTCGAAAATATACAGGTTAGCCCATGTCGAGATCGCCGCGTTTACCCCCATGGTAACTTCCGTTGCAGAGCTGCTTGCGTTCGTCGAGGAACGTGAGCGCAAGCTCGGGGTGAAATTCCGAGTGTTGGCAGTGGACTATGCAGACTTGCTAGGACATGGCAAGTCTAAGGACTATGAGGGTGCCCGTTCGGTGTACGCGGAACTCCGAAAAGGGTTCGCGCTCAAACGTGATGGGTGGGTGTGGACAGCCTCAGCCTCTCGCAGGAAACAGAAGCCCAAGGATATTCAGGGAATTGAGGACGGGGCCGATTCGCAGCACAAGGCAAGGCTGGCCGACCTGTGGATTCCAATTTCGTTCGACGATCAGGAAGCGACTATGCAGTACAGCATTGCCAAGAATCGCTATGGCAGACGAGGGTTTGCTGTAACAATTCCGACAGAATTGGAGTGTGCTCGTATGGTTCCTGAGGCCTATCGGACGATGTTGAACGCGAGTAACAAGGCGGTGTACTCGGAAGGGGACACATTTGGCGACCAAGACCTTCCTTTCTGACCCCAGCGGGAGACAACTCGACCTGGCTTTGTTGCGACAGGCGGTATCCGGCGCTACCACGACGGGGTCGCGCTGGTTGCGTTTCAACTGTCCGTACTGCAAGACGGTGGTAGGCCGGCACGACAAGACGGCCTCGTTTGGCATCGATCAGAAATCTGGCTACGGGCATTGTTTTCGGTGCAAGGTTCGGGTGACGCTGCAGGAGTACGCCAGCGAGGCGGATTCGATCAACGTGTCGACCGCTCCTCCCGAACGCGCGGACATTTCTCTGCCTCCCGATTACACCCCGTTGTGGCGTGAGCCTGGAACCTCAGCCTCGGTCTTGGCAAGTGCACGGCAGTACCTTGCAGACCGAGGGATTGGCGCGGCCACGATTCAGGATGCGTTCATTGGGGCCTGCACGAAGGGTCGGTGTGCAGGTCGAGTTGTTGTGCCTGCGCTTGGTAGGGACGGGCGAACGTTGGTGGGGTGGTCGGCTCGCCTGACTTATAAATCAGAGAAATACCCGAAATATTTGACGGCAACGGGGATGGATCGACAGAGCACCCTGTTCAATATGCCAGCTATCGGGATCACCACGGATGTTCCGCTGATGCTGGTGGAGGGAATTTTTGATGCGCTGCCGTACTGGCCGAATGCGGTGGCGTTTTTGGGGAAGCCAAGCCCCGGCCAGCTTCAGGCGCTGGTGACATCGCGCCGTCCTCTGGTGTGCGTGCTCGACGGAGATTCCTGGCTCGAGTGCGAGATGCTGCATTATCGGTTGCGGATGGATCTCGAGGATTGTTCCGAAGGGTACGATCCAGTGTCGGTTACTTGGCTACACCTCCCACCGTGCACTGACCCTGGAAATATCGACGCAAAAAAATTATGGAATTTTGTGCGAATTTCTGCCCAAGAGCGTAATAATCTAGTGGTCTAGATTTTCTGAATTTTTCGGGGTGGCTTTCGAGACGATGGATGCGTATCATACGCCCCGAGGCCAGAATGGCCCTAGAAGCGATGAACGAATCGCTTGATGGTTTGGACGGTCTTAGGCCGTTCGTCGTTTCTAGGGCCAGTTCCGCGCCTGCACAGGGGCTAGCAAGGGAGAGTCTGAAATGGCATTGCATAGGGTCACAATTTTCGAGGCAACCGCAGACGTCCTCGGAACCATCAAAAAAATTCGGTTTGATTTTGAGAAGCAGGAGCTGTGCATCGAGGTGGTGAACCTTGAGGAGGCTCTCGTGATGCTGCAACGGCTGGAGCTTCCGGTGGCATCGAGGGTTGCCCTTCCTGTTTCTGAGAAGGACTTGACGGACGTCCTTTCTGGGCAAGTACCTTACAGGGTAGAGACGCCGTCGGAGCTTCCCGTGGTCGCTCAGACAGTTTCGCACCGGCAGGCCGAGCCTGTGAAGGCCTCGCCCGTGCAGGTAGAGCCTGTGCAGGCCGAGCCCGTTACCGCTCCAGTCGCCGCAGTCAATCCCGTCGTGATGCCCGTTGCGCCGAGCGTTGTCAGTAGCGCGGCGGCCCCATTGGCTTCCAGCATTCCGAAGCCGGAGGCTGTGTTGTTGTCGGAGGGCGGCAGCTCGACCACGGTCGTCAAGAGAAAGGTCGGACGTCCGACGAAAGCTGAGCAGCAGGCGCGTGCGGATGCATGGCTCAGAGAGAACGCAAGCAAGATCGCTGCGGCTCGAGGGAATGGAAATGGGGCTGGAAACGCTGCGAGCGATTTTGCTGCGGACATTGGTTCTGTTGCTACCGAGGCGATTCCAGGGTGCACGCTACGGGCTGATGAGCCGAGTGTAGCCTCCCCCCAAGTGGCAGCACCCGTGGCAGCTCCGGTGGCAGCCCCGGCGACGGCGCCTGTGGAAGCTCAGGTTGAAGCTCCGGTGGCCGCGCCAGTCGCAGCACCGGAGGCAGCACCTGTTGCAGTGGAGACGCCCGAGCCGGAGACTGCATCTGCTGTAGAGCAAGTGGTCGCGGAGCCGGACGAAACGATCAACCCGATCGGCGTTGAAGGGGACAGCCAGCTTCCTCCGGAAGTCCTCAACGCGATTTCACTTCGCGAGGTGTTGGCGTGGTTGTTTGATCAGGGTGTCGTAGAGTACGAGGAAGTGCTCGCGCGCTGCTTTGCGATGCAGAAGCAGGTTGGTGTCCTCGACAGGATCACGAATTTGGAAGAGCGCGTTAAGCGTGGCGTGTCTCTGTTCAACGCCTAGTGGATTCTTGTGCGAATTCATTCGCTATACCCCTCTATTCCGGAAGCTCCAATCAGTAGAGTTTCTGGTCTAGAGAGAAACTCTGCCTGTAGTCGCTGCGAACTCGGCGCTGACGCAGAGACTCGCTGTCTTTCTACCGAAGTATTGACAAGTTCTGGTTGCCTCGTTGGAGGAGATCCGTCTGAGACATTGCTTGTGATTGGGGCTGGTCCCAGCCGAGTTGAGGATAGCACCGCTCGTATTTTTCGGGGCTCGGCGAATATGAGGATTCGGAATCTGGTCTCGAAGAGCTGGGCTGGTCCTGTTGTCCTGGCATATGCGACTAGGTGTTACTCCGGAAGGGAAGAGCCCTCGCTGAGACACATACGCGCATGTCGACCTTACCTAGCACAAGTGATTTCTGAGCACGCCCCGACTAGAATTCTTGCGCTTGGGGCGGAGGCAATTTATTCTTTGGTCGGGCGGTCAATTTTGTTGGCTAGCACGAGAAGAGCCTACGCTTGGATCGCTCTGCCAGATCGCAGAATTCCAGTTTTCTTTATGTCCTCTCCAGACATCGCCTCCAATAATCGAATGTATCAACCTTTGGTAGACGCGGACGTCAAGTGGGCGTTGGAGTCTCCTGTTCCGATTCCTCCTCCGTGGGATGGAAAGTTTTGTGAAGTTGAGACGGCCGAGGATGCCAAGAACGCAGTTGACGCGATTCGGTGTGAGGCCCCATGGTGCGCCTATGATCTCGAATGGGCTGGGAATCCATTCGATAAATACTTTGAAGTGATTTGCGCTGCTGTAGCGCCGCCGGATATTGATTCAGCTTACGTTTGGCCGAGGATTGCTTTGGCAAAGCCGGATGTACGAGAGCCGTTGCTTCAGCTTTTGGCCGACGAGTCGATACGAAAATGTGGGCTCAACCTGAAGGGCGATAATCTCTCCGCCTTTGCAGCGTGGGGTGTTGACGTCAAAGGCGCTGATTTTGATGCGCGCCTCGTTCGACGGCTGCTCGAAGTGGATATTACTGCTAGCCTAGAAGTGTCTTCGGAATTGGTTGGGATGGGTAGGCACAAGGATGAGAACGATGCAGCGTTGGCGCAGGCTGAGAAACGGATCGGCGTAGCCAGGGAACAAGCGAAGAATAGTCAGCAAGGGAACCTGTTTCAGGAGCAGCTTGACCCAGCGTTGGTCGCAGCGGTGGAGCGTCATTGGGACGATCCTAAGACGTTTGCCTATGCGCTCGTCCCAGTATCCATTCTCAACCGTTACTGCGCTCGCGATGCGGTAGCTCACGCGCGACTCGCTGTTGAGCTGAGACCGCGACTTGCGGCCCGCCCGTCTGCACAGAGGATGTGGGATAAGCTCGTAAGTAAATCAACCGACGCCATTTATAGGATGGAGAAATGGGGTATCCAAGCAGACGTTGAGGCAATCCAATCCTTCATAGGTTTTCTCGACGCTCAGCTCAAGGTTGTCGAGAGTCGTCTCGAACGATATGGTAAGGTTGATTATTCGTCGGCGCCACAGGTTGGGAAGCTTTTATTCGAGACTCTCAATTTGAAAAGTTCTGAGACGACAAAGACCGGCCGGCCAGCAACCGACAAAGACAGCCTCAAGAAACTTGTCTCTTTGCATCCTGTCGTAGCGGATATTCTTGAGTGGAGGAAACTCGCAAAGTTGAAGTCTAACTTTGGGGTGTCGCTTATTCAATGTATTCGCGCCGATGGTAGAATTCATGCGGAGGTGAAGATTGATGGCACTCGAACAGGACGTGCGTCTGTGGTCAACCCTCCATTGCATACGCTACCGACAAGGGATTCTGTAGCGAAGCTTATCAAATGCGCGTTTGTTGCGCCATGGGATCACTTCTTTGTCGCCTTCGATTATAGCCAGATTGAAATACGAGTTGCGGCGATGATGTCTGGCGACGTGCGCATGATTGAGCTTCTAAAGTCGGGGGTTGATTTTCATTTCGGGACAGCTCAACTGGTGGCACCGAAATTCTGGGACATCCCTGCCGATAAAGTGGGACCCAAACAGAGGTCTGACTGCAAGGAGATCAACTTTGGGTTGCTTTACAATATGACCGATCAAGGATTGGCGAAAAGGTTGGGATGCTCCGTTGAGGAAGCTCGCAAATTGAGGATGGCGATTCTCGGTGAATTCGTACAGCTTGCGAAATGGTGTAGAGAGAATCTTGAGTACACCAAGCGGACTGGCTTTACATGGACTTGGTGGGATGGGGAGGTCGCTAGGTTACGCCCGCTTTTTGGAGTTGGGTCTGACGATAGAGCAATCCGAATTTCGGCAGAGAATGGAGCAACCAATACTAGAGTTCAAGGGTGTCTTCCAGCCTCTACTCGGATACTCACACACAACGGGTACGAGCGTATCGGATCGGCAGGACGGGAGGGTATGGTTTGGACTGGCATGCATTGGGTTCCATACACGAAACTTGAGCGAGGGTTGTGTGAGTTAGCCGAGCTTGAATTTCAGAATGGTCAGATACTTCGATGCGATACACGGCATGAGGTCTTGGTGGCGGGGGAGCGTGCTTATGAGTTTCGGAAGTTTGAGGATCTGAAGGAGGGGGATCGTGTTTGCTTCAGTCGTCCGCAACCCTTGGAGTTTGGCCGCCATACCCTAAGCCCAGACGCGGCGTATTGGCTTGGCTACATCGCGACGCGGGGGCGCAGGAACGGGGAGAGCTTTGAGGTAGCCTTTGTAGAGCGGCAGGATCGGGAGGATCCCTCATCGCTGTCTTCAAAATATTCTTCGTTCCTTGCAGATCACGGTTGGACTTGGACGAAGCAGACGGAGGTGACTCAGCGGCGTAGTCGTCGGCGTGTTTCAACGTGGAAGCCTTCGGAACGGTGGGTAATACGTAGCAAGGTAATCATAAAGACTAGCAATATCAACTTTTTAGAGCAGCTTAGCAAGTGGGGATTGTCGGAAGACGATGACCGAAAGGTTCCGGATGTGGCCTGGACGCTTACTCTTCCCTTACGTAAGCAGTTTGCCCTTGGGGTGATCGCGGCGGTAGGGGATTCGTGGAAGCGAGGCGAGCCGACTCGGTCGATGACTTTTTCTGGGGGTAGGATCGCGGCCGAGCTGCAGATTTTTCTGCGAACGATTGGTCTCGGTTGTGTGTTCAATCGATTCGGACGTTGTCGGCTGTCGTTTCTTTTGACAGATGCGGGGGAGTGCGGCATCGGTCCCCCCCAGGAGGTGCTACGCTGGCCAAACGACCAGGCTCCTCCATGGGTGATCGAGACGATCCTAGCACAGCAGGAGCTGGTTCCTCGACTTCCTGCTGGCCCTCGAACGATGCGGGCGAAGCGTGAATTTCTGCTTGGCCTCCAGAAGCCGCCGGTCTCCCAGCGGGCTCGGCTGAAATGGTTCCGTCGATTTCGAGGGGCGTCGGTGCAGATGGTGGCGCAGTTTGCCGAACGTCATGGCATGACGGTTGAGCTTTATGCGACGTCACCGCTGGTAGCCATACGGAAGTTGGGAATTTTCGAGCCCACTTTCACACTGAGCGTGGATAATCCCGGGCATCGATTTGATAGCGAGGGGGTCATCTCGAAAAATACTGCGTTTGATTTTTCGTTGGCTTCCATAATTTCTGTTATCGATTGGATTGATCGCGAATCCGTTCCGGCAAAACTCGTCCTTACAATTCATGACGCGATATACTTGGAGGCCCATCGATCTGTGGTCGTCGAGACAGTGCGGATGGTCAGTCAAATTATGACCGGGTTCAACTCGCTTGGGGTGCCCCTGAAAGTTGACGTCTCCTGGGGAAAGACGCTCGGCTCGCTGAAGCCGTGGAAAGATTCTGCTGATTTCGAGGCAACAGCGCAATTATAGGGAGACAATGGAAACAAATTCATATCGCGATGATCTTGCGAAGTTCCTGTGCGAGTCGGTCAAGATTGACTCGTCAGATTTGAACAAGGAGTTTATCGAGTTCCCGGCTAGGCTGGCCTACTGGAACCAGCTTTTCGCGGACGCCACAGAATCCTATCTCAAGTCGAAAGCGGACTGGGAGGTTGCCAAGGCAGCCACACGTTTTCGATTGCGAGGCATCCCCCTACGGCAGACGGGGAAGCTTCCGACGATGGACGACCTCGATGCCCTGGTGACGTTGGACGAGGAGGTCCGCGACGTTCACCTTGCGTATGTGATGGCGGACGTTGACCGCGTCCGAATCCGTGGGATCGTCGAGTCTTTGGCTGCGAAGAAAGATATGCTACAGTCGCTCGGCGCGAAGGTACGCGCCGAGATGGAGCGTGACCCAACTGTGCGGGAACGCATGATGGCTGGGTGGGGTACGCCAGGCGCTGAGACGTTTTAGACACACATCCAAGAACACAGAAAAAACAGGAAGGACAGGAAAACATGGCAAACGAAATAACTCCAGTCGGGCCAGAGAGCATGATGGACTATGGTAAGTGGGAGGTTGAGACCGCTCAGGGAGAGCGGGACGACCTCGCGCGGTCGACCTCGAAATTCTTGAAGCTCGTGGTCGGTCCCAATCGGGTGCGCTTCCTACCACCCCAGGTCGGAAAGCGATCTCCGTTCGTTACGGTCTTCCAGCATTTTATGCGGTTGGAAGAACAAGAGCGACCGTTCGTATTCAATTGTCCGAGGATGATGGCGAAGAGCCCGTGCCCGGCCTGTATCAAATCGGACCGGCTGAGGGCTACGGGCAACGCGAAGGATGCGGCCGCCGCAAGTGACATGTGGCCTGGCAGGCGTGTTTTTGCAAACGTGATCGCTCGTGCGCAGGAATCCGAGGGGCCAATAATCTTCGGGTTCGGGAAGCTAATCCACGAGGCTCTCCTGGCCTTGAGGACGAACGAGGATATCGGTGGGGATTTCACCCATCCGCACGATGGGCTGGACATTGTGATTGAGCGAACCGGGACTGGCAAGATCGACACGAAGTATCGGGTGTATCCCGTTCGGCGGTCGACTCCACTCGGCAACATGGAATGGATCTCGACGCAGGCCGACCTCACATTGTTGGCCTACGTGCCAACGATGGCGGAGATCATGGAGTCGGTCAAGAAAATTCAGGAAGCTTCCGCATTGGCCAAGGAAGGCGCCAAGGCTCCTAGGACGCCTGACATATCTGACGATCTGGGGAATGGGGATCCTGGGTTTGATGATGACCAGATCCCTTTCTAAGGTCCCGCGAAGAAAGAAGGATATTTCTGAGGCGCGCACCGAACCTGTTCTTCCAGTAGATCGTATTCTCGATCGACTGCAGAAGACGGCCGCGTGTGCAAAGCGAGCCTCGTGGGGATCCGCCTGCGAGCTGCGGGAGGTTATACCGACAGGGATTGAGGCGCTGGATTCCTACGTGTTTGGAAGCTGCGGGGGCATTCCCGTGGCCAGGATCGGGGAGATTTTTGGGGATGAGGGAAGCTGCAAAACTTCCTTAGGTTTCCAGATTCTAGGGGCTACCCAGCGGCTTGGGGGCGTCGCCGCATTCATCGAAACCGAGCGTACGTTGATTGCCGAACGCGGGATCGTTTTTGGAGTGAGCCTGGAGGACCTCATTCTATCGGAGCCGGCAACGACAGAGGATGTGCTCGACGCGATTCGAGATATTCTCGCAGCGATTCCGAAAGGGATTGGCCCCAACGCCATCGTTTGGGATTCGATTGCGGCCACCGAGTTGGCGGGCCAGTCTGGGAAGGCGTTTGGAAAATCGAGCATAGTTGGGAAAAAGGGGAAACTGTTTTCTGATGCCCTCCCAATTCTTTCTCGTATGCTAGCTGGCCGACGAACCGCGTTAGTTTTTATCAATCAGATTCGGGACAAGATTGGCGTAATGTTTGGGGATAAATCCACAACGCCTGGAGGACATGCCCCTAAATTTCACTCGAGTTGGAGATTCCAACTATGGCGTGGGGCCAACGTCAAGCAAGGTGGGGCGGTGGTCGGGCTGACCTCAACAATCAAGCTGGTCAAGTCGAAGGTCTGTCTTCCATTTCGGAAGGCACGAATTCGGCTGCTGTTCGACTCCGGGTGGGATAACGCGCATTCGCTGTTGGTGCTGGGCAGAGAGTTGAAAATCGTCTCGAGCGATGCGGAGGCGTCACCAGAAACGTTGGATGTGATTCGAGCGGCGTTGCGGGATCTTCCAAAGCCAACAGGGAAAATCATCGACGGGGCAGTTCGAGGGGAGGAGACCTCCCCCGACCCAGTTCGCGAGCCCGTGCTGGCGCTTGTTCCAGCAGCGGATCCCTACGATGGCGACGTCGATCTTTCGGGCACACCTTTCGCGATTGATTCCTAGCTAATTTCACCCCGATAGCGCAATTAACCAGCATGTCTATTGTCGGCATGGTTGCGGACGTCCATATTTCCAACTACCGCAGAGTCGGTGGAATTATGACGGCGGGGCTCAACGAGCGTTGCCGGATGGTACTCGACGTTCTACGCAGAACGTGTCAGGCAGCGTTCGAGCAGGGGTGCTCGAAGCTGTACATCCTCGGCGACCTGTACGAGTCGGCGACCATCGGGCCGCGTGTCATCGCTGCGACGCAGGATGTGCTCCTCGAAGCTCGCAGCAACGGTCTCGAGGTGGTGATCAGCACGGGCAACCACGACGCCATCACGGGCGACCCAGGGGACCATGCGTTGGGGCCGTTGCGGCACATCGCCAAAATTGTCGACCGTCCGTTGATTGATAAGCTTGGGGATCTTGAAGTGGTGGTCCTTCCCTTCTATGATGGGCCAGCCAGTGTTTGGCTACGGAAGCAACTTTCGGAGGTGCAGCGCGAGGACGCGGGGTTGGATGAGCAGTTGTCGAACTCAGCCTCCGACGACCGATCTCCGCCCCGCGTTCTCGCTCTTCACCTCGGGATTGCACACGACGGAACCCCAGCGTTTTTGCAAGATGAATGCTCGTTGCGTCTTCAGACGCTTCAGGGACTGCTTACAGAATTCGGATATGATGGGCTATTCGCTGGGCACTGGCATGATTTTATCCAGCTCAATACTCCAAACGCATTTTTCGTTCAGCTTGGGGCATTGGTTCCAACGGGGTGGGATAACCCCGGTGTTCGGAATCGAGGCATGCTCGCGGTCTACTCGACGAATGGCGGGAACACCAACCTAAAATACGTGTCGATCCCAGGCCCGCGATTTTTGCAGATCAAAGGCCTTGCTGGATTTGAAACGCTCAAGGCGTCGGTGCTCGAGGCAACAGGGTCGAAGCTGTTTGTGGATTGGCTGGTAGCTCCGGATGACCTGAACGATGCCAAGGAGGACTTGATGATTTTCAAAAACAGATCGCTAATTCATCACGGAGAGGTTTCGCTCGATATGTCCCAGGTCACCGAGACAGCTCGTGAGGCGGCGACTGCGGCACGTTCCGAGAAGACCCTTGCCGAGGCACTCGACGCGTACGTCCAGAAGATGCCGATGCCTCAAGATGTTCAGCGCACACGAATTCTGCAGCTAGCCAGAAAGATGGTAGGCCTGTCGTGAGTCACATACATCGAATCGAAACAAACAATTTTATGAAGCACAAGCAGGTCTCCCTTCGATTTCCCGAGCATGGGATCGTTGTGATTAGGGGGGAAAATGCATGCTTGCGGGGCGACACCGAAATAGTTGATCCGGTTGCCGAGACAGCAATATCAGTGGAAGACCGATGGCGTCTTGGGCAGCCGTTTCACATATGGGCTCTTGGACCGAAGGGTATCCTAGTTGCCGAAGCTCTCCCTCCTCAGCGTTTCAAGGAAACCCCTATGCTCAGGGTCACGCTTGAGTCCGGAGAATATATTGTTGTTACTCCAAATCATTTATTTTTATCGGGAATGTTTTGGGAATCTGCTTTTTCCTGCTATTCTAGGCGGCACGACTCCGATCCGGTCCTATTGACGATAAGCGAA
>Ga0315274_10007481_pt1 | contig 15813 bp, 15 predicted proteins | sample YL17G02_20_MG_FD_203700 | JGI IMG/M metagenome (GOLD analysis project Ga0315274, IMG submission 203700) | Sediment microbial communities from Yellowstone Lake, YNP, Wyoming, USA - YL17G02_20 | ecosystem: Environmental > Aquatic > Freshwater > Lake > Sediment | place: USA: Wyoming | collected... | reverse complement strand
TCCGTAATGCGTGGTGTATATCATAATGCGAATGATGGGTTGGCGCATCAGCCTACTGGATAGTCTTGGTACTGGACAGGTGACCAGGTTCTGACCTGGACAAGTGGCCAGACGCTCCATCGTGGCCCAGTATACCCATGCAGTGGGTGATTTGTCCTCACCCAAGCGAGGGATTACGGTAGGTGATTCGTGCACCGGCTCTTTCACCAGGCCACCTGGCGAATCGGTGTTGACTTGCGCGCGGATCGCAGTACACTATTGCCGGACCTGGCGATCCGGCGGGAGCGGCTGGCAGTTGCGAGCGAGAAAAGGAGCAAGGCGATGAATCGTCGGCGGTTGCACCAACAAATGGTTGGTCTAGGGCTGGTTGCGTTGTTGCTGATCGGGTGCAGTGGAGCCGATCACCTTGGCCAGGGCCGGTGTGGTGGAAGGCAAACGGGTGACTGCCTCCACCGGCGTGGGTGAGCTAAAGCAAGCAGGGGCCATCTTTACCGGCGCCTCTGTCGAGCGCGATGGACTCATCATCACTGCCAATGGTCCTGCTGCTTCACGCCAATTCGGGGAAGCCATCGCCGCAGCATTGGGCGAGTGAGCGAGCGAAGACCTGCCAGGTTTTGGAAACCTGGCAGGTCTTTCTCATTTTGGGTTTTGCATCCGGCGAGAACCGAATATAATGAGACCTGGCAGGTTGCGGGTGAGTACACCCGTGCGGGTGAGGCCCGACAGGTACGTCGGGACACCCGGGAAGCCTGCCAGGTCTTCAAGGTCAGAAAGGAGCGCGATGACGGCCCAACAATACCCCCAACTCAAATTCAATGCCGACAAGAGCAAAGTGCTGTGCGAACTCAAGGGCGACTATCTCGTCGCCACTCCCGAAGAACTCGTGCGCCAGGCATACATCCACCACCTGCGCGACCACTATGGCTACTCGTTCGACCAGATGGACCAGGAGCGCAAAACGCAACACGGCCACAAATCCCCCCGCGCCGACGTCGTGATTTGGGCCTCGCCCGCCGACAAGCAGGCCCGCAAAACCCCCGTCATCGTCGTCGAGTGCAAGAGCGACAACGTCACGATCATCGAAAGCGACTACTGGCAGGGTGAATCCTACACTCGCGCCGTGGGCTGCGAACTGTTCGTCACGCACAATAACAAGCAGACGCGCTTCTTCAAACTCGTGCCCAGGCTGCCCGGCGAGTGGGTGGACATTGAAGACATCCCCCATGCCGAAGACTGGGGCGACGCCAAAAAGATCGCCGCCATCAAGCAGGCCACGCACGCCTTTAGCCGCGAAGAGTTCCGCCGCTTGCTATTCGACTGCCACTGCATCCTGCGCGACGTGCACAAGATGGAGCCGGGCCGCGCGTTCGACGAAATCTCCAAAATCCTGTTCATCAAGATGTACATCGAGCGCACCGGCAGTTGGGGCAAGTTCACCACCGATTACCTCGACCAGCGCGAGGCGGCGCGCCTGCCCAACGAGCCGCCGGTGATGGACAGCCTGTTCGAACTGACCCGGCAGTGTTACAAGGCCGATGACCTCTTTGCTGCCAACGACCGCCTTGAAATCTCTGAGACTACTTTCCGCCGCATCGTCAAGAAACTGGAGCGTTTCAACCTCTCGACCACCTCCGACGACGTGAAGGGCATCGCCTTCGAGAAATTCCTGGGGCAGACCTTTCGCGGCGAGTTGGGGCAGTTTTTCACCCCGCGCCCCATCGTGGATTTCGCCGTCGAATTGCTCGACCCGCAGGAAGGCGAAACACTGTGCGACCCCGCCGCCGGGTCGGGCGGCTTTCTCATCCGTTTCTTCGAGTACGTGCGCGCCAAGATCGAACAGGACGTGCAGCAGCAGAAAGAGCAGCGCCGCGCCGAAATCGAAGCGCAGCACTTACCGGAGGAGGAAGAAGCCGCCGCCATCAACGCCGCCTTTGCCGAGTTGAACCGGCAACTGGACGTGCAAGACGACCATGCGCGCCTGCACCGCCTGGCGCACGAGTGCATCTATGGCACGGACGCCGAACCGCGCGCCGCCCGCACCTCCAAGATGAACATGATTATGCACGGCGACGGGCACGGCGGCATCCACTACCACGACGGCTTCGTGGACGTGAACGGCATCTTTCCCGGGCGCTTCGACGTGGTGCTGACCAACCCGCCCTTCGGCGCGAACGTCGGTGACGACCAGAAAGTCGGCTCGACCGACGAGACCCGCCTCACCGCCGACGCCGCCCAGATTGCCGCCTACAAAGCGCGGTTCGGTGAGCCATACACTCAGAGTTATGAGCGCATGAAGCGCGCCGCCGAGAACAAAACTGCCATCCTCAATCTGTACGAGATTGGCAAAGACAAGTCCAATCGCCCCACCGAGATGCTGTTTCTGGAACGCTGCCTGGACCTGCTCAAGCCCGGCGGGCGCATGGGCATCGTCCTGCCCGAAGGCATCCTGAATAACCCCTCGCACGCCTGGCTGCGCCGCTGGTGCGAAGGCAAGGCGCGCCTGCTGGCTGTCGTCAGCCTGCCGCAGGAAACCTTTGCCAGCGCCAAAGCCACCGTCAAAGCCTCGCTGCTCTTTTTGCGCCACTTTACCGCGCAGGACGAAGCCGAGTGGGAGGCGGCCTGGACGCAGGCGCACCAGGAACTCGACCCCGGCTTCGACGCGCAGCGCGCCGAGGCTCACGCCGAGCACGGCCCGCGCATCGCGTCGTATGGCCGCGCCGATTTGCTGCCCACCCTGTCGAGCCTGGAATCCCTGGGCGTGACGCCCGACGGCAGCCGCTGGCGCGAACCGGAGCACCTCGACGCCGAATCGCGGCGGCGGGCGCAGACGCTCAAGCGGCAAATCAAACAAGCCCTTACCCCTGCCGACCGGGAGCGCCGCAAGGCGCTGCAAAAGGAATTGGCGGCCTGCCTCAAGGAAATTGACGCCGCGCAGGACGCCGCCCTGTGGACGCGCGTGCGCGAGATCTTTGACTACCCGGTCTTTTTCGCCGAGCCGGAGAAGGTTGGCATCACCAGCACCGGGGCAGAAGGGCCGAACGACCTGCCGGAAGTGGTTGGACAATATCGCCGGTTTGAGGCGTGGGTCGAATCGGGCGCGCAGCCGGAGGCCACACCAAATTTCCAGTAGCCCCCCGCTGCTTCGTTCGGTGGTGGGGGGCGTCTGAACGGTGGAATGTCAGGGCAACTGACATACCAACCTGGAACAGCGTTTGGCCGTCTGTGCAATTGGCGTCCATTTTGACGCCGCGCCGCGAAGACGTCAGCCTGGGCGAAGATGGCTTCTCAGGATGGACACCGATCACCATCCACTTTGACGGCGTGATAGAGCCGCGTGATTTGCGCGGCAAGGAAGGTTTTAAGGGACGCTTATTCGCCGTTTACCCCGGCGATCTGGTCTTCTCCAAGATTGACGCCCGCAACGGTGCGATAGGCTTGCTACCGGCTTCTATCCCGCAGGCGATGGTGACGGCAGAATACCCTGTTTACAGCATAGATGAGGCGCAAGTCGAGCCGGAATACCTGGCGCTGCTTTTGCGAACAGGCGAGTTCCGGCGGCGCGTCAACGACCTGGTCAGCGGCACGAGCGGGCGCAAGCGCGTTGAGCCGGAAGCATTCGTCGGCCTGGGAATCCCCCTCCCGCCGCTGGAGACGCAACGCGCCATCGTCGCTCGCTGGCAGCAGGCGCAGGCGGAGGTCAAGACGTTAGAACAACAGGCCATCGTCGTCGAGGAGCAGTCCCGGCGCGCCTTTGAGGCGGCGTTGGGGCTGGCAGGTCTACGACCCTCAAGGGTCAGGCGTCTGGTAACCATCGTTGTCTACCGGCATATTGACCGCTGGAGTCCGCCAAGTTCTGAACTGGAGGAATTGCTGAAGAACGCTGCTCGTCATTACCCGATCGTTCAAGTCCGATCAGTGGTTGAGTTCGTTCAACATGGCACAGGACACCCACCAGCCTCTAACCCTACTTCGTTGAGAGTGCTCAAAATCAATGCGGTCACGAAGGGAGAACTTGACATATCGGAACACAAGTGGATAGACGACAAACCCGAACTGCGGGAGCGGTTTTCGCTTCAAATTGGCGATGTACTGATGTGCCGCACAAATGGCAGTTTGAGGTTGGTGGGTATGCCGGTCGTGGTAGAAGATACTGTAGAGAATTGCGTATTTCCCGATAAAGTTTTTCGCGTGCGTTGCACAGAAGACATCATCCCGCACTATTTGGCAGCGGTTCTCAAGTCGCCTCTGGGACGGATGCAGATAGAATCCGCCGCCCGCACAGCAGTCGGCAATCATGCTATTGGAACATCAGACATCTTGCGTTTTCGAATACCCCTCCCACCCCTCGACGTGCAGCGTGACCTCGTGCTGCGTGTGGAGGAGAGCCGCGCCGAAGTCACCCGTCTGCGCGCCCAGGCCGCCCACCGCGCCCAGGAAGCGCAGGTAGAGATCGAGGCGGCTATCTTGGGAAGCGAAGACCTGCCCGGTTTCTGAAACCTGGCAGGTCTGAATGGAAGGGCACTACCATCAGGTATCGGTTCTCGTTCACCAAGCCGTGTCGGTACGGTGGAGTTCGGCCAGAGTCCGGCAATACGAATGTCCAAGAGCATGTCAATTTGGGTAACTAGGCCCAAGACCGAGGAAATGGCGAGAGTGGGGACAGTGCTAGCTCCGTGGCGACGGTCTTGAAGGTCACCGGTTTCCCGCACACGCCGGCCGAGTTGGCGGCCTTCCACTAGATTGATGGCAAGGGCTCCTACTGGCCCTTCATCAACCAGATGGACGAGTGGTACAAAGCCTACAAGCCGATCTACGCCGCCTTCGATGCCAGCGGCGTGCAGAAGGGCTTCGACGAACTGGTCTTTGCTCAGCGCGGGGTAATCATCGAGGGTGTCCAGATACAGACCAACAAGATGCGCATGGTGGTGGCTCTGAAACTGATCCTGGGCAAGCAACTGCTCCTGATGCCCAAGAGCGTCCAGGGTATCTGGATGCAGTTGGCGGGGTGGCGTATACCCGACACCAAGCTGCGCCAGGACATCGTATCCTGCCTGTTCATGGCGGCCGATGTGGTGAACCGGCTGTTCATCATTGACGAAAGCGAGCAGACCCAGGGAGATGAGGGCGAGGAGGTCCTACATACTCCCAGGGGCAGGCGTGCTGCCAGGGGGCACAGAGGGCGAGAACTGCGCCAGAATCCGGGAAGGGCCAGGCAGTGATGGACAAGGACGTCGAAATCCTGCGCCGGATGCTATCACAGCCAGGGCGATGGCTGGTGCACGTGCATAGCGGGCACATCGTGAAGGTGGCCCGGGTAGCGCCGGAGATGTCGGCGGACGCGGTTCTGGACGATTCGGCTGCTGGGGCTTATCCAAAGTCGGCTTCTTGTCGTGCTGAAACGTGCTAGAGCCGAAGCATACTACTTATTGCCCTCTTGGCGGCCACTGCTCTGGCCCTTGCTTGTGCAAACAGAAAGCCCCGGCTCACAAAGGCCGGGGCTTCTTGTGTAGGGCATTCTTTCACTGTTCTACAGTGACAGACGCCAGCGAAGCGCAGCGGAGCGGGTGGCTGGAAGCGCAGGTTAGGCGCGATACTGCTAGATGTCTATGCTACCTGTCGTTGATGCGATTTCCATTCCTGCTGTGTGGTGAGATTGAATCTGCAAGAGTTCCACTGGTGCTCCATCGTCAATGATAAAGGCCACCATTACTCCGCTGGAGGGGCTATTGGGTTCTATCAGTACTTGTTTGCCAATTAGCGCCTGCGGTAAATCATCTACTTCAAAAGCAACATGCGGGATTACAAGTTCTGGGAGAGGGCTATCCTGTTCAAATCGCATCCACTGAATCCTGTATGGGCTGGTCTCATATCCAGAAACATACATCTTGAACTGTGGAAGATAGGTCTCCCCTTTGTGTTTGACGGTCGTCGGAATTCCCAAATGATGGTACTTTATTGACTGCTCCTCCTTGAGTAGGATAGCCACTGGCCGCGCCTGACGGACGGGAGCAGAGCCGCCCACGGGTGAAACAACGTGCCCAACAACCAAAGACCCGCTGCTTTGTGTTAGGGATAGACTCTCGACTCTCCGGCTGGCGGCATCTGGACTCTCTCGTAGGTCGAAGTGTCTTCATCCCACAGCAGCCAACCGTACCGGTTATCTTCCAGGGGATGGGCAAACGTGAAGGCAGCCTGGGCAATCCGCCCATCGTTGGTCATTTCAGTGACCTCCACCGTCACCTCACTCAAGGCGACCACCTGTCCGACCTGCATGGGGTTCCGGGGGTTGTAGAAATTCTCGTCGAGCGCCCGGTATACGTTCTCCAGATGAACGTGAGTCACCATCCCGGTTTTGTCGTCCACGATAGGACCGGGCAGCGGCGTGTACCCGCCCTCCGGCGTCACGACGATCGTCCGGGCCTCCACGCGCTCGACGTGTACGGGCGTGAATCCAGACGAGAGGTAATTGATCGAAGCGGGAAAAGGCTCGCCGGTGAACATGCGCTGGAACATGCCAGGGATGTAGATCATCGTGCCGGGCGGGTTGATCACGTACAGATGCTGCTGGGATAGTCCCGGATCGCTCCCGAAATCGGCCACCTGGGCCTGGTCCTCCGCCATCGTGCGCGTGGAAGCCGGGTTTGAAATCACCACAACGGGGGACACGATGAGATACAGGATCAAGAGGAGGGGCGTGGCAATCCTCAGCAAGATCCGTTGGAGAGCGGTCAGCGGCCCCGTCTTCCTGGCCGTGGCAACGTCGGCAAAAAGCTGCCCAGCCAACCCCATCACGCCCAGGCTGACGAGCCCAAGGTTGCGATTTTGGGGTATGCCCGAAACGAGCGGGATCACCGCCCCTAGCAGCCCGATGGCCCAGAAGGCCGACGCTCGATGGGTCTTCAAGACGGGATAGGTAACCAACGCCAACAACCCGAGAGGAATCAAGCAGACCGCGGCAAGAACTCCTGCTGCCTGCGGCGAGAAGGCGAGGATCGCCTCGACCACCGGCAGCCCAACGGCGCTGAATAAGAGCACTGGGTAGCGGGTGAGTAGCTGCGTGATGAAATCAACCGGGCTCAGGATCGGATCAATGTAGAGGAGCGTCCCACTGGCCCCATAGCCCAACCCTGTATAGGCCAATCGCCAGACCACCGTAATCAGGACAAATGGGACGATCCGTTTGACCCTGCCCAGCCATTTGTCGCGGTCCAGTACCAGCAGATAGGCGAAGAGATAGGCGAAGGTGACCAGCCCCATTTCCGAGGCAAGCAGGGCTAGCACGTATACGCCGCACGCCCCGGCGATGTAAGGCCATTTCTGCTTCGACACCCCCTGATGGTACAGCCACACGCACAGCACGCTAAAGACCATGGCAATCACGGCGTGCCGGTTGCTGATCCAGCCCGCCGGGCCGGTAAACACATCGTCCACAGCAAGCAGCAGGATGCTGATCCCGGCCACGACGGCGCTGCCAGATACGCTTCGATACAACTGGTAGACCAGCAGGATCAGCAGGCCGAACCACAACAGGCTGTGCAGGTGCAGCAGCAGGGGCGTGTCCGGCCACAGGCTATAATCAAGGGCCAGCGTCAGCGAGGAGAGTGGCCGGAAGAAGTTGGTCTTGATCTCCTCGGAGGCCCACCACGGGGTAAACCCCTTGTCTCGCCCAATGCGAAATGTTGTTGAATCCGACGAAAAGCCATACAAGTTCAGGGGACCACTCTGCAGGACCTCTTTCGGCATATTGACTTTCTCGCGGGCAGCGGGGGAGAACTGAATACGGAAACCATAGTCATCTTGAAAGAAGCCGGAGAACAGGAAGGGGGTATACAGGAGGATGGCAAGGATGAGGACGATGATGATCCAGTACCGTGAGGCTATGATGGGGCGAGCCACCTGCCCGATGCGATGGTAGAGTGGAAATGAATGTGGATTGTACGTAGTGAGACTCCTGGGGCAGCGCTGCCTTAGCGATCATGACCCGGCCCAACAGCAGCGGCGTGTGCGAGCGCCGAGGGTGTGCAGCATCCGACAATTGCCGGGGCTTCATGGATCAACTCGTCGTTCTCAAGGGCCTCTACCATGAATAGGGCATAGTCCACGCGGCGGGTAATGTTGCTCTCGAGGATGGGATCGCCTACATGCTTACTCCACACAGGCAATCCCTGGCTCTCACCCTCTTCGATGTCGCTTCCCCGCACGACCGTCCACCGGGTGTCGCTGGCAAACACCCGCCGGCACGCTTCCACCTGGTCATCAATATCCACGAGGCGGGTGAGCCGCCCGAGCCAGCGGGCGAGCTTCTCCTCTCTTTTTAGGGACCGCGGGTACACATCCTTGCCGTCACGAGTGATATGCCAGCCGCAAGAAAAGATGAGGCGCGCCCTGGGCTGCGCGTGGTCGAGTACGGCCTGGGCTGTTCCCGACGAGTAGTGGTTAGCGCCCCAAGGCACCAGCACGGTGAGCACTCCGTCACACCCTGCGACCGCTTTCTGGATGACCTGGGGGTCGTTCGTCGCCCCGGGAATAACGGTGATGCGCCCCTTGAACGCCTCGAGCTTGCCTACGCTGCGTTCTCGACACACGCCAACCACCTCGTAGCCCCGATCTAGCGCGTGCTGCACCATGTACTGCCCGAGCTTCCCGGAAGCCCCCACGATACAAACTCTCTTCATTTCGACCTCTTCCTCACTATGAAATGCTCATACCAGTTCCCCGTCCCCTCCTCCTCGATCACCAGCCCCGCTTGTCCAATCCACGCCCGGACCTGCTCCAGCGACGGACAATAATGGTACGCCGCCTCGTCCGCCTCGTCCGCCAACACCGCCGGCAGTCCCAACGCCCGCTCGTAGGCTTCCTCCACCTCGTCCGCCACTTCCCCGAACACCACCGGTAGTCCCCGCCCCAACGCCTGCTCGTAGGCTTGCTCCAGCTTGTCCGCCTCCGCCAGAACCACCGTAAAATACAGCACCCCACCTGGCTTCAACGCCTCCCGGAACCCTCGCAGGATGCCCGGCCAATCCTCCGGGCAGACGTGTTCCATCGCGTCCATGCAGATCACCCCATCAAACGCCTCCCGGAAATCCATCTCTTGCAGGCCCAACTTCTCATACCGCGCCTCTGGGAAGCGCTCCCTCGCCCGCGCCAGCATTCCCGCAGACTGATCAATGCCTACAACGCTGTGCCCCGCCTCCAGCAACATCCCATCATACCGCCCCGCCCCACACGCCGCGGACAGCAGAGTGCTACGCGGGGCCACCCGCCCCAGGAACTTAAGGAGATACTCACGGTGCGTCTCGTTCGCATACAGCCCGAACGTCACCCAATACTCCGGTGACAGGTGATCGTACAACGCCTCCGCCTTGTCCCGCATCTGCTTTAGCCACTCCGCTCGTTCCATCGCCCTCACCTCTCCTGGAAGTTTTTAATCGATAATAGAATTATGCGGTCAACAGCCTGGCCCTCGCTGCATAAAGAGGAAGCCCTGGTCTCTTCTCTAGGGGTTACATCGCTTCAGCACATCCGGTCACCCAGATGCAAGGCTTGCTTCGCAAGCACGATGCCTGCTACGTGGCCTCCTGGTAGTTACCACGACCGGACCCCCACCAGTTAGCAGACGATGACTTTGCAGGGCACGCCACGCGCTTGTTGGGCGGCTGATGGACTCAGATTCAGATAGATCGGACAATCCAAATGATCAAGGCGATCATCACAACTGCGAAAACAAGAAGTCGGACCATTGCCCAAAGCGCAGCAGCCCTCCTCTTGTTAGCTGCTTCCTGTGAGGTATATGGTCGTATGGTTGTAATTGGGGAAGGCTGCTGTAGTCGCCTGATCGTAGACCACAAGTCGTTCACCAGAAGCCAGATGAAGCCGGTGAATGCCGCCACAGTAATGCCAGCCGCGAACGACGTCCCATCCAATGTATACCTCAACTGCTCAGAAGCCCACGAAGCAAGGTAGATACAGATGCCACAGATCACCGCAAACGGAATGAATGCTACCCAGCTTGGCGTAGACTCACTTGGCGTAGACTCAAGTGTTACCACTGATTTCGGTACTTTGCTCTCGGTTGGGATATCAGGTTGCGCGAGATACATCTTATCAAGGTCAACACCATGCAATGTAGGCCTATCAGCATGCTTAAGACTTGAGATTTCAATCTCGTTGCAGCCCACGTCAAACGAAGTAGCAACGCTTCTTCCCCAACCAAGTCCCCGATACAAGCCGCCTGCAAAAGCAATAGCCGACGTATCATCAATTTCACCAGACATACAAATGACACATCTAACGTGTCGCATAATTGCCTGTGCTTGGGTTTCTGTATGGCAAGCGTTAAGCACGACAAGTTGAATATCGTCTTTGAGTATCTTAAACAAGTCCGATAAGGCTTCAGGTGAAACAGGTTGTGTCATTCCCGATTTGTCTTCAAGTATGATTTGACCACTCGGGCTTCCATGACCTGAGAAGTGAACGATCTGTGGTCTATATCGCAATAGAGCATCTGACAGGTCGGTTACACGTACTGCCGGGCACTGCTCTACTTTGAACTGACCTCCATATTTGGTAGTCCGCAGTCGCTCTTCGATGGTCCGTATCTCCTCCGAGATGCGGACCTGAATCGTATCTTTTGGGTTGGCCGCAAGGAATAGTATGCGGACTAGATTCATGGTCATTTCCTTACCCTGTCATGAGATAGACGGCTAATCAAGTATTCGGCGGATTTGGCGTACCGAATCGTCCCAAATACCCTTGCACAAATTCATGAATCAGTCTGTCAAGTGTCTTGCTCACACGACAAAACTACTTGCCCAACCCGATGAAGCGGAGCAAAAAGGGGTACTCCCGCGTGCCTGATAAAGGCCAATCCGGAGGACATGCTCGGCTACTGGAAATTATAGACCTGTCACGTTGGTTGTCAACTCCCAATTCGCCAGACGGCTTGGGACAGAGCCAACTGATGAATTGACCCCCTCTCAATCATTGACAGGCGATCAGGCCCCTGGTAGAATGGAGTCAGACTGAAAAGCAGCCTGTGGCCCTTTGAGTCACCGGCGCAGCAACACGAAAACAGGCCATCTGTTTTCTGCTCTGAGGAGCAAGAGAGTAGAGGCCAGGCGCGTGAAAACGCCTGGCCTCTTTTTGTTTGCCTGGAGTGCGATGGGATTCTACATCGGAAAGCAGGGAACGCTGTACTTCCAGCGCGAGAATGGTAGTCTATCCCGCTTCGGGATCAGGGTCGCCCCGGATGGCACCCTCAAAGTCTATGACCATCTCACGCGCAAGTGGTATGACGTTCCTGCTGACGGGATACCAGACCGGTCTGGTGGTCATATCAAGATCACAGTAATCAGAGAGGACTAGATGAGCACGGTGCGCAACGTGTTCGCTCAAACGCCGCGGATGGCTGATCCCGGCGATTATCCGCTGTCCATGTGGGAGCAGCAACGGGCGCGGTACTGGGAGTATTGGCGTCACTTCGATGGCACCTGGCTTGACGAGACCATCTCGGAGACTGACGACACGCTCAGGTATCCGCTGAAACTGAACCCGTTCAACATGGCCTGTATGCTCCATGCGGGCTTCCTGTTCGGGGAAGTCCAGGACAGCGCCGATCCGCTGGTGACAGCCGTTGCGGAGCCCTGGGGCCGTGACAGCAGCGAGGAGCAGCGAAAAGCGTTGGTCAGGTCGCGTTGCCGTTCCCGAACTCGGCGCAAAGTCTCTCACTTCCAATGCCACTGATGACAAGTCGCTCCTTAGCATTACTCAGCAATTTCTGCGTCCAGTTGACAGAGCCGCCGTCAACGAGTTCCAATCGCTGGTCGGAGGTGGCCGTAGCGTGAATGTGAAAACAGAGATCGCGATAGTACCCCCGGCCACTCGTTCGATGTTCGTCAAACACACACTCGATATCCTGGAACTCTGACCGAATCGCTGAGAGAAGTTGAGTCTCGATAAGGCCCGCATGCGCATTCGAATCAAGATCTGTTACTGAAAGATGAAGCGGAGTACCCAGGCCAAGGAAGGCTCGGAGCGACACCAGGTAGAAATGAATATGCAACCTCAATGCGGCTAACTCGAACCGCAAGTTGCCTTGATCTCGACCTGCGCTACACAATGCAAACGAACTGAAATGAGCGAACGACCTGGGGCCTTCGTAGCGTTGTGCGCGAAGAAGCCGGTGGCTGGCGGCAAGATGAACCGGGTCAGATGACTTGGGGTTAGTGCGGAGAAGTTCTCGACGTTGGATCGAACATTCAAGTGCGAGCACATTGGTCGAATCCGAAACCACTTCTGTATTGCGGGCGGTGGCAACTGCCCAATTCTGATCAACAGGGGCAACTACAGAGTTTGCACCAAGTGGACAGACCGGTGACAGAGCAAGGGGCTGAAATTCCTGAGGCAAGTGAGCGAAGGCTATTTGCTCCCACCTCAAGAGAGAAGTTGGGGCTACAGGTGAAGGTTGGACAAAGCGATTTGACTCGAACTCGGACAATACAGTAGAGGGCTTCATTCGGCTACTTCGAATGCGATAAACCTCAAGCAGGATGGACTGTAGATCGGTTGGCGAAAGATGCTCTGCAAGGAGCGACGCGAGACCGGATACGCCAGCGTCGTGCTCGATTCGTTCAACGATCTTGTCCATATACCCCTCAATCTACAACTGCATTTTCCACAATTGCAAACCGGCGTCTATCACAGTCAATCTCGGCCTGAATGCCATACGGTAGCACAAACATTGGGTCAGTGTGCCCAAAATCCATTCCGGTAATCAGCGGAAGATCGGTCAATCCCGCTTCTTCTGCTACTACCTGGAGTAACACTTTGTCATATTCTTCAAACTTCTCAGGAGGAACTGGCCCACCGGGCCGAGCGAAGAGTAGCCCCGACAACCTTGGCAGGATTCCCAATGCAGCATAAGTGCGCAATCCATACTTGACCACCTCTGGCGACGGCGCATCCTCAGATGTATCCAGAAACAGAATTGCATCTTGCCAAACGTCAACTTGAGGCCAGAAGTCAGTTCCACGCAACCAGTCTAGCACTTCAAAACAGCCGCCAATTAAATGACCTTGTTGAACACCTCGCCCCTGGAGAAAATGCCACTCTGTTGATGCGTTAAGTTTGCGTCGCCGTGTTTGATTGGCAGGGTCGGTCCAGTCAATCTTTTCGACTGTCCACCCGTTCGTGTTAGGCGCAATATTCCCTATCGGTTCTGTGGAAAAAAGGGTCTTACGTACCGACTCAACCATATAGGAAAACATTCCCCCATTTTCTGCAAAACCAGCCATAATTGACGGACCATAAAACGTGACTAATCCGGCTCTAAAACAGGCCAAATGGGTAATCGTGGTGTCTGAATATCCCATAAATATCTTGGGATTTGATCGAATGACATTCAGGTCCAGGTAAGGAAGAAGTCGAATAGAATCATCACCACCAATGGTGCAGATGATGCCTTTAATCGTGGGATCACGAAATGCAGCCATAAGGTCTTCGGCACGGGCTTGAGGATTTCGATGCAACCAACCAGCATCTCTTAACGTATGGGGCATCTCAACCACGACCAAGCCAAATTCATCCTGTAACTGTTTCTTGCCAGCCTCATAACGATGAAGCATTGTTCCAGGACCTCCCCAAGATAGTGAAACAGTCGCAACTTTATCGCCTGGTTGAAGTCTTTGTGGTTTGATCATCCGGTCAATGTCTCCTATGCAGGCTGCGTATCCCTGTCAGTCCCTCTCCCTTGATAGTGTACTGCTACCTGGCGCGGAGGTCAATGGCCGTATTCCTCTTACCCGGCGATGCTTTCGGACAAGGCGACGCGGCTGAAGCGGGACGCAAGACCTGCCAGGTTGCGGACGCGGCGCGTCCGACGGAAACCTGGCAGGTCTGCACAATTACAGTTTCGGGAAGAACCTGCCCGTTCTGTGCATGTAGGCCCGGTATTCTTCTCCAAAGGCCTGAAGCATCATTTGTTCTTCGCGGGGGGCACGGGCCACGAATCCGGCGATCAGCGCCACTGCGAACAGTACAAAGCAGCCGTTGGCCGTCACGAGTGCAAAGGCGATCCCCACAACAGACATGGCTGTGTACATCGGATGCCGGATGCGGGCATACGGTCCACTGGTCACCAGGCGATGCTGCTCGCGCAACTGTAGTTGGGGTGAGTATTCCCTGCCCAGCACGGCCTGCGTCCAGGTCCACAGCCCCAGGCCACACAGTCCCAGGCCGAACCCTGCCCAGCGCAGCCCACCCGGCAGGGGGATCGAGAGGGCCCTCAACCATGGCGAGTCGAGCGCATAAGACACCAATACAGCCGCCAGAAAAAGGAGGACCAGCGTGCGGGCTACGAACAGCGCGCGCCCCTCGCGTGCAATCGCTGTGCGGTCAGGCATGGGCCGTTCTCCGGGCTGGCGTACCCGGCGCAGGAGATAGACTCGCATCACCCACAGCCCACCCAGCAGAACCCAGAAGGCGGCACGAAAAATTGATTCAGTGCTCAAGGCATTACCCCCTGCCAGATCTGCACACCTTCTCCCCACACACCATAAGCCAGCAGGGTGCCATCAGGGGAGAATGCAACGGTGCCAACCTCGTGCTGGTTGTTGAATGTCCTCAAGACACGGCCGGTTTCCACTTCCCATAACTTGAGCGTCGTATCGTCACAGGCGGAGGCCAAAAGCGAGCCGTCCGGCGAGAAGTCTAGCCAGTAAGAACCCCTCGTATGTCCCACAAACTGCTTCACTACCTGCCAGGTGTTCACATCCAGGACCTTGATGGCGTTCTGCGTGCTGGCGACAGCCAGGTACTCCCCATGCGGGGAAAAAACGGTGTCATGGTAATCTATGCGCTCCGTGACGTGACTAAACGTCAAGGTTTCCTGCCAGGTAGATGTGTCCCAGGTCTTCATCACATTCTCAGGCCGTTCGTAGCTGGCCAGCAGCCGCTTGCCATCGGGAGAGAACACTACATTCGTAATGTACTCATGATCGCTGGCCAGGTCCGTCACCTTCTCCTGAGCGTCAATGTCCAGGATCATGATGGTATCGTTGTCTCCACCAACTGCCACGTATCTACCAGTGGGAGAGAAAGCGGTATCAAAGACGCTTCCTCCGTACGTGAAGGTAAACAGGCTGTTCCCATCCAAATCCCAACCTTTGACCTCACCAGCCGCACTGGCGGTGATGATGGTTTCCCCATCAGGTGAAATAGACATGGTGCCGAGTTCGCTGGGGGTCACCAGACGTGTCCGTTCCACCCACGTCCCTACCTCCCAGAAAATCACCTCGCCGTTCCTGTCGGCGGTAACCAGAGTGCGACCGTCGGGCGAAAAGGCTAGTGTGAGGATGAAAGAAGAAGGCAGGTCCAAGACAGCCACCTTTTCCAGGCGAGAGGAATTCTCGGCACTGATGATCTGGAGGTTGGAAGTTGGAGGTTGGAGGTTGGAGGTTGGAGGTGAAGGTGAAACCACCTCGCCTCCGTTGCCCACCTGCCCGCATGCTGACAACAGAGAGATCACTACAACACTGATCCAGAGCAAACGAATATTTTTCATCTTTTCCCCCTTTTGATTTGATGTGTCCTATGAGCGTGATTTTGCCTCCTCCTACGCGTGAACTTATCCGATCACTCCGCGCAGGACGAAGACGAACAGGGCCAGGTTCATCAACCCGTGTTGGACGATGCCCATCCAGGTGTTGCGCCGGCGCTGTACGACGTAGGCCATGAACAACGCCCCTGGCCAGATCGCCAAAAAGTTCCAGGGCTGCATAAAGTGCTGGAAGGTGAACATTGTACCGTTGACCAGCC
>Ga0315274_10007480_pt1 | contig 15814 bp, 19 predicted proteins | sample YL17G02_20_MG_FD_203700 | JGI IMG/M metagenome (GOLD analysis project Ga0315274, IMG submission 203700) | Sediment microbial communities from Yellowstone Lake, YNP, Wyoming, USA - YL17G02_20 | ecosystem: Environmental > Aquatic > Freshwater > Lake > Sediment | place: USA: Wyoming | collected... | reverse complement strand
CCTGTTCCAGTAAGGCGACTTGCATTTAGGGCAGACTTTGGGCTCGGTTTTGTCTCTTGGAACCCATTCATGCCCGCAACGTTCACACTTATAGCCCTTCAGAGTAATCTCGGCCATGCTACTATTGTCTTCTTTCAGATATTTAAACTTAATGGTATATTACCAATAGGTTTATATAGTGGAATATACCTAATAGTAATATACTTAAAGGTAATATACTATGACGAACTGTCTGTATTGCAAGAGCAAAAATACCATAAAAAGAGGCATGAGGAAGACGCAGAATAGAGGAAGAATACAGCGTTTCTACTGCAAAGATTGTAAGAAGCGCTTCGTTATTGACGACGGATTCTTCCGCATGAGAAACGACTCCCATAAGATTACGGCCAGCCTGGACTTGTACTACCGGGGCATGTCATTAAGGAAGACACAAGACCATTTAGGCGTATTCTACGAGCATAACGCCAGCTATGTCACTGTATTGAATTGGATCAGAAAGTATGCTAACCTAATCGGTGGCTATCTGGATGCGGTTAAGCTCAAAAACTCGACTCAGATAACCTTTGACGAAGTAGAGTTTAAGACAAAGGGAAAACAGAGTTGGTTTTTTGATGTTATGGACATGGAAACTCGCTACATAGTTGGTAGCGACTACATGGGGGACAGAAGCTCGAAAAAGATAAGGAGAGTATTGCATAAAGTCAGAGACAGAATATTGCAAGAGCCGACAGACATTTACACAGATGGCTTTCTAGCATATCCAAAAGCAATTAAGAAATGCTTATGGAAAAACAGGCGACAGAATCGGATAGCCCATCACATCAAGGACTCAAGAAGCGGATCGTTTAACTGGAAGATAGAACGTCTGCACGAAAACATACGTGAGAGGACTAAGACTATGCGTCAGTTCAAGTCGTTAGAATCAGCGAGAGCAATTATGAAAGGTTGGGAAATTTGGTATAACTTCTGCAGGAAACACCAAGGCATTAATGCTTATCCTTACGAGTTAGCTACTGATTTAAAACTCGGAAAGAATAAGTGGTTGGATTTAATTCAGCTAAGTACCAATTACTTTTCAGTTGGGAAAAAAATCTTAAACGAAGACTTCAAAAATGTATTAAAGTAATTAACAATCTTTTTAACATTACCTTCAATTTCCTCGCTTTCCTCTGGAGATAATCCTCTTGCAATCTGATTGTCTGGTATCAAAACTATATTAGGTTGTCCACCAACAGTCAAATCAAGACTTAAATTTGTTATCATATGTAAAACAGTAAGCACAAGCGAGCCGCATTGGATAATATCCATCTCTGGTTTCCAAAGCGTTTTCATTACTAATTTTGAATATGGTGCACCATGACCAATAGCTAAATAATCGTGAATCTCTGATTCTGAAGGTGATCCAGTTCCTAAAACATGTAATGAAGACTTTGTTCCAGTAAAACCCGCTAACAAATCAAGAGAAACACCATCTTGTGAATATTCATTACGAAAGAACCTTATTTTTCTTTCAAGATATAATAAAAAATCTTCCTTATTCTTAAAAACAGGTTCAGCGCGTTTATTCTCTGGTAGCTGATTACGAGTATTTTCTATATCTAAATCTATCTGTCGTATGAATTTATCAAGCAAATTTGCAGAACCGGCCGTTGCGAGTATTACATTATTTTCAAAAAAACCAATCATTTTTTGTTCATAGCGTTCTTCATCGCCACGAATAGCTTTACTGTCTGCTACCAATACTACGCCATCTTTACACCTAGCCCCGATTATAAGTGTCATTCTTTTCAATCTATTTTGGGGTCTTTTTCCTTTAAAATCTAACATTTTGCCACCATCATATGCGATTTTCTTGTTTTCGGTCAAGTCCCGCTAACTTAACAACACATCTCAAGAGCAACTTTTTTATACCCGTGCTCTCTTATCCTATCATGGCAAGAGCGCAAGGCTCGTTAGAGTACCTGGTTATAATAAGCGTGGCTCTGGCGATCACCGTAGTTGTTACCCTGATTGTCGTGAACTCTTTCGGCTCCCAGCAGAACAGGTACGTATACAACACCTGCGCAAACGCGGCCGCCTCCTGCAAGACCTCCCTTTCAGCAAATCCCGCGAGTGAGTGCTCCTTCTGCGACACATCATGCAACTTCACCAATGGGACAGCGATATTCCCGAGAGCCACCTACTGCTGCAAACAGGGCAAAAGCGAAATGATTTATGACGGTTCAGGAGGGTGCACGCGTGCTTGCAAAGACGGAACGCCCTATGACGAATGTTCGACGACCCAACCCCCCAAATACTGCGATGAAGGGACGATAGTCGACAAATGCACGCCATGTGGCTGCCCCGGAGGAGAGGCATGCAATGCGGATGGGACCTGTTCCAAACCGAGTACCTGCGGCACAGTTCCAGAAGGCCAATGTTCTCCGACTCTTCTTCCATTGCGCTGTGAAAACAGCCGACTGGTCGCCAGATGCGACTTATGCGGCTGTCCTGACCCCACCCCTCTGCATGCCTGCTGCGAAGATGCTAAAACTGCATGCATGTGCCAAACTGTTTACACCTGTCTTTCAGGAAGCACTAAATGCAGCTCTCGCACCGAGTATTCCCCAAGTTGCACCTCCTGCGGTACGACTCAGTGTTGCTACGGAGGATACTGCCAGTCTGGAACAGCTTGCCGCGATTAAAATTCTGAAATACTCCGGGATGGTATAAGTTTTTATAGAAGTTATTCCTCTTTTTATCCATGGCGAGAGCCCAGGGATCGCTTGAGTATCTAATTCTGATAGCGGTTGCCTTGGCGGTGATATCCGTGGTGACCATGATCGCCGTTGGCAATATCGGCTCGCAACAGGGAAAGTATTCATTCACCAACTGTCAGAACGCGGCCGCAAATTGCAAAGCCGCCCTTGCAGCCAACTACAACGACCAATGCAGCTACTGCGACACGGAGTGCACTAAATCCGGCATGGACATATCCCCCGGGGCCTGGACCTGCTGCAAGCTGGGGATACCGGAAGGCATTTACGAAGGCTCGACCGGAAGCGAATGCCAAGGGTGCCTAGACGATAGAGACTGCGCTAGACATGACGTCTGCAACCCAATTACAAAACAGTGCGTAACTCCCGCCTGTTGGACAGATAACGATTGCCAAGACCCTAATCCAGCTACGACCGGTGATGGTGCATGTGTGAGCCGTTTGTGTGTTAATCCGACGGCCTATAACGCCTATTGTGCCACGAAGAACGAGCCTGCTGGCACCGTTTGTCAGACAACGACCGGCGCCTGGACCTGCTTGGATATCGATACTGCCCAACAAACCACCACGACCACGAAATGCGACGGCTTCGGCAGCTGCAATGTTGCCGGCAGTAAGACCACCACCAAGGACTGCCAACTGGCAACACAGGTCGATGCGTGCACCAGTCCAATACCGGGCTATGAGGGCCAGTATGGCTATAATTTGCAGAGAAACACCACAACGTATACCTGTAATCCCGCCACATTAGACCAATCAACCGGTGGCTGCGGAGCTAATAGTCCAGTTATTGAAGACCATAGTTGCGAATATTGGTATTGCCTCTGTTCCATTTGTGAATACAAAATCCATACATGTCAGGTCCCGACACCAACCATGGGATGTAATCTGCGTGGTAGTACTTGTATGGATTGTACCTCTAAATGCGGCGTTGAAATCTGCCTGACTAGCGCCCTCTGCTCTTACGGCTCCTGTAACTATTGCCGCTAATCCAATCACATATTTGCTTTAAATATAAGTAGGCATAAAATAAAATAAGCTATTTTTGGTGTAATCATGGATGTTCTACCGGGAGACCATGTGGGAGCTATAGAGGAATACATGCCGTCAGCAGGTACGTTCTCTTCGGACGAGGGCGTATATTCGTCTAACACGGGAAAGCTGGAGCTGGACGCCAAGACGCATTCGGCGAGAGTCAAGAGCAAGACCAGGGTGCCTAAGCTCCAGGGCGTTGGCTCTGTAACTGTCGGCGTGGTGGCAGAGGCTTCGGACTCCGTTGCTATCGTCGATTTGGCGCAGATAGATTATGACAACATATCTCTCGTCCCTAACGGCGTCTCGGCTGTACTGCACGTCTCGAACATAAGGCGTGACTATGTGAAAGACCTGAGGGATGAATTGAGGATTGGCGATATAATACGCACCAGGATAATAGAGTCCAACGAGCATACCACTAAACTGACTATCGACGGAAGAGAGCTCGGTGTTATCAAGGCGTTCTGCATCCGCTGCAGGCAACCTTTAAGAAGCTCTGGTGCCAAACTAATCTGCGACAGATGCGGAGATGTCGAGAGCAGGAAGATAGCGCAAGACTATGGTTCTGGCAATCTGAGGTGAAATCATGCAGCTTGAGGTCAAAAGCGAGAAGAAGAACGAGATGCAGTTCGTTTTGAAGGGAGAGGACCACACTTTCTCCAGACTATTGGTCGACGAGCTATTGAGGGACGAGGACGTGGAGATAGCGCAATACGATATAGCCCATCCGCTCACTGGAGAGCCCGCGTTCTATCTCAGGACCAAGAAAGAGGCCCCGAGAGACGCGCTGAAGAAGGCGGTAAAGAGCATTAAAAAGCACATAAAGGACTTGAAATGAAAGACGAGATCCGAGTTCTTGGCATAGACGACGGCTACTTCTTAAAGCATGGGGACAAAAAAGTTCTGGTCGTGGGAGCGGTTCTTCGGGGTAACCATGGCCTGGAAGGGGTTCTTTCCTGCTATATCGATAAAGACGGGACTGACTCGACAAAGAGGCTGATATCATTGGTAAATAGCTCGAAGCACAAGAACCAGCTCAGATACATGATGACCAACGGCACGACCCTCGGCGGCTTCAACCTCCTGGACATCAGCGAGCTGTATCGAAAGACAAGAGTGCCGGTCCTTGCTGTCCTCAGGAAAAAGCCCGATCAGCAAAAAGTCGAAAGAGCGCTGAGCCACTTCCCGGACAAGAGAAAAAGGCTGGAGAGGATAAGTAAGGCGGGGCGGATATATAGTTATAGGCGTTTATACTTTCAGATGGCCGGCTTGACAGAACGCGAGGCAAGAGAGCTGATAGAAAAGACAACCAAGGGAAGCAATATTCCAGAGCCGGTTCGGATAGCGCATCTGATAGCATCCGGTGTCACCTATGGAGAATCAACCAAAAGGGCGTAAGATAAACCTAATGAAAAGGGTTAAGAGACTACTGGACTACGAGAAGTTCAGCGCCAGCCAGGAGATAAAGGACTGGGCCGTCTCTTTCATAGTAGCCGCTGTCGTCTATTTCATAATACTCCCCGCGATACTCGGGACGACTTCTCCCGGAGTCGTGGTTGCCTCGTGCTCAGAAAAAGGCCATCTGAACATAGGGGATATACTCATAGTCCAGGGAACAAGCATAAAAGACATCAATGCGCCCGAGGTCGTGGTTGATAGGTACGAGGGCTTCACCCCCGTGCTCGACGAAAACGGCGAAGTCACAGAAATCATAATCAGTGGTAAGCAGGTCTCGCTGAACAGGTCGAACGACATAATAGTCTATAGCGCCTATCCGACCGGTGTCCAGATAATACACCGCGTCTTCGTCAAGATCAAGACCAGCGACGGCTATCTGTTACTGACGAAAGGGGATGCGAACACGGCGCTGGACCAGATGACCCAGACCGGCGATAGCTGCATAGATGAGAATATCGGCTGCATCTCGACCCCAGTCACGCAGAGAATGCTGGTCGGGAAGAAGATACTGATACCCATCCCGCTGCTGGGGCATGTGAAGCTATTCTTCTGCGACCTGACTCTGGGCAAGCTCTGTGACGGACACTCAAACCTCGGGACGGACTATAAGTACACGTTGAGTTGCTAGTAATCTTTTTATACTTATCATCCCTCCTTTTATTCATGGCGAGAGCCCAGGGCGCGTTGGAGTACCTGATTATAGTCGCAGTCGTACTAGCGGTGTCAGGAGTAGTCGTTGCGTACATGACTGGCGCTGTAGGCGGGCAGAAATCATCCGTCAGCATATCGGGCTGCAAACAGGCCGCCGTCGACTGCAAAGCCTCAAGACTCCTTTCTTCAAACGAGCCATGCTTATCCTGCGATACTGCCTGCAAGGACTCGACTGAAACCGAGGTCTTCACTGGCGCGACCCTTTGTTGTAAACTGGGACAGTCAGAGATGATTTATAAAAGTTCGACAGGCTGCTCTGGATGCATCAAAAATGAGGAGTGTATGAGCGGTCACTGCTGCCATTACCAATGCGTAGAAGAATGTTGTGTTAGTGGTGATTGCCCAAGCGGTAGGTGTGTAGAGGGCAAATGCGTTGAATGTACGCACTGCGTGGACGGAAGCACTTGCGTGGTGAACGGAGATGCTGCATGTGTGGTGTCTAAAATCTGCAGAAACCCAGGCACTTGCGACACTACCTGCGATGTTACATACCAAAGCGCCGGCACAGAGTGCAATAAAGTAACAGATGCATCCCTCACTTGCGGGGGAACACAAGTTAGCGGCGTTTATGACAGCAGATGCAATGACGAAGATGTTTCCACGTGCAATCCAAACTATTGTGTATACAGTAGCACGAGTTATGGCACTGCACGACCTTGTACACCATGTTATGCTGGCGCCGATCCATGTTCGTATTGTACGGGAGGAAATGGTGCAGCTAGCTGCGTAAATGTTTTCTCTGGTGTGAGTTGCCCAAACGTCAATCCCAACGGAGTTTGTCAACCATGGCCTCTATCGAGCGGCGGTACCGCATGCAGGATAGTAAATCAATTGTTCTTTGATGATTTTAACAATGATTTAGCGCTCAATTGGCAAGAGAATATAACTCCAACCTTTTGGCATATGAACAATACTTGGACTGGGGGAGGCTCTAGCCCACTAACGACTGCTTATGTTCACTCTTACAATGTTATTAATATGGACCGCCATCAGGATACAACTGGCTATAAGAACATCAACATATCAGTCAAACTCTGGAATCTTTTATCCGACTATCTCCCGCCTGGAGAAAGTATGTATCTGCAATGGTCACTTGACGGTGGAAGCACTTGGAGCACGCGCACAAATATTCCCAAAACTCTTTCGACTGGCCAGGCTTATACTTTCCTCATGCCATCTGGGGCGGACAATAACCCCAACTTTGTTTTCAGGATAGTGTGCTACAACTGGCACAATCCTCCTAATCTGGCTGAGAAATGTGCCGCAGACAAGCTATACATAAACGGAACAACTTGGTGAACTGTTCGACTTAACTTTTTATATCCCTTATCCCTATCTTTTATCATGGCACGAGCGCAGGGGTCATTAGAGTACATGGTCATAATCGCCATGATGATTGCAATTTCAGCGATAGTCATAATGTACAGCACAGGCATCATCGGAGAGCAAAAGTCTTCCTTTTCTGTATCTTTATGCAAACAGGCTGCAGTCGACTGTAGGGCATCAAGAATACTTTCCCCAAGTGATCCGTGCCTGTCTTGCGGTACGGCTTGCAAAGACTCGTCGACTGGCATAGAGGTTACTAATGATGCGGTTAGGTGTTGTAAAAACGCCAGACTGGATAAGATTTATGAGGACTCGCCAGGTTGTCCGACAGGAGGCACAGGACCGCTTGCCGTTACGTTGGTCGATCCAACCGCAAACAGCATCAAAGGATCGCCTGTTACTATCACGGCCACGACTAATTTGCTAGCTACATGCACATACACAGTGTCTTTAATCTCCGGGAGCCTGCAGGGAACAATGACCACCGCCGACCAACTGACACACACGGCCTCGGTAGCGATTTCTGAGGAAAAATCAAAAACATTAACGCTTACTTGCGTTGCTGGTTCTGAATCGGCCACCACATCACCAACGCCATTTTATGTTGACAATACGGCGCCATATTACCCCTCACTTTTTAATACGGGCCCCTTTATAGGTCCAGTTATGCTCAGCGCAGAGGCGTCAGACAATATTGGTGTAGCAAAAATCGAATTTTACGTGAACGAGGAAAAATTCCCACCGGCGCCAGACCCAGGATGCACGTTCACCTCGCTAATCACGACCCCAGTGAAATGCACAAGGATGTGGAACTCGACTTCGCTTCCTGATAATGCTTATATTTTAAAAGTATTGGTCACAGATTTTGCTGGACATCATACCCAAAGAGTCTCGCTTTTAATTGTGTCAAATGCTGGAGCGACTTTAGCTTGTGGTGCTTGGGTTAAATGTTCACCCACCCGCTCAACAATTGCCGATTGCTATGCAGATTACCCCGTTGCAGCTCCTTACAACAATTACTGCTGCTTCACTGGTATTAGCAGTTGTGCTGGTGAATGTTGCAGCTCGGGCTCGACTTGCTGTCAACTTGGCGGCCTGAAAACCTGCTGTGTAACTGGTAAGGGTTGTTATAACCCAGAGGCGGGTAAGATAGCCTGCAATCCTTAATCCCAACTTAACCTTTTTATATCATTCGTCCCTATTTTTAATCATGTCCCGAGCGCAGGGCTCCTTAGAGTATTTGATTATAATAGCGGCAGTTTTGGCTATCGCGGCAACAACTGTCCTTTTTCTTTCGGGAGTGCTTAAAGGGCAGACTCCGTCGATTTCAATAGCCGCATGTAAACAAACATCAGAAACATGCGAACTTTCGAAGCTATCAAGCCCCAATGCCCCATGCGATATTTGTGTACCCAACTGCGTTAATACCTCGGCAGTGAATCCCTGTTCAACTCCGGAGGCTGCCAAAGGCGTTTCCAAAGGCGCCATAAACTGCTGCAAAAAGGGCGAATCAGACCGGATCTCCTCGGGTTCTACTGGATGCGGCACCGTGCTCCATATGGTAACCGGCTTTAATGATTTTGATGTGCCGGACGACTGGGAGGTTGTCAAACCAAGCACTTTTTGCTCAACTTATCCGATTGGTAAAACCTCTTATCAAGATTCTGCCGGTGAATTCCATAGCTTTGTCTGCAGTTTTAGCACCCCATACTCCCCGAATGATTTTGATATATGTCCAGGGCTGCATATATGGATTGTGGCCCAGACCGCATTTGACATCAACGGCTAGCCCATTAGGAAAAATTTTAGACCCAGTCAATGGAAGAAACTGCCTATAATCCCACCTTTTTTTATATAAGGAGACGCATAACTATAGTGAGGCAGCGTAGGTGATTTTGATGTTCGAGATTGTGTTCGATAACGCGAAGATTTTCAAGGACTGTGTGGACGCGCTAGTCACATTAATCGACGAGGGGGAGTTCCAGATAACCAAAGAGGGCCTAAAGCTAAGGGCAATGGACCCCTCGCAGATAGCCATGGTCGATTTCAACTATCCGAAGAGCGCACTAGAGAAATATGATGTTCCGAGCGAGACCAAGATAGGGCTGAACCTAGATGATTTGTCGAAAGTCACAAGTCGAGTGAGAGCTGGTGAGAAGCTGATTCTTAGACTGGATAAGACTGGTTCACGACTAGAATTGGTGTTCAAGGGCAAAACTACCCGTCGATTCAACCTGCCCCTGCTAGACGTATCTGGCATGACCCCCAAGCAGCCGAAGATAGAGTTCGACTCAAGAATCAAGATAAATGGCTTTACCCTGAAGGAAGGGCTGAAAGACGCCTCGCTGATATCATCCCATGTAGTCCTGAAAGCCGATAAGAACGGATTCGAGATATCCGCCCATGGAGACAAAGGCGAAGTCCTGATCGAGGCGAAGAAAGAAGACGACGTCCTTCTGGAGCACACGGTAAATGCGGAATCTAGTTCCATGTATCCGTTAGAGTACCTGAACGACTTGCTCAGGACAACGGATAACGAGGCCGTAGTCTCGCTTGACATGAAAACGGACAATCCGCTGAGGATAGAATACCCGATAGGCCAAGCGACTGTCGTTTATTACCTCGCCCCAAGAATAGAGAGCGCCTAACCGGCTTTGCACACTAATTCGTAGCATCTCTTTCTTTTATGTGCAGCGAAGGGAATTTATGTGCAAGTTCGTTGAAGTTCAAGTCTACGCCGGAGCTGCAGATCTCGTGGATTAGAACGCAGATGTTGTGGCACAGCACTTTGGCCAGAGCCTCGTTTGTCTTGCCTATCTCATTCTTGAGCATCAGCTTGCCATCGAACTTGCGCTTAAGCATGGAAAACGTGCTTTCTACGTTGCTTCTCTGGTGATATTTGCGCATAAATAAGTCATTCTGAGTTTGAAAAAGAATGAACATGTTCCTCCATGCGCTTGCCCCCCTGCTTTTCTGGACAGTGTTGTTTCGGAAGAGTATGTATGGCGTTATTCCCATATCCCAGGCGGTCTGAACGTTATTCCTGCCGGAATAGCCCTTATCGGCGCATACCTCCTTAACGTTGAAATTCTTTGCCGTCTCCTTGAGAAGCGTCGGAAACATAGGACTATCGTGCTTTTGGCCGTCGGTTACTACGATGTGCGTCACTATATTCGTTTTTACGCCACATATCAGATGCACTTTAATCCAGTCCTTATACCTTTTCTCCCCAGTGAGCCTGTAATCCAGCCAGCGGGAATAGAAAGCGCTGCTCAGTCCGCTCGCGTCCACGGCAAAGGTCTCCTCTAAATCCTTCAATGGCAGTGCGGACAATTGGATGAGGGAGGTCAAAAGAGGCGTAAGCTTCGGATCGTTAAGGTACTTCAGAACCGTGTTGAAGTGCGGCGTATGCTCGAGATAGCCTCTTTGGCGCGTTATTTCAAGGTCGGAAGTGACTCGCCTTGACGAAAGTCCCTCGTAAACCTTCGAAACACATGCGAAAACCATGTTAGAAAGGCCAGCGCGCGGTCGTCCAACCTTCTTCTTGCCTTCTTCTGGAATGTAAGAACAGAGTTCGCTGAGAAGGTCTAGGAAAATCAGCTTCTCCCTCGTTTGCGCTTCGTTGTAAGTGTTCCATTCAATCCCCATGATGTTTTCCTCATATGTGCATATACACTTATACACACACCACTATTTAAGCTTTGTGCATAAGTTTATATACTCACAAACACATAAACACTTTATGAAAAGAATCAACTTCGTGATACCCGACGACCTTGAAAAGCAATTTAGGGAACGCGTATTCGACAAATATGGGCTTAAAAAAGGCAACATAAGTGAAGCACTGCAGGATGCCATCAAGCAGTGGTTAAAGAGACATTAACCGTTTTAAGTTAACCTTTATTTACCATATGATACATAATATATTGGAAGGTCCGACACAAAAATAAAAAATGCGCCGCCTTGTGAGAAAGACGGCGACTTTGGTTTACTTTAATGCGTCTACTATCTTGGCAATGGCGAGCAAGATCGCCAGTCCAAGTACTAGAGTTATAATCTGGCTCGGATCTATTGCATTCATTTAGGCTTTCACTCTCCCTCTGGTTGAAGTTGGGTTCGGAGAGAAAGATTTAATAGCAAGAACCGCTTAGTCATGTTTGCACAACATAAACCAAGAGGTCCTCGCTTGGGGTCAATCTCGGCGAGTACCTCACCATGAGTATGAATAAATGAATAGCCATGTGTTGGGCCCTCATGGGTGGCAAGCCCAATCATCGGGTTTGGAAACCCCTCCGGGGATCATGACTCCCTTCACCGAGGCGCGCCTAGAGGACTGCGAAGAGCGTTGTAGCCCCCCTCGCAGGCTTCTCTCGAACGAGTTCAGCGTCTTTTGCCATTTCCGTATCTAATTAGGAAGTCATTGCTTATAAAGGCCCCCTTTTTTTTATTGATACCGAAGAGAACTACAGACCGGGGGGGGGGGCCAAAGGGCGAAGCAATACCCGTTCGGATTTACTGGGTTCAGCAAAGTTTATTAATACCAAGGGGTATAAAAATACCATGGTGAAAAATAAAGAGCCAGATTTTAAATGGTCAACAGAAGATGTTGAAGTAGATTTAGAGAAAATAAGACTTGATTTGAATAATGTAAGATTTCAACATTTGTCTGGAAAAATGCCCCTAACTGAAGAAAAAATGGATGAATTAATTTGGAAAGAAAAAACAACTAAAAGTTTATACAATCAAATTGTTGCAGCACAAAAGCTATTTGAAGAGCCGGTTCTAAATTCTAATTATATTGTACGAGAAGGGAACAGAAGAATTGTTTGCTTGAGGCATATAAAGCAAGAAATGAAAGATGATAAATTACCGCAAATTCCAAAAAATACTTTTGATCATATTAAATGCAAAATAATTCCCGAGGGCGTTCCAGAGGATGAGGTGCTAGTTTACTTAGCGACCGCACACATCAAGGGCAAGCTTGCGTGGCCCGCGTTCAACAAAGCAAAACAGATGTATGATTTGAATTCAAAATATGGATACAGCTATGATGAAATAAGAAAGACTTTAGGAATGGGGAAGAACACAGTAAAGAAAATGATTGATGCTTACAATCAAACGGATCGATATGGAAAGAAATACCCAGACGACAGGGGATGGTATGAAAAATATACTTATTTTAATGAGCTTCTTACGAAACGCGATCTGAAAGTATTTAGTAAACTTCAAGAGAATATAGATAAATTCTCTAAATGGGTTCATGAAGATAAATTTAAAGACAGTAGAAATATTCGTTATCTCCCTCAGATTTTAGCTAATGAAAGCGCTATGCGCCTCTTTGAAAAATATGGTTTTAACGAAGCATTCAATTTGATTCAAGAATTTAATCCAGAGCTAAACAGCAAAGAATTCAAACAAATACGTAAGACAATAGAAATTCTACAAGGATTTTCACGAAAAGAATTAATAAAAACGGCCAAGGACCCAAGCAGATTACAAATGATTGAAAAGCTTAAAAGAGAGGCAGATTCATTACTTAAGGATTTAGAATCATTAGAAAAAGGAAAAGAATAATGTGAAAGGGATATATTATGGATAAAGATTCTAAAAAGCTGAATATAAACTGGCAGAGGACATGCGATTGCAAGCCAAAGCACATCAATTGTCTAACCGCGAAAGACTGGGTAAAAAGCCAAGTCGGAATATGGGAGTTCTTTTATGAAAAAAGAGATATACGCGACAAAGACATACATCCGGCCGTTTTCCCTATATCTCTTGCGGCTAAGTGTATCAAAACATTTACACATAAGGGAGAATTAGTTTTAGATCCATTTGTTGGGACAGGGACGACCTTAGTTGCAGCTAAAGATTTGAATAGAAATGCGATTGGTTTTGATTTAAAGAAAGAGTATGTTGATTTAGCAAACTCGCGACTGAGTCAAACAAAATTAGAAGATAATACTGAACAAATTGCAATTAAAGATAATGCGTTAAATATCTCACAATATTTAGATAACGGAATTGTGTCTCTTTGCATCACGTCTCCCCCCTATGCCAATATGCTAAACAAACCAAGACTAAACAAAAGCATGCGAGCAGATACAAGAAAAAATAAGCATTTTATGAAAGTTCAACAATATTCTAATGATCCTAATGACTTAGGTACTATGAACCATACTAAATATTCTGAAGCTTTGACTGAAATCTATAAAGGTATACTGCCACTAATGAAACCACGAGCACATAATGTGATTAATGTTAACGATTTATGGTGGGAAAACAAGCGAATACCAACCCATACATATGTAATTGATGCGGTAGAAAATGCTGGTTTTGAATTAAGGAATATCTTTATTTGGGATAAAAGGAACCTTGTAAACAGAGTAGGAATATTCGGATGGCCAAGTAATTTTATAAAACTAGGAGCAACTTTTGAGTATATCCTTGATTTTTGGAAACCAGAATAGGATAGTCAATTACGAAAATAGCGATGTTATGGACGCGATAAGTATTTTAATCTTTTTTGCTATAGTAAGCTTACCAGTATTTCTCATTCCTTTTTCTAAATCATGGAAAAGACTACCGAATAGATCAAAAAACACCATAAGCACTTTTTTTGCAACCTTGCTAGCAGGTACACTAATAGTCGCCCCAACTGTGATTATATTATCAGAACCTAGCCAAGAAACCTCCTCCTTCTTTGTTTACAGCTACGGTATCGACAAATTATTTGAACAAAATAATGCCAACCCCCAAGGTCCAACGAGTTACTGTTTTCAAGTCACACTCCCAACGAATTGTACAACTCTCTCCTGCGTGCTTAACTATTCGCCAGATAGCCGCTTCTTATACTCTCCTCCTTCCTTAGACTTAACGCGGTTTAAGACAAATTTCACGACTGATGAAAAAATTTATTTAATACGTATTCACAACCGCGGTATTGTCGAAGAAAAAAACATACTATTAACAATAGATTTCGCATCGCAATTCGTTTTGAATTATACCCTTACTCCAAATCAAACAATTGCCCCTATTCCAACTGAATCGCCCTACTATTTTTTTGCCTTTAAAATAGATAAATTAGACCCGAATGAATACTCTGAAGTAGAATTTTTAATCAAAGGGAAACAAATGCCATCAATCAATGTAAAAATTGATTCTCAAGAAGTGCGCATTAACGTTCGTGATTATCAAATAAAAATATGCTAAATTATAGCGAGGGTTGGATTTGAACCGACGACCTTCAGATTATATAATCTTGGTTCTATTTTCAAAGCAAAGTTCTAAATCGTCCGGGAAAACTCTAAATCCAGTACCATGATCGTGTGGTCTCCCATCTGAATACTGTCCTATTCGTATATCTACTAGAATTGAGCCTTTCTTTAGTAAGTCCACAAAATTATCAAAGTCAAAGCCATTTAATAACCATGCCTCATTAAACCAGAATTCTTCATTGGGCCCTGCTCCCCATGATTCAGCAAGCACATATACGAGAGAAGGGAGTTTTCTTTCAAAACATCCTCTTAGTGTGTTTTTATCCCAGTACCCTAAAATCTCCTCTCTTTTTGAAATCAAAGTCACTTTATCCTTCTCGATATTGATTTTAAAGCCAATTTTACCCTTTATTGTATTGTAAGATAGCGCATTGACTGTTGTATGCAATTCTTTTCTATTATTTCCTCTTGAAGAAGGATAGCCGAACCTTTCCAGTAAGATTGAATTCGCTTTAGCTGGTAAAGGAGATTTAGTAAACAGGGTAAGCATACTTTTGCTATTCTTTCTTGCGGATTTAAGTTCAATCATTTCTGCGTCTGGACCGGGTACATTATTCTCAGTTATATCCAAAAGATCTTCTAAGGTTTTTCCGATCCCTGTCGGGCCAGAGCGATGTGTTTTGAAATGGCTTAGTTTCTTAATTTCTTTAAGTTTTTGTACTAACTCGCTATAAGTAAGCATAAACACATTAGAAATCGCTATCTATTTATAATTTATGTGCAGAAACCCGAATTAATGTGCAGCTATTGATTTATGTGCAAAGCCCGCCTAACCTATTCTTTTTTAAACCCTATTTCTTTAACTATTGTCATGGTCCAGCCTAAGTTGATTGGGGCAGCCATTGTAATAGGGTTATTGATAGTTGTGGGTACTACCTTCTACTATTACGCAGAGGGCTGGTCCTGGATAGACTCGCTCTTTTTCAGTGTCTCCTACATCACAACAGCTGGGCATGCCACGATGGCTCCATTAACAGACGTTGGAAAGCTCTTCACTTCGGCCTATCTTCTGATTGGCGTATCTCTCGGTCTTTACATACTCATAGACATATTCGGCGGCTATACTAGCGGCGCACTGACAAGAATAGGCGAAAAGGTCTCAGGGCAAAAAGCCAGCAAAAAATGAGCGTAAACTTAATTAAGAATAAGGTGTAAAATCTTCTCAGTGTTCTTATGAGATTAGCCTGGGCTGTATTCATAACTTTCTTCGTGATGGGCATTTTGCTCTGGGGAATATTCTGGGCAGTGGCATGGC
>Ga0315274_10007479_pt1 | contig 15814 bp, 15 predicted proteins | sample YL17G02_20_MG_FD_203700 | JGI IMG/M metagenome (GOLD analysis project Ga0315274, IMG submission 203700) | Sediment microbial communities from Yellowstone Lake, YNP, Wyoming, USA - YL17G02_20 | ecosystem: Environmental > Aquatic > Freshwater > Lake > Sediment | place: USA: Wyoming | collected... | reverse complement strand
CATTGCTCCTCTCTCACTTCAGGAGGATCACAGATAAGTGTACATCAGATGGGGTCGATTCGGAAGGCCTGCTGACGAAGTGGTCCGAGCCCAGGGAGCCGTCGGAGGGGACGCCGTCCTGTAGAGGCGAGTCGGTGACTCGGCCACCGGAGGCGGGCAAGCCCTCCAGAGGCGGGCAAGCCCTCCAGAGGCGGGCAAGCCCTGGGCGAGCCACTGGGTCGCCCCTACCCGCCCCGCTCTCGTAGGAACCCCTCCACCTCCTCCCGCGTCGGCATCGATGGCTGCGCGCCGAGCTTGAGGCAGGCGAGCGCGCCGGCCGCGTTCGCGCGGCGGATGGCGTCGGACATGCTCAGGCCTTCGGCGATGCCGACCGCGAGACAGGTGGTGAATGCGTCTCCGGCCGCAGTTGTGTCGATGGGCACTACCGGGAAGGCCGGAACATGTGTCTCGCTCTCCCCGCCCAGCCAGTACGCGCCCCTCTCCCCGAGCTTCATCACCACGTCTCTCGCGCCGGCGGCGCGCAATGCAGCCGCGGCTCGACGCGCGTCGGGCAGGTCTCGCACCTCGATGCCCGTGAGGGTCGCGGCTTCGCTCTCGTTCGGCGAGAGCACGTCGATGAGGGCAGGCAGGCCAGCCTCCATAGCCTCATGGGTGGCCGCCCCCGCGTCCAGGATCGAGGTGACGCCCTGCTCGCGCGCGGCCCTGGCCATCGCGGCCACGACCGGGATCGGTGTCTCGAGCTGCATCAGGACAACGTCGGACTTCGCCAGCAGGGCGCGCGCGGCGGCGACTTCATCATCGCCCACTCGCAGGTTCGCACCGCCCATCACCACGATCCGGTTGCGCCCGCTCGGCTCCAGGAGAATCAGCGCTGCGCCCGTTGGAGCGTCGGGGTCAGCGGCAACGAAGCGCGTGTCTACACCGTCCTCCTGAAGCGCGGCGCAGAGCTTCGGCCCGAACTCGTCCTCCCCCACCCGGCCGATCAGAGTCGTCTGCGCGCCGAGCCTGCTGGCAGCAACCGCCTGGTTGGCACCCTTGCCGCCGCCGGCAGTCACGAGGTCTTCCCCGTGAATGGTCTCGCCTTCGTTGGGGAGGCGTGTGCAACGGACGATGAGGTCGATGTTGATGCTGCCGACCACAAGCACGCGAGGCATCGCTCAGACCTCCGGCGCGTGGTGCGCCATTGGATTGGCTACTCAGACGCGTGTGTTCGACAGGAGTGAGAAGGGAACCTGCGTCTGGCTGCGGCTGAGGGCGGCGCGGCGCTACTGGCGGGCGAATTCGACTTCGCCCGCTTCCTGTCGGGTGACTTCTCCCGAGGCGCACAGCACCCGCGCGAGCACCACCACCATCTCCGGATCGAAGCGTGAGCCGGCGGCTTGTTTGAGGCGGCTGATGGCCTGATCGGGGGTGAGGGGTTGGGCTGGGGAGTGGGTCATGCCCACATAGGCATTGGCCAAGGCAAGCACTCTCGCCCCCAGCGGGATCTGGCGCTGTCTGAGCCCGGCCGGGTAGCCCAATCCGTCCCAGCGCTCGTGGTGGGCCTTCACCATCTCCGCGGCCGGCTGCAGGAAGCGGATGGGTGAGAGGATGCCCGAGCCCAGCTGGGCGTGCAGTCTCACCGCCTCCGGCTCTCCCCCAAACTGGTCCCGGCCCCGGCTCAGCATCGCCGAGGGCACTCCCACCTTGCCGATGTCATGCAGGTAGCCGGCATATCTGATCTGCTCCACCTGGGCGGGGGGCAGCTCCAGGCTTTCGGCAAGCCGGGTGGCGAGTTTGGCCACCTGCTCGCCATGGCCTGGCTGGCTCCCCTCCACCTTCGCCTCCAGCAGCGCACCCAAGGTCCGCAGGCTCTGGGAGTAGACCTCGCCCAGGCTTCCCTGCAGCCGGTAGGCATAGTAGAGCAGCCCGCAGGGGATCAGCACCGTCGCCCCCAGGAACAACGCCCCCTGCCAGCTGGATTGCCCCACCAGCTCCCAGCGGCTCTGATAGAGCAATGCCAGCAGCAAGCCCGCACTCGCCAGCGCCCCATCCCAGGCCAGCCCCGGCCCCAGCGCGCTGGTGAGCCGTCTCCACCATCCCCCTCCCCGCTCCAGCGCCACCGCCGCCGACACCCAGGCTGTCTCCAGCAGCCACAGGCACACCGCCGAGGCGATCACCGCCCCGATGGGCTGCCACCGGTTCAACACCACCGTGCCCACCTCTCCCCCCAGCTGCTGGAAGATCCATCCCACCCCCAGCAGTGACAGCACGCTGTGGCTGGCATTGAAGGCCGATCTCGCCAGCGGCTTTCTCCTGACAATGCCATCTGACCACAGCACCGCCAACGCCGCCACCCAGCAGGTGGGGCCAGCCCCCAGCGCCAGCAGCCCGGCGAAGAACACCGCGAAGCTCGCCGCCATTGCCCCCACCCCAGCCACCGGCACCACCATCACATCCAGGATGGCCGCCAGCCCGATGAACAGCGCCAGCTCCCACCCCCCCAGCTCCACCATCCCCCACCCCCCCAGGCTGTGAGCCAGCGCCAGCATGCCCGCCAGGATGGTCGCACCCACATAGCAAGGCAAAAGGAAGAGGCGAGGAGTCGAAGAGGCGAGGAGTCGAAGAGGCGAAAGGCGATCTCTCGAATCTCGAATCTCGAATCTCGAAGGCCCCCCTTTTGCCTTCTCACTTTTTACTTTTGCCTTCTCACTCACCCCATGCCTCCCGCCGCCTCGCCCACCGCCGCCAGCAACGCCGGCAGGGGCGCCTGCTCCAGTGAATCCTCCACCAGCAGCTCCCCCCGCTCCCACAGCGCGATCAGCGCATCGACCGCCTGGGGGTCGAACTGGCTGCCAGCACACCGGCGCAGCTCGGCGAAAGCCTGCTGGGTGGTGCGGGGCTGCCGGTAGGCCCGCCGCGCCGTCATCGCCTCAAAGGCATCCGCCACCCCCAGCACCCTCGCTTCCAGGCAGATCCGCTCCCCCGCCTGCCCATCGGGATAGCCGCTGCCATCCAGCCGCTCGTGATGGGCGCGCACGATCCGCGCCACCTCCCCGGCGGTATGGGGCAGGAACTCCATCCGCTCCGCCAGCCGGCTCCCCTCCACCGGGTGCTGGCGGATCACCTCCCATTCTCTCTCGCTGGGCTTGCCCGGCTTTCGGATGATGCTCTCCCAGTCCTGGCGGCACTTGCCGATATCGTGCAGCCGACAAGCCCACTCCAGGATCTCCAGCCTGGGCGCAGGCAGCGCCAGCTCCCGCCCCATCGCCAGCGCATACCTGGTCACCAGCTCGGAGTGATCCCGGGTATAGGGGTCATACGCCTCCAGCGCCTTGGACAACGCCCACACCGTCTCCCGGTGCACCGCCACCATCTCCATCGCCCCCTGGAAGGCGTACCTCGCCCCCACCAATGGCGCCAGGAACAACCCCACCGCCACCAGTCCCAACCCCGGGGTCTGATACACCATCGCCATCAACAGCCCGAAGGGCGCCAGCGCCAGGAAGCGGGGGGCGGTCCAGCGAAAGCTCATCGCCCACACCCCAGCCACCGGCCGGCGCTCCCACAAGGCAATGCCAATGGCGATCAGCAGGCTGGAGATGGAGAAGTAGGTCACCCCACTGGCGATCAACGCCACCCCCTTCTCCCCGAAGGGCACCGACCCCGCCAGCTGCACGTACTGCCCCCCCAATCCCCGATATACCAGCCCCGCCCCGGCAAACGCCAGCACCACCTGCCCCTGGTTGAACAGCTTGCGCGATCCCGGGCTCTTCCACAACAGCACCGTCTCCGACACCAGCCCGATCACCCCCGCCACCGCCGGCCCGAAGATCAACAAACACGAGTAGTCAACCGCAAACCCCACCGTCGTCACCGCCCCGCGGGGCAGCCGCACCGGCTGCAGCCCCACCAGCACCGCTAGCCCCAGGAAAAATCCCGCCGGCCACACCCACCCCCACCCCATCCGCCCCCTCATCCCCACCAACAGCCATGCCAATACTATCCAGCCCAGTAGGCCGATGAGGAGGAGGTATGGCCGCAGAAGTCTTGCCGGCTCGGTTGTCCGCGCGCTGACTGCGCTTTGCATCATCTCATCAGCCCTCGCGGTGAGATAAGGCGCAGGAGGTGAACGCCTCTCAGGGGTCGGGATTCCTCGCCGACCCCACCGGTTCTCCCTCGACATCCGCCCCGCGACGACCGGCGAGGACGTCAGCCTTGTGACTCAGCCGCTTGTCGGCATACATGGCTCGGTCGGCCACAGCGATGAGGCCCTGCGAGTCGTCTGCATCCCCTGGGAAGGTGGCGACACCGAAGCTGGCTCCGAGCGTCACCACGCGGTCTGGGAGAATCTCGACTTGCGTCGCGCGTACGGCCGCCTTGATGCGATTGGCTGTCTCCACCGCTTCCTTGTTGCCGGTGTTCGGCAGGATGATGAAGAACTCGTCGCCGGCGTACCGCACGACGGTATCGGTCTCGCGCACGTGGCGCTTGAAGATCTCGGCAAGGATACGCAGCACGCGGTCTCCTTGCTGATGACCGAAGTTGTCGTTGAGATGTTTGAGGTTGTTGAGGTCAATCGCGACAAGCGAGCATGGCTGCTGCTCAGGGCGAGCGCGGATCAGCTCTTGCTCGAGCGTCATGAAGAAGTACCGCGCATTGGCGAGGCCTGTCAGCTGGTCGGTCAGTGCCGATTGCCTCGTCAGCTCGTACTGCTGGGCGTTCTTCACCGCGATGCTGGTTTGCCTGGCAATCGTCCCCGCCAGCCTGGCTTCGTCGTCGGTGAAGGGCCGCTTGGACGGTCGATAGAGGGTGATGACGCCGATGGTGCCCTGCTCGCCAGTGAGCGGAGCCGCCAGCACCTCTGTGAGGGAGCAGTCCTTGACAGCCGGGCCGAGCAGATGGGACAAGTCCTCGGTTGCCGACCGATCCATGCTGGACGGTACGCCGCTGAGCGCAACGGTCCCGCTGACGCCGATCCCACAGGGGAGGCTCCGGCCCCGGATCATCTCAGCGTACGGCCCGGAGGCGGCAACGGCAACCAGCTCACCTGTGTCCGGTTTTGTCAGGTAGAGCACGCAGGTGGCGAAGTCGATGATCCGCTTCGTCTTGCTGATAATGAGGTCGGCCGTCTCCTCCATGTTCAGGCTCTGGCCCATGGTCTGGACGATCTCGTAGAGGGCGAGCAGTTCCTGGTTGGCCTGGGCGATTCCTTGGTAGATGGCGCGTTGGCCGGGGGTCTCGGCACCGGGGAAAGCAGCCGGCCCCTCTGCACTGAAGATGAAGCCGAACCGATTCTGCGCCCGGCCGGAGGAGAGCACCTTGAAGCACGCGTCCAGCGCCTCCGGGTCGAACTGGGTGCCGGACCGCTCGCGCATGAACGCGACCGTTTCCTGGACCGTCATGGCCGGCCGGTAGGGCCGATGGGACAGCAAGGCATCGTAGACATCGGCCACCGCGAGGACGCGCGCTCCTCGTGGGATCTGATCGGTGGCGAGCTTATCCGGGTAGCCGGTCCCGTCGTACCATTCGTGATGACTGCGGATGATGGGCACCACGGGCCAGGGGAACTTCACCGATTCGAGGATGGCGGCGCCGACCATGGTGTGAGTCTGGACCTTCCTCATCTCCTCGTCGGTGAGGGTGGCGGGTTTGGACAGGATGTAGTCGGGGATGGCCAGCTTCCCGATATCGTGCAGCATGGCGGCTGCCTTCAGGGCCTCTATCTCATCGCCTCCGAGGCCCATCTCCTCCGCGATCATGACCGCGATATCGCGAACGCGCTGCGTGTGGCCGTGGGTGTGCTGGTCTTTGGCGTCGATGGCCATTGCGAACGATGCGATGACGTCGGAGTTGATCTCTGCGATCTGTTCGGCTCGACGGTAAGCGTCGCGCAGGCGGCCGATCTCCTCCTTGTTGCGATGCTGAACGAGTGCGGCGACAGCAAGCGGAATGAGTGCGGCGCAGACCACCACTCGTTCCTCCCACAAGGCTCCGGGAGCGAGGAAGCTGGCAACGAGCGCGACGAGGCAGGCAGCGATGCCGGCGGCGACAAGCGCGCGGCAGGTGGCATGCAGCCGGAGGTACGGTGGCGTCTTTGGGCGAGTCTGCGCTACGGCCTGAGTCGTGACAATGGAAGATCGGGTAGTGGCACGCACACCTCCGGCGTCCGCGTGAGGCGCCGCGTTGAGAAGAATGGGAACCCCGGGTTCAGCCACGGCGGCGCCACCCCTCTTGACGGTCACCGGCTGACCCCCGCCGCCGGTGACGCGACCATATTGCCGCTCATCATCGCTCATCCGCCCACTCCGTCTGCCTGCATGTGCTGGGACCGGCCCTCAAACCAAACACCCGGGCTTTCTTCGGCAGCCTGGCAGTCGTGGTCGCACAGGGGGCAGAATCGCTCCTGAAGACCGTAGACCCATGGCTTTGCGTCCGCGCCTTTCGACGCGTTTGCTATTATCGGTCAGCCTACGAAGAACTTGTTCCACAATGGCAAGTGCCCCTGAGATGGTCTGGCGCGGCTCTATGTCGCTAATCGCGACGGCGATCCACCTCGAATCTGCTGCCCTCCAATGCCTTGGCATAGCCCTTTACCTCGGCTGCGATCTCGGCAAGCTCCAAGTAGCTCCCGACCCGGCGCCGGCTGGCGTCGACTCCGCCTATGGAGACGGTCATAATCGGATAGCGCTCCTCTTCGCCACGCCGGTTCTGGGTGACGATGTAGCCGGCCGTGCGCGCCTCCGGCGCGTAGAGCTCGGGGGCTTTGTTGTCGAACTGCTCGATGATCCGTTCGGCGATCCTCTGCGCCCGATTCGCTGTTGAGGCATCAGCTTCAGGGGGATGGGTCGGCTGGGCATGGGAAGGCCCGCCCACTATGATGGCGAAATCGTCGCCGCCTATATGCACGCACAGATCGCCTGGGCCGCCGAGCGACTTCGTCGCCTCGACGACCTCGTGACCGAGGGTGCGGATGGCGATGTCGCCGCGACCGAATCCGTAGACATCGTTGAACGCCTTGAAGTTGTCGATGTCCAGGTAGAGGAAGACGAAATGCTCCCCCGCATCGAGGCGCTGCTCAACGCTGTTGCGGAGCATGGGGCTCCCAGGCAGGCCGGTGAGCGGACTGACCGGGGTCTTGGCCTGGACGGAGAGCACGGCGCGCACGAGACGCTCGATCAGCAGTTCCGGCTTCATCGCCTGGACGTTCTGCGGCAGCGTCACCCTGATCTGGCCAGTGGGCGTTGGCTCGCCGTCGCCTGCGGGCGTGATGAGGAAGATGGACTCCGCGACACCCCGGCGCCTGAGATCGTCAGCGAGCTCGGTGGCGACATCGAGATGGCCGGCAACAGCGACAATCTCCGGCCGCGCTGAACCGAGCCGGCGCGCGAGTTCCTCTGTGGTGGTGGTCCACAATGTCTCGCCGCGCAGCTCCACGTTGAAGCGGCACACTCTCGCTCGCCCGGGTTCTACGATGAGAACCGCGAACGATTCGCTGCCCATCACGATCCCACACCTCTAGGGCAGGCATTACGCACGCGCCGCGGCCTTCAGCCGCGGGCATTCGCCTTCCGCAGACGCCCAGCACGCCCGCCTGCAGGCGTCACCAGCGCCACGGCGCCTGGCCCCCTTATTCCACAGGTTCACCGAAAGGCGAGTACCGGGACGGCAGCCGAAGGCTGTGCCGCGTCGGGCGCGAGCGACGCGGCGCCTCCAAGAGTATCTACTGGGAGTACAGCATATGTGGAACGAGAAGGCAAATGCGGGGAAGCCGCACTGCTCCGCGATGAGACGACTAGGGGGCAAGCCCTCCACCCGGCCGGCGGGGAAGATTGGAAGGCCCGCCGCCGATGTCACATTGATCCGCTTCTCCGAGTCCTGTGAGCTCGGGCGAGCGGTTTCTGTTTTTGGGGAGGCGGAGCCCAGCTCAAGTCCCCCCCTGCGCTCACATGCGAGGATGACGGAAATGCCTGGCATCCGGGGAGGTGGGTACGCTCGAACAGCCGCCCATGATAGTCATATGCCGGGATGCAGGCACAGGCTGCTCACCACCGCCATCCTCGCATTCCTTTTCTGGCAGTGGGGCCACTTCGCTCTCGATCAGGCGCGCGCGCCCTGCATGTCCGCGACTGTTCAACTCGTCGCCAGCCTGTAGGCGTGTTGCCCTTTTTCTTCAGTCCGGTTTCTGTGTCGTCCGCCAGAGGCGTACGACCGCAGGCCAGCGGACCCACCAGAGGCGGGCAAGCCTGCGCTACTGTCCTGACCTAGGATCTGAGGCCACACCCGCCCGTAGTCAGCAGTTTCGCTCCTGGCCCCATCTATGCTATACTCTGCCTTGGCGATCCTGAGACAGGTGTATTGAAAGGAACAACTCGATGCGAGCCGAGCAAGTGGAAATACCGGCAGCGCTGCGTGCCGAGATCGGCAAGGCCGCGAGCCGACATCTGCGGGCGAAGGGGCAGATTCCGGCGGTTGTTTATGGCAGAGGGGCCGAGCCGATGCCGCTCGCGGTCGACGAGGCCGCGTTCGCACGCGCCGTTCGGCCTTCGGCCTGGTATCACACCCTGATCGGCCTCAAGATCGAGGGAGCCCCCGGCAGCAGCGCGCGGCCAACGGTCGTGATAGCCGAGGTGCAGCGGGACCTCGTCAGCCGCAAGATCATCAGCCTGGACTTCAAGCGGATATCACTGAGCGAGAAGATCCACACACACGTGGCCGTCCGGCACATCGGCGAGAGCCCCGGACTCAAGAAGGGCGGGATCATCGACCAGGTCATGCACGAGCTGATGGTCGAGTGCTTGCCAACGGATATGCCGGATCACCTCGAGGCCGACATCTCGGGCCTGGACATCGGCGACAGTGTGCGAGTGCGAGACCTGACGGCTCCGTCCGGGGTGAGGATTCTGGCCCCGGAGGGCGAGGTCCTCATCGTCATCGCGCCGCCGGCTCGTGTCGAGGCGGCGGCACCCGCGCCTGCCGAGGCCGGCGCGCTGGTGGAGGAGGTCCCGGAGCCGGAGGTGGTGGGCGAGTCGGAGTAGACCGGGCGGGCGTACCCTCTTCTGCCGCGTTCACCCCGAGCGCCCTTCGGGACCCCGAGCAATCGCTTCAGGGTCCTGGAGGAGTAGCTGGGTGGAGAGAAGCCGAATGGCACGCCGACTGTGACGGACCTTCGAGCGGATCGCGGGCGGGCGCAGAGCACCCGCCCGAACGCCAGAAGGATCGCTGCTACAGCGCGGGCTTCGCCGCCTTCTTCTCGCGCTTCTCCTTGCGCCGAAGCTTGATGTCCTTCTTCGGCTTCTTCTTCTCTTTCTTGATGTGGCGCTTGTCGCCGCCACCGTGCATCGACATAGCTGTCCTCCTTCCGGTCTTGCTTGACCGCTCACACGGCCGCGCCCCGCGAGGCTGCGAGCCGCTCGGCTCAGCGCCTGAGCAGTCCCATATACCTTACTTCCTCTGGTCCTGTCACCATGACTGGTCGGCCATTTGGCAGGTGGCCGCGCCGCGACTCATTTTTTGTCGTCCTGCCAGTAGCGTTCGAAGATCGTCGACACCGACACATTCGCGTGCACTCGCCGGATCGCCTCGGCGAGCATCGGCGCTACAGAGAGCACACGCATCTTCGGGGAGAGCTTCGCCGGAGGCACTGGGATGGTGTCGGTGACCACGACCTCCGTGATCGGCGATGCTTCCAGCTTCCGAACCGCGTCGCCGGAGAGGACTGCATGGGTGGCATAGGCATGGATCTCCGAGGCCCCGCGCGCCGCCACCATCTCGGCCGCTGAGACGATGGACCCGGCGGTGTCGATCATATCGTCGATGAGAATGGCCTTCTTGCCATCCAGCTCACCGATGACCTGGACGATCTCCACGAAGTTCGGCTCGGGCCGGCGCTTCGCGACGATCGCCAGCGAGGCGGTCAGCCTGTCAGCAAGCGCCTTCGCTGTCCCAACGCCGCCGACGTCCGGTGACACGACGGCCACCTCCGGGCCGGTGAAGCCTTGCGCGATGGCATCTTCTGCCATGATGGGGCCGCCAGGGATATGATCCACCGGGATATCGAAGAACCCCTGGATCGACTGCACGTGGAGGTCGACGGTGAGAATGCGATCGGCGCCGGCGATGGAGATCAGGTCGGCGATGAGCTTGGCCGCGATCGGCTCGCGCGGTTTGATCTTCTTCTCCTGGCGGGCGTAGCCGTAGTAGGGGATCACCGCCGTCGTTCGGAGCGCCGACGCGCGCTTGAGGGCGTCGAGGATGAGCAGCAGCTCCATGATGTTGTCGGAGCTCGGTGCGCAGGTGGGCTGGACGACGAACACATCCGCGCCGCGGACGCTCTCTTCGATGCGCACGCGGATTTCGCCATCTGCGAAACGTCCCACCTCCATCACCGCAAGCGGGACGCGGAGATGCTCGGCGATGGCGCGGCTGAGCTGCGGGTTCCCGTTGCCGCTGAGGATACGGAGCTCGTCCGAAGCCGTTGATGCCATCACGCCGCCTCCGGTGGCCGGCGGTCAGAGCCTTCCGCCCGGCCATCACGCGCGCGCTACGCTCCTGCCGAGAGCTGCCGTGCTCGGGCGAGATCCTCGACCGTGTCGACCCCCATCCCGTTGTGAGCGACCTCGAGGGGGATCGCATCCACCCGGCACCCCCGGTCCACCAGGAGTCCGATCACGTCCGTCAGGTAGTACTGCGCCTGTGCGTTCTCGTTCCCGAGCGCTAACAGGAGCTCGAACAGCAGCGGTGTCTCGAAGCAGTAGACCCCGACGTTGATCTCCCGGATCGCCAACTGCTCTTCGCTGGCGTCCCGCGCCTCCACGATCCCCAGGACGCTGCCGTCATTCCCCCTGATGATCCGGCCCAGCGTTCCCGGCTTCGCAGGCTCCGCTGTAAGCATCGTTGCGTCCGCCCCTGCGAGGAGGTGGTGATCGACCAGACGCAAGATATCATTCTCAGTGAGAAGCGGGATATCCGCATAGGCGAGAAGCATGGGGCCCCGGTAGTCGGCGAGCGCAATCTGCGCGCACTTTGCCGCGTGCCCTGTGCCAAGCTGCTGGTCTTGCACCACATACTCGATGCCGCCGCCGATGGCGGCTCTTACGTCTTCGGCGCGATGCCCGACCACCGCGATGATTCGGGTGATACCCGCCCCGCGCATCGCGTCCGCCACTCGGGCCGCCATCGGTCGTCCCCCCACCCGCACCGCCGCCTTCGGCTCCTCGGCGCACATCCGGGTACCCTTGCCCGCTGCTAGAATCACTGCTGGGATAGTGCTGCGATGGACCTTTCTGCCTTTGCTACTCACCAGACACCTCTCCATGAACTCGGGAGCGCGCTACAAGAGCGACCTCGCCCTCCTGGACTCAGAGCGCCTAACGGCACCTGTTACCTTGCGTCGCGAACACCTTCTATAGAATCTCTTGATTCAGCGTTACGCGGCAGCTCGCCACAGTGATCTCTCAGTGGCGTCTGTGCGCCATCTCTTGCATTACCGGTCGAACGGCAATGCAAGAGATGCTGTCAAGCGCTCTGCGTCGCCCGCACAACGGTTCCGATAGATGCTCTCGCGCTTTCCTGGCTGCCGGGCCAGGACTCGAACCTGGAAAAGAGGCTCCAAAGGCCCCTGTGTTGCCGATTACACCACCCGGCAGCGCTTCTCGCCTGCCGGGCGCTCAGCCCGCGGGCGGCATTCCGCCGGCCGCGCGCGGCGCCTCCGCCCAGGGCAGACTCACGGTTGATTCTAGCATCGCCGTCCTACCGGAGTCAATCGGGCCTGCAGGCGCCAAACACCCTTGGACCGTCGTTGAACCGCGGAGGGGTGGACTGCCCCTCCGCGGCGGCTTCCTAGACCTTCTCCCTGATGTTTGCGTCCGACATCGGCCGCAAACATCCTCAGGTCATGGCTTCGACGTGCTGTGCCTTCACCTTGACAACGCGCCAGCCGTCAAGTAGCGAGCGCAGCGATTGATCCGACATGCCGCTCGCGGAGACGCTGACGAGCCTCTTGCTCGCCGCCAGCTCCCGCAGGGCGTCGCGCAGCCTCCGCCACACGGGGTTCTCCCGGACATCCTCCGGGCCGCGCGGTCCACCGGTGTTCCGGTCTGACGCATAGTGAAGGCGGAACGTCTGGGTGTGTACGACCTCCAGCACATATCCGGACAGATCGCCCGATGTCTTGGGCACGAGCCTCCCGGTGGCGATCTGCCGGATCGAGGAGACGATGCCCTCGATCACTGCGCCGCGCTGCTCCTGGGCTGCCTTGGGGTCGTACCTGCCTATCAGGTTGTGGACGTCTGCCGGGATTCGAACCGCATCCCCGACGCCGACGGTCGCGAGCGCGGCCGACGGCCTGCGCCGGGCTTTGCGGACCGGACGACGAGGACGAACGCTCTTCTTCTTTGCCTTCTTCTTGGGTGGCACGGCTCAGCTCGCCTCCTTTGGCTTGGGCGCATGTGCGGGCCGTCCACTCGTGCTTCGTAGCGAAGGAGCCTCGCCACTTCGCAGAGCAGCATCGGCGGTGCTCTCGGCTGCGATGAACGGTTCGGCCGATACAATGGCGCGAGCAAGCTCTACCAGTTTCAAGTTCGATCGGCTGGCCTCCTGCTGCATGCGCCTGTGAGCGTCGTGCTCGGTGATGCCGTGGCGCTGCATCAGGATGCCTTTCGCGCGCGCCACGAGCTTCCGGACCTCCAGCGCCCGGTTGAGCCGGGCAATATGCTCCTTCAGATCCCGAATGTCAGCAAATCTCGTGTGCGCCAGCTCCAGCGCCGCCTGAAGCTGCTCCGAGGTTGCGGGCTTGAGCAGATAGGCGAGGCCGCCGGCCGCGGTCACTCCCGCGAGCAGCTCCTCATCGAAGTGGCCGCTGAGGAAGACGACTGGGATCGGACTGCATTCAGCGATTCGGCGCGCCGCCTCGATGCCGTCGCAATCGGGCATGCGGATATCCATGACGATCACGTCCGGGCGCTGTTCCGCCGCCAGCCGGACTGCAGCGTCGCCGGTGCCAGCCTCCCCAACCACATGATGCCCGAGAGCGCGCAGTTGCTCCGCCACCGACGCCGCGACCGCCGACTCGTCCTCGGCGAGGATGACCCTCAGACCCTGGCTCATGGCTTCCCTTCAGGGGCTCGCACCGGGAAGGTGATGGTGAAGACGGCGCCGCCATCGCCTTCCGCCGAGATTGTGCCGCCGAGATCGCGCTCCGCCAACCGGGCGACGAGGCCCAGCCCGAGGTTGTTGGCGGTCTGGAAGTCGAGGTCGGGCGGCAGGCCGAGGCCGTCGTCGCGCACCTCGAGCAAGGCCGTATCGCCCTGACTGGCCACCCGCACTGCTATCTGCCCGCTCGCACCATCCGGGAAGCCGTGCTCGATCGCGTTCGAGATGAGCTCGGTCAGTATCAGCACGAACGCGGTGGCCTCGCGAGTGCTGAGCGTCAGAGGTGAGACATCGGTCTTCACACGAATCCGGCCTTCGGCATTCATCGACCGAAGCAGATGCTGGGTGAGCTGCTGGGCAAGCTCCGGCAGCCGCAGCAGCCCCGACACGGGGTCGCGCGCGAGCAGGTCGTGGATGGCCGCGATCGATGCGAGACGCCCGACGCTCTTCTGGAGGGCGCGGCGCGCGGTCGGCGATTTCTCGGTCACCTCCTGCGCGGAGAGCAATCCGGTCACGGTCTGAAGGTGGTTGCGAATGCGGTGGTGGACTTCCTGAATGCGATCGACGCTGCCCGCCAGGTCCTGCAGCAGCCTCTCGTTCTCGGCGGCGATATGGCCGGCGATCGCCGCCTGCTCCAAGACGTTGGACACGAGGTGCGCCTGATCTTCGGTGAGGCGCGCCAAGAGGTTCGCCTCATCGTAGAGGGATATCTGGCCGCTCTGTCGCCCCTGACGTCCTGCCCCCATCGCCCAATGCCTTCGGTTCGTGTCCACCCCCAGCGATCATGAGGATGGCGTGGTCCAACACCGGCAGCACGACCTCGAGACACTCCCTGGCGCCCCGAGGACTGCCGGGCAGGTTGACGATCAACGTCCTGCCTCGCAGCCCCGCGGTCCCGCGCGACAGCATCGCAGTTGGCGCGTGGGCCAGGCTCCGCGTTCGCATCGCCTCAGCGATGCCCGGCGCGCGACGATGCAGCACCACCTCCGTCGCCTCCGGGGTCACATCCCTGGGGCCCAGCCCGGTGCCGCCGTTGGTAAATACCACGTCTGCGCCAACTTGATCGCTGAACCGGACAAGCTCCGCCTGGATGCGCTCGGCGACATCAGGAACAACGGCGATTTCCAGCACCTCCGCCCCGGCTGCGGCCAGGGCGTCACGCAGGGCGGGACCGGTCAGGTCCTCGGCCTCGCCTCGCGAGCATCGGTCACTGACAGTCAGGATGGCGACTTTCATCGCCTCTGCCCAGCAATTCGACAGGATCCCCCGCCTTTACCTCTCCCCCGGCCACCACCCTGGCGAAAACACCCTCCGTCGGCATGACACACCGCCCGGTCTGTGCCCTTATCTCGCAGTCTTCGTGACATTCCTTGCCGATCTGCGTCACCTCGAGGACCGCCGCGGTCCCCACCCGCAGCCGGGCGCCGACCGGGAGCGTATGAAGCTCGACCCCGACGACCGTCAGGTTCTCGGCGAAGTCGCCCGGATGAAGCTCCATGCCCTCGGCCCGCATGGTATCGATGCTCTCGTTGGCAAGCAGGCTCACCTGGCGCCCGCTGCCAGCGTGGGCGTCGCCGATCAGCCCGTGGCCTTCCCGCAGCACTCCAACCGCGATCGGCTTCTTCCGCGTCCCCTTCTTCTCGCTGATCGAGACGGCTAGCAGCCGTCCCTCGGCTTTGCTCAAGGCAGACCCTTTCGCTCCCATAGCCCCGCCTTTCCGCCGGACTTCCTCACCAGATGAACCTCCCGTATCTCTGTTGCCGGATCGATGCCCTTGCACATGTCGTGGATCGTCAGGGCGGCGGCGACCACCGCCGTGAGCGCCTCCATCTCGACTCCTGTTGCCCCGTGGGCGCGCGCCGTCGCCGTGATCTCCACCTGCCCCGCCGTTTCGTCAACCGCGAAATCAACGCCGGCATAGGTAAGCGCGATGGCGTGACAGAGAGGGATGATCTCAGGCGTACGCTTCGCCGCCATGATCCCCGCCACTCTTGCCGTCGCCAGCGCGTCGCCCTTGGGCAGCGTCCCGGTGGCCAGCGCCCGGATGGCCGCTCCGCTCATATGCACGCGACCGACCGCGATGGCTTCGCGGTCGGTCGCAGTCTTGTCGTGTATGTCGATCATGGCGCAATAACTCGACGAGGGGGCGACTCGACTCTCGACTCTTCGACTCCTCGGTTCAAGTATAGCGCATCTGCTGCGCGATCACCGACGCGGCGTGGACAATCTGGGCGAATTTCACGGGGTTGAGGCTGGCGCCGCCGACGAGTCCGCCGTCGATCTCAGACTGGGAGATGAGGTCGTGGGCGTTCTCCTCGGTGACGCTGCCGCCATAGAGGACGCGGATCTGCGCCCCGGCCTTCTCGCCGTAGACCTCGCGGATCGTGCTGCGGATCAGCCCGCAGACCCGGTTCGCCTCGCTCGCGTCACAGGCGCGTCCGGTGCCGATCGCCCACACCGGCTCATAGGCCAGCACCAGCCCGGCCACCCGATCGGCCGTCAGGCCCGAGAGCCCGGCAGTCACCTGGCCCCGCACGATGCCGTCGGTCCGCCCGGCCTCGCGCTCCGGCAGGGTCTCGCCGCAGCACATGATCGGGACGAGGCCGTGCTTCAGCGCCGCCTTCACCTTCAGATTCACGCTGTCGTCGGTATCACCGAACACCCGCGCCGCATCGGCGCTCAG
>Ga0315274_10007478_pt1 | contig 15814 bp, 14 predicted proteins | sample YL17G02_20_MG_FD_203700 | JGI IMG/M metagenome (GOLD analysis project Ga0315274, IMG submission 203700) | Sediment microbial communities from Yellowstone Lake, YNP, Wyoming, USA - YL17G02_20 | ecosystem: Environmental > Aquatic > Freshwater > Lake > Sediment | place: USA: Wyoming | collected... | reverse complement strand
AACCGAAGCCTTCAAGTAAGCCTGTCCTAGACCACTTGGACGCTAATTTAGCCGCGTCGCTTTGAAGCGATTTCCACGGATTAGCGGATTCGAGTAATGATTGAATTGAACTCATGTTTTTTTTTTGTTTTTTTAAGTTTAAATTATTTGTTTTTTCCAAAAGCGAGCTCACGCATACGAGAGAAAGCATCGTTTTCGATAATTGGTTTTGACGTTACTCCACCTAATGTTTTAGATGCTGAACCTAATGATTCTTTAATAGGAGCTTTAGTAGTAATTGATACTTTTAAGCTTTCTAATAATGTTTCATATACAAGTTGAGCTTCTTTTTTAGATGTTGCTTTGTCAAATGCTGTTAGAACCTTTACCTTTTGCGATTCAGTTAAAGACTTGTTACGGAAGACTTTGTTAGTGTAAAGTAATTTAGCGTTTAACAAATTACTCTCGTTAAGCTCAGAATTAAGAGTCTTAACCATTTCATTAAGTTCTAAAGATTCTTTAGTACCAGTACTAGTTGAACCACCACTAGCTGAAGCAATATTCTTAAAAGCTTGCTTTAACTCTTCTGAGTTGAAGTTTTTCTTAACCCAATCAATTCCTTTGTCTAAAGCTTTAGCGATAGCTTGAATAGCAGCGTTATCACCAGAAACATCAGCACCTGATTGAGCAGCAGTTAATTCATCTAATTCTTCATCCATAAATGAAACTTTTTCAGCTCCACCTTTAGAATAAGGAGATTCTTTTTCCTGACTTCCTGGTGTTGTGTACTCATCTTTACCTTTAGAGAAGATAGCATTTTTAGATCTAGATGGATCTGATGCTTTTTTAGCATATGCTTCATCTACTTCAGCTAAAAGTTCATCAATGTTAATTTCTTCTTCGTCATCTTCCAATTCCCTTTCTTCTTCGCCTTCAGCGCCTTCTTCATCTTCCATACCTTCATGACCAGCTTCTAATTCGCCAGCTGAAACCATGTCTTTAATTACATCTTCAATAAATGATTTAAGATCTTCTTCAGACATATCTTCGATTTTTATTTCTTCACCTTCTTCTTCACCTTCTTCTTTTGCTTCATAAAGATCTTCATCTTCATTAGTAGAATCAAGTTCAGCTAAAAGTTCATCTAAAGAAATTTCTTCGTTTGTGTCCTCATCGTCCATCATCATTTCATCCATTTCTGCTTCTTCATACATTTCCTCATCCATCTCATTTAGCTTTGCAGATAATTTTTCTTTGAGATAGGGAGTAAATGCTTCTTCGAGAGCAGCTTTTGCATTTGCGATTGCTGTTTCTTTTACAGCTTTAGCGTCTGCGATTGCTTCTTTGAGCAAATCTCTGTTTGTTGCCATTTTTCCTTAAGTTTTTTTGTTGGAAATACGCTTAATATGAGGGAACCTCGAAGCGTAATAAATATTAAAAGTTTAATGCCTCATAGAATTGGGCACATTTGTTATACGTATGTGGTTATTTATGTAAAATCGCAAAGTGTAAAAAAGAAATGCCTCACTTTTGTGAGGCATCAGTCTTAAAATAGTATTTTAAGAGGGGTTAGATTAATTTTTACCTTGAATTTTATCTCCTAACCACCAGAGAGCAGCTCCTGCTATTAATGAAGCAATCATCACTGCTCCTAAACCTAAACCCCAAGTTCCAACTCCGAGGCTAGCAGTTACTAAAGCAGCAGGAACCATAGATGCTCCTACTTTTCCTACACCACTTATAATTTTTCCGGTTATTTTAGCTGTTTGACTTACATCTGACGAATTTTTAAATGTAGAAGTACTAATGTCTCCTCCCCATGATTCTGTTTGAATTTCTTCAGAAACTTTTTTAGCATATGAATGTGCTAGATTAAAAATATCAGTATATTCATCTTCATTAAGTGTTTCTTTAACAGTACCTACAATATTTTGTTTAAACTTTTCTAGTTCTTCAGGTGATAATTTTGACTGTAATTGGGTCCAATAATTTTCCATCTCTACTTGAAATTTAGGATCATTAACTAGATCTTTTATTTCTTTTGAAGCTTCAGATGGTGTTAGTTCTGCTTCTGTTAATTTATTTTTATATTGACTCTCAGTAATCAAACCAGCGAGTTTTTGCATGTGTAAAAATTCTTTATTCATGATTTCTTTTTATAATTTAAAATATTGGACAAGTTCCATTAGCGCATAAAATTTCTGTCACTAATGAATTTACTTTATTATATGGATTAATTGGTGAAGATATTCCTTCATGTATTGATGACATAAACGAACCTGGATTTGAAGGTGTACTTACAAAATCCCAACAAAGCAATTCAAAGTCGTCTTGTACCTCTAGTACTTCTCCTATTTGTTTTAAGCTTCCCATCCCACGAGATGAAACACCTACTTTGATTCCTGCTCCAATTAATGATTTTAAGATATTACCTGATGGAGTAGGTAAAAGTTCTATTTTACCCATAATATTTTCTCCGTCCCACCAAATTTCAGAGATATTGTGTGATACATTTTTTAAGTTAATTATTTGAGAGTCTGGATGATCTAATTCACCACATGCTCTTCTTTCCTTAACTAACTCCATGTATTTATTTATCTCACGTTCCCATAATTCTTTTGAATAATATCTACCATTACCGTTTTTTACTTCAGGAGTAGCTAATACACCTTCAACTAATGGATTTCCACTTGTGCTCTTACCTTCAGTAAGAGCCATTGGGGATACGTTAAACGGTTTTATTTCTATTAATAAGGATTTCATATTATTTTTTATCTACTAAATATATTATAAGTTTACATCATAGAAGTCACTAGATTGATCATCAGAATCATCTCTTCTAGGTTCAAAATCATTATCTTCCATTTCTATTCCTTTATCTTCTGCTTCAGCTTGTTTCCAACCTAATTGCCATAATTTAGCTAAATCAGCTCCTCCGTAATATTTATTTTTTCCAAAGTCATATGGTGGGTTATTAAAAGAAATATCTTCATAATAATCGTATTTTCCTTTATCTATAAAATCTTTATTACCTTGGCCTTTTTTAGTTATAGATCTATTATACATTCCATATGTCATATCTTGACCACCTGAATCCATACCATATTCATTTATTTCTTCTTTAATAAGATTACGAATTACAGAGCGAAGTTTAGATTCACCTTCTTGCAACTTCATTTTCTTCTCAGCACCAGGCATCTTCATTTTTTTAACACCAGCAGAGTTTTGAGGAGTTACAGACATTTCTTTAACTTTTTTAGGCATAGAATCTTTTGCTTCTTTGTTACCTAATGAGTCTTGAACATTTGCTTTTACTTTTACTTCTTTTTCAATGTCACCATATCCTGATGCTTTATGCTTTCCTTTTGGGGCTTTAGGTTCGCCTAAACCAGGAGCTTCAGTTGTATAACCAACTCCCATAGTTGAAAAATTACCATTTTTAGTATAGTATAAAGCATCTTTAGCTAAGTTTTTAACAACCATAGCTTTGATCTCATCACCTGTTTTTTTCTTATTTTTCTCATCATACATTTCAGCAAAGAAACCTTTCATGATTTCGTTAAAATTAACGTTATCAGCATTTTTCATGTCTGATGGTTGGAAGGCATTTTTATTTGCATCTGCTACTTCTTTAGAAGTTTCTTTTTCAGTTGCTTTAATTTCTTCACCTAAAATTTTCTTCCAATCATATACACTATATCCTTTAGCTACAACACCACCGGCTGCTTCACTAATGATTTGTTTAGATTTTAATACGTTTGTAGCGGTATTAAAGTCTGTATATTGATTAAAATATTCAGGGAATAATAAGCGGGCTTGTTTTAAAAACTGAGCCTTATTTCCTTTACCTTCTGTAATAAGGTTAAAATGTTGTTGAAGTGTCATGTTATTTTTTATCTCTAAATAATTTAATAATATCGTCTAAGTAGTCAACTGCTAAATCTGTACCATATTGTACTTTAAAGTCTGGAGAACTTTTATAGTAATCCATTGTTTTAGTTTTAGCTTGTTTTAATAGTGGAAGTAAAGTATTTAACTTATCTTCTATTTTATCAAAATCACCTACTCTATTAGTAATAAACTGTGTTAAAGCAGGATCAGTTAAGTTAAGATTGTTAACATAAGTATTAGTTACTTCTTCTTCTAATTTCTTTTTCCACAAATCTTTATGTTCAATACCTTTTGCTTGTTTGTGAAGTTTTTTAGCGTCAACTGGTTTCCAACCTAACTTATAGTAATAAATATTTTGTGCTCCTTTAGCTTTTTTATTTGGATTAAAAGCGTTTGGAGTAGCATAGTTTGCTCCTTCACCTGGAGTAAAAGTAGCTGCTCCAGCTCCACCACCTGTAGCACTTATTTCTTTTAACTTATTAAATACTGCTTCTTTAAGTTTTTGTTCGTCTACTGTCTTAAATTTTATATATTCAGCAGGATAAGCTGTACGAACATGAGTTCTAAATGCATTCCATACTGTATTAAAGGCATTGTATATTTTCTTAAAGTTTGGATCCTCAGTAGTTTCTTTATATGTAAGAAACTTTTTATATTCATTATTAAGTTCTTTAAATGCTTTATACATTAAGGCAAAATCAGGCTTATAAGTAACATCCCAAGATATAGCTCCAGTTTCAGGATCTACATCTGTTTGTTTTGTGGTATATCCACCTGATGTAGATTTATTGTCTGTCATTTACTGATTTAAGTTCTTCTAGTAAGTCACAATATTGTAATAAATTAACGATATTGTCATTGTTTACTTTATCGTTTTTATTTAATTCAACTAATAAATTAGTTATTTCATTAATTTTAATTTTAGTAACCTCATTTTTAGTTTTCTTATTCAATTTAATAAAATCTACTTTGAACTCATTAATTTTAATATTATAAAACTCTTTAAGTTTAGTAGTGTTATCAACACTATTTATAAACTCTTTAAGAATCAATTTCTTAGTATTACTAAAATCTGAGTACTTATTATTAAATTTGTCTAATAATATTTTATACGTTAATATACGTGTATCTTTATCGTAGTGGGAAAACTCATTCATAAGTTCATCTGTAGATTCTTGAGGTTTAATCTTAGATGAAGTTAAATGCTCTAATAAAAACAATTTATTAGAAATAGATTGTTCATGAGAAACATTTTTATCACTATTATATCCTTCAATTAATGTATAAATAGATGCTTGTGCCTTATAGTTAGATAGTTTTGTTTTAAAGAAATCTTCTAAATTATAATGTTTTTTAATTTCATTAATTAAGTTATACTTTTGTCGCTTAAGTGAAGATTTATTTAAATGTCTAGAACTTTCTAAAACTGTATTTATTACAACTTCTGCTTTTCCTTCTGTTAAATTAGTACGTTTAAGCAAACTATCATATAACTTATATTCTCGACCTAATTCTGTTTTACTAAAATATTTTTTAAGAATATTAGTTGCCTCAGTATTTTTACCTGATAATGTATCAGCTGTTATTTGTCTAACTAGTAGTTCGAAGAGAATGCCTGTATTCTTAAATTTCGAATGTTTTATAAGCATTTAAAGTTGTATTTTTGTTATAAATATATAATAATTTTTAATCTCGCAATTGATTTTCATCAAGTAGTGACTCTTTTGCTTTATCTGTTTGAAATACTAATTGTTTTTCCATACTATTTAAAAATTGTTTATTTTTTAAATAAGTAGTTTGAGCATTTTCAGTTAGTTGTTTAGACATACCACCCATCTCATCATCGTATTTCATAGCTGTTTTACCTAATCTATCTTTACCAAAAACATTTTGTTGGGTATTTATGTTGCTTACTTTTTCTTTTGGTCTACCTAATGTAGCATCTTCTCCATATCCTGTAGGTACATTTCCTGGATCTGTTGTCACTCTACCTTTACCATATAATGATGCTAAGTCGTGAGGTGTACCATATGATTTACCTGTTTCTAATGGATCATTTCCTTCTTCAGTTATTTGACCTAATCTAAATTTACGTTTAGCATCTTGTAAAATAAGATCTCTATATTCATCAAACTGATCTTCACTAAAGTGGAACACATGATGATAAATCCAATCTGTAGGAAGTAATTGTGCTTCCATAATGCTTTTAGCTAGCTCAACTTTTTCCTTCATTAAAGCAATACGTTCTTGATCATAAATGATTGAAGGTGTTGTTAATGATAATTCAAAATTAGTTAATGCTTCACCCTTATATCCTTGAACATATAAATGTACTAAAGCAATTTTATATAATTCTGATAATAGAATACGTTGTAATCTATCAATTGTACGAGCGAAACGAATATCTTCAGCAGCTAATGTTGCTTTACCACTTAAATCTTTTTCATAGCCCATAAACGCTTTAGGCACTTTAAGGGCGGCAAATAACTTGTCTCTTAAATAGACTACGTCTTCTATACCATTATACTCTAAACCTTTAGTCGTTTCTATCTTAGTTGTTTGGTCGTTTCCTCTAACAGGAATATAAAAATCTTCTAACATGTTTTGCATGTTATATTTTAAGTTATATTCACCAGTTTGTGGATCCATATATGGTGTTTTTTTCATGGTACGAACTGTCTTCTGCATGAAATTTTCTACCTCATTAGGAGGAATTGCTCCTACATTAATATAAAATACTCGTTTTTCTGGGGCACGAGAGATTCTATGAATTAACATAGCGTCTTCCATTAATGTATATTGTTTAAACAATTTACGAGCTGGTTCAATGTATGATCTACCATAAGGTAGATAGTTAACATCCGTTAATAAACGAAAGTGAGCCATTTCGTAGTTATCAAAGAAAATACCACTTTCATTATTCTTTTGCCCAAAACTAGGTACAGAAAATTGTCCTGATCCGGCAGTACCTGATGCGTATCCATCTGGGCTGAATTTAAATCTTACTGCTGATGGTGTTTCTATATTAAATCCTTCTTGTCTTTCAATATGATAAGCAGTATAAGGTATAACATTATATACACCAAATTTTTCAGCTATTTCTAATTTTAAAAAGAAATCACCATATTTACACATTTGACGAGTCCAAGACCATAAATTAAATTCGATATTTAATATATCATAAAATAAGTTATATAGAATTTTTTGTATATCTTCATCCGAACTACGAATTTGAAGTACTTCTCCCATTTCGTTTTTTAATGAACATTCGTCTGAGATAATATCTAAGGCAGATGCTATAATAGCATCTGTATCCATAACATCGTAATCTGAGTATAATTGAACTCTTAAATATTGATAGTTGATGTTTAATTGTTGACCATAGAGTGATGTAGCGTTAGATGAATATACTCTACTATATCTATCAATTAAAGAATTAGTTTCATATTTACCACTTTTTTGAATGGAGTCAACATCCATTACTTTAATTTGATTTCCACCTTCGTTACGAATAATAACGTCTGTTGAAAATAATCTCCTTAATCTTAAAAATACATTAGTATCTGCCATTTTTTATTTTTATAATAACCAACTAATATCTTCACTGCCATTATTTGTAGGCATATGATATGGATTATCTACTCCTGCTGAGAAATAGGCTCCTTGATATTGAGAAGGTCGTGATATATTGTTTATTGCTGCTTTTGTTAATTCTATTCCTTGTGTTTTATTTTTTAAAGCGGTATCTCTAACATACATAGCTATACTATAAGCCATAACTAAGTCATCGTTATATCCACTTTGTGCTTCTGCTCTACCGTTTTTCCAAATAAACACTTTCATTTCTTCAAGTAATCTTTTTGATCTAATTATAACACTATGATCACCAAAATACTCTCTACCCTTATTAATTACTAAAGGACGTGTTTTTAATGATGTAGTAAAACCAGGAGTCATTTTAGATGTATCTTCATACTTACTAATATACGAATCAGAAGTTGGGGCATCACTCTTTGGTGAATAATAGAGATTTCTATAATTTCTTTCCATAATGGATTCTATTGTTGACCAACCTATATTAGCATTTTCAACTACTAATAAAGCCTCGTTGTACTCAGTAGCAATACCTACTAACATATAACCAAATTCTTTAGGAGAAAGTTGACTTTTAAATTCTGCTACTTGTGCATTTGTTTCTAAATCAAATATATGAAATGCAGAAAAATCCTTTCCATCTCCTCTAGCTACATCAGCTACTACTATATAATTTCTTGTATAGTCTGGTGACTCCCAAATCCATAAATTCTTATCTACTCCTCGTCTTTCCATAGGTTCAACCATATGAGTAGTCATTATATATTCAAGATGCTCAGGATAATAAACTATGTCTCCTGATGTAGTAAAATCACAATCACATTCTTGTGCTGCTAATCTAGGGTCACCTAATTCTACATCTTGTCTATCTCTCCAAGCTTGATCACGTTCAGGATGAATATACCAAGGTAATTTAATAGGTAAGAAATTATTATCTCGCGCTTCTGCCTTAACCCATGTTTTATGAAACCAATTACCTGTACCAAATGGAGTAGATAATACAATGGCGCCACCTCCTGTTGCTAAGGTTTGTTGAGATGAAGCCCAAATTGGTTCAATACCTTCAATAAATGCTGCTTCATCTATAATTAGAAGTGAAACTGCTTCTGATCGACCAGCATCACTTGCTGCGGATGTAGCTTTAATTTGGGAACCATTATTTAATCGTAATGTTAATTTATTATTTTCATCAGATGGTACTTTTAACCAAGATGGTAAATTATCATACATAAACTTGGTTTTAGTAACCATGTTTTTGGCTGTTTCTTGCTTAGTAGCTATACAAAGAATATTTTTATCTTTATGAAATGTCATTAACCATAAAGAATATCCTGCGGCTAATGTTGATATGCCTAATTGTCTTGATTTTAAAATAAGTGAATATGGATTGTCTTTCCATAAACTTAATACTTTAGCTTGAAATGGGTATAAATTGAATATAATTCGTCCACGTTGTGGATGTTGTATATTGCAGTATTTGCGCATAAAATGCGCCGGGTCCTTTGCACATTTAGTGTATTCCTCCCTAATAATTTGTTTTAAGTCTTGCGACATATTATTTATTTAATTCATCATTTATATAGTCAATTAACTTAAGACCTTTTTTAATGAATATTTTCTTAATGTTATCTTTTGTTTTATAACTATCCATGGCTGCTTTTGCTTTTGATTTATCAGCAGCTGATGCTTTCTTATCTTTTAATATTTTTGCTTTATTAACAATAGCAATTTTATATGTATTAAATAATGTTTCTTCTTCTGGTGATAAATCAGCATAAGTTTTACCAACTGTTTTTTCCACTTCTTTATCGCTCACTGCTATTGGTTCCTCTTCAGGTGATTTTTCTTCATCATCTTTATAGTAAGTATCAGTTGGTTCTTCTTCTGGTTCTTCATCAGGAGTAAGTGTTGGTAATTCTGGTTCTGATGGTGTTTTTTCAGGTTTAACTGTTTTATCTCTTTTAGAAGTTAAGACACCTGCTGTTCTAAGATTATTAATTACAGAGTTAAGTTCAGAATCGTTTTTAAGACCTAATGCTATTCCTAACTCTTTTTGAGTCGTACCTTCTTCACCTGCTGTTTCTAACGCATTAAGAAGTGCTCCTGTTCTACCTGAAGAATATACTTCTTTAGCTAGAGCAAATTTAGCAGGATCTTGAATTTTAATCATACTAACTACATTAGCCATTTCAGCTATATTTACATCTTTACCACTAGCTTTAGCAGCATCTACTGCTTTTTTAACAGAAGCCGCATCTGTTTTTTCGGCTTTAGCTATATTTGGAATTTCATCTGATGATGTATTCTTAGTAACTATTGTTAATTCATTTACAATTTCTTCTTTAATATAGTTATATAAATCTTTACGTTTCATTGAGCAGTTTTTGTTATAAATATTACAAGTTTAGGTAAGATTTTATTTGTCTTATTCGATCTTCAGTAGAACCTGATATGATACCAAAATTTCTAATATTATTTAATTTAAATGAACATATATATTTAATCATTTGATCTATTTGATCTCTATAATTAGAGTCAGTAGCACGTACATTATTGTCTTCAATAGATACTCCAGCAGGACTTACATAAAAAATCCAATCATATTCTTCAATAAATATAGAAGCATATTCCTCAAATCTATCCTTGTCAAATGGATCAATAGAATCAGCACACATTGTGAACGCCATAACATCTATAACAGTACGATCTGTAATAATATTTTCATTAATTAATTCACTACAACGTTCTGCTAAAAATATAGTTTGTCCTTTTAATGTACTATCTGTATTTAAAGGAATGCCTAAATCACGTAAATATTTACTACGTTCAGTAGCAAATGTATAGTCTTTAAATTCAGGTAATTCTTTTAATACATTTACTAATGTAGTTTTTCCTACAGAGACTGTTCCACAAAAACCTATCTTCATATTAATGTCTTGATTTAGCTACTCCTGATTTATACCATGGTAAACCAACACTGTCTTTTTTAACTTGTTTAAAACCATCTTTAGTATAAAAAATACCATTTAAATAATATTCTTCCTTACCATTTGGATGAATTAAAGCTGGACCTTCTGAATTATGTAATTTATTGTCCTTAATATATCGAACAGTTCCATCAGGTGATTTGAATCGTTTTACTGGGATTTTATCTGTCATAACTTTTTATTTTAAATATATGTAAAAAAGCTAAGAAAGCCAAATTTAAGGATTTCTTCTTATAAAACAGTGAGTCTATGATATTATCTAAAACTGAGCTATTTCAAAATATAAATTAGTTGTTCCTGATGAAGGGATGTTTGCTGCGTTAAATACCGAGTATTGGTATGGGGTTTCCTGTGAATATGGGTACTCTCCTTCAATAGTTCCAGTTAAACTAATAGTATCTCCTAACATTATTGCAGTAGTTCCTTCTACCCCAGGACGCACCCACACATCAGTTTGGATGGTAGTAGTGGTAAAAATTAAATCATATATTGGATTATTACTTGTATTTTTTGTTAATAATGTACTTTGAGTCCAGTCTTCTCCATCGAAACTATATTCTATATATCTAAACTCCTCTGTTGGACTATTATCTTTACTAAATCTTCCATATAAATTAAGTAAGAAAGAATTTAATATATTTGGAGAACCTATATTAATGTGTCCCCTTAATATTTTTGTTGGGCCTTTTATTACTATCATATCATATTAACTTACTACTCTTATCCAAATTGCAGGAAGAGATGTTGTTCCTAATCTATTAATTGTAGAGAATGCAGATGAAGTAGTAGGAAGAAAATCAGCTACTCCTGCGGTAGGTCTTACTCCTGCTATATAATTTGGAACAGTAGTATTACCTGGGGTGGTTAATCCTAAAACATTATATGTGTTAGTATTAGGTACTGATCTACATGTAATTGTATTACTTCCACTATGTTGAAATGCTGTATAATATAGTCCAGGGGTAAGAGTTAATGTTTGGTTTAGTGAACCAGAACGTGTTCCTGTAGCTGATACTATTATGTTACTACATGAAGCTATTAAGTTCTGGGGGTTATAAGATATAGGGTCACTATTATATATACCTAAAGAAGCAGTGGTTGTAGTTGTACCTGAGGTAACCTCAAAAGACATAGATGTTATCTTTGTATCTTTTACTACTATAAAAGGAGCCAAAAGTGTTGTAATTCCATTAGCTGATCCTGATGTTACAGCAATTGTGGCTAAAGTAGGGGTACCCGTTATAAATAAATCCCATTTATCTAATGCGGTATAGTTTGCTTCACTTAATCCTCTATCTGATGTAATTGGTCCTACTACACTTAATGATCCAGAAATTGTTGCAGATCCAGTGTAAGGGAATGATCCATTTCCTGCAACATATGAAGCTGTTAGTGCATAAGATGAACTTACTGCTTGTAAAACATATGAAGCAGTTTGGGCAGTAGTAACATATGATGCACTATCTGCTGTGCCTTTTAAACTTCCTGTAAAACCTAACGTTGATGTTGTTGAACCTGTTACTTCAAAACTTCCACTTACTATTGTTCTTCCTATTAGAGTTTGAGTATCATTTGTAGCATCTCCAAATTGATTTGAACCACTTGAATATATTATTGAAGATGATTCATAAGCTACATTTAAGTATGTTATGGATGCTGTTCCATTTAATATTAAGTTACCATTAAAAGTAAGATCTTGATTTAATGTATTGAGATATGAAGATGTTGAAGCATATGAAGAAGATAAAACAAAGGATGCTGTTGCAGCGATACCTTGTAATAATCCAGTAAATGATCCAGTAAATGATCCTGTATTATATGAACTGGTAAATGAGTTAAATGAAGATGTAGTTACAAAAGAACTAGTTTGATTATTAGTTACAAAACTTGAAGTAGCGCTATTTAAAACATAATTAGGAGCAAGAGAAGCAGTTGCAGCATATGAAGCAGAAGTTGCATTTACTGCGTTTGAAATACTCCCACTAAAGTATGAAGTAGATACAGCATTAGTAGCCCAAGAAGATGTTCCTGTAAATGTTCCTGTAAATGAACCTGTAAATGAACCTGTTGCTTTTAATAAACTGCTACTATATATTAATGTAGGAACTCCTCCAAAGAATCCATTATTATTAAATTGGATTTGAGTATTAGATCCACCAGGTGTTCCTCCTCCTCCACCCCCATTCATAGCATAGCTAGCTGTTAAAGCATAAGAAGCACTTACCGCTCTATCAGCATTGATAGCTTTATTAACTACTATATTAGATATTCTTATTTTACTATATCCAGCCATCTATAAAATAATTAAATGTCATATTATTCCCAAGAGTAAACGAATTGATAAGTATAAGCTATAACACCGCTAGTTAATGCAGTACCAAATCTATTAACGGCAATTCCAACAAATTCACTTGGATTAACATATATTGGTGCTGAGCTAAAATCAGCAAAATATGATGCTTGTTGTACTGCCGTATTTGCAGCTTGGGTAGCTGTTATATTTTGTGTAAATTCAGGTAACATAATTCTTCTACATGGTTTAGCGGCTATTCCTTCTGCTGTTTGTAAACTAGCTGCTGTGCCGCCAAATATTAAATAAAATTCATTAGTTATAGGACCACCAGCTATCACGGTTTGTATAGCTGCGCTTAATTTAAGACCTGTAATTCTTAATCTTTTACCTTGTATAGAAATAGTACCTGCTGGGTTTTGATATATAGCTAATATACCATCAGTATTAATTGCTAAACCTGAGGTCAATGTTTCAAAAGCTCTACCTCCTAAATTGTTTGGTAAGTTTGCCGCTAATGAAGCATTTAAAGGAATAGCGGCTGTTGGTTTTACAAGTGTTCCTAATGTTACTGTTCCTGCAATGAGTTGACCCATCGTGCCACCCGATAATCCTTGATACGATCCTAGCATTGAATTTTCTACTTCACCTATTGATCTAGCATAAGTATAACCACCTGAATGTAATACATAATTATTTACATACATACTAAGTGCAGCACCAGCAGTACCTGTATGAGCATGACGTATAGATATTGGTAATGTTGCTGATAAACATGGTTGGCCTTGACCAGTAGGGGTGTCTAATGTTGCATATAATACATCATCAATCCAAAATTCAACATTTCGTTCATTTAAAGAAATTACAAATTTATATTTCTGGTTAGGATCTGCAGCAAAATCAAAAACAGTAGTACTTGTTTCAGAACTATTATAATTTATAACTCCTATGAATCCAGATGCATTAACTCTAAAGTAAACTCCATCTGTAGGTGCGAATGGAGTTGAACTACCTCTTCTAAATAAACCAAAATCTATATTAAAGTTAGTTGTTATACTGTTATCAAATGAGTTATTCATTTCCAAATATAATGCCTGACCTCCAAAAATAGAAAATTCAGCATATGTACCCATAGTCATACCAGTAGTCGTTGTAGTGATAGCACCACTATTTGTTCTTAAACCTGCTGTACTCCAACCCGCAGTCATTGTAGTGGTAGTATATGTATGTTTACCTGTATTTTGAGCTGTGTAATTAAATGTTTCTACATCTAATAAATGATCTAACGCTACACGTATTCTATAATCATCATCAACTTCTGGGGATAACAATGTAGCTGTTCCTGATATAGTACCAGGATCGTTTTCATAAAATGCTTTAATACCACCTACATTGCCTGGATTGGTACTTACATTTGTTTCTGTAATAACTTTTAGTTGGTTGGATCCTGTTACCTCAACTACATTACCTGAAGTGTTACCTTCTATTCTAATTCCTGCCATATTAATTTATTATATTATATTTTACTTTAAATTGTCCATTTATTCTTAAATCTGAGATACAAGTTATATCAAATGAAGTATTATTAATTATATTACCAGGCATTACTCTACTATATAATGAAAATACTTGGTGATCTGCTGTATTATGGTTTATAGATGATGTATTCATTATATAAATATTAATACTAGAGTTGTTATTTACGTTAGGAGTATTGATAACAACTGTTGCTATATTTGTACCTGGTGTTGAACCATAATCTAAGGTTGCTATTCCTGTTTCACCAGTTGATACAGCATATGATGCAGATAAAGCATAACTACTACTTAATGATTGTGAAGCATAACTTGATGTTCCTGTTAATAAACCTGTAAATGATCCAGTAAATGATCCTGTATTATATGATGATGTAAAATTATTAAAGTTTGTAGACAATAATACAGGTACATTATTTACTAATAAAGAGCCAGAAACATTAACACTTCCAGAAAATATAGATGGTCCTATATTTGTAAAAGTATTTGAACTACTTATAAGAAAAGAACCAGTTAATACTAAATTATTATTGATATTATCAAAAGTTAACCTAGGTGATGCTCCAAATACTCCATGATCATTATATTGAATTTCAGAGTCATTACCAGCAGGTGTTCCTCCTCCACCCCCACCATTTAATGCATAACTTGCAGTAATAGCATATGAGGCAGTACCATGTAATGAACCAGTGATACCAGAAGTTACATTTAATGAACCGCTAATAGTTACTACTGAACCTGTGTTTACATTTAATATTGCAACACTCGCAGATTGCACTGTGAATATGTTTGGAGAAATTATATCATTTACTTGAATTAAAGGACCTGTTGAGCCAGATATTGTAAGAGCGGCAGACCCGCTGTTATAAATGTTTAAGCTGCCTGATAAATTAAAGGTACCATATCCCCCAGCTGATGCTTCGCCTAAATTAAAAGTTGGTGCGGGTGCACCGGCTACTCCCTTATATAGGGATAATATATTATTTGAAAAATGGTATCTTAAAGTAGTTGTAAGGTATAAAGATTCCGGACTTGTGAATCCTGCACCTGGGTTTGCTTGAGTAAAAGATATATATCCTTCATTTCCTAACCCACCTTCAGGATTAGTAACTCTTATTTGGTTAGATATTAAGGAGGTGGAGCTGCTAATGGCGTTTAAGACATAGCTGGCACTTTGTGCTAATATAACATAGGAAGCAGTTCTAGCGTATGAAGATGATAGAGCATAAGAACTACTTAAAACGTAGGAAGCTGTTTGAGCAGTGGTTACAAAGCTAGCGCTTTGTGCATTCACAACGTAGGAAGCTGTTTGTGCATAACTACTACTTAATGATTGTGAAGCATAACTTGAAGTTCCCCTAAAAGAACCAATAAATGATCCTGTAAAAGAACCAGTATTGTAAGATGATGTAAAATTATTAAAAGAAGAAGTTGTTAGGAAAGAAACAATATCTGTAGATACTAATACAGGTAAATTATTTAATAGTAAAGAACTAGAAACATTAACACTTCCAGAAAATATAGATGGTCCTATATTT
>Ga0315274_10007477_pt1 | contig 15815 bp, 24 predicted proteins | sample YL17G02_20_MG_FD_203700 | JGI IMG/M metagenome (GOLD analysis project Ga0315274, IMG submission 203700) | Sediment microbial communities from Yellowstone Lake, YNP, Wyoming, USA - YL17G02_20 | ecosystem: Environmental > Aquatic > Freshwater > Lake > Sediment | place: USA: Wyoming | collected... | reverse complement strand
ATTCCGGCTTATGGCATCCCCATTTCCATTGCCTGATATTCGCGGATGAACCGATAGACTATAGAACACGGCGCCTGGCGGAATTCGATGGCCGCATGGTCAATGTTTCAAACCTATCGGCGCAATGGATTTCGGCAACGCGCGGCCAGGGTATCAATATTGACTGCCGCGAAATCAGCGCAACGCCGCGTTTTTGGCCTGGTATGCCGGATGCGGAACGGCGGCGCATTGCCAGGCTTATTGCCAAGATGCGGCGCGATGGCGTGACCAGGGAAGATAGCATTTTGCAACAGTCAATTGAGGTTTTAAAATACACAACGAAATTTTCACAATACCAGGAGAACGGCGCTCCGGCCTTTGCGCCGGCCGATTATCTCACTGTATTGTATTCCCTGGCCGGCCGGCGCCGGCGCGATGTATACGGCGAATTCCGCAAGCACGGAGCGGTTGAATATCAAGAGGACGAAACGGAAACGCCGGCCGGCATTCATTATGCCTATTATCATAGTGACAAAGCGCAATATGAATTGATCCGCGCCGGCCAGGATAGATTGATAGAAGCAACGGAGAGCGCGCGCCGGCGCCGCTTTGCCTGGCTTTCGCGTATTCAAGGCCGATACCGCGCGGCTAAAAATCGGTTTCGCAATAACCGCGATCTTTTTTTGCATTATACAATACCTGACCTCGCGGAAATCGAAAAGGTTTTAGACGATTTGCGCGCCAGGTTCCGCCAGATTATCCGCGATCACGGCCAGGCCATGACACCTTTTCCGCAATCCACAATAGACCACCTTCTAATCGGAAGCTAGTTTTTTCAGTATTCCAGGAAAAGTCGATCGACTTTCCGGCCGCGCGGATCCCCGCCATGCCACCGCATTGACTTTCCAATGGTTTCTCGGCATTCGAGGCCGGCCAGGACACCCGCCTGCAGGTTTCCCGCAATCCTGGGCGCCTTTCCGCGCGCCTGGGCGCGGATTTCAGGCCGGCGCGCCGGCCGTTCGGCCGCTTTCGGCCGTTCATCTTGATACTAAGCGGTTTATTGTCACAGTAGTTTAAAATCTATTTAAATAAAGATACCTATTGACACCTAAAGGCACTTAATATATACTTAATTAAACCAGGGGAAAGGGGGTGATTGAAAATGCAAAACGGATTATTTAAAATCGTGCTAAAGAAAAATGCCGGCACGATTGAAGAAACAACGGCGGAAGTATTCTGTGTTGAAAGGGTTTTGTCCGTTGATCCGATTTTAAATCGTTCGACTCAAAGAACGGAATTCTTGGTTTATGACGGAGGGAATTGGTGGTGGATAAATGCAACCGATACTTACCTAAAAAAGGATTAACATGAAAGGAAAGATACCAAAAAGGATAATCCGCATAATGGTCAACATTGATGAATTCTTGGCCAGGGCTGGATTTCCAGCAGAAAAAAAAGCAAGGGATATTCATCTATCGGCCGGATGGGTTAGAACAAAAAAATTAAAAATGAAAGGAAGGTAATTTAATGATTTGCAAAGTAAAGAAAAACCGCGAAGGATATTGGGCATGGGATATCCAAGCAACGGAAAGAGATTTGACAACGGGGTTTTATCCTTTCAGGAATTGCGCGGCATCTATGCGATTTAATAAAGCCAGTGACGCGGCTATTGATCTGATGCGTCATCTGGTATTGATCGAAAACAAAAAGCCGAAAGGAAAAAAATAATGGATCATATTCACATTATCTGTCCTTGTTCCATAATGTCGGATGCAACACATTTACAACATTGCATTCGAGAAAAATGTGCATGGTTCATCCAATTTGATGAAAAAACAATGTGCGCGATCACGGCGATTGCTCTAGCTCAATTGAAAATGGCGCACAAGGACACGAATTTTCAAATAATAATACCTTAACAAAAAGGACGGGCGGAATGGAAAAAAATAAAATAGAAACATGGCGCCTTGGTCATTTCGTTATTGAGGAAATACCAGGGGATGACTCCCGCGTAATGTCCAGTGATTATTTTTCATGGGTTGACTGTGAGAAAATGATTCATTGTATTGAATCATATTTAAAATGTCCGCCGGCGGATGTATCAATTGATGATCTAAGCAGGGTATTCGGGTTGTATCATAAGTTTTTAAAGCTTTTCCATGATGCTTTTCCAAAGGGGGAAAAATGAAAGCGGTTCCATTTTATCGGTTGCGCGCGGATGGAAACCGCGCGCTTGTTCTAATCAACATTGACAATGCCGAATACATCATCGGAAAGGAAAACACCTGGACTATTCAAAACAATGCTATGGTTCCGCCTGTCGTATGGGGATCACGAGAGGAAATAAAAAAGGCATTGCGGAGATCATGGATTGAAACACAAACGCATGACGGGGGATTGACTGTCTTTATCAGCCTGGCAAAGATAGTACAATGCGGATACCTTAAAAATCTAGTCGATAGCGCAAAAGACAACGCGGAAATCAAGATTAATTTTTTCGCATATGTTTTTCAATCCGGCCAGATGATCTTAACGGGAGATGATTATTTTAAGGTATATAGTCAATTGCAGGAATTTGAACGGGGGTACAGATGAAAAAGACAAAAAGCGAATCCGTCAAGCTAACATTTTCGGCGGCGGAAATGGATCATATATCTGCATCGGCAATCGGTTATGGTATGCGCCTAGCCACGTTCGTTCGCCTGGTATTCTGGCGCGGCTTGGGTGTGGTAAATAGAAACGGCTTGGGAAATCCAATAGCGGCACAAATAACAATGCCGCTAAATGGAAAGGATAAAAAAGATGCGCCATGATGGGCTTGTAAGGAAAAAGGTATGCAATTATTTTGTTTACTTTGATCCGCTAGGACCGGCGCCGCAATATCGCTTTAAAGCAATTGCGCCGGCGCCGGAAATAACACCATTAACGGAAAGGCCTAAAATGTTTGTTGTAAAAACAGTTAAAAAGGTTGGCGGCGGCGCGGCAATTGCGGCGGCTTCCGTGATAACGGCGGAAATAATTTCGCGCCGGCTTAATATGCCGGATCAACGAACAGAGATAGTTGTTTGCATAACGGCGCTATTAACCGGCGCCTTCCAGGGGATCATTAACCTATCGAAACACTGGCCGCGCAAAGGGTAGCTAAGTACATCAAGAGTAAGATAGGTAAAACCAGGCCGGCGCCGGATATGCGCCGGCCTTTTTTATTTGCTTTAAATGCTTGATTTTAATGCTGGCAATCGTTATAATATCAACATGAAGGCGATTGTCCAGCCATTGCGCGATAAATCGCAAACGGGGAAAAGCCTATATGATACTGTTTATCGATTCTCCGATGATTGCCGCAAGTGCAGAGTGCTATACAAGTCTAATCTTGTTCCGTTTTCCGCCTTGTCTTTATCCGGCGCGTTTGATTATGTGCGCAAGCTTCCATATCGGCGGGACGGCCGGCCTGTTGAAGTTGTCGCAAGGCCGAAATATATTCTTTCCTGGCCGGCGATCGGGTATGATTGCAAGAAAAAGGGTATTCTGATGGCATCATGGCTTCACCTTCACGGCATACCTTTCCGATTTATGACGCTTTCGCGCCTGCCTTCCGGCCGCATACATCACGTATACCCTCAAGCCTGGTTAAATGGAGCATGGCGCAACGTTGACGCCACTTATGCCGAATATCAACTATTTGAACCGAAAGAAGCAACTAACGCGGAGGTTTTAACGTGACACCGAAATTATTGACTTTACACGGCTGGCCTTGCGCCGGCGATTTTGACCAGTTTCCTTACTATGGCGGCGCGGCAACATTCACGGATCAGCAGCTATCTATTATCGGCCGGCGCCTGGGCGCGGATTTCGGCGCAATGGTTGAAACACTAGATATTTATCCGGAATTGTTAGGCGCGGCGCGCCAGGTACTTTCCGCGCCGGAATTGCTTGGAGCGGCAAAAGACCCGGGCAAAAAAATCGGCGCCGGCGCCGGCACTGGCGGCGCGATCGGCGCGGCTGTCGGTAGCGTCATTCCAGGCCTGGGAACGGCAATAGGCGGCGCGGTCGGTACGGTTGTAGGAACAATCGGCGGCATTTTCGCGGCGTTTGGCGGAAAGAAAAAGAAAAAGAAAAAGAAAAAGGTTGCGGTTGTCAATCCGCAAACCGGACAAACGCAAATTAAAGAAGTTGAAGTATATGAAGAGGAAAAGCCGGTTGCCGCAATCCCTGGATTGCCGGCAGTTCCGGCCAGGGGCGCAAGCGCGCCGGCGGTTGCCACGGCGCAAAAGCTGGCGGCGGTTGATGCGGCCGGCAAGGGAAAAACGGTTGTCCTGGCCGGCGCCGCGATAGGATTGCTTGCATTGATTATGCTATCCAAAAAGAAAGGCGGATAAAATCATGGTAGTTTATTACGGTGATTGGACTGAGATTGTAAAAAAATTCGGAACGGCGATAAAAAGCATTCCGGCGGCGCGTTTCAAAATCAAGGCAAAGGCCAGCCCAACGGGAAAGCCGATTAATATTCTTGACGTTGCAAAAGCGGCAAGCGCGCCGATGGCGCCGGCGGCGCCGGCGGTTCCGGCCGCGAAATCGGATACCATTTTTGGATTGCCGAAAACGGCCGTTATCCTAGGAATTGCCGGCCTGGGCGCCGCGTATCTGTTATTAAAGCGGAGATAGATGCAATGCAAACGATTATTGCACCGGAGCGGCTTGGAGTATTCGGCTTTGCCTGGCAGGAAAAGCTAGCGGCCAATATCGGCTATCCGGTTACGTTCCTAAATGCAAGTAGCTACGGCGCAATTATTAATTCAATGAATAAGCGGCTTGCGTTTTATAACGGCCAGGGGATCAAAGATAAATCGAAACTAGTTCCCTTGATTGCGGCCGATACACAACAGGCGCCTGAAAAGGTTTCGGCTTTCATTGACCAGATGGCACTAAAGAAAAAAACCGGCGAAATCGTTTTAGCAAAGCCGGAAGGCAAGCCGGCAATGCCGCTAGGCATCAATTTAAAGCCGATTATGGTATTAATCGGCCTCGGCCTGGCCGCGTATATCCTGGCGCAAATAAAGCCATATTTGCCGAAAGCAAAAGCGGCATAATTTCATTTACTCATAAAAAGGATTGTCAAAATGGCGAAAACGAAAAAATCAAAATCAAAACGGCGCAAGGGCAAGAAGGCAACGGCGGCGCAATTGCGGGCATTACGTAAAGCGCGTGCGGCAGCGGCGGGAAAGCGGCGCGGCAAAAAAGCGGCGCGGCGATCAAGCCGGCCGAAAGCCAAAAAGCACAAGCGGCCGATACATCATAAATCACCGAAACGAAAGGCGGGCACTATGGCACGGAAACGAAAAGGCGGACGCCGGCGCGGTCATAAGGGCGGCGGCGGGAAGCAGAATATCATGCAGCTAGCAACGAAAATCGGCATCGGCGCGGCCGGCGCGGTTGGCGGCGCATTAATAGCGCGCCAGATTCCAGTTGATGCGAAAATCAAGCCATTTATTCCGATTGCGGCCGGCATCGGCCTTGCGATGTTTGTACGAAATCCGATGGCAGGATACGCGGGGGTAGGTATGGCCATTGCGGGGCTTTTGGCATCTATCAAAACATTCGCGCCTAATATCCCTATGCTGGCGGGTATTGATGACGAAGAATTGATTTACGCGGACGGCGCCGCGCCTGGCCTTATGTACAATGCGCCGCGCGTTTTGAACGGCGTTCCCGTTGAATATGCGAACGGCGTTCCCGTTGAATATGCAAACGGAGATCAGGACCTAGTTGATGTATTGCAGGGATATTGATTCTCAAAGCGGCATTGAATGGGACTGATCCGAAAGGCGAAGGCGCCGGCCGTGACAAACAGGCGCCATTTTTACCATATCAGGGAGTGTATACAATGAGTGATCCAAGATTGCAAGTTGCAAGGCAGAGAATGCAAGCCGGCACGTATGGCGCGCAGGGAGAAGCTTTTTCCTATTCGCTATATGATACCGCTTTCGTTGACAGTACAACGCCGATTTTATCGCACCGGCTTTTCACTAATCCGCTTGGAACGGTGATAGGCGGAGTACAAAAAACATACGCGCATACAAACGTGACGCGCGCCGGAATTCCGCAAGGGCACCATTTTTCCGCAACGGTCATTAAGGCCTTTGTTATTGGCCGTTCAATCCGCAAATACGTTTCTTCACCGGCTTTCGACCCAGAGCAGTATCTTGTTGACCTTTACACGATGTTAAATGACACCGTGCTAAATGTCGAAATCACCGGAAAGGCAACATTAGGCGCCTGGCCGCTCAATGAAATCATCGGCAATGCGATGAATATCGTTGTACTTCCGACAGCGGAAGCGAACGGCAAGCCACTAGTGCAGTTGCAGAAGCAGCTATTCACCGGCGGGCTGAAATTGAAAATTCCGCTTGTCCTGGCCGCGCTAACGGATTATACTCTCAGCTTGACGCATTACACGGCGCCCAGCGCGCGGGTAAATGCCGATTGGCTGAAGATATCGCTTTTCGGAACGCTTGAACGCCTTGGCTAGTCCTGGACGTTCATATGGCTGGCGCCGATAAGGGCGCCGGCCTGTTTTCATCTTTTAAAAGGGGATTTACCATGCCAACCGATGTTTTTCGCAGAGAGCTTGACGCGAATGCAATGCTCAATTTGCAGTCAAGGCAATATCAAGAGCGTATTCCCATGGCCGGCGAAGTGCCGGCGAACGGGCAAACGGTTGCCCGTATCAATATCGCTTCCCTGGGCGCCTTTCGGTCTTTGTGGATAACCGGCGATTTCACGACACTAGCACTTGACGGACAAGCTATTGTCGATGATGGAATATGCCGCTTGCGCGGCAAGCTGATTGACGGATCAATCGGCCGCGATCTTCACAGTGATTGGATACCGCTTAACCTTTACCTTTCACCTGGAAGGGTGCGGCGGCGCGGAATTTATTGGGAAAATGCAGGCGGCACAATTCGCGCGGCGGCTTCCGGCTCACTTTTCTTTCCTATCGAATTCGATTATACATTCGATGCGAATGCGGACATCTTATTTGATGTGAAAAGTGATTCCGACACCACCAATTATTTCAATTTGTGCTTTCACGGTATAAGGATCAAGAGCGCGGCGGCGGTTTCGGGCTTGAGAAGGTAAATCCATATCCGGCATTAGCAAGGGGTTTATATGAAGGAAATAGGCCTGGCGCATAAAGAGCATCCATTTTGGTTTTATCGGCGCGTCACCTTGACTTGTCCGATTGAAACGGTGATTTTCGAGCTTAATGCCGGATATGATTACCACCTTAAATATTATTATGGTGAATGGTATTCTCAAGTCAATGTGCGCGATATTGCGCGGCCGGATCAACCAATTGATTTACCTTCACTGTCAATTCAGCTAGTCCAGGCCGAAAATGCCGGAACGTTTGATTTTCAACCAATACCGCTTAATCTTCTTGGCGCGCCATCCGGCGCAACGCTCAATATTTTTCCGCCGCATGTTCCAGCATTCACCACTACGGCGGGAGTAAAAAAATTCATAAAGCGCGTGGATCATGTTTTCAAAAAGAAAAGCGAATTGATTTTTAAAATCACCGGCCAGGAATACGGCGCAATTCCGGTTCCTTCATATGCGCCGTACCATTTTCATCTTTTAGCTATTGGATACAAGATACCTTCAGAGCAAGGGACGGTATAAATGTCAATAATTAAATCATTGCCGGACGGTTCCAGGTTTATTCCAACGGTTAACCGCTTTTCGGCAACGTTCAATGTTCCAACACTAGGGAAATACAATTTCGCGGTTGCGGCGAATACAGGCCAGGAGCTATTGAAACTAGTTGCCGGCCGCGTTTATTTCATTGAACGTATGAACTTTGGCGAAACGGTCGATGAGGGGGATTTTCTTCTATCCATTGATACGTTGCCGGAATTGATTTTAAGATACCAGATAACCGGCGAACGGCTTTTCACAAAGCCTTTTCACGTGGTCAACTATATCGACAATCAGGAATTGATTTTATTTTTCTCCACGGCCAGGATAAACGATACGGTATTGATTGATTTCACCGGAATACTTAACCAGGTTCCTAATTTCATCGGCATTAATACGATACAAGCACAAGTATCGTTTAACATATATGAGATTGCTAATCAGCAATGGATACGTGATTTTCAGACATCAAACAAGTAGGAAAATTATGATTACTGAAATGCTGGCATTACAGCAAGCGGAACGGCAAACGGTGACGATTAATACCGCCGCTTATGATGTGCGCGTATCGAACGGCGGGTATAATTTTTTGCGGCAATGCCGGCAGATTGCCGCAATGGGGAACTATGGATATCGGTACTTTCAGCCGAAAGACAACATAATACTGCGATCAATTCTTGTCCAGGTTCCGGCGCCTATTTCGGTTTCAAGCCAGGGAATTCCCTTAGTTATGTATTGGAAAGGCGCGGCGGCAGTTCTATATCCAATAATTGAATTGATGGAAGATGTTTTTTTAAATCCGAAAATGCTGGCGGTTCCTTTCGAGAATTCGGAGCTTGTTATAAATACTCCATGCAATTGGCCGGCCGGCGCAAGCGCGCCGCTTGGCCTTTGTTGTCTTATTTCGCAAGATACATCTTTTCCGGATCATGCCGATTGCCGATTTCATATGACTGGCCTAAATGCCGCGTTTAATACGAAAGTTATTCCGATAACTGTATACGCGAGGATTGAGCATACTTTACCGATGATTGCGGATTAAACTATGTCAACAGTCACCAATTTAATAGGCGCAATGAATAGACGCGGCGGCGGCGGCGCGGGCGGCGAAGCAACGGCCGTTCAGAATGTAGGCACCGGCGCCGGCCTGGTATACCGCGATCTAACCGGCACAACGGTCAATCTGAAAACAATCAAGGCCGGAACGGGCGTCACGGTCACGAATAACGCCGATGATATCACGATCACGAATAGCGCGCCGGAAAGCACGGCCGTCTCGAACGTTGGCGCCGGAACGGGCCTAGTATACCGCGATATGTCCGGCAGCACGATCAATCTCAAGACAGTCAAGGGCGGATCATATATCACCGTGACGAATAACGCCGATGATATCACGATCACCGGCGCGACACCAGGGGAAGCGAATACGGCCGCGAATGTGGGAACTGGCGCTGGCCTGGTTTTTCGTGATAAGGTAGGCGTTACGCTCAATCTAAAGACTGTCAAGGCCGGAACGGGCGTCACGGTCACGAATAACGCCGATGATATCACGATCACGAATAGCGCGCCGGAAAGCACGGCCGTCTCGAACGTGGGCGGCGGCGCCGGCCTGGTATACCGCGATATGTCCGGCAGCACGGTAAATCTCAAGACAGTCAAGGGCGGATCATACATCACGGTCACGAATAACGCCGATGATATCACGATCACCGGCACGACACCAGGGGAAGCGAATACGGCCGCGAATGTGGGAACTGGCGCCGGCCTGGTTTTTCGTGATAAGGTAGGTGTTACGCTCAATCTAAAGACTGTCAAGGCCGGAACGGGCGTCACGGTCACGAATAACGCCGATGATATCACGATCACGAATAGCGCGCCGGAAACCGCTGTAGCTGCTGGAAATTTCATTGCGCGGCAAATTACGTCTGATTCAGCTATTGAATTAAGCGCATTCCATGATTTTGTTATGGATAAACAGCTTGCAGCGCAACCGTATTTTACGGGCAAGGCAATTCTATCTAGCCTTGACTGGCAATATGTTCAAAATGTTGGACTAAATTGTATCGCCGCGAATAATGCAACCGATAGCTTCCGCGTATCGGTTCCGGCCGATTTTGATTATTGGGTGCGGTTCACGCCTGGCGCGGCCGCGCAAACGGGACTAGTAATTACCGGCCTGGCGCAAACCGCGTCTTTCACCTGGGATTCAACGCCGCGCCTAGTATGCGCGTTCACCGGCCAGGCAAATATTAATATCGCGTATGCCGGATCAACGGTATGGTTGCGGATTGTCCGCGATTCTCAGTATGTTAAATTTTATTATCGCGCGGCCGGGACAGACCCTTGGATTTTGGTTGCGGCATATCTGCAAAACCTGGGGAATACGGTAACGGCGTCACTGCGTTCCGGCATCGGCGCGCGCGTAGATGAACTATGCGCCACGGAGGGAATTCCCGAAATACGCGCGGAAAATGTTGGCCTGGGCGCCGGCCTTTTGGTGCGTGATATTGTTTCGTCAATAGTCAATGTGAAATCAGTAAAAGGCGGATCATATATCACGGTCACGAATAACGCCGATGATGTAACTATATCCGGCCTGGCGCCTGGGGAAACGAATACGGCCGCGAATGTCGGAACGGGAAGCGGCACGGTTTACAAAGATAAAACAGGCGTGCAATTAAATTTCCGTTCTCTCAATCCGCTCTATGGCATGTATATCCTGGACAATGGGAATAATATTGATATCAAGCTATCAATCACCTATTCCCCGCTCACGGACGGCGCCACGATTTCGCTTGATGCAATCAATGGGCCAAGATTCAAAGTCACGCTAGGCGGAAATCGAACGCTTGCCAATCCCACTAATCCGCAAGGTTCCGGCCAGATGATTATTATTCGGGTTAAACAAGATGCAACGGGCAATCGTACTTTGGCCTTCGATACAAAATATCGCTTCTCAACGGATTTACCTTCGCCGGTTTTATCGACAGCAGCAAACAAAATCGATTATCTTGGCTTTATCTATAATCAAGATGATGATAAATGGGATTTCATATCTTTCGTGAAAGGATTTTAATATGTCATGGAAAAAAACCGATTTGCTTTCATTCCTGGCCGCAAAATATAAGGCAGTAGGAATTCCGGCCATTATTGAACCGGCAAGCGCGGCAAACCATAACAGCAATAGGTATGTGGTGAATTGTGCCGCAATCGGCAAAAGCGCGGATGACGCGCAGCAGCTAGGCAATAATATCAATATTGCATTCCTGGTATACGATGAGGGAACGGCCGGCGAAATTGCTGTTCTAGAAGACGCGCCGGCAACGGTATACCTGGACAAGTCTATAGCGGCGGCAACGCCAGGCCTTGCGCCGGCCGGCGCGATCTATGATTCAAGGGAAATGCGCGCCAGGGTGCGCGCCGCGATTGTGCGCAATAGCGGCTATGTCATGTATGAAGCGGCCGCAACGCCAAATCATGCGGAAAGACTTGCATGGGCGAAAAACGCCTTGATTGACCTTTCAACATTCACGGATATTCACCTGGCGCTTGTTGCTAATGACGACACAATACAAGCGGCCGGCGGCGCCGCGCCTGATTCGGCTATCCTGAACAGCGTATCGGCATACATCGAAATCGTTTCCGAATTGCTTAATCTATCATAAAAAAATCATGTCCATATCAAAGCTATGGAAGTACCGCGCCGCGATCACGATAGACCATACAAAGGTTGCGGCAAATCAGACTAATTTTTCTATTGCGCTTGTATGGACGGGCGCGGCCGGATCAAGTAATTTTCCAAGTGATCCACTAGACGCTGATGGCAGCTATCCGGCAAAATCGGACGGTTCCGATATCCGTTTTTCATCGGATATATACGGCGTGACTGAATTGCCGTTTGAAATTGTGCAATGGACACCCGACAACAATACGGCAAACGCGCGCGCGGAAATCCACTGCAAACCGGCCGCTTTATCTTCTACCGTTGACGATATTATCTATGTTTTTTGGGGAAACGCGGCAGCGGCCGCGTACGCTGTTGGAGACACATACGGCCGAAATGCCGTATGGACTAACGGCCATATATGGGTTTCCCATTGCAACGAAAATGCCGGATCAACAATGGTGGATTCTACAGGCGGGAAAGATGCGGCATACAAGGCGGCATTACCGTCAAGGCAAACCACCGGCCCGATGAAATCAAGTCAAAGGTTTTCCAATGTTGCTAATTCCTGGGCTTATATCCGCGCGTATGCCGCTCTAGGTTTTCCGTCAAGCGCTGATATGACATCTATGGCGGTTATGGTGCGGAATACAAGCAATGTATATCAAGGGATATTTCAGAAAAATGACGGTGACGCTTCACCGGGAAATTTAGCATGGGGCTGGTATGCAAGCACTCAGCCGACAAGCGGGCGCGAGTCTCAAGCATTTCGCGGCAATTTCGGCGGAGTAGGAGAATCATCTATTGACACCACTGGCACGACAAGCGCGGTTAATTTTAATCATCTTTGCGTAGTTTACAATCATACAAACGTGAAAAACTATATAGACGCAAGCGAAGAAACGATTTTAACCACTGGCGGTGACCTTGACAATACAACGTATGATTCGATGGAAATTGGAAACTGGAACGGCAATCCTGGAAGCGATCAATTGCAAGCTGATGTTGATGAATTGCGGATATCGAATGTAGCGCGCTCTAGCACGTGGATCACAACGCAAAAAAACAATTGGCTGGCCGCTAATACTTTTGCATCGGCCGGCGCAACGCAAACAATACCGCGCGCGGATTTCGCGCCGTTTTTCGCTCTCCACTAACCTTTTTAAAGGATTGTACTATGGACAAGGTACATTTTGTTTCCCTCTTCGCGGTTGATTTTGACCTTGATTTAATGCCTTTTTTTTCAGAACATTATTTAGATTTCGGTTTCGATGATTATGCTATTTTCCTGAATTCGCAAGAGGGAAATATAGACGCAATAAAAAAGGCAACGGCATTTTTCGGGGAGCGCGGTTTTGATACCGCGATCATCGAAGGAGATTTTGCGGACGGAAATCTACGGCAGCGCGCTATTTCGGCATATGTTTCAACATTGCCGGCGAATGATTTTCTTGTCGTTTCCGATAGCGACGAATTGCAGTCAGTGCCTTTTGCGTATCGTGAAATGATACTAACCAATGACATAATAACCGGAACATTAATTGATAGATGGGATACGTCATTGCATGACGCGGTGATAGGTATTCCGCTCAAAAAGCAATATCCACTAGCCGGCTATATTGATACTGTTCTAAAAGCCGATGGAAAACTATCGGCCGGCCAGGTAGTAAAATGCCACCGTGAAAAAATCATGGCGTCACGTTGCATAATGCCAGTCAACTGGATTGGTTCACACGGCCTGGATGCGGATATGTCGAATGTCCGCGTAAGAACCGGATATGACATATGGCATTATTCTTTCCGCGCAAGATACATTCAACGGATGAGAAATAAATCATATTACAATCAAGATTATCAAAACGCCATTAAGGAAATGTTCAGCTTCCAGGAGTAAAAAAAATGCCTGAAATTATTTCTACCGTCAAGGCGCGCGTTATTCAAGGCGCAATTTATGCCGTGACTGGCGAAAATCCGAAAATGGTTTTGCATCCCGATTGCATTGAAATAATCCTTTCGAAAAATCAAAAGGAATATTTTAAAATGCTTTTAGATAAACAATTTGAACCGGGAAAGCCGGCCGATATCCGCATAACCGGAACGGAAGAAATAATAATGCCGGTTATCGTCAAGCGGTTCGGGGTATGGTCACTAGTGCCGGCCGCAATCGGGTATCTATTCGGAAGGAAATAAAATGCTTTCCTCGAAGGAAAACCAGGTATTGAACACGATAGCGGCGGACCTAGGAACAACGCCGGCCGCTCTATCGGCCTTGATTCAATTTGAAAGCGGCTTTAATCCGAAAGCGAAAAACCCGTATTCCAGCGCGCGCGGCTTGATTCAATTCACCGATACAACGGCGCGCGACCTGGGCTTTAAAGATTCGCTAGACCTGATTACGCGGTTTTCAACGATTGAAAAGCAATTGCTATTAGTGCATAAATACCTGAAAAAATATGCACCTTTCCGCGATGACCAGGCGCTATTTATGTCCGTTTTCTATCCGGCCGCGCGTGACTGGCCGATAACGCGGGAATTCCCTGATTATGTTCAGGCGGTTAATCCTGGCATTAAAACCGTACTTGATTATGTCAATAAGGTATACGGTAAAAAAAAAGCCATTGAAGCGGCCGGCGCCGGCGCGGGCGCGCTGGTTTTGATTGCGGCCGCTTTGTTTTTTATCTTCCGAAAGGAGAAAACATGAAAAAAGACGCGGCAACGGAAAAGAGACAGGCGGAACAAAAGGAACTGGAAAAGGAACGGCCGGCCGATGATGCGGCCGATGATGTGGCCGATGATACGGCGCCAGATACGGCAATAGAGCTAGACGCCTGGATTGAGAGTATCGGCCTGGACAATGAAGAGGATTATAATTGCTATATCTACCGCATTGTAAAAGGATATCGCAAAGGCGCGAAAACCTATTGCCACAAATTCAAAAACGAAACGCCAGACCTGGACACAATTGCAGAGCGTTTCGGTCCTGGGCTTTATGAGATTTGCATAACGCGGCGCATACGCGGCAAGTGGACACCGAAAAAATACACGATAGAGATTGATCCGGCCGCTTGTCCTGGCGCCGGCGCGCCGGCCGGCCAGGGAAACGCGCCAAGCGGCGGCAGCGTGCAGATTGGCCTTGATATCGTGCGGCAGGTCATGCAGATTATGCAACCAATTCTAGACGTATCGGCGCAAGTTAAAGCGGCGGCGCCGGCACCTGCAGGCGCGGACGGATTAAAGCCGATAACGGCGGCTTTTTCTGAAATGATGGCCGAAATAATCAAAATCCAAAGCAAAGCAACGCAGGAGATAATTACAATGAACAATGCGCGGATCATAGAACAAGCTGAAGGCGCCGGCGATGATGCGGACGATAACGCGGACGAAACGCCGGATTTCACAGAACAAATATCTTCTATCGTTGAAATGGTGAAAAAGGCCTATACAGTTCTCACATCACCGGCCGGCGCCGCGATAGTTGCCGAAACGAAAAGCAAGCCAGAATTCCAGCAGCTAGCTAGCGATCCGGCAAAAAAAGGCGCAATAACTAAGGCGTTAATCCGCGAAATCGGGAAGGTGAAAGCGGCAAAGGTTTTAGAATTGTTCGGCATTGATGCAAGCTAGCTGTTTCCGCCTGTCCACGGTTGCAGCGGGGAAGGTTCGGCCGGCCATAATGCCGGCCGGCTTTCCTTAAATAAAAAAGGCCGGCATTCATCATACCGGCCTTACAGGAAACTTTAAGCGGGGTGCGCCTAGGCGTTCCCATACCCATTGTGATTTAAGTATACAACGCGCAAGGCACAAAGTCAATGATTGAACAGCTTGAAAAGACGGCGCGCCTAAATAAATGGAAACATTCCATATATCGCTATGTCACGGCCGGCGATTATCTCAAAGGTCATAGCATTCTAAATACTCCATACACGAAAAACGAAATACGCGAAAAATTAGACAAATTATTCCTTTGCGCGCACACCTTGGAAATCCGCGAATATAAGAGGGAAGATAATCCGCTTGTTTTGCATAATGCAAATTACTGTAAAATGCCTGATATATGTCCTGTTTGCGCCGATAGAGCGCAAGCGCGCGCGCTGGCAAAGTACAGCGATCCTATCAAGCGCGCGGCCGGCGCGCATAGCTACGTTTATATGCTAACCGCAACTATCCGCGATGGTGAAAACCTGGCAGAGCGGCTTTCGGTTTTGCGTGATTCATGGAAGCGGTTTCGGCTAATGGGACAAAAGCGAGTACGGCATATTTCGGCGGACACGGCGGAAATCACACGTTCGGCCGGCGAATTCGGGAAGGTGCGGGCTTGCATTGCCAAGCTGGAAACGCAAAAAGGCGCGCATTCCGGCTTATGGCATCCCCATTTCCATTGCCTGATATTCGCGGATGAACCGATAGACTATAGAACACGGCGCCTGGCGGAATTCGATGGCCGCATGGTCAATGTTTCAAACCTATCGGCGCAATG
>Ga0315274_10007473_pt1 | contig 15823 bp, 13 predicted proteins | sample YL17G02_20_MG_FD_203700 | JGI IMG/M metagenome (GOLD analysis project Ga0315274, IMG submission 203700) | Sediment microbial communities from Yellowstone Lake, YNP, Wyoming, USA - YL17G02_20 | ecosystem: Environmental > Aquatic > Freshwater > Lake > Sediment | place: USA: Wyoming | collected... | reverse complement strand
TACATGTACGCCCTCCCGTTGATGGGTGTAGTCCGCAGGAATACCTCTGCATTCGACCGGAACACGAATCACAACGGTGGAGTGGCCTCTCCTGGCCCCTCAGACCGTCCAGACGGCCTTTTCTACGACGTCATCGACATCAGGGACATCATAGACCTCCGGATGGGCATCTCCCCTTCTGGCTGGAACTTCACAGAAGTCCTGACCAAGAACTTCAACCTCCTGCTGGACAACCAGATCAGGACAGAGATCGGATCTACGTTCCCTGTTGGTGGCGGTGTGGATGGCCACACGACCCTCGTAGCAGACGAGATTGGTGTTCTCCCCGGTAATGGAGTGACCACGGGTGATACCCCAGGGGCGAACTTCATCGGCCAGTTTGATGCTGTCCGCCGAAGGTTCTCGGATCGCGCTCAGACCGAGACGATTGTGCTGAACTACACGCCTGCCAATCAGAGCATCCCGGGAGCCGTGTGGGTCGCCACCAGGACCATCACGATATCCCCTACAGCTCTTCCGGTGTACCAGGAGGCGGGTGCTTTCAACTGGGCAGCTCGTGCTCCGGCTGAGGTGTCCTTCACGGACGTGGACATTTCTTACTTCTGGGGTACTACACTTGCCTCGGAGGCCGCGTTTTCCTCTATCACAGGATTGGGAGGTTGCCCTCAAGGGCCTCTCACGGTAACTCTCGGGACGATTCCTGCGGGGATCACCAATGAGCCTCTGATCATCCGAGTGACTGTGGTTTACCCCTCAGGCTGGGGCTTGACCAGAACACCTACCGACGTGTTCGTGAACAGCCTCTACTACAACAACCCCGGTCAACTGCCAGCGGGTGCTCCGGTCCTGTACGGCTCCACGGATGGGTTTGCCATTGACCCTCCCCACCGTGAGGTGACTCTCACGTACCGCACTGTAAATCGAACCTTCACGACGGCTCCTATCAGCACCACTCAGGTGTTCTCCCCAGATCGTATCCAGTCGATCTCGGCACTGACAGTCAATGCGGTGGCTTACGGTGGCACCTATGCCCCCGACGAGTCCGGCTACTACATCAACTTCAGTGCTGGACCTGCTCTAGCGCCCACGGATGACGTAGTTTTCACCTTCAAGGCTCTCAGGCCGTTCCCTGAGAATGATGAGCAGGTCACCATCTACTATGAGGCTCGGCAGCCTCAGACGACCAGGGATGCCCTTTTGGGTGGAGCCACGCTGATGGCCCTGCCTAAGTACATCCCTGAGGCCCTGCATACCATCACGGTAGGTTCGGGCTCTGAGGATGAGGCTTACCCCTTCCCCTTTCAGTACGTCCAGGCTGGTGGGGTGTACCCGACCTCTGTTGGGACGTTCAACGGGGACCACGAGCTAGATGGCAGGGCCTTGGTCACTGTCTCGAACTTCAATGCTAGCACGGGTCTGCTCAAGCTCCCGACGCTGGTCCCCTACGTTCCCTCCCCAGCCGAGGCCAAGTTCGACCGGACACCTGGGGATGCTGATATTGAGGGGCGAACGTACTACCCTGTCAGTACCTTCGGTGTCTATGCTGCCAATGCCCATGCTCAGGAACTCTCGAACCCGAACCGCCACAAGGTCTTGATGCCGTTCTTGGCAGAGTTGGCTACAGACACACCCTGGGGTTTTGCGGGGCAGCTCTTCATGGTAGTGCTCACCAGGTGGGCCATGTTCGACAAGGACAACAATGTTGAGTTCAACTCCGACCTGACACAAAATACGACTACTTGTTCCACCTATAGGATTCGTGGAAACCTCCTCAACAGGCGGTCACAGTAATGCCCTCAACACGTAATCCTGCTCTTGCAGTAGTTCCCGGACCTGGCCTGATCCCGACGGGAGTGGTCACCTCGTCGTCCGTCATCAGTGGAGCTGGTGGAGGTAGCGAGGCGGACCTCCTCGCTCACATCAACGACCCCGTAGGGGCTCATGCCGGAAGTGCCATCTCGGTCGATGACACGAGCCTGACGGCAGTTGCCCTCCTAAATATCGATGTGAAGTCTGGTGGTGTTGGCAAGGATGCCCTCGGCCTTGATGCTCAGGAGGCATTCAACAACATCGACCTCAGGCTCACGAGGCTCAGGGGGTTTGTTGGCACTATCTCAGACAACGTCAACTCGTTTGGTGGTGATCACGATAGCAACAACCTCGACACTATTGTGGATCCAGGCGGTGGCGGTCTCTTAGGTCAGGGGGTATTCTCGATTCGGCAAGGTAGCTATACCGTCACCAATACGGCATCTGGCTGGTCCAATGCCTCAGTGGTCGCTGTAAGCGGTTCCGCCACACGTGTCCTACTTGGGGCGGGGCGGGCACAGAATCTTTCGTTAACCGCTTCAAGCTTAACGGGGGTTGGGTTAGGGACTACGGATTCGACGTACAGGTATGCAATAATAGGCGGGGTTTACCTAGACCTCCACCACGACAGAGGCGTGAATTTTGTTGAGGCTGGCTCTCTCCTCGTTGATGCTCCGGGTTCGGCTAAAGTCGTCTTGCGCGGCATCGTTGGGACAGGGAACGCATCCTTAACCACAGCGACGAACTGCCTGGAAATCACCAATGGGGGCATAATTGATATTTCGGACTGCATGTATGGTGGGGCTGCCCGACCCTCCTCTTCCACAATTACGTCGAAGCTCAGCATCCATGACTTTCTAGACCCCTTTCTAGAGTCCACTATCAACATTCGAAATTGCTCGTTCCACGTTAGTGCTGTGACGCCAGGGGCTTCTAGCCTACTGATGGCCGATGTTCGAGCCCCGACCAGGTTCACGAACTGTCACTTCATCCTGTTCGGAGCCACAGGTGATTCCTGGGCTCTGTCGGCCACGAACTGCCACAGCATCGTGTTCGAGAACTGCCTCTTCTCGAATGACCTGGGACAGGTTATTCGGTGTGTGAATTCAGGGATCACCTTCATCGACTGCCAGTTCACGGGTGGGGCGATCACCACCTTGGCCAATCCTCAGCTCATCTGTGGTGAGGGTTACGTCAACGGAACTGACCAGACACACAAGCTCCGATTCATTCGGTGCATCGCGACCTTTGGGGCAGCCAATGTCAGGGCCTCTGGAGCACCATCCCTACCGATCATCGAACTGGGTGGGCATGGGGTGAACTTCTCTGGCTCTTCTGCCACCCTTACTTGGGCTGCGAGCGTCATGACTGTGACGGGGTTGGCGGGGATGACTCCAGATGTGGTGGGCTCGACCATCACGATCTCTGCCAGTGCTGCTAACAACGGCAGTTACGTAGTCACCGACTACCTCTCTGCCACCTCGGTTAAATACTTTGATGCAGGTGGCTCTACGGATGCTAACAACGGCACCATTGATTGGTCCTTGGTCAATGTGCCTACGGCATTCACTGGTCAGGTCGAGGTCGAGGGGTTGAGCATCAATGCAGTGAGCGGCGCTATCGGTGTTCACAACAACACGACTGTAGTCCTCCATGATCACCCCTCAAATCGTGCCCCCAACAGGTATGCAGGGGTTACGGTTGATATGAAGGGGAACAACCCCCTGAACACCGGCACCCTGGGTAGCTATGGGGCCAAGGCAAGTAAGCCCTTCAATAGCCAAGGCCAGGGTTGTGTCATTGAGATCGTGGGTGCGGAGACGGCGACCATTGATTCCCAACGCCCCAAGCTATGTGTGGAGAACCTTCAGGTCCTTCACGTCGGATCACCCGCTACCCTCGATGTGCCACGGGGTGTACTCAGGGCTGCCTGGTGTGACATCCAGGGTCTTGTGGTTGACGGATCTGGTGCATCCGCGTTTTCCTACACTTACCCTGTCACGTTCTTTGTCAGGGCCGTTGAGGTCAACGACTTCCAGATGTTCCCCACGGCTGGAGTGCCAGTAGATTCCGGTTCTTCCTCCGAAATGATCACCCTCTGGAAGGGGTGTCGTCTCACAGGACTACGCTACCACCACAGGAACAGCATAAACTGGAGTGGCCCTGGAGCTGCCTGGCCACTATTTCTCCTGGCCACTGATGCGGTTCTTAGGAGTGCTTTCGTCTATATCGACGTGGATGTATGGCTAGCAAAGGACCTCATACGTGTTGACTCCCGTAGCAAGGTCGAGGGGTCCACCTTCATCACACAGAAGTTAAATGGTGCTACCCAGCACTTCATCCAGGACTTTACAGGGAATGGTACCACCATTGTCAATAACCTGTTCCAGTGGACCAACGTCGCAGCGACAGGAGTTCAGGCTGCGAACATAACAGGGAACTTCGCGGTGGTCATGGGTAACCAGTTCTTGACAGAGGGCGTGGTAGTGGGAGATATGCCGACCACTGTAGTCTCAGGTGCGAATGTCCTTGACATCAACATTCTCGGTTATGGGGCACCGGCCTACTTGTTCGTAGAGGTGTACTGAACATGAACAGGATCAAAAACCTCACTCTCGATGATGGGCCTCCTGGGATTGGTTCGGTCAGTGTAACCAGGTTCTCGGCCTTATCCCCGATCCCAACGGGGACGGGAGGCTGGTTGGCCTATGCCAACAGAGCGGATACTATCGTTAACACATTTCAGACCCTCTTCTGGGGCATAGACCCACCCGATGGCTCGGTCATTACTGGGTGGACACTATACCTGGTGGGTGCTCCTGCTCATGCAAACCTTCCAGCCAACAAGACAAGAGGGACACTTTACAAGGTTAACTCCGCTGCCTCCTCCTCTTCTATAGGTTCTACAGTACAGGATCCCAGCGGGAATACTACGGCTTACCAGCTAGACCACACGATAAGTCTTACAGGTCTAAGTGAGGTCGTGGATAAGGTAAATTACCGTTACCAGATTGGCGTCGAGTCCGAGTACGGAGCGAATGCCTTAGCTGGCCTCAGCATCACCGCAGTCTCTTACACTGTGACTGTCACTAAGTTAGACATCTGTTGACTGGTGAGTAACCCATGCCCATCTGCTACCTCATCGACGCCAACACTCCCGTTATTCTCAACTCCGAGATCAACGACGTCCGGTACGTGGAGGAAGATGTTGTCCTCGGAGGCAACTTCTGCATTGCCTTGCCAGATGGGGTTTCCATCGGACCTACGGACCCTACGGACCTGACAGACTTGCTGAACAAGAAGTACGCTGGGCTCCTGGCGGCCCACCCCCTGTACACGGACATCGCGTATGAGTCGTTCGTCTCAGCTCCCAGTGTGGACATGGCGAACTCCACACTGGCAGTCGGGGACCGCTGCACCACCAAGTTCCTCTCCGATACCGGTACGTACCGGTCTAACGCGACCACGCTGACACTGACCCCGACACAAGCGGTCGTGATCTTCGAGCTATCCTTTGCTGGTGGCCCCAACCCGATTGATGGCAGGGCTACTCGTTCCTTCGAACTCATCCCTCACTCACCGACGGATGGTACGTGCCAGGTGAGCTTTGACAACGGGGCCACCTGGCTGACGGTGACCACCAGTGGAGCCCTCCTGAACATCCCCGTCCCGAGCCAGGGGCCAGATTTCATCTTCCGCTTCGATGGGATATCCGTGAAGGGCACCGGGCTGACGTCGTGGGCGGTAATCTACTAAGATTCCAGCAGATATAGATGGAGATGCTAGACGTGTCGAGCCTGAGAGCTGAAGAGGCCCCGGAAAGCCAGGAGGCGAAGCTCTGTTCCATTTCTAAAGCAAGCGTATACCCACCTTCTTACGGTACATACATACCCACCCACCGAAATCAGATGAAGATGGAGAACTCACATGTCTCTTAACTATGGCACTGGAGTTTCCAGGGTTCTCAGTCCTACCGGCACTCAATACCTGGACGTCATTTTTCAACAAGGTAAGCCGCCTTTGGACGCGGAATTCTCGTTGGCTCAGGATCTCGCCAACGAGTGGAACCGCATCCTCGCCCTCCGTGGTGTCCCGTCAGGCTTCCTGGCGAACGACATCAACCCAGAGCGGGATTACGTGACCAGTGCGGCCTGGAGCAACTACTTCCAGTTCGGGCAGCAAAAGACCGGGGAAAAGCAGACTATCCCATGGGCCTGCGTGAATGGCTGGCTGATCCCAGTGACGGGTACCCTCACGGGCACTCCTCCAGGTAGCCCCAACAACACGGACACCTGGAACCGAGTCACCCTCGGCCCTCCTCCGAGCAACTCAGGGGACAACCGCATCGACTTCGTGTTCCTGGAGGTCTGGCTGGCTCGGGTACCCCCGAACCCCTCCACGCTCAACAAGCCCGCAGCAGCTTCAGTATACAGGTATGGGAATGTGGAATCCGGAAATTCCTTTATCCCTGATGACCTGGTCGATCCAGCGATTGGGTTTGAGACGACCCAACGGGTGCAGCTCCAGTACCGCCTCCGGGTGGTCAGTGGCCTGATTGGCCTCTCGTCTTACCCCGACGGGTTTGATCCCGCTGTGGTGAAGGCACAAGGAGGAGCGACTGCTCCTACGGCTTTCACGTTCACGAACATGCGGCAGGAACTCGGAGATCCGGGGCTCTGGAGAGCCGGAGACGGCACTGCCAATGGCCTTGGGACGGTGGATGGGTACGTCTACGCCATCCCGATGACCGCTGTGTTCCGTCGGAACTCGGTGGCTTACGATGCCGACCCTTCGCAGAACCTCAACGGTGGGTTCAACCGGAATCCCACGGCCATCGACCGGACCGGCTGGAAGACCCTCTCCACGGTACCTGCCCTGGCCTCGGCTCTTTCTGACGTGGCTATGACGCTGACCTTGGCAGCGTACACGGCCAACACTTTGCCACTCCCGAGCAACCCGGCTACCCCAGTCTATGTTCAGATCGGGGATGAGGTCATCGCCTACTCGGCCATCTCCGGCACGATCATGACCATTTCTGCTCGGGGTCAGCTCGGGACCAAGGCTGAAGCTCACTACGTGGGTGACACGATCAAGGTGTTGTCTGGCCGTCCCGACGGACTCTTCTCTGACCAGATTGCCAAGACGGACATCCTGGACCTTCGACATGCCGTCAACCCCAACGGGTTCGACTACACGGCTCTGCTTCAGCAGAACTTCGACAAGCTCCTCAGGGGTCAACTTCGAGCCAACTGGAAGAAGACGGGAGCGAGCCCCCAGGGACCGTTCGTCCTCTACCAGGACAAGATTGGGGCTCTCGGGCCGTTAGGAGTCTCTCTCCTGGACACAGCGGACAACATCCGCATGGTCTACTCCGATGCCGCGATGGTTCAGCCTGTCGAGGTTGTGGTTGCCCCTGGCCCGACTACCCCTCCGAATCAGCCTGTCGGTGTGTCCTGGGGTCTGGGGCTTACCGCTACGGCGACTACTCAGAGTGGAGTAAACGTATTCACCAACGGGGATGTCATCATCATCCCCGTCGCACAGTTCAAGAACTCCCTTGGGAGTGACACGGACCAGGTGCGGTTCATTCAGGACGACATCGCTGGTGCTGTGAAGATCCGTATTGACGGTTCTCCGGTGCCTTTGGTCCAGGGGGTACACTTCCAGGCAATTGGGAGTGTGTCACTCAATGCTACCCTGACATCCAACGACGACCTGAAAATCCTGATCCTTCCTGCATGGCCGACATCAAGTGATGGGTCTGCACTCAACGGATTTGGCAGGAACGTCTACATCACTGTCCATCTCCAGTACGGTGGTGGACGTGGGCTTTCTCATCGGCCGGACAGCCTACACAAGGTTTCGTTCCTGAACCCCAACGTGAACACGTTGGCTCAGCTTGCTGCTCAGCCAGCCCTCAATGTCCCGATGCGGGTATCGTGGACGGCCCTCTGGAGCAAGTACAGCAACGATACCCTGCGAAACCTTCTCCCCTCGACGGCGGAAGCTTACGCAGACTTGGGTAGCAAGACTCTCATCCTGACCCCTTTCAGGAAGATCACCCTGCCTCCCAAGGTCCGGGCTTACGACGGGGAGTACGTCAACACGAATACCCAACAGGTCAAGGTCCAGGGGTCAGGGGTAACCACCACTGGCACCACTACTTTCACAGATGCCGCAATAATCCTGGCGGCAGGTGTTGCTCCGGGTGACTGTCTCAACATCTACAGTGCGGCCAACACCCTCACGGAAGGCACCTACCGAGTAGTAACGGTGGTCTCCCCCAACAGTCCTCTGACTGTTACCGTAGACCGAGTCCTCCCCGCCTCTGGCAGCGTGACCTACTCGGTACTCGGTACTCAGGGGCTCATGCCCTCGAACGACCTGGCTGGCTCGGCCAAGTGGGTTACTACAGACCCCCTCAATCAGTTCAGCGGTCACACGGACAGCAATTCCGAGCGGAAGAACATCTACATCACGCTCCCTAGGCATCTGGTTCCTGGGTGGGGCGAGGTCAAGGTGCCGATCCTGTGGAACGCCACCACCACATTCGCACAGGGGATCAATTACCTTTTCTTCTCCGGCAGTGGCGCTCCCACAAGCACAACCGTTGTGTCCTATGGGAATGGAGGAATCAGCGGGCTATTCTCGACAGTTCTCCCTCTGGGGACCACCCCTGCCACGTACAATACCAACCTCGGAGCCTTCGGTTCCGGTGCCTTCGCTGGTATGCGTATGTTCGACGACGTCAGTGGGCCTACCGCTCGTAACCTTGGCCGTCAAGGGCTGGAATTACCCCCGTTCTACGGCGTTGCTCGGCTCTTTGCGGTTTACGAGGCCGTGAACTACTGGGCAGCAGGCTCGGCATTCAATGCGGGTACGAGGCTTCCCACTGGTGGTGGGGCTGTCAATCTCCTCAAGCAGAACTTCGATGGTCCCACGTTCTGGATCGAAAAGGACGCTGATGGGGACTCCACGTTCATTCTGAACGCGGAGTGTCTGGACCTCAAGAAGTCCCCCAACCCAATAGCGAACTTCGCTTCGGGACACTACGTCATCGAAGCCAGCATCTTCGGGTTTGACCGTGGGGCTTTCGATCTGAATCAGGAGTTCCATGCGGTGTTGGTTCGGAATCGGCCGGACAGCACTACCTCTGAGGCAGGTGACACCACAGCCTTGCGGAGTGTTTCAAACAACTTCGCAAGGCTGTGGAACGGTACGCCGACTCCTGGCAACGCATCCGGCCTCATTGATTCCCAACCCCTGGTCATCCCCGCCCCTCCCCCCCTTGGGGGGGAGGTAGGGATCTCCTACTCTCGTCAACCCTACCAGGGTGATGCTTGGGGTAGTCAGACAGTCTCCCAGGACAGCGGGTACAAACGCGGCCCAATGCTTACGGCAGACCTGTATCAGCTCTGCAATACGGTGCTGAACCCGACTGCCTTGACTCGTCCGAACCAGAAGCCACTCGAAGTCCTTGCTTCACTTAGGTTCACCACAACCCTCGGCACTGGCCGACTCTCTGGCGTGGAGGGCTTTGGGCTAGACGCTGAGGAGGTAGGTTACGAGGACGCACAAGCCTTCCCTCCGGCCAGCAACATTGCCCCTCGTCCTCGCACCAAGACAGGTGCGGACATGGGTGGAACTCAACTGGGGTCCGATTACCTGGGCCTCACGGATCGCCTCCCCCTAGGGGCATCCTTCCGTGACAAGGACTTCCACGGTGAGGTCTGTGGTTCTTCGGGCACAGCCTTCCAGTATCATGGGGAGTTCGCCCCCGGTCTCTTCCTGTCTGCTCTAGCGGCCAACAGCTCGCTGGAACAGACGGAACTCAACGTCAACACGGCTTCGGTGGGCTCTGGCACTCCCGGGGACATTGTGGTTCAGGTGGACGGTGAGCCGGGCAACTACAATCTCCTGACGAACTTCAGGACGAATCGTGGTGGTTCCTTGTTCATGGGGTCTGGTCCTCACCCAGGTGGGGACTTTTCGGCCACCTTCGAGAGCTTCACCGCGTCGTCCACCCCTCGGAATCTCCTGGCCGGTGTGGCGATGTTGGTTCGGAACCAGGTGACCAACACTGGAGCTACCGAGGTGTCTGCGGGTGATGAGCTGATGATGGTCGTGGTGACCACCGGGTTGAGATCACAGGGTCCCTCAGCGGGCTCCTACGTGGCCATTTCTACGGCAGGCACGGCTGAGGGTATCTCGGCCTCCGACCTCTACCGCATCCCAGGGCATCCCTTACTCAGGGACAACGAGAAGACCGAGATCGACCCGAACTCGTTCAACCTCTCGCTGGGTATCCCACTCATTCAGGACTCCTCAGCAACAGGTAAGGCGTAATGGCCATTCAGCATCTCAACTACCTCGACATCCCCGTAGAGTTGCGGAAGCAAGCGGCAGCCAAGGCCAAGGCTGAGCTGACTTCCCACCTGAGCAATCCGATGTACACGGATGAGCAGAGGGCGTTGGTGTCTGCTCGCATGGCTCGGATTTCTCAGTGGGTAGCGGGTACTCTGCCAGTAGCAGGAAAGAAGTAGGACAATGGATCAGCTCGTCAATCAACTACTCACTCCGGGTACGCTGTTACTTTCGGTGGCAATTTTCATCGCCACGTTCTTCACTCGACGGTTCGTTGAGCTTCTCCGGCCGAACTGGAAGAAGCAAGCACACGAGCTGAGTGCCAAGCCGACCTACTTGGGTCAAGGGGGACTTTGGTGGAACGATTTTGTTCTTCCTCTGATCCCTGTCGTCTATGGATTCGGGACTGCTCCGACGAATGTGGAATTCCTGTATGGTCCTCTGACGAAAGAGAAGCTCTTCATCCGGCTCATGTGGGGTGGTGGCATCGGATGGTTCTCTGCCGTGCTCTACAAGGGCGTCAGCAAGGCCCTTAAGGCCAAGACGGGGATTGATATAGACCCCGCCTCTGCCTCGATCCCTCCGCAGCCTCCGGCAGCAACATGAAGCCGTTTCTCGCCAAAGCTTGGGTCTGGATTAAGCGGTACCTCCTGGCACCGTTACCGGCCCTGATCATCGTTGCTGTAGCCCTACTCTTGGTGGCTGTAGGGTTTAAGGACATCCAGATTGGTGGTCTTCTCGCCAAGTTCTTCGGGAAGCCTGAGGGCAAGAAGGCCATTGATGTGGCGAACTCGGTCCCTGACCACCGAGTGGATGCCAACGGGAGTCTGATCCTCATCGGGACACCCGACTCGAAGGGTATCACACAGGCTGTAGTCGTTCCGGTAGAGACTGGTGGCCTCTTCTCAGACCCCACGGTCGTGAAGGTGACACCCCCAGGAGAGACCAAGGCCATCACGATCCACCTCCCGGATGGCGTGAAATCCGGTGATGTGCATCAGGTGGTGATTGTGAGCCCGGAGATCGTGGCTGTGACGACCAAGGATAACTCCAAGGTCACTGTCGGTCAGGTCGAGGACCTCCTGAAGAAGTATGGATCATGAAGCGGCTTCTAGCGGCATGCCTGATCTTGTTCCCCACATCGGCCCAAGCAGCCGAGTGTGCTGAGGGTTCGACTTGCGTTCCCCCTGATGACCTCAAGGCATTTGTGGCGATTGCTCGCGAGAAGCATTGCCTCCAGACGGAGAAGCCCACCTTCACGCTGGACCCCATCACCATCATCACGGACGAAAAAGGCCAGGTCTTCTACACGGGAGCTGACCCCAATCCGTACAAACTCCGGATGAAGTGGTGCGGCTATGAGGCCGATGGTGAGGGCAAGGTCAAGCTGACTGCCGCCATGAAGGAGCCGGAGACCTGGGGCTTCAGATTCAGACCCAAGGCGTATCTCGGGTACCTCCCTGCTGAACCTCTCTTCCATGGCAGCTCGGCACGTCAGGGGATTGATGCGGGGCTCATGCTGGACTTCTTCCATGTGAAGTGGGCCAATGTGAACGTCGCTGTGGGCTTTAGGTCATTCGGGCTTGGTGCTGGTGTTGATGTGACCCAAAACTTTGGACTCGTGCTAGGGTACAGTGTTTCATGGCTAGCCTGGCACTCTAACATCCTTGGGGGGATAGACTTCGCATTCTAATGGCCTGTGTTTACCTGATCACCAACAAACTTGCGAAAGTGTTCAGGCTATCCCCCGCACGAGTTAGTTCAATTGTTCGTCGGTTGTGTACAAGGAATGGTGAGATGATCGATTCTGCTGGACGCCACTTGATCCTGGATGGGTACGTGAAGGACTCCTCGGTATTCACAGCCGAGAAGCTCACTCTACTGTTCCAGAACTTAGCCTCAGCCCTGGAGATGAAGATCCTTCAGGGTCCCACGTTCGTGGAGGTGGCTCTTGATGCCGCCAAGCTCAAGTCGGATGTGTTTGAGGATTCCGGGGGAATTACAGGAAGCTGCATCATCTCGACGAGTCACATGGCTCTTCATGCATGGCCTATCTCCAATTTCCTTTCACTCGACGTATTTTCCTGTAAAGATTTCGACGTGAGTCGGGCGATGGGGATCATCCAAGAGCACATGGGGCTCACGTCGTCCATCAATGTGATGAACCTCGACCGGAGCAAGCCGCAAGCCCCTAAGGAATGACATGGCTTCCATTCTAGTATCGTCCGAACAGAGGTTGGTAGTGGTCCTCTTCGGTCAGACCGTGGAGTGTACCTGGACCAACTTCGGGGTTGTCCACTGTTACGCTTCGGGCGTAGACTGTCCTGAGGGACCAACTGGTCTGTTGCAGGCCGTTCATGATGCCCTGATCTGGATTCCTACGACCCCACCGAGGGGTATCCTGAATCTTGGACCTCTGTGGGAGCAGCTCTTCCTGTTCCAGGATGATGCCGTGGGCCAGCCTGACTACTATGGAGTCCATGACGGCGTGTTAGGAGTCCGTGAGAACGCTAACTTACCTGCGGTTCTCCTAGTCCTGAGTGACTGGCTCAAGAACGCTACGGGGTTCTAGTCCAGTCGCCAGCTCTCTCCAGGGGACATCCCGGGATCAGTCCCGTGAATAGTGTGGACGAGCTGACGAGCTTGGGCCAAGGACACCCCTGGGATAAGTCCGCTCCTGGCCATCCACTTGAAGAACCGGGGTTGGTCTGTACCTAACCGCTGGATCTCCGACGCATCGAATCCGTTGGGGTAAACGATCTGGCCACTCACGGCTCGGGAATCGAACCAATCCAGGCCCTCTTTGCAAGCCTTGAGGTTGGTCAACTGCGTCCGTGTGAGGGTGAGGGGCATACTACAGGGAGGGCATAAATCGAATTTCGTTGCCAGCCCGGACATTCTCGGTCAGCCTCCAGGTTGATCTCCGGCACCCCTTGGGCGTACCCCTCGTATGACGCGAATCCATATTTTGCTGGTTGCCCTCCTGCTGGTCAGTTGCGGGGGGTCCGAGTTCACCGCTGACCCCCTCCAAGAGGACGCTGGGCCTGGAGCCTCTGGGACGGGCGATGCTGGGCCGATGGGCTCAGGTGCCTCTCCAGGCTCGGGAGGCTCCACGGGGGCAACGGGAGGGGTCGGCGGGGCCTCTACTGGGGGTACAGGAGGCCAGGTTGCCCAGGAGGATGCTGGGCCTACGGACTCGGGTTCCGGGGGTACTAGCACTGGAGGTGTCACGGCTTCCGGGGGTACTCAGGGTTCCGGTGGCAACCCCAACATTGGTGGGGTGACAGGTTCCGGGGGTACTCAGCCCAACACGGGGGGCACCCCCAGTGCTGGTGGCACCCCCAGCACTGGTGGTTCAGGTTCCGGGGGTACCGGATGGGCGACCTCAACCGGTGGCACTACGAGCACGGGTGGTTCCGGGGGTACTCCGGCGACAGGTGGCACGACCTCGACAGGGGGTTCGACCAACACTGGAGGCTCAGGTGGAACCCCCCCTGTCTGCACTCCCAGCACGAACGAGTGCTTCGGGGGTGTCCGTCAGACCTGCGACTCCCAGGGTCAGTGGCAAGACAACCCCTGCCCTGTCTCGGCTTCTGCGTGCCTTGGCCAGGGAACGTGTGCGGAGTGCATTCCGGACCCCACTCCCACCAGGTGCAACAATGGGACTCCGCAGTTCTGTAGTGCAAATGGTCGGTGGCAGGCAGTTGGCTGTTCTGGTCCTGGCGTTTGTGGCAACGGCCTTTGCCTGTCATGTCGCACAGGGAGTGCCCTTCCCTATTGCCCGGTGTGCAGCACGGGGGATACGAGGGCTTGCCTGGGTCTTGGGAGTTGTTCCGGTACTCAGCAATGCCTTGCGGATGGTACCGGCTACACTGCCTGTGCCTGCTACGCTCCTTGTGCGGGGAAGACGATTGGGGATCCTTGTGATGACCGGAACCCCTGTACGATTGGGGATCACTGCACTTCGGTCACTGGTAACGGGACTTGTGATCCTGGAGGCTCGGCGGACTCATCCACAATTTGCGATGATGAACGTGACTGCACTACTGGGGATCACTGCACTGGTTCCGGGGGCTGTGACCACACGTCCGATATGCCAGTCGGTACCTCGTGCAACAAAGGGACGGGGACGTGCGCCAACCCGTCTGGTGTCACTATGATTTGCCAGGTACCCTGAGGGACCACGAGGAACAGCTACGTGATGAAGACGAACAAGTAGCTTGGTGTAATACGCTACTGTTATGACTCCCGAGCTGCACGAACTTAGGCTGCTGCGTCCATGAACAAGAAGCCCACGACCCGCAATGTGCTGGGGCGTATCCCTGCCCTTTCTGCAAAGAGTGGCACATCGGGCGGAAGATGAGCCTGGAAGAACTCCAGGCGGCTATTTCGTAATCCTCTTTTGCCATCCCATGAGGGATGGACAGGTACGCCTTTTTGATGCTTTCGATGAGTCTGGAGAATGCCAAGGTAACGCTTGGGTTCCCTCCGGATGCTAATCCCACCCCGGAGGAGATCCAGAAGGCATGGCGGACCATGGCCTTCAAGGTTCATCCAGACCGTGGGGGTACCAACGAGCGGATGGTCGAGGTCAATGTGGCCAAGGACGTTCTGGAGGGCAAGCAGAGGCCGACCTACGAGCGGCCAGCCCCATCCTCTCCAAGCCAGGAGCCCGGTTGGGCAGCCCCTCCAGGGGGCTGGTCTTCACAGCCACAGAGGGAGCCTGCCAAGAAGCAGGAGGTCACCTGGGAGGAAGCCAAGTCCAAGGCTGGTATCCCAGGTGGGGTGGAGTGGAAATTCGTCACTGACCCTGCCAGTGGGGGGTATAGCTCAGACGAGCACATGCGTCGGACCACCGGGTACGTGTTCTATGGGCAGACGGACCAGAAGCACGTCTTCCTGGCCGTAGAGAACCTCTCCAAGGAGGACTACTACATCGGAGCTGAGCCTGGCATCAATATCTGGTCCATGCGGTCCTTTGAGTACCCCCGGAAGGAGGGCGAGGTTCTCCAGCCCGCGTGGCTCTACGGGAACATCGTCAAGGCGTTCAAGAACTTCCAGTACGTAGAGAAGAAGTTCAACTCAAAGGTGACGCCTATCCCCGAGGGCTGGATCCTGCATCAAAGGCTGCCCCCAGGCAAGGAGGTTAGTCTCAAGCACTGGCTGGTCAATTCAGGTCTTGTGTCAGGGGATGACCCCAGCGTGGCTGGACGGAAGAACGTCGTCGAAATCACGTTCAAGCAAAAGGGGCTGGGTGAGACGGAAAAAGAGTGGTTCATGCTCACCATCAATGGTCGTGATTATGACCTCTCCCCCAGTGATTCTAAGAAGTTCATGCTTCCGAACCGGTACCGTGGAGTCGCCACACTCATTTTCGGGGACTACTTCTACAGTGACTCCAAGAAGATGCTGACTAGGATTCCAGCGGCCAAGAAGGTCAAGCTCTTTACTTGGATGAGCCGGAATCTGAATGACCTCCCCCCCGAGGCCAAGGCCATCATCGACGCTGAGGCGGCGGCCCAGTAGCGTAGCTGGCGGGGATGGCCAAGAAGCCCCTCAAGCGCAAGAAGCGGAAGTTACCCAAGGCCAAGCTTCCTGCTGGCTTCTCCGAGGACGAGTTTGGCGAGCTAAGGCGGAAGCGGAAGCTCCA
>Ga0315274_10007472_pt1 | contig 15825 bp, 18 predicted proteins | sample YL17G02_20_MG_FD_203700 | JGI IMG/M metagenome (GOLD analysis project Ga0315274, IMG submission 203700) | Sediment microbial communities from Yellowstone Lake, YNP, Wyoming, USA - YL17G02_20 | ecosystem: Environmental > Aquatic > Freshwater > Lake > Sediment | place: USA: Wyoming | collected... | reverse complement strand
ACGTGGCCAACGCGCACATGACTGGCATGCTTCATCTGCACAACCTCGGCTACCCGATTAGAGTTTACTGCTCCGCGCATAGCTTGGAGTATCTGAAAAAATTCGGTCTGAGCTTGCTGAATCTGTCAACAGTATCAGTGCCAGCCAAACACATAAGCACGCTCACCGGCCACCTCAACACATTCCTCGCAAGCATGCAGGCATTTTACGCAGGAGCGCTGGGCATAAGCTATGTAAATATTTTTTACGCGCCGTATACATTGGGTATGACCTACAAGCAGCTCAAACAGGAGGCGCAATATATAATCTTCTCGTGCAGCCAGAATGCATTCTCGCGCGGCGGGCAGACTCTGTTCATTGATTTCAACTTGCACTTGGGTGTGCCGCATTATATGAAGAATGTGCCTGCGATCGGGCCGAAAGGAAAATACATGCTGCGCAAACCAGATGGTAGCATCGAGCCAATCCAGGATGCCGAGATAGAGCGCGAGAAGAATGGTGATGTGGTGCAGCCTGACAATGAAAAAATTGGCCGAGTGCTGACGTATGGTGATTTTGAGGAGCAAGCGCAGACTTTTGCGAGAGCTATGCTAGATGTGTGGAGAGAGGGTGATGCTGACGGCAAACCATTTCCATTTCCCAAGTGTGATTTGCACGTAGACGACAATTCATTCAACGACCCCAAGCAACTCGAGCTGCTGCGGCATGCGTGTGAGATTGCTGCGGAGAATGGCACGCCGTATTTTGTTTTTGATCGCGGTGGCGATGCTACGCTCTCGCAGTGCTGCCGGCTGAAGACTACGATAACAGATGTCAGCCTGCTCAAGCATCCAGAGTCAATCAGATTCTGCGGTTTTCAAAACATTACAATCAATCTACCACAGGCTGCTTATAGAGCTAAGGCCGACCTTGACAAAACAATCAGCGAAGTTTATCGCGCGATGGATCTTGCGATGAAAGCTCATTTGCAGAAAAAAGCATTTATCGAAAAACTCATGGCTGGTCCTGGCATGCCGATGTGGCAGGTTGGGATGATAGCTGCGGATGGCAAACCATACCTTGACCTCAACGGAGCTACATACATAATTGGCTTGATCGGACTGAACGAGTGCGTAAAGTTTTTGTGTGGTAAGGAACTTCACGAGTCGGATGAAGCATACAAGCTCGGGCTGAAAATTATTGCTGCAATGAATCTGAAAGCAAAAGAGTTCGAGCGTGAGCACAAGTTGCGTGTGGCTCTCGAGGAGACACCAGCAGAAGGATGCTCGCTGCGTTTAGCAAAAATCGATCTGCAGGAATATCCAGAAAGCAAAGATTACGTGCGCGGCAACCTAGCAACAGGCGAAGTATACTACACCAACAGCATCCACTTTGTTCCAGACGCGGCAATCAGCATGACAGAGCGCATAGAGAAGCAGGGCAAGTTCAACCCATTGATCGAGTCCGGGTCGATCACACATGTATTTTTGGGCGAGCAGCGGCCAGATGCAGACTCTGTATTGAACCTGCTGAAAAAAACTTGGGAGCGCACGCAGAGTTCGCAGATTGTCCTCAGTCCAGAGTTTACTGTGTGCAAGGATTGCCACAAAGTTAGCCGCGGCTACAAGCGCATGCTGCCAGTGCCGGTTGAAATAAAAAATTAATTGTTGTAAAAAATTCAAAACAAAACAAAAAAATAAAAATTAAAAAACAAAATTCAAAGAAAAAAAGGAGATGAGAGCATGACACCAAAAATGATTGTCGGAGACAAGGATGGCAAGCAGGAAGCAGTCGATGTCAAGTGCCAGCATTGCGGAAGCAAGAATGTTTTTGGCATAAGCAGAGTGGTAGGTTACTATTCGGTGATAGACAATTGGAACGCGAGCAAGACTGCTGAATTTGCTGACAGGCAAAAAGGCGATTATAAAATTTGAAACAAACAAAACGAAAATAGAAAAACAAAAAATTAGCGGAGTGAAAAAATATGGACGAGCAAGATGTTGATGACGAGAGTGGCAGCGGTAGTGGTGGGCAAGAGCCGAACTTGGAGGCGAACTCCGCAGCGAATCAGCAAAAAGTTGTGAAAATTTTTTGGCAGAGAAATTGTCCGAAATGCCCGGGTGCGAAGGAGCTCGGCAAGAGTTTGGAGGAGGATGGGGCTGCAGTGGAATATTTTGATACGCAGACTGTGGATGGATTGGCTGAGGCAAGTTTTTTTGATGTGCTCGCGACTCCGTCGGTGGTGTTGGCGGATGGCAATAAAGAAATTGCTGCGTGGCGTGGCGAAGCTCCAAAGATTACTGATGTGAAAAAATTTTTGCGTGATTAATTTTTGCGTTTTCAAATTTCGATTTTGATTTTCATGCTGCAGATAAAAGGAATGATACCCAATTCACTCATTGACTACCCTGGTAAAATTTGCTCAGTAATTTTTCTACCAGAGTGCAACTTTCGCTGCCAATTTTGTTTCAACCCAGACCTCGTGCTCAACGCAGACATACTGCAAGATACAAAAGAGCAAGACGTGCTTGACTATTTGCAGAAAAATAAGAAATGGCTGGATGGTGTGTGCATCACAGGTGGCGAGCCCACTTTGCATGCTGGTCTGCCGGAATTTCTAGGCAAGCTCAAGCAGATGGGGTTGCTGGTCAAGCTCGACACAAACGGCACGAGTCCAAGCATGCTCATGGAGCTCATCGACAAAAAACTTGTGGACTACATTGCGATGGACATCAAGAGCTCACCGCAAAAATATGAGCAGGCAGCTAATGCAAGCGTAAACATTGCAGCAGTGAAAAAATCTGTTGAACTGGTACGAAGCAGCGGGATAGACTATGAGTTTCGTGCAACAGTGCTGCCAAAGATTTTTGATGCGGATGATGCGAGAGCAGTAGGTGAATGGCTGCGTGGCTCGAAAAAATTCTGTTTGCAGCAATTCCGGTCAGAGAAAACACTGGACAAGGATTTTGCCAGCGAAAAAAAATATACGCACGAGCAGTTGCACGAACTGGCCAATGCTATGCAGCAGTATTTTGAAGTCGTGGAGATAAGAGGTATTTAAAATATTGCGAACAAAATAAAAAAAGGAGATGATACTATGGCAGTAAAAGTTGATCAGGAAAAGTGCATAGGATGTGGATTGTGCGTGTCGATATGCGAGGCTGCGTTTGAGCTGCGTGACGACGGCAAGGCTTACGTAAAAAGTGCTGCGGGCTGCAAGAAATGCGATTGTAAAGAAGCTGCTGACTCGTGCCCGGTGCAAGCGATTAGTTTGTAGTGAAAAATTATTTTTTGATTTTTTTCCAGCGAATACCTTTATCTGTATCCTCAAGCACTATACCCATGCCTTTGAGTTTGCTACGGATTTCGTCAGCAGTTTGCCAGTCATTAGCCTTGCGTGCTTGCTCACGTTGCTTGACCAATTTTTCGATTTCATCTGTTAGCTCAACCTCTTCGTCAGTGAGAATGCAAAATATCTTATCGACTTCTTTGAGGAATTGGTATGCTCGCCTGCCTCCACCAGCTTTGTTAACCTCGCGAACAAAATCGAAAATTACTGCAAGGGCTGTGGGCGTGTCGAAATCATTGTCCATTGCTTTGAAAAATTTCTCTTTCGTGGTTTCTATCAGCTTGCTATCATAATTGTCTTTGCCGCCCTTTGTTTTTCTGAGGAATTCATTGAGACGCTCCAAGCTATTTTTTGTTTTGTCTAGACTTTCTTTAGAAAAATCAATCGGGCTTCGATAATGTGTGGAAATGTAAAAAAACCGCAGTGTTTTCGCATCGTAATCTTTCAATGCATCGCGGATTGTTACAAAGTTGCCAATGGATTTGGCCATTTTTTTGCCGCCAACGTTCAAAAATCCAGTATGCAACCAATATCTAACCAGTGGTTTTTTTCCAGACGCTGCTTCCATCTGAGCAATCTCAGCCTCGTGGTGTGGAAAAATTAGGTCTCGCGACCCGCCATGCATATCATACTGTGGACCAAAAAAACTTTCTGTGATTGCTGTGTCTTCGATGTGCCAGCCAGGTCTTCCCCCGTCAAACCAAGGCGATGACCATTTCGGTTCGTCTGGTTTTGATTTTTTCCAGAGGCAGAAATCTCCCTTGTTTTTTTTGCCAACACTGTCGTCAATTCTTGTGACAGCATCCTCTGCATCCAAAATTTTTCTGCCCGAGAGCTTGCCGTACTCTGCGAATTTTGACAAGTTGTAGTAAATCCCATCTTCGATTTCATACGCGAATTTTTTGTCAATCAGCGTCTGCACTTGCTTGATTATAGCTGCGATAAAATCAGTGGCGCGCGCATACTTGTTTACGCTGTCTACTCCCAATGCCAGCATATCCTTGTAATAATCTTGCTCGAATTTTTCTGCCAATTTCTTTGGCTCGATACCCTGCTCATTTGCTCGCTGAATTATTTTGTCGTCGATGTCTGTTATATTTTGTAAATAAAATACGTCAAACCCTTTGCATCTCAGATATTTTACGATCACATCAAACTGTACGTATGTTTTAGCGTGGCCTATATGAGAATAGTCATATACTGTCGGTCCGCATACAAACATCTTTACTTTTTTTTCTTTCATTGGTTTGAATTCTTCTTTCTTGCGAGTTAATGTGTTAAAAATTTTTATTGCCATAATTATCTTTTGGTTTTATTTTAAAAAGCTGAGTGTGGGATTTGAACCCACAATCTTCTGGTCTGCAGCCAGACGCCTTGCCGGATTCGGCCAACTCAGCATATACTTTAACTTGATTGCAACCTTTTTAAATTTTATCAAATAAATTTGTGCTCAAATACCTCTCGCCCGTGTCTGGCAGGATCGCCACAATTACCTTGCCGCTTCCCAACTCTCTCGCCTTTTGCAGCGCCACATGCATCACAGCGCCTGAGCTCATACCAACCAACAATCCTTCCTTGCTTGCCAGCTCTCGGGTTGTTTTGTGTGCGTCCGAGTCTGCGATGTTTATTTTTTCGTCTAGCCACCGGACATTGTAAATTCCTGGCTTGCGCTCCTTGTCGAGATTTTTCATTCCCTGCAGCTTATGGCCTGGCAGAGGTTCGACTCCCACAATTTTTATTTTTGGATCGTGCTCTTTCAATCGTTTGCTCACTCCCATAATTGTGCCTGTTGTGCCCATTGCCGCCACGACCATGTCTAGTCTGCCTGCGGTCTGCTCGAGAATTTCTTTTCCAGTTGTCTCATAGTGCGCGAGCATGTTCGACTCGTTGTTGAACTGGTCGGGCATGAAATATTTTTCCGGCTCTTTTTTAGCCATCTCGTATGCTGCCTCGATTGCTCCATCCGTTCCTTTTTCTGCTGGTGTTAGTAAAATTTCAGCTCCATATGCTTGCAAAATTTTTCTTCGCTCCATGCTTACTGCTTCGCTCATCACAAACAGCGCGCGGTATCCTTTAACTGCTGCTACGATTGCCAACCCAATGCCAGTGTTGCCCGATGTTGGCTCGAGGATGATTTTGTTCTTTGTGAGTTTGCCACATTGCTCAGCAGCTTCGATCATTTTTTTTGCGATACGATCCTTGACCGATCCGCCGATATTTTTCATTTCTAGTTTTGCAAGAATTGTTGCGTCATTCACAGTAGTGAGTTTGTTTATTTTTACCAAAGGAGTGTTGCCAATCAAATCCAGCGCGTCATTAGCTATTTTAAAATTTACTATTTTAGAATTTATTTTTTTAGAATTTACTTTAGCAGAATCAGTGGCACTCGCAACATTCGCATTCACAGCATTCACAACAAACTCGTCCACCCATTTATTTCACCTTGTAATTTATTGCCACATAATCTTTATATTGTTATCCCCCCCCACTGCTTTTTTTCCCTTTGTTTTCAATTTGTCTAACGGAATATTTACTTGCACCTCAAACTCGGAGATGTGCTTGCTGCTGCCGTTGTTTTGGATCATATGCCTAGAGCTTTTTGGCGGAAATTTTTTGCCGCTCAGTGCTGCATCGATCACTTGCTCCTTGGTTATACTCTCATGCTCGCGCCATGTCGCAACTTTTATCTGCGGGTGCTGGTAGTCAAAGTATGTGACAGGAATTTTTTTTGCGCCGAGTGCTTTCAACGCGTTCAGGCGGTAATGTCCATCGATTACCAAGTTTGTATTCTTGTCAACTGCTATAGATTTTTTCAGTATGCCGTCTGATTTTATTTTTTCTTTTAGCTCATGAAGATGTTTGTATTCAGTCTGCTCGTGTTCTTTCAGCTCATGGACGTCAACAAAGTCGGCCACCTTTGCAAAGCCAAACTCGTCCACCCTTGTTTTTTGTATCTTTCATATTCATACTAATCTCACTCCTTTTGTTTTGTTTTTAATCTCTAAAATTTTTATTTTTGGGAGTTTTGAATCTAAAGAAGTAGTTTTACTCGCGACAAATGCGGCCACCCCAAAGGCCTTCACCTGTTTGCATTTGTTTCACCTACTAAATTGTATGCTGCGTAAAGGATAAAAAGCTTAATGTTTATAGAATTAATTATGATTAAAACACAAGAATACCAGGGAATCGACCAAGCAATTTCAAGTTTATCCGAATTGGTAGGCAGTGCGAAAAAAGAAATAAGGTATGTTGGTAGAGAGATAATATTCAGCGAATTTGTTGATGGGAGATTGAGAGACCCACTTGTTCATTCATTCGAAAGTTGGAAGTCTAGCGTTGAATCAAGATTAAAGAGGCGACAGATTATAGCTGCTAAATCAGAAATTCTTGCACAAATCTGTCAACCATTCCTAGGCATACATAGCGGAATTTTATATAACTTAGAACTTCAAACTACCCCAGATGTTATAGAAAAATATAAAAATCAGCTTGTTGAAATTAAAAAAATAGTACCGCCGCTAGAAGTTTATTCCATTGAAAATACACCCAATTCGAACATTTGTTTCATTGATGATCCATACACTTGGATGTGGAGTGAAAGAAAAAATTCTGCTATTAAATGTAAAAGTACTTACGTTCGTTTTTCTGTTGAAGCTGTTTGTGTAGATGACGAATTAGGAAATGTCGAGCTGGTTAATTTAGAATGAAATTATTTTTTACAAATTATTTCTTTTTTCCTCTTGTTTTGAAAATTTTCAGACCTTTGGCAAGCCCATACACAGCGATAATGCTCCAGATTATGTTCAGGGTAGTGGAAGGATAGGATGCATAGGATGTTGCGTTGACGATGATTCCCAAGCCGCCGAGCAGGTTGAGAGCATGGTAAGTTGTGGAACTCTCTGTCAATTTCCTATGCGTGAGCAGAAAATACGCTATCAAGATGAGTGCTGCGCCCACATAACCGATTATGTCAATGAACAAGCTTGCCACAAACTCACTAATTAAATTTGGAAATTGCGCGATTTAAAACCAGGTGTTTGCTGTTGCTCAATTTTTTGGTATGAAAATATCATTTTTTACGTCGTATAGTTGGCCTTGGAGTATTCTTGCCAAATTCTCTGGCCGGATGTGTAAGCAAATTTTCTACCAAATAGAAAAAATTTATATGCCGGGATGCAGTAAATCGATTATAGACTTAAGGCTTTTAAGTATTCAATTGCATAAAATGATTGCAAAAGTGTGGTAACATGGATGTAAAAAAAATTCGCGAGGATTTTCCAATATTGCAGCAGAAAATCAAAGGTAGGCAGCTTATCTATTTCGACAATGCATGCAACACACTACGGCCCAGGCAAGTCATAGCAGCGCAGGATGAGTACTATGAACAATATCCAGCTTGCGCAGGCCGCAGCATACACAAACTCAGCCACACAGCTACCGAGCACTATAACAAGGCCAGAGAAAAAATTGCGAAATTTGTTGGCGCGAAAAAAGCAGGGGAAGTTGTGTTCACCCGTAACACCACAGAAGGGATAAACCTGGTTGCGAATTCTTTTTGGTTCGAACGCGGTGACATAGTGCTGACAACAGACCGCGAGCACAACTCGAACTTGATTCCGTGGCAACGCGCGGCGAAAAAACTTGGAGTCGAACATAAAATTGTTTTTTCCAGGCAAGATTTTACTTTTGATATAGAAAAATTCAAAGAGATGGTCAAGCAGGCTAAACTGGTGGCGATGGTCCACTCGTCAAACTTGGACGGCTACACAACTCCTGCGGCTGAGATAATAAAAATTGCGCATGAGGCTGGAGCGATGGTTTTGCTGGATGCCGCACAATCTGCTCCACACAAGCAGCTGGATGTACGCAAACTCGATGTGGATTTTCTTGCGTTCTCTGGGCATAAAATGCTGGGGCCGAGCGGCATGGGAGTTTTTTATGGCAAGTACGAGTTGCTGGAGAAGTTGGATATGTTTATGGTTGGTGGCGATACGGTCAACAATACTACGTACGACAGCGCTGATTTCATGAAACCTCCGGAAAAGTTTGAGGCTGGTTTGCAGAATTATGCAGGTGCGATTGGCTTGGCAGCGGCTGCTGATTACATTGACAAGATTGGCAAAGATAAAATACAAAAGCATGAGGAGGAGTTGACAAAAATTGTCGACAGCGGCATTAAGCAGATAGATGGTTTGACTGTGGTTGGTGTGCAGGATGCAAAACTGCGAGGTGGTGTGACGTCTTTTGTTATTGAAGGCATACATCCGCATGATATTGCTCTGATACTCGATGAAAATGCAAACATTGCGATCCGCTCGGGTGCTCACTGCGTGCATTCATGGTTCAATGCTCACAAACTTCCAAATGGCTCAGCTAGGGCATCTTTATATTTGTACAATACAAAAGATGAAGCAGAAATTTTTGTTGATGAATTGAAAAAAATTGCAAAAAGTTTGCGATAAAAATAAAATGAAAAGGAAAAAATGATTAAATGAGAATGTACACAAAAGAAGACTATGAAAAAGTTTTGAATTTACACAAAGAAGGTTTAGGGTGCCGTAAAATTAATAAAGTAACAAATATACCAACATTAAGAATTTACAATTGGATTTACAAAGGGAGTAAACCAATGTTAATTTCTGAGAAATTCAAAAATTCTAGAATTTGGCTCGACAAAAAAAGATGGCCAGAAGTTTTAAGGAAAGCAACTGAAAATAGGCTTAAATCTAAAAAATTTTGGGATGGTAGGAAAAGAGCTGGAGAAAAAATTAGTAAACAGCTACCTGAGGAAGCTAAACAAAACTCTAAGGAATTGGCATATATATTAGGTGTGATTTATGGTGATGGGTTTTTGGGTAAATGGGAAATAAAACTCAAAGTAAAAGATAAAGATTTTGCTGAAAATTTTTCAAAATGTATTTCTACATGGTCTGGATACAATTGTCCTGCGAAAAAAAATAAAGAAAATTTATTTTTGGTTAGATTATATTCCACTCAAGCATGTAAATTTTTATCTAGAAAAAAGTTAATTGAGACAAAAAATTGGACACTAGAAGATAAAATTTCATTTTTGCGTGGTCTGTTTGATTCAGAAGGTTGCGCACCAGATGCAACGAAAAGAGCAAAAAGTATAATATTTTACAATTCAAATAAAAAAATAATAAATATTGTATCTTTTTTACTAAGAGAGTTGGGTATTGCGCATAGTGTTATACCTAGAAAATCATCTAAAGGCAAAATTGGTAGTCGGGAATTTATTAGAAAAAAAAGTTATTATATAGCCATAACTAGTTATGAAAATAAGAAAAAATTTTATAGGCTAATAGGATTTTCTATAAAAAGAAAGCAAGACAAACTTGCGTATCTAGAATACCCACCAAGTAATAATTTTATTACCAAAGAAACAATTTTTAAAATGTTAGAATTAAGAAATCAAGGATACTCTTATAACAAAATTGCTAATGAGCTTAATTTTAGTGAGTCAACAGTATTTTATCATATAAATAAAACAATTAACGGGGTTCCACCATGGTAATTTGTATAGTTGCGCTTGTCGTGTTTGCATTTTTAGGCATATTTTCAACTAGATACAGAAAGCTTGCAAAGGAAGCGTTTAAATGTTTTTTTACAACACTTACATTCAAACCTTGTGAGACAAATCTTGATCAGAGGATAAAATCCAAGGCTACTGCCAAGCTGATGAGAGTGTCACCAAAGCTTGCGGCAGCAGTCTACAAGAATTTCAAAATTATTTCGTGGATTTTCACAATAACATTTTTTGTCAGTCTGACATATTCTGCGTATGGAATTTTCAACCTGGCAGTCTACGGCTCGTGCGATCCAAGCTCTCCTGCTACGTGCGAGATTAAGCAAGGATACACGGGACTTTACGACATATTTTGCGCGTATGAAGCCTACATAGTATACAGCGTGGTGGTTGTGGCCATTGCTGCGGTTATATTTTTTTCTTACAAGTTTGTGACTGTGAAAGAGTAAATATAATTATAAATTTGACAAAATAATTTCTACTCTTTCTTCTACAGAGACGACAGGCAGAAATATAATTTCATACTCCAAATTTTCATAACATTCTAATAATAGTTGATTTAGTTTTTCAACGGTCTCTTGGTCTTCTGTTCGCGCATAATCTTCTTCGAATGGAAGCTTCTCTAAAAAGAATATTTTTTTATATCTATTCTTGGAAATAGCTTTAATCTTTTCCGTGTCCATGCTGTCAATTTGAAAGTATGCTATGCTATCTGGCACGCCCCTGTCAAAAAATACAATCTCATTCTTGGGTGCTTTGTCTTCATTTTCGATTTTCATCTGCAAGACTTTATTCTGAAAAAAATTCTCGTCTTTTCTTAATTCCTTTGCAGGTATGCCCCTTGATTCGTATTCATCTATTAAAACCCGAGCTGCTTCTGGTATTGTATGATAGCCCAACTCTTTCAATTTTTTTATCAATGTTGTTTTTCCACAGCTTGGACCACCAGTTAAAACATACCAAGGTGGAGTTTTTATATTTTTCATAAATTATGTGTTTATGGTCAAATATTTAAATACGCTTGTTACATTATTTGTCAGTGAGTAGTATGAGAAATAGAATCGTAGGATTTTTGATAATCGGAATTGCGGCATTGATAGCTTTCATTATCTACTCGTTCAATACAGCCATGACAAGCATAGTGAACACTTCCTGCTCACACGGCTCAAGCTGTCCGATGTGGGGCACTATTGAATTTCAAACAAACATCAGCATAGCAATAACAATTTTTGTGGCGGCGGTTGGTATTTACCTGATATTTTTCGGCGAGGAGTCAAAGATAATAACAAAGATCAAAAAAATCCGCGAGCAAGTCGAACCTAAAAAGTTTACTAAGGCGAACTATCAGAAGATTATGGACAGCTTGGCCAGCGATGAGAAAAAAGTTTTTGGTATGGTGGTTGATGCTCAGGGTTCGATTATGCAGTCTGGCATAGTTCGCAAGACTGGATTTCCAAAGGTCAAAGTTTCGAGAATTCTTGACAAGCTCGAGGGCAGAGGGCTCGTGGAAAGAAGAAGACGCGGTATGGCCAACGATGTGGTTCTGAAGCACTGAGGCTGGAAACCGGGGCGAAATGTGGCTGAAACTAGTTTCACATGATGCTTGATAAGCTGTTTCTGGCGTTAATTCTAGCATGATAAATGAAGATTTTGCAACATGCAATGTTTGTGGCGAAATGATAACAAGCGACGCAGATACTGCAGGGATAACAAAATATTGCAAACTGTGCGGGATGGCTACAAAAGAAATGGGAAAATTCTGCTGCGAAAAGTGCAGAGTGCTGTACAAGAGATTTATCAGGAAAAAGAAGGACAAAGAAAACAAGAAAGCATGGTCGTGAGAAAATGACTGAAACAAAATCGATTGATGAAAGTACTGGTAGAAATAAAAATATTTTACAAGGATTGGTTTACGGTATAATTCCGCATATAGGATGCATTGCGTTCATTGTTGGCTCAGTGCTAGGCGTCACGCTGCTCACGCAACTTTTCAGACCACTGCTGATGAATCCATACTTTTTTTACATACTGATTTTTATTTCGCTTGCATTTGCAACACTCTCGTCAATCTTGTATTTGAGAAGAAACGGCATACTTTCAACATTAGGAGCAAAAAGAAAATGGAAATATCTTTCGACAATGTACGGCTCGACAATACTAGTCAACCTTGTGTTGTTCGCGATGATTTTTCCGCTGCTTGCAAACGTGTCGAATGTGTCAGCTGTAACATCATCAAAAAGTAATTTTGAAACAATCAGGCTACAAGTTGATATACCGTGCTCAGGCCATGCGCCGCTTATATCAGGTGATTTAAAAACACTTAGTGGTGTAACAAACGTGCAATTTAGTTTGCCGAACATTTTCGATGTGAGTTATGATTCTGCGAAAACAACCAAACAGCAAATCTTATCATTAGAAATTTTCAAAACATACAAAGCTAGTTTGTTAAGTTAGTGTGTTGGTCAGTTGATTTAAATTGCGAGAACATAAAAAATAATTGAGGAATGATTGATTTATGGTTGGTTGTGAGATATGATGAAAAAAACAATTCCGATTGTGGGAATGCATTGTGCTAGTTGCTCAGCTAAAATAGAGTCGACTCTCAAAAAGCAGAGAGGAGTAACGAGCGCGACAGTGAATCTTGCGACAGAGAAGGCTAGTGTGGAGTTTGACGAAACTGTAGTGAGCGAGGCAGAAATAAAAAATGCGATCATGCAGTTGGGATACAAAGTGATTGGCGATGAGGCCGAAAAAAAAGTTGATGCAGAGAAAATGGTGGACAAAGAAAAGGCAGCGAGGGAAAAAGAAATCAGAGCTTTGCGAGTTATGTTCATAGTGTCGTTGGTGTTGGCAATCCCGATTTTTATTTTGTCTTTTCCAGAATTGTTTGGTGTCGTAATTTCGCAGCAGAATTTTGTTTTGTTATTGTTGGCAACTCCTGTTCAGTTTGTTGTTGGATATAGATTTTACAAAGGTGCGTTTTCTGCGATGCGGGCGAAGAGCGCGAGCATGGATACGTTGATTGCTGTGGGAACTTCTGCTGCATATTTTTATAGTGCGGTCGTGACGTTGAGTTTGCTGCCTGGTTTGGAAAATTACGTGTACTTTGATACTTCTACGATTATTATTACTTTTATCATCCTGGGAAAATATTTCGAATCGGTAACAAAAGGCAGAGCGTCTGAAGCAATAAAAAAATTGATTGGGTTGCAGCCAAAGACTGCGGTGGTGGTGAGGGGTGGCAAGGAGATCGAGATTGCGATCAGTGAAGTGATTGTGGGTGATGTTGTGATTGTGAAACCCGGCCAAAAAATTCCTGTGGACGGCGTGGTGATTGATGGATTCTCGGCAGTGGATGAGTCGATGATAACGGGCGAGAGCATTCCTGTGGAGAAAAAAGCTGGCGACATGGTGATCGGCGGAACAATCAACAAGCATGGCTCGTTCAAATTCCGCGCAACAAAAGTTGGAGTAGACACAGTGCTGAGTCAGATTATTAAACTCGTGGAAGATGCGCAGTCGAGCAAAGCGCCGATTCAGAGGCTGGCTGACAAAGTCAGTGGTGTGTTCGTCCCAGCTGTGATTTTTATCGCGCTCGCATCATTTTTTGTTTGGATTGCAGTTGGCCAGAGTTTTATTTTTTCCTTGTCGATTTTCATCGCAGTTTTGATCATAGCTTGTCCGTGTGCACTTGGCCTGGCAACACCCACAGCAATCATCGTTGGCACAGGCAAAGCAGCTGAGAATGGGATTTTAATCAAGAATGCAGAGGCGCTCGAGAATGCACGCAGGCTGACCACAATTGTTTTTGACAAGACAGGCACGCTGACAAAAGGTGAGCCGAGTGTGACTGATATTGTTGCAGTGGGCAGCATGAGCACAAAAAAAATCTTAGAGTACGCAGCGATCGCAGAAAAAAAATCCGAGCATCCGCTTGCAGACGCAATCATTGACAAAGCAGCCGAGGAAAAAATAAAAATCAACGAGCCGAAATCTTTCGAAGCAATTCCTGGTCATGGTATTATGGCAACGTATGGCAGCAAGCAAATTCTTTTTGGCAACCAAAGTCTGATGAAAAAATACAAAGTTAAAATCGATGCGGTCGAGGAAAAATTAAGCAGTTTGGAGAGTGAAGGTAAGACAGCAATGATGCTTGCAGTGGACAAAAAGATTGTTGGGTTGATTGCAGCAGCAGATATTTTGAAAGAATTTTCGAAGGAAGCAGTAGGCAGCTTGCGAAAGATGAACAAAGAAGTGGTGATGATCACTGGCGACAACAAGCGGACAGCAGATGCGATTGCGAGGCAGCTAGGCATAGACAGAGTGCTTGCGGAAGTTTTGCCTGAAGAAAAAGAAAAAGAAATCGAAAAGTTGCAAGCTGCAGGTAAAGTTGTGGCGATGGTTGGCGACGGCATTAATGATGCGCCTGCTCTTGCGAGGGCTGATGTAGGCATAGCAATCGGTGCGGGCACTGATGTTGCGCTCGAAACTGGACAGATTGTACTGATAAAAAATGATTTGCGAGATGTTGTGACTGCGATTGACCTGAGCAGCTATACGATCAAAAAAATCAAGCAGAATTTGTTCTGGGCATTTTTCTACAATAGCGTGGGCATACCAATTGCCGCCGGCTTGCTCTATCCATTCACAGGATTTTTGTTGAACCCAATGGTGGCTGGGATTGCGATGGCTTTTAGCTCTGTATCGGTTGTATCCAACTCGCTGCTGATGAAGAGATATAGAAAAAAATTTTGATGGGTTGTTGATAAATGGAAGCACACACCGCGGTCATAATTCAAATATCTTGGCAGATTTGGCTGAGTTCACGTTGAAAAAGAAAAAAGTGAGCTACAAAAAAGTATATAAACCCACTAGGTTTATAAGATTTATGATGCAAAAAAGCTGTATAAATCCTACTTTATATACAGATGGGGTATATTCTAATATTGAGCAAAAAAGCAAAAATGTTTTTATCTTTGAAGTATCATATTTCGGCGAACATTTGACTAAAAAATTGTTAATTGACAAATTGACAAAGATATTTAAAAAATTAGACAATAAAATAGAAGTGAATGAGATAAAATGACTTTTATAAAAGTGATCAAAATTGATAAAGATACAAAAGAGAAAATTGTATCTTATTGGTGCAAGAAATGCGGTCAGCAGTTTAAAATAATACCTAAAAGACATTATTTAAATTTAAATAAATTGGTGTGTAAATGAAATTATTGGAATTTGATAATATAAAAGATTTTAATAATTATTTTGAATATAATGAAAAAGAAAAATTTAAAATACAGAAGGTTCGACTTGAATGAGTTCGATATACAGCATTACTGGTGCTGCTACAGTATGTATGATGCTGCTTGCACGTATCCTTGCCGTAATCAACTCGATGACATGCCAGAATTTCACAAGATGATTCTTGATGCTCGGGCTGTGATTGTCGTGTCGCCTATAAATTGGAACAACATGTCTGCTTGTGCTGCGAGGAAAAATAAAATTTGCTTATCATAAAATTTTTGCGACGATTACTATTTTGGTTGCGATCGTGCATGCGACGCTGGGATTACTGGCTTACTTTTGATTTGGTAGAAAACTTGTAAATCCGTAAAGTATTTAAATCTTTGCCTTTAAGATAATTTAAACCACGAAAACAAGAGTGGTTTGGTTGGTTGGGGTTGTTTGAATGGTGACGATAAAACGCAAACATTTGTACTTGGCAGGCATAGTGGTAGCGCTGATTGTGATTGCTGGCTTGTTTGCTTCTTATACAGGACTTTTTGTTGCAGACGGCTCGAGCGGCAAGTATGATGATTTTGCCAAGTGCCTAAGCAGCAAAGGTGTGGTGATGTATGGCTCGGCGTATTGTCCGCATTGCGCAAATCAGAAGAAAGCATTCGGTGATTCTTTTCGTTATGTGACATATGTGGAATGCTCGCAGCAGGAG
>Ga0315274_10007471_pt1 | contig 15825 bp, 13 predicted proteins | sample YL17G02_20_MG_FD_203700 | JGI IMG/M metagenome (GOLD analysis project Ga0315274, IMG submission 203700) | Sediment microbial communities from Yellowstone Lake, YNP, Wyoming, USA - YL17G02_20 | ecosystem: Environmental > Aquatic > Freshwater > Lake > Sediment | place: USA: Wyoming | collected... | reverse complement strand
GAACTGGGTTTTTGCAACACCCCGACATCACGATGCCTTTGCAAAACTATCCGGCCCTACCCGGGCCGTGCTGTTGTACGCCCTCGCCCCCGCCGCATAGGCGCGGGAAAAGGGCAAAAGTCGAGCTTAGTCAGGCAGCGGATCGAGGGTTCGCGGTTGGGTCGCGAGCACGTCGCCGGATGGATCCATCGGCCAAGTGGGGACAGGCTCCTGAACGGTCACGCTCGTGGGATCCTCGGACTCACCCGACGCGGCGGGGGACGGTTCCTCGGTTCCAAGTAAGACGGTCTGCTCAGCCGTTTCGAGGCACGGACCCCGCGTCTCGCCGAGGGCCAGCAGATCACGGTCCTGGGCATCCAGCTCGTCCCAACAAACGGACTCATTGCGGACGATGGAGAGCAGGGCGGTTAGCTCGCCGAATTCCGCCGTCCAGAGCCATATCCCCATCGCCTCGCTCGGAGCGGCTTCGTTGTAAGGCGCCTCTTCCGCCACGTCGATCGACGAACGGGGACCGTTAGTTCCGGCCGCGTCCTCGTCGTCGGACTCAAGGAAAGGCTCATCGAGATCGTCGGCCTTATCATCGCCCGCGACCGCGGAATCGTCGTCCGCATCCACACTCGGCGGGCCTTCTTCGAGCGGGGTCGGCGACGCAGCGAAGGCACCTCGCAGGAGAGCCAACTCAGCAACATCGCCGTTCCCAGGTCTGGGAGCCGGGATTTCAGAGCGGAGCATCGCAACCTTGGCCTCCAACTCCTCCACCATCGCCCACGAGTCGCGAAGGGCCGTCGGAGCGGTCGTCGGCTCGACGGAGAACGCGGCGATCACTTCATCCGCATCCGCCTGGTCGGACTCGGGGTCGCAGGGTGCGGGTTGCTCATTCGCATCCCCGGCTGCGAGGACCGGTTCCGAGGCTGCGGTCGGCCCGAAAAGGGGCTCTTCCTCGGAAACCTCTGCGGTTTCCTCGGAAGCCAGGGGAGCCGCCGGCCATGCCGTCTGCTCCTCAAACGGCAGATCGGCAAGGCCCCACGTCGCGGCGACCGCCGGCGAGTCGTGTTCTGTTTCCTCAACGAACTCTTCCGTAGCGACCGGCGTCTCGATGTCTAGGTCGCCGTTCCCGCCCGCATTGCCGTCGATGATCGCCAGCATGGCCGCAAGGTCGGCTAGTGTCGTTCCCCATCGGTGCTCAGGCTCAGCGGCGGTCTCTTCCTCGGTGACCTCCGGCGCCATCGTGGATCGGGCGTCGTCAGGGGCCGTCACATCCTCAAGGAGTGCAAGCAGGTCAGTTTGCCGTGGGGTTTCTACCGCGACTGCCGGGGCTTGTGGCTCAGCTTTTGGGAACGCCAATCTAATAGGCTCAGGCTGCGGCGCTTCGGCCACTGCCGGGGCAGGCGTTTTCGGCTCAGTCCGCCGGGTGATCTGGTCCAGTTGGGTCTTCGCCGCGGTAAACTGCGGATTGATGGTCAGGACCTGGCGGAAGGCGTTGGCGGCCTCGGGATACATTTGTTGGCCGCGGAACATCAGACCGAGGTTGTAGTACGCATCGGCCTCGGGCAGCACGACTTGGAAGGCGGCCAGCGATTCACCGAACCGCCCCGACTTCGCCAGAACCATGCCGAGGTTGATGTGCGACGCCGCGAGGTCGGGCTGCAACTCGATGGCCTTGCGCAGCTCACGCTCGGCGTCGTCCCATTGCTGGGCGAGCATCCATTCAAAGCCCAGGTTGTTGCGCAAAACGGCGTTCTCCGGTCTCTGGGCGACGGCGCGCTGCAGGGTCTCGGCAGCCTCGAGGTGCTGCCCGGTGGCACTGAGCAACAACGCCAGTCGGTGATAGGCGGCGACGTAATTGTGATTGAGGGCGACGGCCTTGCGATACTGCGCGATCGCAGGGTCGAACTGCCCCTGCCGCTCGAACAACATCCCCGCCGCGAAATGCGTTTCGGGCAAAATCTTGGGCGGTTTTTCCTCCGGGGCGTTGGCGATCGCGCCGTGGGCGGCGACGGGTCGCAGGGTGGTCCGCGATTGCCGCGCGACCTGGAAGTCCGACTTGGCGCACCCGGCGACGCAGAGGGTCGCGACGATGAAGAGCCTCGCTTTTCGGTTGTGTAGCATGGTCGTCCTTGCCTTTCCTATCAGCCTTACGGCTGGCCCACCATCCCTGGGGCGCCCACCGGCGCACTCCCGCCCTTGCCGGCGTCCTTGGCCGTGCCCTTCGCATCCACCCTGATGGCCTTGGTCGCCGTCATTCCGCGCCCGCCGGACATCATGGTCTTGATGCTCACACGATCCATCTCGCACCCCGTCAACGCGAGGTACTCGCGAACATTGTCCAGGCGCTGCTTGACCAAGGCCTCGTCGGTGATGAAGGTTTCGTAGCGGACGGTGCCGCCGTAGGCATCCAACAGCGTGGCCATACGGTTGAGCCGGGCGGCGCCGGTGCCGCTGAGCTCGGCGCTGTGCGGCACGAAATGAATATCCGCGACGGACATGTCATGGAGCATGGCGTTGTCGGCCATGTTGGTGAGATGCTCGCGCGGCTCCTTCATCGACCGGTCGATCTGTTCCACGGTCAGGTCGGTCGAAGTCTGAAACTTCTTGCACGTGTGACACGTGTCGCAGGCCGTGTTCGCCAAGGCCAGCGACGCTCCGACGATCAACGAAGCATATTTTCCCAACATCTTGAGGCTCCTTGCATGGGTCCAGCGGATCAAGGTTGTCCCTTGGTCCGATCCCGATAAGATCGGGACCGGCGTGCTCTCCGCGATGGCATTACCGCCCCTTGTTATCGAGCGAATTCGGCCGCAACCTTCGCAAATTATCGGTCGGGATTGTTGTCGTCCCTTTGCCCCCGGAGCGGCGGAACGCGTCCAATAAACGCCGCTTTGCCAGTGTAGGTATCGAGGCGGTGGGGGACGGTTACAATTCCGCGCCATGAACGAACTCGGCGAGGACGCTCTACGACGCGCCCGGGGACTCCATGATCGGGCGATCGTGATCGACACCCACTGCGACACCACGCAACGGTTGATGTCGCCCGAATGGGACTTCTCCGTGCGCCACGAGGACGGACACGTGGATATCCCGCGTTTGAGCGAAGGCGGCGTGACGGCGCTGTTCCTGGCCGTCTATGTCCCGGGGGATCTGGAACGCGGCGCCGCGACGCCCGCGGCACGAGCGCAAATCGAACGTGTTCACGAAACGGTCCGCCGCTGGGATCGCCTGTTGACGCTCGTGCGGACGGCGGACGACATTCGCCGCGCGAAGGCCGACGGCTACATCGGGATCCTCATCGGAATTGAAGGCGGGCACCTCATCGAAGACTCGCTCGACGTTCTCCGCGAGTTCCACGAACGTGGAGCGATGTACTTGACGCTCACCCATGCGGTGCACACGAGCTGGGCCGACTCGTCGGGGGTCCACGAGGAACTGCCGCCGCGGCACGGCGGGCTGACCGACTTCGGGCGCGAGGTGGTGCGTGAGTTGAACCGCTTGGGGATGATGGTGGACGTCTCGCACGTCTCCGACGGAACCTTTTGGGACGTCCTGGGAACGTCGTCGGCGCCCGTCATGGCCTCACACTCTTCGTGCCGCGCTGTGTCACCCCATCGTCGAAACCTGAGCGATGAGATGATCCGAGCGATCGCCGGGAGCGGCGGCGTGGTGCAGATCAACTTCGCCGCCGCCTTCGTGGATCCCACCTTTCCGCCGATCGACCCCAAGGTCATGGAGTACTGGTCGACCCGAGGCGGTTTCCAAGCTAGTCCCTACGCCGCACACGTTACGCCGTTCGAGGTGCTCGTGGATCACTTCGACCATGCCTTGCAACTGGTGGGGCCCGACCACGTCGGGATCGGCTCCGACTTCGACGGCGTCGGGGCCCTGCCGCGTGGAATGGAGGATTGTTCGAAGCTCCCCTCCCTCACCGCGGCTTTGTTGCAACGCGGTTACTCGGAAGAGGATTTGACGAAAGTACTGGGGGAAAACGTGCTGCGGGTGATGAGCGAGTGCCATGCAGTGGCACGTCGATGGCACTTGGAAGCTCGCCCCCTCACCCTGCCCTCTCCCCCAGGGAGGGAGAGGGGTTGCCAATCGTTGGCCTATGCCGTAAGGGCGGTCGCGCGCGACGCCGGTTACGACATCGACCCCGACGACTTGAACGCGGCGATGGCCTGGTCCTGGATGATCTGCGCGAACCCCGACGAGCCTGACATCGGCTTGTGGTCGATGTACGCCCGCGACGCCTTTTTGATCGAGGCCGGTCGGCTGTTTGGGATGCAGATTCGTGAGATCCATCCCCCTGAAGCCGCCCGGGGATTGGAGGCTTCGGCCGAGTTTGAGCAGCATTTCGACGCCAGCTACCGGCCCTTGATCCTACGTGCGCTCGAACACGGTCAACCCGTCCTTGCCTGGCAAGGTTGGCCGGGCGAACGCACGATGTCCTGGGGCGTCCTCGGCGAATCGTGCGACGAGGGCGTGGGTTTTCGCGGAATGACTCTTGCGTCCGATGCGGAGTTCGCGTCCCCGTCGCTTCGTACGCTCCTGCGCCCGCCGATTCAAGTCTATGTCGTGGAGCGGATCACCCCTCGGGTTCCGCGCGACGTTGAACTCCTCGACGCTGCGTTGAGCCACGCGCGGATTGTGCTGGGGAATCAACTCAACGACCGGTTCGGGGTCATCACCGGTCCTGCGGCCATCGACGAATGGATCGCGCGACTCTGCCCCGCCAACCGAACCCCGAGGGCGAGCGAGGGGCCAAAGCAGCCGGTCGCTTGCGCTCCCGGTTCGGATCGGTACGCGGCGAGCGTCATTTCCGGCTGCGAATCGACGATCCGGTTCCTACAACGGTATTTGCCCAACGCCGCGTCGGATCGGGCGAACACCGTCCGGGCGCTGCTCTCCGAGAGTCAAGCGATCGCCGACGCGATGCGCGGGTTTCTTCACGCGATGGAAACAAACGAATCCAGCGCGGTCTCGACGCTCCTGGAGCGACTTTCGCAAGCTCGCTCCGCCGCCGTCCGAGCGTATTCCGTCCTGAACGCGCTCGCGCGGGTGTCCCCATCGACCTTCGGTTAACGCCGTCGTGGTCGTCGAGGGGCAGCTACGCCACGGAGGCAAGCGGGCGGACGCTTTTGGTAAGCGTGTCGAGAGTAGCGGGCTTGGCGAGGTCCAGCGGCAGGAACACCCCGTGGTTGTGGTCGCTGGCGAGGATGACCATGCGGTTGTGGAGCACGTCGTAACCCGTATCCTGCGGTTGGTGGCCGCAGAGGAAATAGTCGACATCCAGCAGTTCCCGAAGCGTCGTCAACACACCTTCGGTTTGATACCGCCCCCACACCATGCCGTGCGCCGAGCCGCCGTCGTTGAGGTCGTCGTCGCCCAGCACGCGCGACAGTACGGTCACGTCGAAGCCGGGCAGTTCGCGCGGGCCGGGGAGCGAGTGCGAGAGAAAAACGCGATTCGGCGTTCGACCGGCGAGCGGGAAGGAGCGGATGAACTTGCACATCGCGGCGAGGACCTCGGCCTCGCCCGCCCCGAAGGTCTCGCGCAGACTCTCCTCAAACGCGACCGTCACGACCCTCCCGTTCTTGCTGATCTCACTCCCCGTGACTTGGGCGAGTTCATGGTTGCTGAGGAGGAAGTGGACCTGATCGGGAAACTCGCATTTCCACCGCGCGGCGTCGAGCAGCAGTTCATGCGACGTGTCCTTGGCAACTAGCGAGGGCACGTCCTCGTGGATCAACTCGTGGAGGATCACGTGGCGGGCGCCGAGATGTTCCAGATCACAGAACCGCTTGAGCTTCTCGAAGTTCCGCCGGTGGCCGTGCAGGTCGCCGGTCATGACCACTTGCCCGTAGTTGGGGAATACCAACAGCGACCCGCGCAATAACGGGTCCTCGCGATTCAGCCGGGCGGCTTCGAGGAAGATTTCGGCGGCGCGGGCGCTGTCGTTCATTCGCCCCCCTCAACGGAGCGGACGGTCTTGTCGTTGACTTGGAGGGTCCCGCCGCCGGGCGCTGCGCCGCCGGGCGATGCCGGCGCCGCCGCGTGACGCTCGGCGCGAACGGTCTCGCGGTACTTTCGCCACTGCTTCTGCACGACCGCGAGCCTCGATCCCACCTGTTTCATGTCCGCCGGACGTTCGCCCGGGTTCTCCCGACAACACTCCATCACCAGGACGGACAGGGAGACGGGAATCTTATCGTTGAGTTCGACGGGAGCAATGGGTTTGTCGGAGGTGACCAGGCTGATGCCGCCGCGGGCGTCGGTCCCGCGGATCGCCGTGGGGTACTTCTCCGAAGTGAGCACCCAGTACATCGTCGCTCCGAGATTGAACACGTCGGTGCGCTGATCGAGGCGCAGGCGGCGCACCTGTTCGGGAGCGATGTAGTCCGGCGTGCCTTGAATCCGTTCCTTGCGGTGATGGATGGGGCAGGCTTGGCCGAAGTCGATCACCTTCACGACGCCTCGCGGGGCAAGCATGATGTTGGTGGGCTTGATGTCGGCGTGGACGTAGCCGGCGTCGTGCAGCGCATCAAGACCGGCCGCGATCTTGCGAAACAGCGTGAGGAATGTGTTGAGGCGGTTTGGCCGGGCTTTTTCGAGGTTCAGCCCGTCCACCCAATCCATCACCAGGTACAGCTCCCGCACGGCGAGGAATCGGCGCACGCGGTGCAGATGGAAGCTGTGACGCAGGTAGGCATGGCTGATCTTGCTGCTGACCGCGAACTCGTTCGCGGCCTGATGGAGAAAGCGATCGTCGCCGGGTGAGTTGCGAGCGACGTGCTTGACCGCGTAGGTCCTTCCGGATTTCAGCTCGACGCCGAGCATGATCTTGGACCCAGCCCCGACGCCGATCTGCTTGGTAATCCGGTATCCGGGAAGAGGGTCGCTCACCAAGTCATCCTCGCGGCCGCTCGGTCACATCCGATTCGGCACCACAACTTCTTACAGGTTCCCGTGATCGCAAGTCCGCTTGGACCGACCTGATCCATGCAACCATTCCCCACCCGTCGGCCGGCAACGCAGGCCCGAGGCAGCGGCTCTATCCCCGGGTTCACTCCGACCCGCTGAGGCCGCCAAGAATAGCGGCTTCCCGCAGGCGGGACTACCGCTCAAGGACGACTCGTTCAGCGTTCGGGGCGCTGGGCGATAGGTCCGATATCGCCGATCCCGCCGCGGCGGCGTCATCGGGACTCGTGGCAAGCCGTCCGGTGGGCTGGCGAACTCGCGGAGTAGCGTCTAAAAAGCATCGTCGTCAACCGGAAGGGGCCAAAGGCGCATAACGATGAGAGCGATGGTTCTACGTCAACCGATGCCGGTCGCGAACCGTCCGCTGACGATGGTCGAGGTTCCCGATCCGCAGCCGGCGGCCTTGGACGTCCTGGTTCGCGTCAACGCGTGCGGAGTCTGTCGCACGGACCTGCACGTCGTCGAGGGCGATTTACTGGTTCGGCGATCCCCGGTGATTCCCGGACATCAGGTCGTCGGAACGGTGAGCTCCTTGGGATCGCACTGCCGGCGCTTCCAACTCGGCGACCGCGTCGGCGTCGCCTGGTTGCATCAGACGTGCGGAGCGTGCGAGTTCTGCGGACGCGATGCGGAGAATCTGTGTACCGGAGCCGAGTTCACCGGCTGGACCGTCGATGGCGGATACGCGGAGTGCGTCCGCGTGCCCGAAGCGTACGCCTATCGACTCCCCGAGGGCTTGGACGACGGCAAGGCGGCGCCGCTGTTGTGCGCGGGCGTGATCGGCTATCGCGCGCTGCTCTTGAGCGGCATTCAACCCGGACAACGGCTGGGGCTGTACGGTTTCGGAGCGTCCGCGCACATCGCCATCCAGGTCGCCCGCCACTGGGGCTGCGAGGTGTACGTCTTCACGCGACGTGAAACCAATCGACGACTGGCCCGCGACCTCGGGGCGGAATGGACGGGCGACGCGTCGCAGCGATCGCCCGCGCGTCTGCACGCCGCGGTGGTCTTCGCCCCGGCGGGGGAGCTGGTACCTGTCGCCTTGGAAGCGCTCGAAAGGGGCGGCACGGTGGCGCTCGCGGGCATTCACCTGAGTCCGATCCCCGCGCTGGACTACACCAAGCATCTCTATAACGAACGGGCCGTCCGCAGTGTGGCCAACGCGACGCGTAAGAACGCCGAGGAGCTCCTCGCCCTCGCCGCCGCGATTCCCATTCAAACGACGACCCGCGAATATCCGCTGGGACGCGCCAACGAGGCGCTGCTGGACCTCAAGACCGGGAAGCTCACCGGTGCGGCCGTGCTGACTTGCTCGTCCTAGCGCTACAAGGCTGCGCTCCTCATCGGCGCCGATCGGGGCGCCTCGCTTTTCAGGCCGCTTGAGCGGCCTTTCGCCGCCGAAGGCGGCGTTTCAGGCCAGCCGTTTTACGGCTGGTAGCGCATCGACCCCAACGGCCTCCGTTCAGCCCGTTTCAACGGGCTTCCCGATCCGCGCGACAAGACAACTTAGCGTTGTAGTCCTGGCATCACGCCTTGTAAGTGCCGATTGGTGACACACACCCGGTTCTCCTATCGCTCGGGGCTATAGATTCACCACCAGCGGTGTGGCCGGGCAGAGGGATTCAACTCGGCGCGGATCCACGGCAACGCCGAGTCCAGGGGCTTTCAATCGCGGCGGGCGGCCAGCATAGCCGAAACGCAGTTCTTTCTGGACGACGTCGGCGCTGAGAAGGAACGACCCGAAACATCCTTCGGCCCAGGTGACGCCGGGACAGACTTCGAGAAAGCGCAGGCCGGCGGCGGAGAGGACGCTGGTCTCGCCGACCATGCAGCCCAGTTGGATGCGGACGTTCTCTCGCCGCGCCAGGGCGGCCAGGCGGAGAGACGGGAGCAACCCGCCGCACTTGCTGATGCGGATGTTGAAGCCGTCGGCCACGCCGAGTTGAATGAGCCGTTGAGCGTCGTCGAGGGTGATGAGCGACTCGTCGTGGACGAACACGCGAGCCGCGGCATGAGCCTGACCCGCCCTCGCCGCCGTCACGAGGTCGCGAAGTTCCTGTTCTCTTCCTCGCGGCAGGGGTTGCTCCACGGCGCAGATCGGGGCGTCGCGTGTCGCGGAGAGCCATTCGATGGCACTCTCCTTCGACCAGGCGCCGTTGGCGTCGACCCGCAGGGTCGCCCGGCCTTTCGCAAGCGGGCGACGGAGGTAGTTCAACACGGCTTGGAGACGGTCCCGATCGCCGGGCGTGCCCACCTTGAGCTTGAAGTCCCGCAGGCCGCCCCAGTACATCAGTCGAAGCTGCCGCACCGTCCGGGAAAGCTCATCGCTTGCCAGGACGCCGCTGAATCGGATTTGCCGGATGCTGCCGGGCGATCCGAAACCGGGCAGGCCCATCCATTGCACCACGGCGTCCATGTCGCGGTGATAGGCACGGAGCACCGCATCCAGCAGCGCCAGTTCGACGGCGGCTCGGGCGGCCGGCATCAGCCGAACGTCGTCGCCCCACGGCAAGGCCTCGATCGCCTCCAACGCCTCGGGGAACGACTGCGGATGAAAGCCGATGAGAACGGGAATGAACATAGCCTGGATTCCGTGGACCACGGACTCGACGGCCTCTTGGGTCACGTAGGGGCGGGGCAGGGTCTCGCCGTACCCGACGATGCCGTTGGTCAACTCCACGGCCACCACGACGGGATCGGCATGGTCTCGTTGCGACGCGGCGTGGGCCACCCGCCCGCGAAGCGGAATCGAAAGCGGAAAAACGCTCACCCGATGGACGACAACCGCACGCATGGGCGGTCATGGTAGGGCAAACACTCAGAACCGGCACAGCTGAGGTTGTCGACACCGCTGCGCGGCTGTCCCCGTTGCGATCGGGGTCGGCATGCTGCTCGCCGGCGCCTGGGTCAGTTCCCGCAGGCAAACGCGCGTTGGAAGGCGGCGAGATCGCGAAGGTCCACGTCGCCGTCTTGATCGAAATCGGACCCGGCGCATTCCGCGGGGATCGCGGCGTGAGGGCCCGGGCCGGTCACGCAGGAGGTGAACGAACGGAAGTCGAACAGATCGGCGTCGCCGTCGCCGTCGAAATCGCCGGGCCCGATCGGTCCGATGTAATCGACGTAGGCCGATCCTGACGCATTGCCCGCCTCGTCATTCATCGGCGCTCCGAAGACGGCCCGGTCGCCGAAAAGACCGACGGACCATCCGAACCCATCCTGCGCCGCACCGTCGGCGGCGGTCAGCGTCCGATCCAAGCTCCATGCGGCGCCGTCGAACCGGAACAAATGCGCCGCGCCCGGGGTCGCGCTGGAGTCCAAGTCTCCCGGCTCGCCGATCAACAAGGCCTCGCCGGAAAGCGAAACTGAATGCCCGAACCAATGGAACAACCCCTCCGTCGGCGGCAGAAGCTTCTGCCTCTGCACCCAGGTGGAGCCGTTCCAGGTGAACACATACGCCGAGCCGGAATCCGTCCGCGTGCCGTTGTCGAAGGGTGCTCCGATGATGGCCGTGTCACCGTCGAACATAACGGACGAGCCAAACCCGTCCCCATCGTGTCCGTCGTCGGCAACCAGCTTCTGCTGCTCAACCCAGGTCGTGCCCGTGAAATGGAACCGATAGACGGCCCCGGCGTAGGTGTCGGTGGTGAAGGCGAAGGGGTTGCCGACCAGCACCGTGTCGCCGCGGACGCTGACGGCCTGCCCGAAAAAGTCGAACGCCAGCGCATCGGGCGCGAACAGCTTTTGCTCCCGCGCCCACTGCTTCCCATCAAAACGAAAGACGTAGGCCGCACCCGACTTCGTCCCATGTTCATTATCCTCGTCCGCCCCGACGACGATCACGTCCCCGTCCAGAGCGACCGCCCTTCCGAAGTTCACCCTCGTCGGGGCCGGATCGGGAGGAAGTTTCTGCACGAACCCCCAGTCGTTTCCGTCGAAGTGGTACACGTAGGCCGCTCCCGCCCCGCCGTCGCTTCCCACCGCGCCGATCACCAGCCGGTCTCCCTCGACGGCGACTGCGGTTCCGAACTCGTCACCGGCGATGACTTCCTCCGGGACGAGTTTTTGATCGACGACCCACGAGGAGCAGTCGCGTCGCAGCAAGTACGCAGCCCCGGCGTTCGCCCCGTTCTCATCGTCCTGGGGCGAGCCGACCACGGCCACGTTCCCCCACACGCTCACGGCGGACCCGTACCCATCGCCTTCGGCCAGCCCGTTCGGAACCACTTGGATCGGCGCGCCGCTCGCGCCGATCGCCGCGCCGAGCGACAAACCAATTCCGGCGAGCCTACTCGTTCTACGATGCTTCATGCTCCTCGGCCCCCATCCTACGTCCGCTGTGTGCCGCTGACCTGAGCCACGCCTTACCCATAATAGCCCCGAGTAACGCGATAACCCAATCGGCGATAACGGACCGTCATGCCGGGAACGGACAGGGGATTACCGACGGGCGAGCCGTGACACTCTCGAACCCCTTGACCGTCGCGAGTCCCGGTTGTAGGATTTATCGGCAAAGCAAGCGCTTGTTAGGGTGCTTGGAGCCGATGATGACCGAGGCCACGGTTCAGCGACGTGACGAACTCTTGTTGGCCGCGGAACGGCTGTTCTCGGAGCGCGGCTACGAGGCCACCAGCGTGCGCGATATCGCCGACGCGCTCTCGATCAAGGCCGGCAGCCTCTACTCCCACATTGCCACGAAGGAGGACCTTCTGTGGGAGGTTCTGGGTCGTGCGGCGGATCGCTACTTTGAGGCGGTCCAGCCGATCGTCGAATCCGACCTCGTCACCGTCGAGAAACTTCGCCGGCTGATCGCGGCCCACGTGCGGGTCATCACACAAAGTGCCTCGGCGGCCGCAGTCTACACCACCGAATGGCGGCACCTGACCGAACCGAGGCGAAGAGAGTTCGCGGCGCGCCGCGATGCCTATGAGCGGATCGTCCGCGGATTGGTCCACGATGCGATTCGCCAAGGGAGCTTCGGCGACGTCGATGAGAAGTTCGCCACGCTGTTGATTCTATCGTCCATCAACTGGGTCTATCAATGGTACCGCCCCGACGGTCCGATGACGCCGGAGGAGATTGCAAGACGGATAACGGACCTGTTGTTCAATGGCCTACGCCGTGCGGGAGGATAAACGAATTGTCAATCGCCAATTTCCGATCGCCAATTGGCATGGTCGTCTCTTAATCGGCAATTGGCAATCGTCAATTGGCAATTGGGCGGGAGATTCAGCGATGGTCGTCGCAGTTGAGAAGAGTCTTGGCGGATTGTCGTCGGCCGAATACGAGCGGAAGCTGGGAGCTTTCGAGGCGCGGATCAATCGTGGCGACAAGATTGAGCCGGCCGACTGGATGCCGGATGAATATCGCCACCAACTGATCCGCCTGATTCAGGTCCACGCCAACAGTGAAATCTGCGGAGTGCTGCCGGAGGGGAAATGGATTCCGCACGCGCCGACCTTCAAACGGAAGCTCGCCCTCTGTGCGAAGGTCCAGGACGGTGTCGGCCACGCACAACTGCTCTATCGCGCCGCGGAGACCTTAGGCCGCAGTCGTGAACAGATGATCGAGGAACTGATTACCGGCAAGGCCAAGTTCTCCAACGTGTTTCACTATCCGGCGGAGACTTGGGCCGATGTCGCCATCATCGCGTGGTTGATCGACGGCGCCGCGATGATCAATCAGACCATGATGGCGGAAGGGTCATACGGGCCCTACGCCCGGGCGTTGAAACGCATTTGCTATGAGGAAGCGTTTCACATGAAACACGGATATGAAATGTGCGTCGTTCTCGCCGGGGGAACCAAAGTGCAACGCGACATGCTGCAGGACGCCCTGAACCGCTGGTGGTCGCCGATCATGATGTTCCACGGGCCGTCGGATCGGGAATCCACTCACACCGGCATTCTCGTCCGCTGGCGGGTGAAACTCAAAACCAATGACGAACAGCGACAACAGTTCCTCCGGCAGTTCGTCCCCAAAATGCTTGACCTGGGATTGAAAATACCCGACGAGGGCCTTCATTATGACAAGGCCGAGCATACTTGGAAGTACACGGAACCTGACTGGGAGGAGTTCAAGCGCGTGGTGCGCGGCGGCGGGCCGGTGACGCACGAGCGACTGGAGGTCCGGCGCCTCGCCCACCAAGACGGCCAGTGGGTCCGCGAGGCCCTACCCGCCGCGGCCGCCAAGCGACCGATTCCGATACCGCCGAGTAATTGATTGTCGATTGCCGATTTTCGATTGTCGATTGAGAGGAAGCAATGATTCGACCGCAAGATGTCCGAAAGCACCTGGACAAGCGTCCGTTTGAAGCATTTCGCATTTGCCTGACGGATGGCCAAACGTACGACGTTCGCCACCCTGACTTATGCGTGGTCGATCGGTCGACGATCTACGTCGGCGTGCCTGATCCGAGACGACCGGGTGTGGCGATGGAGGTACATCACTGCGCGCTCGTCCACATCGTGCGGTTTGAGCCGCTGAACGCGCGGCGGCGACACTCGCCGCGCGGGAGGAATGGTCGTAAGGGTCAGGAGGAAGCCAGGAACGAAAGGCGGGCAGAGCCCGCCCTACATGATGACTGACACGCAGTGGAAAGTGTTTGAGGTGTTTCATCAGCAAGCGCGCGGCGAGCCGCACGTGCACGTCGGGTCGATTCATGCGCCCGACGCGGAGATGGCTCTCGTGCTGGCCAAGGAGCAGTATTGTCGGCGTCAGGCGTGCGTGAACCTATGGGTGGTGCCCGTGGAGGCCATCCTGGCCACGGCATACGAGAATGATGACATCTTCGAGCGGGGGACGGACAAGAGCTACCGGGAATCGTGGGGATACAAGACTCCGAAAACGGTACGCGTGACCGATTTAGGAGAGGTTCACGAGTGATCGCTGCTCCCTGCAGAACGAATTGCCGATTGCCGATTGCCAATTGCCGATTGGGGTCAGGCTGTCGGTGTGAAATTGGTAATCGACAATTGGCAATTGGCAATATGGGTCTTGACGTCCATGAATCGCTTTGAATCGCTCGACGCTCTGACCGGCATCACCCGCGAGGCCGCCATCAACCTGCTCTATCGTCTCGCCGACGATGAGCTGGTCATCGGCCATCGCAATTCCGAGTGGACCGGCCACGCGCCGATCCTGGAGGCGGATATCGCGTTCTCGTCGATAGCCCAGGATGAAATCGGCCACGCCCAGGCCTACTACAGTATGCTGCACCAACTTGGCGAACACGAACCGGACATGTTGGCCTTCGGCAGGAAATCCCGCGAGTTTCGCTGCGCCTCGCTCGTCTGTCTTCCCAAAGGAGATTGGGGATTCAGCGTCTTGCGGCAATTCCTCTACGACGCCGCCGAGACGGTTCGACTCACTGCGTTCAAGGATAGCTCCCTGATCCCTCTCGCACAACTGGCCGGTAAACTGCGAGGCGAGGAGAAATACCATTTGATGCACGGGCGGAGCTGGGTCCTGCGCTTGGGCAATGCCACCGAGGACAGTCACCGCAAAATGCAGGCCGCCCTCGACTTCGCCTATCCTCATGCTCTGGGACTGTTTGAGCCGACCGAATATGACGAACCACTGGCCCAGGCGGGGATCAGTCCGCGCGAGGAGGAACTCAAACGCCAATGGGAATCCGCAGTCGCCCCGGTCCTCGCCGACGCGGGACTCACCGTACCCGAGGGGGTCGAGCCGGCCTGGGGCGGACGCGTCGGGCGGCATCCGGACGCGCTCAAGGAGCTGCTCGACAAGATGCAACTGGTCTACAACATCGACCCGACTGCAAAATGGTGACAGTCGTGTCCAACCGACCCACAGATCCTCAATCAGAACCCGGAGCGCAAGCGACGGGCCGGACAATTGCCGATTGCCGATTGGCAATTAGAAGTCAACTTAATCGGCAATTGGAAATCGGAAATTGGCAATTTCGGACATTCCGCTATCCTCCGCGCCCTCGAATCCGTCACCGATCCTGAAATCCCGGTCGTCAGTGTCGTGGAGATGGGCATGATTGCCGATGTTCACATGAAGGGCGACTTTGTTGCCATCGACGTGACGCCCACCTTCGTAGGCTGCCCGGCCCTCGATGTAATTCGCGAGAACATTCGCGCCGCGGTTTCCGCGGTCACGCCCGCCCATGTGACGGTGAATGTCCTATTCGATCCGCCCTGGACTTCGGATCGCATCAGCGCGAGCGACCGGACGAGCACAACCGCGATCCCGGCGCGCCGAGAGCGGTCACCTCGTCGATGAATTGAGCGAAACCTTGAGACCCGGGCGGATGCGCCGAGTCACGTATCCAATGCAGCACGCCCCCGGCCTCGGAGGATGAGCGTCGCGGCCAAGAGCAAAACGAGGGCCATGGCCATAAGACCCCAGGTCGAGACCGTGGGGATACATTCTCCCTCCGGTGTCTTTTGATTGAAGGGATCAGACGGGCACTGGTCGCAGACGTCGCCGAACAAGTCACCGTCCAAGTTGCTCTGATTCGCATTCGCGATGGTTGGGCAGTTGTCGCAGACATCCCCGATGCCATCGTTGTCAACGTCTAACTGGTCCGCATTAGCAACCGTCGGGCAGTTGTCGGACACGTCTGGGACTCCATCGGAGTCGCCGTCGGGCGGAGGCAGTCGCCATGCTGCAATATTTGCTGACGGCTTCCCCCCGGCCGTCGTGAAAATGCCTCCCGCGTAGAGTGCCGGACCGCTCCCGTCGTCGAAGACGGTTAGGGCCAATACCAGGGCCAGCGCGCATAGCTGGGCCGTATAGGCAAGATGGGAAGTTTGCGCCCGGCGCAGTGTTGTGATATATCCTCCGCAGTCTTGACGGATGGAACCGCAAGCAAGGACCACTGCAGGAGGATAA